>Ga0307511_10002365_pt1 | contig 19717 bp, 27 predicted proteins | sample 13_EM_MG_FD_200266 | JGI IMG/M metagenome (GOLD analysis project Ga0307511, IMG submission 200266) | Populus trichocarpa ectomycorrhiza microbial communities from riparian zone in the Pacific Northwest, United States - 13_EM | ecosystem: Host-associated > Plants > Roots > Unclassified | place...
TGACTTTTATTTAACAGAAAAGTTCTCCTTAGGTGTAATGATATACGGGTGATACTGTAGACTAGAATAACGGTATAGACACACGACACGAGCGTTTGGTGTATATCGACATGCCTCACGTCGGCTAGATAAGATAATCTCAATTGGGGCTCCGAAATTCTCTACCCGGTCCCCAGCCCAGCTCGTTTCTCTCTTTTCTCTTCCCCCCATCTTCTCTCTCTACCACCACCACCCACTAGCATGGCGTCGTCCTCTACAATGCCTCCTAGCAATCCAGACAGCTATCCCAGCTTGGATCCCACCATCCCTCTCCATCAGCCTCTTGTCAACAGGAGTCAAGTCTATCTTAGCTTCTCGAGACGTCTCTCATCGGATTCTAGTTACCCCTGCCACCACTGCTGCATCTAATCATTCTGCTAGTCGTATAAACCCTGGTAAAACACCACCCGTTGCCTCAAACAGGACAACTCGCTCTCGCGTTGCTTCAAAGACCGTCTCGACAGCTGAGGAACCTCAAACCTTGGCCACTGCAAAAGCCTCCCACAAAGCGACCACAAAACTGGCCACAAAACAAGTCACGAAACCAGCCATGAACACAGCACCTAAGAAGAAACCGGCGTTGAAGAAGGGGTGTCCTGGATGGTAAATCACTCCCCTTGTTTTGTTCATGCCATGTTTATACCTACGCACACTACAGACAGTTGTGCTTCGAAGAATGGAGGAAAAAGCAGAAAGACAAAGTCCCAGACAGCGATTTCGACAACCATTGGGATAACCTCTCCCCCAAGGCAAAGAAGGTACACACTCCTCTCACTTATTGTATAACATTGCCTCAGACTTTACTCTATCGACCAGTCGTATAAGGCGAAGGCGTCAAATGCTGTATGTCACTCCCACCACCGCAATTCTCCCTTCATTTGACGTTGCATTCCCACAGGTTTCTGGTCCAGAGCCGAGCTCCTCTGGGTGAGGCGTCCATTCTGTCGTCGACTCTATCGTGTTGTGGGAGGGAGGGAGGAGGGTCGCCACCTACCAGGGCAGGCCCTAGGGTACGTGGGTGCAAATGGTGTGACGGCTCTGGTGTACGATAGCTACGATAGTTGTACCTCGACCGGCTTTGACGAGAATAGACCGATTTCGCTCTCACTCGATTCCGATAGAACTGCAAGCTGAATTGGGCTCTAATATAATCTATTCTAATCTAACGAGTGTTGTTGCCACTCGACCCGGATAGAACTGGTCGAATTTCGTGAAAAAATTAGCGAACCTGACCGACTCTAATCTAGCCCATTCAAGGGTTCGCCAGCGTTCACTCAGCCTCGCTGCCGCTCGACCGAGTTCTCACTGGGCATCAGCCTCTGGGATGTGCAGACTGGTGGCATTATCAAGACCTTCCATGGACACACTGATTTTATCCATTCTGTCTCCATCTCATCCAACTGCACCAGAATTGCTTCAGGATCCAGGGACCAGACAATTCATTTGTGGGACATTCAAACAGGGGAATGCTATTGTGTTATAAAGCAACATAATGCAGTAATCCATGTCAAATTCTCTCCCATAGACCCCCAATGCTTCATGTCCGTGTCTGGCAACCAGGTCCAGCAGTGGGACATTGATGGTCACCAAGTTGGACCTACATATGATGGCTCTCACATTGCTTTCTCCTTGGATGGTACCCAGTTTGCTTTATGTCAAGGAATGGCTGTTGTCATTCAAGACACTTCTTCTGGTGCAATTATGGCCAAATTCCTTGGGTCTGATGATGATTTTGAGCACTGCTGCTTCTCCCCCAGTGGCAAACCTGTAGCTGTTGTGGCTGGCTACACTGTCTATGTTTGGGACATCACCAACTCAGACCCTCACCTTATTGGAACCTTGGTTGGTCATACCAGCTACATCACCTCACTTACATTCACCCCCTCCCTCATCTCAACATCCCATGACCAATCAGTCAGGTTCCGGCAGATTTGTACCTCATCAGCATACCCAGCTCCAGTTGAATCAAAATCCACCTCAGCTCCAATCAAGTCTATTACTCTGCAAGTACAAGATGGCATTGCTATTTCAAGTGATTTGGGTGGGATGGTAAAGACCTGGGACATTTTAACTGGCTCCTGCAAAGCATCATTCCAAACCCCAGCTCAAGGTCTCAGGCAGGGAGATGCACAACTGGTCAATGGGAGGTTGACCTTTGCTTGGTGGACAGATGACAAAATCCACATCTGGGATGTGGAAAAAGGTGAACTCCTCCAAACAGTAAATGCACCTGGGTACAATATCAAGGGTGTCAGGATGTCAGGGGATGGATCCAAAGTTTTCTGCCTGGACAGAACATCTGTTCAAGCTTGGTCTATATTGACTGGAGAGGTTGTGGGAGAGGTAGGGTTTGGGGGTCTAACACCAGGAGACACCCTCACTATAGATGGTTCAGGAGTCTGGGTTTCTTTCCCTGGGTTAAATCCCCAGGGGTGGGACTTTGGGATCCCAGGTTCACCCCCTGTCCCACTACCCAACATCCCCCTGTCCAGACCTCACCTGGGTATCAAGCAGTGGACCACTGGCCCATCCAGGATTAAGGACCTGGTTACTGGAAAGGAGCTTCTTCAGCTGCCTGGAAGATATGTAAAACCTACTGATGCATGGTGGGATGGCCAATATCTGGTTGCTGGTTATGAATCTGGGGATGTGTTGATTCTGGACTTCAATTACATGCTCCCCAAGTGAGAGATCTGTAGTTTTTGTGATGGGTACTGTCCGCCAACTTGGTATCCATACAGATTGGTGGACGCAGGTGTATCTCTAGTCAATTTAGGTGATACTTGAATGAATACAATTGCACTCTAAGGGTGTGGAAAAAAACCATTAAACAGATTTCTTGTATCTCCCTTCATTCTAAATATACGGAACCACAGACTGTTCTTGCTCCGATCAGTACTGTGAATCGGATTCATGAGAGTCCGGAAGTATGGTCGAACTTTACGCGTGGCTGGCGTGGTCCCGACGAATTGCACCACCGAAGTTTCACCGGGAATGATAATAAAATACGACAGCCAACGTCGCCATCGAACAGTTTCGTGTGCAGAAGGCAGGAGAGAGATTTGGATGGACAAAATCTAGTTAAGCTCGAACAAAATTCACCAATGGCGAGAGGTTCTCCCCTCCACACCCAGCACGAATCGCTCATTCGGTGGTTCGCTGTGGAGTCAATCCAAACCGGTGGAGATTGCCGTTGAATGCACTCTGACGAGCCACGAATACCTCGTATCGGTGAGGTACAGAGAAATCCTTAAGCGCGGCACTTCTTTCGAAGCACGAGCAGAAGTTATACGAGGGCTTGGCAAGTACTAACCCACACGCAAGGTTGGTACGCAGTGTCGGTTTTCGAACCCCCGGTTATCACCATTCACTCCATTCACGCGCCAAGTCTGACAATGGCGGGAGCACAAGGGTGAATCCGTAACAAGCGATCAATAATTAATAACTAATCCTGAGCTACCTCCGATGGTACGTGAATATACAGTAACGAATGACATTGCGAAAGGATAGCGTAGGACGGCACTTCATCGAAGAGGAGCGAAAAAGCTCAAAGGAGGTAAGCGACGACGCCAGCCAGAGCAGTTGTCAAGACACCGCCATTGACGATGAGATGCAGGGCGGAGCTGGTGTTGTCCTCACTAGAGTTGGAGTTGGAGCTAGAACTATTGGAGGAGTCGGAATTCGAATCAGAGCCGGAGTTGGTGTTGGAGTTGGAATTCGAATTGGAGTTGTTTGAGTTGGAGTTCGAATTGGAGTTGTTCGAGTTGGAGCTGTTCGAGTTGGAGTTGTTCGAGTTGGAGTTGGAATTCGAGTTGGAGTTTGAGTTGGAATTCGAGTTCGAGCCGCCAACGGTCAAGGGGTTAACGGGCTTGCCAGCGGCATTGCATCCATCGACGAACGCTAAGTGTGCGTCATTAACATCATGCTAACCGAGCCCGAACACAACTCAAATACTCACTGTCCAAGGTCGTCTGACCGGTAGAGCTAGATCCACCCGCTCCGACGAGGCAGTCGACACACCTCTTCAGCTGCGAGCCATTACTGTTTGTGCAAAGACAGCCGATGTCCTCGCAACCGTTCAGGTCGTTGACGGTGTCCATGCAGGAGCTCTTGCACTGTGATACGGTCATTGTCAGCGCTCGGCAGTCACGCAGTTCATGGGAGGTTTGACTAACCGTGGATGGGATGACATCTGGGTCAATGACATCAGCCCTGGTGACCAACGAGGAATGGATCGCGTAGAAAGGAGAGCGTTTTTCGAATTCGGAGGCAGAGACTGTGGTCAAAGGTCAATCAGGGACGCTCCAGGTAAGACATATTCGGAGACCGACATACCAGAAGCGGCGAGGGCGATCGAAGCCAAAAGGAAGGCACGCATGATAGATGTGGTTTGCGGGAAGGGAATAAAGGAAGGACTGGATGGTATTCGTGAAGAGGGACCTGGGATTTACGCCCCGCCAAAAGCCCCGGCTTATATGGGAACTGGGAGCCATTTACGGGTGGGATTGGCAAGGTGCCAAGCCTACCATTGACCGTTTCGAATCTGATCCGTTAACGAAATGTAAAGTAAGATCCGCGGGCGCGCTGATGGCTGTCGCTTCCATCGGACATCCCAAGGCCCCAAACAGCCTAGCCTGACGTCGGGTAACGTTGGGAGGGAAGGGAACCGCCGTCGGCCGCCATTCATTCCTGCTGACAAACGCAACGACCGTCAGATGTGGCCCTGGGTACACGTCAAGGAGAGCTTCGTAATCGCGCCCATGACGCATGGACGTGTCAAGTTCCCACAACACACTCGAGGGGACGTTGCAGATACAATAGATTGAGGGAAACAGGACAACAAGCTGGATCTGATGAAACACAAGACGTAGCACACAAACACAGGCTGAAGGCGGGGAAAGAGGGGAAGGGAAAGATCAGGAACAAGGAAGGGGGGTGAGAAAGGCTATAGAAACCTACTGTAGATACAAATTATACACCACAAACGCGATTAACGGTGGGAAGATTGCCTCCTCAACGTGCCCGATTAGAGTCCGAATGCACAACGGAACTTTGCGTTCGTTGGGTTGTACTGTTACCATCCTTCGGAGGTTTGACTCGGAACTCTCCGATGATGCAGAGGTGACTGGGAGGGGAGGGTTAGCGAGCGTAATATCCGGACCGGGGCGGTGTGACTTACTCAGATGGGAAATGGGCGTTGGGGAACCCGATCACCTTGTCAAGGTATTGCTTATCAACTTCTCCGAAGACAGCGTTGACAGCAAGGCTCTGCGTCGAAAACCATATATAATCGATCACGCCACGGAAGCCCGGCGTGTGGTTCGTCGTCAGAGGGTTTTGCACCAACGAGTACGCGCTCTTGAGGCCGAGACGGTGTTTCGTTCCTTCAGAAGTGTATCTGCCGTACGTGTGTGACATGAAATCCGGGTGGTTGGGTGGAATGCTCCCAGCGGACAAGTATTCGTAAACACCACTGTCGGGGGTCGAGTTGAAGTCGCCGCCAATGATGAGAGGAATCTTGTACCCATCGGTGTAAACAGGGGAGGGTTTTTCGCCTGCTGTCGGCGGCCTTGGCGGGTATTTCGCGAATCGGTTGACGATCTTGTCAATCTCGTCCACCATTAGCGCCGCTTGAACGAGCTTCACGTCGCGGAACTGAGGGTCCCAATGAATATGCACGTTGGCAATAACGAATCTCGTCCCAGTCTCCTTGGTCTCGAACATGCACACGACAGCAATATCACCCTTGCCGAGTACACGGTTAAACATGTCCTCCGTCTTCTTGAAATCCTGCCTTTGCATCGCAATCTGACCAAATTCAACCAGGTGTTTCTCAACCAGCGTGTACCTGCCAAGGTGGAGTCCGTCAGTCTTCCCTGTAATACACGCTGTGATGGTGGCTTGGTCTGCTCACTTCTCCTTCTTGTAGAAAATAGCACAGCCATCAACCAATCGCTTGTCTGCTTCATTCATGTGCTTCGCCCTCGATTTCGGCCAATAAGCTCCATCGTAATCGTGTTCTGAGAGGTTCTTCAGGAAGAACTCCTCGTACTGGGCAACGTCGACTTCTTGGAGGCACAGGAAATCAGCATTGCTCCCCATGATCTCGGCCAGTATGAGTTCCTTCCGGTAGTCCCAAGTCAGAGCCCACGATGGTGTGTACCCATAAAGTTTTGCCGTTGCAGCCCGTTCGCAAAGGACATTGTAACACAGCACGCTGACCACTTCTGTGTTCGGATCGGCTGCCGCCGCGTCCCTCTCCTGTTGACTGACCACATTCTGCCATTGTCGCGCGGGTGGTAAAGGAGGAACAGGGCACGAGTCTCGAAGGTAAGCGATTAGTGCAGGGGTTCCATCCTTCTGAACTACCGCTTTCAACGAGGGCTCTATCGGGTTTCCCTCGATTCCGAGCGTCTGAAGTTGGTGGAGAGTACCCAGCTCGGGAGGGATCACGGTAAGGTGGTTATCAAAGAGGTACAACTCCTTGAGCATGGTTAACATCCCCAGCTCGGGTGGGATCGTCCGTAGCTGGTTCCCAGAAAGATCCAATAGCTCGAGGTGTCGCAGTTTGGATATTTGTGGAGGAATAGATGATAGTTGGTTGTGGTTGAGATAGAGAGTAGCAAGGAATGTGAAGGAGAAGAGGCCAGAGGTTGGAGGAAGGTTCTTGATATTTACGCCACCCATATCCAACGATGTCCAGTTGTTTTCTGGGGGCTTTGGAGCTGTCAGTCGCGGAGCCTCTGATGGACCAGCGACAGCAGAGGGGTGGTTGGCGGCAACTGCGGGCGTGGTGGTCTCTAAACTTCCCGTACTGCCGTTTGTCCCTGGGGTGGAGTTTTCAGCGTCCTTCGATGCGCCGTTCGGGTCAGGCTTGGGGAGATTGGGGTTTGTGATCGGAATTGCGGACTTTGCCACAGTCCGTGAAGCCATAGCACTTGCTCGAGCGCGGTGGTGTGGGGAGCGAGACTGACGAATCATCTACAAGAATGAAACGATCCATGAGGATCCGATAAGAATGTCTATTATCTCGGTTACATACTTCACACTTGAGCAACTGGTTCTGCCAATGCTGGGTCATGATTGGTTGCGCTCCGGTGATGCTCCCTGGTGAATCGTTCTGGGTGCCCATCGGGTGCTGATTCTGCTGGTGGGGTGGGGACGGTATGTGAGAAAGGGAGTTCTGGTGATGGTGGTGTGTCTGGATGGGCATGTGGGGATGAGGTGCTGGAAGACTGTGAAGGTGATTTACGTTGCCATTCGTGAAGAGAGGGTAGCCTGGTGACTGAGGAGGCATCCCGATGTTCGCGTTAGGGCCAGGTGGGCCAAGGACGGGATGGTGTGCGCGAGACCATGGCGACTGGTCTGGGAGTTTATGTGCTATCCCGGGAGATTGTTGGGAATAGTACATCGGCAGCGACGGCCTGATTGACGGCGAGAGCTTGGATGCGCTCAGTCGAGAGAAATCTTTGAAAAAGCGCGGTCTTCAGTGCGGTTTGGTACCGGATCCAGAGGGGAAATAATGAGGTATTCTGGAAGAGGAGCGAGCGATATACACCAATTACCGAACGGTTATCTCCAGTGGTGGATAGCGAAGGAGAAAACAAGAGGTGGAGCGGCCGTCGTCGTCGATGGTGTTAAACAGCCAGAGGCAGAACAGCCGAGCAAGCGCCCTCGATCCGGGACGTTGTGAATGTTGATTCGACTAGAAATTGGTTTCAAGAATAAAACGGCTTTTGTTATCGGATTCGTTATGGCGCGAACGAGCATAATAATAAAAAGTGAAACATATAAGTTAGACCTCGGTCAGAACGCCTTGTGGTACGACCCTCGTCTTTTATTCCCCACCATGGTCTACCAGGCGACCGTCTCTGCACCGGTGAATATTGCTTGTATCAAGTAACCTCTTCCGCTCGCAGTCTTCGGTTCTTTTATTGACCAATTCACCGCAGGTACTGGGGGAAGCGAGACACGAAGCTCATCCTTCCCACCAATTCTTCGCTCTCTATCACTTTGAACCAGGATCATCTCCGATCTACCACCACCTCCCAAGCGGGCCCATCCTTCACCAAGGATAGACTATGGCTCAACGACATAGAAGAGGAAATCAAGCCCAACAGCCGCACTGCGACCTGCATCGTTGAGATGAAGCGTCTCAGGGCGGAACTGGAGGCCAGCAACCCAGACGAGCCCAAGGTGCGGATGGGAAATTGATCCCGCCTTTTGTTCCACTTCCTGATCAGACCACTTTTAGCTTTCCCAATTCCACGTCCACATCGCATCCAAGAACAATTTCCCGACTGCTGCTGGATTGGCTTCTTCTGCGTCCGGTTTCGCGGCCCTGGTTAAATCGCTCGCGACGCTGTACCAGCTCCCGTCGACCCCCTCGGAGCTTTCATTGATCGCCCGCCAGGGATCAGGGTCGGCCTGCCGATCCCTCTTTGGCGGTTTCGTGGCATGGGAAATGGGATCGTCCCCGGATGGTTCTGATTCCCTCGCTGTGGAGGTCGCACCTCGAGAACATTGGCCTGAGATGCACGCCCTCATCTGTGTTGTTTCAGACGACAAGAAGGGGACCTCCTCCACCTCCGGAATGCAACGGACCGTCGAAACCTCCGCCCTTCTCCAACACCGCATTAAACACATCGTACCAGAGCGCATGAGGTTGATCTCCGAGGCCATCAAAGCTCGTGATTTCAATACCTTCGCGAAGATTACTATGCAAGATTCGAACCAGTTCCACGCAGTCGCTTTGGACACCGAACCGCCGATCTTCTACATGAACGACGTCAGCCGAGCGATTATCTCCCTCATCGTGGAATACAACAGGGTCTCTGTCGACGCGGGGGGTCCAATCAAGGCCGCATACACCTACGATGCCGGCCCGAACGCAGTCATCTACACGCTCAAAGAGAACGTGAAAGATGTCATAGAGTTGATCGTGAAGTACTTCCCCCAGGCCGGTCAGTTCAAGGATCCCTTCGGATTGTTTGGGAAGGATGGGGTCCAGGGGAAGGTCGTGGACGGTTTCAACACCGCGGTTGCGAAGCCGTTCGACGTTGGAGCGGTTAAAGATCTTATCCACACACACGTCGGGGACGGACCGAGGGTGCTTGATGCCGAAGAAGGCTTGCTTGGAAGCGAGGGCTTGCCCCTGAAAGTATAACAGCGTTTTTGTAAACAATCCCAGGGCGGTAAGTCTGGGCCTTTGTACTCTAGATCTAAATTCCGGTATGACCTAAGATTGGTATGCGCTTCGCCCCGCCTGTAAAACAACGCCGCAGAGTGTACTAGCCCCCATGAAATTAGATAGCTTCGAGACTCGTGCGGTTGACAGTAGCCGGAGAGGTCGTACCATTGCCCACTCTCAAAACTTTGGCCGGTGCGAAATCGGGCACGTGGCCGTAACCAGCCTCATGTGGGGCACTTGGCTCTTGAATCCCAGATAGTCGCCGTCATCCACTTCCTTGCTCGACGACCATGCACGCCATTCAGGTTGGACAAACCCTCTGGTCATCTACCGCTTAAATCGCCACTTGGCTGACCCCGCAACTCTAATATGTAGCAACATTACTGGAGCGTTAGAGACTACTTTAGCCCTGTGCGTGCCAGTTGATCAACCGCTTGATTGGACCGCATCGGTCTAATCCGTTTGGCGATAACAGGTCCTCAAGGAGAGTAAGTTCAAGGAACATGGAAGAATCACTCCTGGTTCGTCTCTTCCGCTCAAAACTGCCACGTTAAGGAACCGATCGACTGAGAGAGGTATCCCCGTCCGGTGTCTCATTCCACCACTGAAACAGAGGAGTTTGTTGCCGCTGGTGACTTCTTGGCGTATAAATTCCCGGTCTGGACATGGTGAGTTCCAATCTGCCACCGACTTTACGCTCTGGTGTTCTCGGAAATGCGTAATCTGAACCACTGCGGATATTAGGGAGAAGGGCGATACCACCAAAGCTCGGGACTACCTCCCAGCCGACAAGCAATACCTGATAACCCGCGGAGTGCCATGTCTTCGTCGTGCAACTGCCCTTGCGTACACCGATGCTGACGAAGATGCGGAACGCCTTCTCGCTATTGGCGATCTTTCCTCAACAGGCAGCGAAGCCGACGAATGGGTAGAAACCCACACCGGCAGACCGTCAGCTCACGATTCTGCTGTGAATGCGGGTGTGATTGACGATATCCCCGATCTCGACGGTGCGGGAGATCTCACCGCCGGTATTGGAAACATTACCTTGTCCGGGCGACCCTCTGGTGAACCCGCAGAAACCCCCGATTTGGACGATATCCCGGATATGGAGGAGGAGCTGGAGGAGGGTGATGACGAAGCAACCGCCGCTCCGCCTAAACCCACGAAGGAAGATACAGAGGCCTCGTACGTCCTACTACATGAATTCATTCATACCCCGTATCACCACTCATGCGTTGTCATGCCATAGTGAAATCGAGGTGGCCAAGGGAAACCTCCTTCAAGTGCGAACCTACGATGTTATGATCACATACGACAAGTATTACCAAACGCCACGTATCTGGCTACTGGGCTACGACGAGGTGAGTTCCGACCTACCCCTGCCTACCAAAAAAACCACGTTACTAACCGGCATGATTAAGAACGGAACCACGCTCACTCCTCCTCAAATCTTCCAAGATGTTTCCGCCGACCATGCATTCAAGACGGTGACCATCGAGCCGTTCCCCCACTCGAATAACCTCCGAGCGGCGTCCGTACACCCATGCAAACACGCAAGCGTGATGAAGAAGGTTATCGAACGTATGAACGCCAGTATCGAGGAGCAGCAGGCACTCCGCAAGGGTTCCAGCTCCACTACCAAAGAGTCCAAGAAGAAGTGGGGTGTCTTTAGCGGGAGCAAGAAGGGAGGGGAGAAACCCCCTGGGCCTACAGGGGATGAAGAAGAGATCGAGGGTTTGAGGGTTGATTTCTATCTTGTCGTTTTCCTCAAGTTTATCGCCTCCATCGTTCCCACCATCGAGGTCGACTCTACCACTGCATTCTAGTCCATGTACACGCTATGTCTTTTTCAGGTTCCTTCTTCCTCCCCCGCCTGTATTCCACCACTGGGCAATCCCACGTGACCGTTTATGAGAGGGTGCAATAGGGTGTAATCGGCCGACCCCATATCGCCTTCGGGCTTGTTTCAACGCCAGCCTTGGCGAGGGGTTTTGCAGGGCGATCATCTCATCACCGCGCCCACATGTCAAGTCAAGCGGCCTCGGCTCAGGCCAAGTTCACACGCTTCGAGGCAGCAGAGAATGAATTCACAGTGTGCGATACACCCGGCTACAGCTCACAACAGAAAGCTACAGCCAACCGACTCCCTAACCAACGAGCGCAAGCGCCCCAAAACCTTGCATCAAGTAATCAATACGTACGAAGTTTGGGTGAGGAAAAGGGAGGGTGGAGGTGATCAGAGGGGTGAGGTTTGGTGATGAGTGTGTAAATAAGCAGAAAAAGCAGATCATGAGCATGATGTCGTTCAACCGTGCAAACGTGCCCAAGAGATATACACAAAAAATGGGGTAGATGAACCAGAGATGGATGGATCGTGCCTCCTGGGCACGTATAGCTGATAGTTGGTTCGCGTGATTTCAGGTTAAAGATGGGCATGACCGAAGCGTTTGGCGAAACGGCGGCTGTGGGCGCCGAACGGGTTCTCCTCGCGCTTGGTGATCGGGGTGGAAGTGACCTTCACGTCGCAACGGAAGTTGGGGGGGTTGGGGTCGGGTTGGGGAAGCTCACCGTTGAGCCTGACGGGGTTGTTTCCGGGAAGCTTGGGGAGGATGCCGAAGACTGTGTAACAGACGAGACAGGTGTGAGTCAGCAACGAACGGTGTCAGCTGTCTGAGAGACGGGCGTACCCTCTTCGTCGATCTGGGGACTGATAGAGCAGGTGTTCTTCTGGCGGGTCATGATCCCCTTGTCAACGCAACAGGTGAAGTCTCCAAAAGGATTGCAGTGGCACTCGTCAACGACACGCTGAAGAGTGTTGCGCTCCCAACCCATGTAGTAGTCACCGTGGTACATCGAACCAATGGCATCACCGTTCGCGAAACTGGGAGGGAAAGGTCGTGAGCGACATGTCACAACTCATGCTCGCTTGGAACCTACACAAATGGCTGCTTGGGGTTCTTGGCTTGGTTGAACTTATCGTTCCAGCGGCCAGTGTCGTAGTACATCTCGTTGAAGATACGGGGAAGGTTGACGGGGAAGTTAGGAGGGCAGTCACCGCTGTCGGGCCCTCCAGTACGGTAAGAGACGTGAGATTTATGGTCAGGAGAGTCGACGTCCTTTCCGTTCCAGCAGCTTTGGAAATTCTTGGCGAGAAGGATGAGACAAAAGGTCCGAAAGGCACATGGAAACTGAACTCACGAGCTGAGCACGAACACCGCTAGGGCAGGGCCCCTCTGGAAGGAAGTCATGCTTGGTAGTGCCACCGTTGAAGTTCAAACAGAGGAAGGAGACGGCCTGCTGTTCGGGACTCCCCATGACCGGCGGCTTAGCAGAATTTCCGGAGATCATGCGGAAGTTGTCAGGGAAGATGGTGGTCTTGCCAGGCTCGTCAGGGAAGAGGTAGTAGGTGACAGGGCCACCAGGTACGAGCTCGAATGTGCCATCCGCGTACTCAAAGTACAGCTGAGGGAACCAGTACGCGGACTTGTCCTCTTCGATACCGGTGGTGGTACACTCAGATTCACGGAGGTAGTCCGAGGAAGGGATCTCAACTCCAAAGTTGGAACCACCAATGACCCTGTGAACGTGACCGGCGACACCGCCTGGGTTCACGATGGGGTCAGCACGTTCAACCGTGAGAATGTTCTCTGTTGGAGAAGGTTGAATCAACGATCGGCGAAAAGGTGGAGCACTGGTGTTTAATAACACTCACGGCCAACGAGGAAATAAGCCCTTGCGGACGTGGTGAGGGCGAGCAGGACGAGAGAAGAGAATGTGATCATCGTTATCGTGGAAGGAGAGGGAGTGAGTAATGAGAGTGCGTCGAAAGGCGAATGCCTGTGGGGGGAAGGGGAAAGTCGAAAAGGAAGAGGGTTGAATGAACCACGGCGGACCGTGTCAGCTTATATACGCTCATATTTGGGCCAACCGATCATTCAATATTTCAGGTACACCGATGATCCCATCGTCCTCGAGGGCGCACTTTCACCGTTCCTAATCAGCTGTCTCTATCGCGTCAACCAGATTGTTACGATATTCTCACAGATGTAAATAATGCACGCACGCGAAAGGTCTCACTAACTCCCACTACTCAACGGCACTCACCACGACCTGGCTTTCTAACCTGCGTTTCTTTTTTTTCTCCTTGCGTTTCTCCTTCGAACCGGCTTCATTTCCCTCAACGACCCGTTCCCCATCACCATTGCATTCCTGGTGGTTACCTGATTGACGCTTTTTAGTTTTCTTCCGATCTGTTCGATCATCTCGTGCCTCTGACACGGTGGGCTGGGGTGGCTTTGGTTCAACCACGTCTGGGGTTTCGTCAATCGCCATCGCTTTCGACTTGGACTTCTTTGTCGATCGTGTCTGTGGAACGAGAAGCCAGGTCGTTTCTAAGCGATCGAGGTTCATTTTGAAGAATGAAAACTTTACCTTTTCTGAGCCAATTGGTGGGAGGATTTCTGTAACTGGCGGTTCCTGCCCTAACAGCGAAGAATCCTCTTTCTTTTTCCGTTTCTCCTTCTTCCTCTCCTCTTTCTCGCCCGTCTTCTCCTTTTTCTTCTTCTCCCTCTTCTCGCCCCCCTCCCCGGGGACACCTGCCTCCTAAAACCAGGTTAATACCAGGTCGCCAATTCATAAAATTGACGTACCTCGACAGATTGGAGATCTGGACCCTGGGGAGGACTTTCGGTCATCGCAACCTCCGAAATCGATTTGCGCTTCTTCCCCGACTTCACCTATCAGCGCGCGATCAGGTTTCAGGAACATTACGAGAGGCACGAGAATCCCTCACCTCGGGGACAGTCACCTCAGTCGTGCCGTCGCCATTTTTCTGCTTCTTTTTCTTCTTTGTCGGTTCAGAGGTATCCTGTTTGTCATCAGGACACGCAACCCGGGGGGGAGTGATAGAAACGCACATTTGATTCTGTGGTTTCAGGCTCTGCCTTTCGCTTCTTCGGTGTTTTTGCTACAGGCACGCTCTGGGTATTTTCTTCAACCGCTGGGATGTCATTCACAGGCGACATCCGGACGGGGGTTCCAAGGGGAGTATCGTTTGCGCCAGTAGCCTTATTCACGTTACGTTGTTGCCATTGTGGTCGATTATTCCCCCATTGTCTTCCTCCGCCCTGCTGCCGCGATCTTTGGTTTCGACCATTCGTCTCAGGACCACTCTGTTTCTATAGCCCGGTGAAATCAGGCTTGGAAAGTAGAATAGTATATTTCCTCACTCCACCGTTGTATAACGCTTTTTGGTATTTCTCGGCCTCCGATACGCACGAGGTGTGCCCTTTGTAGTCCGCTGGACTTTCGAAGCGTTTACTGCAGTCGATACAGTCAAATGACGTGTTGCACATAGCCCGATGCTTGTCAAGCTTCGGCTTCGTAAGGACATCTCCGCAACCTGCGGAAAGGTTGAGGCATGAGGCAGCTGTGGCACGGTTTATCACGACCAACCGTTGCACCTGTGGCAGAATCGCCGTAAGCTCGCTGAGGCACGTGTGAGCGGGTTGCGTACGCACTGAAATGAGACCATTGTCGCTTTCCTTCGTCCTCCGAGGACAGTGAGGAGGATGCTTCCCGTGCCGATCACTCGATTGAGGAAAATTGAGATTTGATCTGGGCTTGATTGAGCTCGTGCCAAACAAGCGCAAACAACCTCCCAGATCCTCCATGTCACGGCCGAACGCGTCCGGTCAGGACCTCCCGCTCGAGGTCATCCTTTCTCTTCAGCGCACCCTCGACCTCCAGGACAGCGGCGATGTAGACATTTTTGACGGTGTCGCCGGACAGTTCGACACCGTCGGCTTCCTGAACCAGCTGTTCCCCACCGGTTAGTTAACCTCCGGCGTAGACATACGCGTTGGTATTGATTGAGCAATAAATTCTGGTGGTCCTAGAGGCATCCCTTGGCGAACTTGAGGCAGTTCAGCAACGTCTGGCCGAGAACGAACGGCAGATGAAAGCGCAGATTGATGAGTTGACTGAAGAGCTGAGGGCGAACCAGGACCCGAATCGGATGCAACTGATCCAGGAAATGATCTCGGTACGGTCTCTTGCTGCCTCTGGCTTCTCCGGGTGACGAAGTCGGCGCGGTCCCAACACAGGAACTCCTAGGCCAAATATCCCGCATACAAGAGAAGGCATCCGAGTCCGAGGCAATCGTTAAGAATGTTACAAAGGATATCCAAATCTTAGATTTGGCCAAGAAAAATATCATGTTAAGCATGACCTCCCTGCAGCGACTTCAATCCCTTGGTATGTATGTTCTCTGCGGAGCGCCTACTTCGTGAATTCATCCTGTCATTAGTCAACGAGATCGCACAGCTCGAGTTTCTAATTCGGGAAAACAAATACCACGACATTGTGCATGCGTATGGGGTGCGCCTTTCATAACGTGCCACTTCGCTCGAGGTTCGGCCTTCTGACTCAATTCGGTAGGCGGTCAAACAGTTGTCCCTGACTTTCAAGCCGTATACCGCAGTTCCGACCATCGCCCAGGTTTGGCGGAGGGTCCAAGATATCCAAGGTGAACTTAGAACAAAGGTTGACGCCGATTTTGATGCGTTGTGCGTGAGGCGGACCACCGTGATGGAGTCGTAACCTTACCACATACTCATCCCATTCCTCTGAAGTTACCTCCAGACTTCTTCGCCTGCTCGCACCCTCCCGCCCGGGACGGTCAACTCTATATGTTTAATTGCGGACGCCATAGGTCCCGAAGTCCGCCTTCAAATGGTCGAGCGTTACGTTGGATCGGAGCTCAAAGAATACCGACGTGTTTTCAAACCATCTGACGAAGCAGGAGGTCTGGACAACGTCGGTCGGCGATTTGCCTGGTTCAAACGGGTCCTGTCCCGGCACGAGGCCGAAATGGAGAATGACAAAGATGACAAACGCGTCTTTCCTGATGACTGGAAAGTTGGATGGGCGATGTTTGCAAAGTTCTCTGAAATTACTTGGGAAGACCTAACGGTTGTGATGTCAAAGGCAGCTCCAACGTTGACTGTGCAACAGTTGCTTGATACTTTACAGCCCACGATGGAGTTCGAAACATTCATATCTCGAAAGTACTCTGCGCCGGTATGCACCAACCCCGACATGTCCCAGTAACGTTACATGTCTTATTTTCGTGATGCACAGCTGACAGAACTTTTGGTCCGTGGTAACCCAAACGACCCGAGGCCACCCAAACCAATTACATCCGTCTTCGAACTGCACATGGGCATTTTTGTTGATGCACAGGACAGGTTCCGCACCCCGATCAATCTGTCTTGGAGCTATTCATTGACTGTCAGACACATACAGGGCCCTGTCGGATATGCTGGCGTCTCACCGAAATGGACTCAAGACACGAAGCTCACTAGAAGCGCGACCATCGCTAGACGCCCCGAGCTCGGGAGCAGAGGAAGATTCTGCTCCACTATTGGTTCACCCCTCATCAACCGAACTGTTTTACTTCATTGCTCGCAACCTCGAGCAGTGCGCGAACCTGGGAAGAACTGGAACGGGGAAAGCCCTGTTTGATCTTCTCCGCATACACAAAAAATGGCTTAAGGTTTACGCTGAGGAAGTCCTATTGGCGAGCATGAAGAAGTACCGAAACCCTCGTTGCCACGGTGGCACCTCACTGACCCGTCTCTAGGCCCGTAGTTCAGCTCCAGGGCCGCAAATCGACGGAGACCCGTGTCGACTCCACTCAAGTAAAGAACGCATGTTTGGCGATCAACACGGCGGATTACTGCCAGACAACAGCAAGGGAGGTCAGCTCCCCTCTCAAGTCCGACGTTCGCCTCCCCACCCTGACTGGTTGCGTTCCGCATGGTCTAGCTCGAGGAAAAGATCCAAGAAAAGATCGCCGATGAATACAGGGAGAATGTATCTCTATCGGAGGAGTTTGACACATTTACGAAGTAAGCTGTTACGGCTTCAACCTTACGTCGGCGCTGCACCGCTCACGCGCTCAAGTGTCATTTCGGTCGCCATCGTGTCCCTCTTGAAGGAGTTGGAGGTGGCGCTTGACCCTTCGTGCCTGGGCATCGCCCGCACCACGTGGTCTCAGCTGAACCTAGTTAGCGGCCCTTCCAACAATGTCCTAGACCTAGTTCAGGCGGTCGAACATGTCGTACAGGCTGTGAAGGATCGCATCGAGCGGCAGAAATACACGCGAAATTTCTTGGACAAGGCCGCGAGGTTCGCATCATATACGATGGTTTTGGAGCCCCGAATTAACTCTTCACCCAAGTTTGATTCTGGCAAAGTTCACCCACGCCCTAGTGAGGAGCCGGCCACTCAAGGAGACGGGAGCAGAACAGGTAATTCGGGTCTTGCGTGGCGGTTGACGTGACTCACGTCGGTACAGTTGATTATTGACCTGCAAGCACTTAAGGCTTGTCTTCTCAAGATATCCGGTGGGGATTCCACCCTTTCTGCAAGGTGAGAGACGGGATCACACCTTGCCGTTCTCATTCGGTTCACTCAACCCCGCACAGCTACACAAAAATGGTTAACAAGAATACACAACGGCTGGAATCGCTTCTGAAAGTCATAGTTACTCCAGCAGTGCGTCATACCCTTTCTCTCTCACGAGTCGTGGTCCGCCGCAACTTGATTTCAGGACCCTCCCGAAGGTTTCATCTTAAATTACACGTTATTGATCGGGGACGCTTCATTCTCCAACTTCCAAAAGGTGTGGCGCATTTTCAATGTCGTGGGATGAGTTTCATTGTGGTCCTTCCCAGATCCTTGATCTCAAAGGAACCCCCAAAACCGAACAGAACGGCTTGCTCGACTCATTCCTGACAATTACGAGTACCAAACCCGAACTTGAGACGGCGTCTTTCTTGTCATCGCTTGATATGGACCCTTCGACGGGCAACATTGTCGTGACCACCTCAAGTCCTGGAGGGAGTCGCGTATCGTTACCAAGTTTGGTCACCCAAATCTCATCATCGGGTGGAGACAACATATTTTCTGGGGTCACACCTCCCCCACTCACAGAGAAAGACGCTAGTGGGAAAGGCGACCCGTCGGGCGAGAAAAAACGGGAAGTGTTCTCGGACTTCCGTCGTTTCGTCAGTTTCGCGGTCAGGCGAGAGAGAGGGGAAAAGGCGGAATGATGAGTATGTGATGGGTTGTATTTCCACGCCGCCCAGTGGTACTCCCACGTTGTCGCTTCTCTGGCCCTGGTACTTATGTTTTCCCACTGGTGGAAGGCAACAGAGACACCGTGGAAGTCGATCGACGCGAATCGTTTGCCAAGCGGGAGAAGCACACCCTAAACTATCCACGGTACTTCTTTAACACCGAGCACTTACAGCTATTGTAATGGGACTAGATTGGGAAACGGCGCCCGAGTGGGTCTACACAATCTAACGTTGACGTTCGATCTCAGTGATTAGGATCGGAGACAAGCTGTGCCATCAGCGGATCCCGCGGTCAGCCTCGGGTGAGGCGTAGCCGCACCAGCGATCTATTCAAGAGTCGCCTTGTGGCTGCCGCTCGTATACCAAATTGAGCGCCAAGTCACCCCCACTTCCTACTTCGGATCTCTTGCTCCTACAGACCTGGAGTAGTGACAGTGGGAAAAAGAAGCCCCAGTCGTGGGATCCACTTCATGAGTCTTGTTCATTCTTTCAGTCCAGATCCTCCCTTCTTCTCGCGGGAGAGAAACATCTCACGCGATGACTCCAGCCGTGAAGCTGGCGTAATCTGCCGCGAAGCGCCATCGAAGTTGCTGTTCGGCACCGTACAAAGACATGGATACTTGGCGCAGAACCCACTTCCATTGCGTCGTCACGGTGGGTCGTACTGAGATAAGACCTCTGGCTGCGGCGGCATCTGAAGGCGACCGACAATCGGGAGCTCACTCGCCTGTCAACACGGTAAATCCGGAGCCTTTATCTCAACTCTGATGTCAACTTCATTGGGAGGTGTGGTGCGGTGCCGCTCACTGATTGAGTGATATCCTACCACCCCGTCACGGCTGGTGGAAGTGACCGGAGTGAGGGCGGCGCCTGCAGATCACTTACATGATGCCCGGATGTTTCCAGGCCATTGGCGCGAGGGGAACACGAGAGATACCTCACGTGGGGGACGCTGGTAGTCAGGATGACGTCCCAAGGGAGCTTCTGAAGACCAATTACCCTGGCCATAATTGGTGGGAATGAAGTGATGATTAGAACCCACGACGCTCAGTCTCGGTCCGGTACGATTTTTCACTGCCCGTAACCGGATTAGAAATAGGTGAGAGAACCATTTCGGGGATCACGATTCGACCGCCACGGCGCCACCCGCCTCCAGACGCCCTTACTCTTCACGGGGTGAAGTGCGATCGACTTGTCAGTGTCAGCGGAATGCCGACTGTGGGCACAGCCACCAAGATGGATTCTTGTTCAGGCCGACGGTCCAGGACGTGGCGACCGACCAATCTCATCTCCCAACCGCGCCGTTGTGTCAATCCTATCCCGCGTAAAAAAAATCATAGAT
>Ga0307511_10002366_pt1 | contig 19717 bp, 11 predicted proteins | sample 13_EM_MG_FD_200266 | JGI IMG/M metagenome (GOLD analysis project Ga0307511, IMG submission 200266) | Populus trichocarpa ectomycorrhiza microbial communities from riparian zone in the Pacific Northwest, United States - 13_EM | ecosystem: Host-associated > Plants > Roots > Unclassified | place...
TGAACCCACAACCACAACTATTATTGTTATATCAGACATAAACAGCCCAAGTATCACATACTCCAATAAACCGAGTCAAACTTCAGATAGTACTAGCCCCACCGATGGTACTGTGGAGGATGTTACCGTTAAAACCAAGAAAAAGAAGGGTGGGTTGGGAACAGGTGCCATGATCGGTATTATCGTGGCGGTGGTTGTCATCCTTATCATTGCCGCCGTGGCTGCATTTCTCATCATCCGTAGCAAGAAGCAGAAGGAGGCAAAAGGACCCCAAATGCAGGCTACCTCCGGATATATGCAACCTCAACAACAGTCTGGAGTGCCTCCCCCAGAAGACCCCAGAGGTGCCGGGAAGGAGGCAACTCGACGAGCGGACTACTATCAGCCAGGCCGCAATGGCGCCGTCGAAGCTATGTCTATACCAATAACAGCCCCAGCCCCCACGCCAGCCCCACAAGCCCAGGCACAACCACCAATCTATGAGTTGTAAAACATAAGTATCAAGATCTTCATTTAGGAAGGTGGCATGACCTGGGTATCATAATGTACCCATAATGATCAGGGAAACAAGGTCTACAGTGAAGCCGCGATATAAGTAACCCGACCGGAAGTTTCTTATACTGCGAGGTTTCTTATATAGAGAGATATTTTGGCGTATAACGTTAAGCGGGGCCGGAGGCAAGTTGCTTATACCGAGAGTTTCTTATATCGGGGGTTTCTTATATCGCGACTTCACTGTAGGTTCTATTGTTAGCATGTACCTTCCAGGATGTATTTGGTAGTTTGTTGGCTATTTGATAGTATTTACCCGTTAATTATGTGCTCGGCGCACATTCATAGCATGTGAGGCCCATATCCTTTGACTTCCACTTGAAGCGTACTTGGGGTTGATCCAATGTTCCTGCGCTATCTCAGTTGCCTTGCATATGCATGCGTGTTGCTATTTTTGCATCTCTCGATGTCCTTTTTCTGATGCTTGCTTGCGGGGCAGCCAAGAAACATGAAGTCGGCTGTGCTAGTCGCCCAAGATCTCGTGCCGATCTCTAAACTCTTTGTAGGGATATCTCGCGAAGCTCAGAAACTAGATCCGATGTGATCAGCAATATCATTGGCCCTTCGTAGTCTGGTTAGGCCCCTCGATAAACAAGCTTAAAGTACAGCTAAAGCACTTTTGGGTTGCAATGTTTCACAAAACAAGGTTGCACGAGCTGGGGTGGGCCCCGCCCCACATGGTGCGCTCGACAAACTCAACTACAATGGCAAAGGCATATGAATTGAGACGTGATCCCCAGCGGTAGACCTGATCAGGCTTTAATTAAAGAATATCTGGTATGGGATACCTGACAGCCAGCTTCTGGCAGTGCCTCTTACGCTAGCAAAATTCTCGAGATTATATGGTACCTGGTGGATTGGCGGGCTCAGGATAGTTTGTCTCTTGCATGTCTCACAGGAAGGAAATATGGAATGAGAGAGACATTGTGCCATGCCCCATCCAGTTACTGGGGATTGCTCTCATTGGAGGCAGGAACTCGAGGAAAGCGCTCGACAGGAATGGGGATATCCAGCAAATGGGTGCTTAGGTCTCGTGCCAGGGGTACCTTTTCATGAGGCCATCCTGCGGGTGAAATTGGGTGGATTGTGACTAATTTCGGAATCGCGATGTGTTGGTAACCTACCGACCAGCCGCACGAGAACAGTTACACCACCCCAGATAGTTTGTGTCTGAAGTGTTCCTTTAATTTCCTTCCCTCTCCCTTTCCTTCTCCACTTCTTGTCCTTCACGCTTCATCAAGCCATCGCTCGATCGCCGCCATAACGGGCATACGGACTCCGCTAGGGAAACACGATGCAGCGCTTTCGTTCATTACTTTACCTACTCCTCGGGGTTACGAGTCCTCTACTTATACTGGCAAAACCGGAAGCACCTGCTGGGTATACAGACGTCTTGGCGGCAAGAGACTTCGAATATTTCAGCGTGTTTCCTGGGCGAGTTGCCCCACGGGATCTTAGCAAAAGACAGTCACCAGAGGAGGTTTGTGGTTTTAACTATGTGCTTTGTGACACGACACATTGTTGTCAAAAGGGTACCTATTGCGAATTGAGAACATTGGGCTGGTACTGCCCAGTCATGTAAGTATAGTCTCAGGATAACTTTGACACTGTTTGCTCACAAAAAATGCAGTGGGGAGAGCAGCTCCGTTGAGTCTACGCCGACCGTGGCATCACTAGACTTCCCTTCGCCCACCCCCGATGAACCTACAACGACATTTACTATTGACCCAAACGTCACATACTTCAATGAGCCAAGTCAAACTCCGGATAGTACTAGCCCCACCGATGGTACTGTGGAGGACGTTACCGTTAAAACTAAGAAAAAGAAGGGTGGGTTGGGAACAGGTGCCATGATCGGTATTATCGTGGCCGTGGTTGCTATCCTTATCATTGCCGCCGTGGCTGCGTTTTTCGTCATTCGTAGCAAGAAGAGGAAGCAGAAGGAGGCAGCAGCGTTGTTGGCAGCAGGACCCCCAATGCAGTCCACCCCACAGCAGCAATACACGGCCCCCCCTCCGCCCCAGGGGTATGTGCAACCTCAGCAGCAGTATGGGGTGCCTCCCCCACAAGGTTACTTTCCACCACAAGACCAATATCCACAAGGACAGTATTCCCAGTATCCGCAGGGACAATACCCACAGGCACCACCAAGCCCAGCACCACAATATAACCAGCCTTATCCTCAGCATGGCTACACGGCGCCACCAGTTGTTGACAATATTGTGAAGGAGTCGACCCCAGGAGCGGGCTACTATCAGCCAAGCCATAATGGTGCCGTCGAAGCTATGTCCGAACCGGCAACAAGCCCAGTCCCCACGCTGGCCCCACAAGCCCAAGCCCAAGCACCACCACCATCAAAACCTGGTATCTATGAAATGTAGAGCATAAGTATCGAGGCCTTTGTTTAGGGTGGCATGATTTGGGTATCACGATGTGTTTCAATGGTTAGGGAATGAGTGTCTAGGTCGGTTTCATGTCTACGGCCTAGTCTTAGCACGTTTCGACATGTTGTTCATATATATCCGTTGCTGTTAAAATTCATTTTTCATTTCTAGGGTGTACTGAGTGTTTGCTTGTTGGCTATTCGAGTTTGCTGTTATTAAAGGCATCGAGAGGTGATAATATATACTCGTTATTTCTGTGCTCGGCGCACTGTGGAAATATTTATAATATATGAGACGCATGTCCTTTGACTTCCACCTGAGGAGTACGTGTTGAAAAATCCCATGCAACTGTGCTTTTGTTGTGTCGTTTGTTCCTGCGTTGTCTCAGTTGCCTTGCATATGCGTGCCATCATGACCCAATTCACTTGTACCATACTAGACATGCACGCTGGGAAGAAAGTACTGGATGAGTCAAGCTGAAACGTCGAACTGCAGCCCTACGTACATCCTGAGTATTTGTACTAGTAGCTTTGTAGCGTGCTGGCGGAGCCTTGGGAGGGTATGTACCATCTCTAGATAGCTCCGCTGAATATACTCAAGTTTAACTTCTCTCTACCACGATTCCTCCTGCCTATAGCCTCGTAATCTTACACATGGCTCATACCAGACCATCACTCGAATCTACAATCACCTACCCCTAAATATGTGCAATAGAATCTAAGAAGATATCTATCATACAATTGGTGGGTGGATGACGAACTTCAAGATCCCCAAAGCCGTCGATGCGCCAAACTCATACCTACCATGGCCAGCATATTTTTGCAGCTCAGAGGCATGTGCCCGCTTTGGCAGTAGATAAACGCATTTCTCTCTAATGAAGGCAAATTAAATACGGGCTCAGTATTGGTGGGGATAATGTGAAGAACTTTACCAGTGATCGTGCCGACCGGAAATTAAGGTTCTTGTAGTTTGGGCGCAAAGATGTACATGGTATTCATATTTGGACATCCCTTGCGAATGCTCCAAGCGCTTCTAGAGCCCACGGTACCCATCAATGCCTTCTATAGGTCGTCTTCTGCAATGTGTTTTTTTAGAGTATAAATAGCATTCCATTGTCGAAGCACTAAATCGGCATGTATCTAAAGCGTGCTTCGACGTTAGTGCGGGAGGTGATCATTTTTTTTTTGGGGGGGGTATGACGTACAAGATATGCTACCTTCAACGGATAACCTCGAAGTTGGTGAGAAGCCCCACTTGTCCATCCGGTAATAGCTGCGACTCTCGTCCATGGAGTCACAATTAGTATGACGCTGCGTGCACTGATCTGTGCCTATAAGGTATTATACACAGGTATTATACACAAAGTAATCTGTCCCTAGATCAGAGCTAACTATGCTGATCCGCCTCGCAGTTTGAGGTAGGGGAAGGTTGTGCTCAGGGCACCAACGAGGATGCCGTGCGGCAAGAGCCATCAAACTTTGCCTGTTTGGTCAAGGGCACTTCTCCGGGTTCTTGGGCTTACAGGAAATTCAACTTAGTTCCTTGCAAAGGATAATTGATATGGGTCTCTTATTCTGTGGGACAGTAACAACCATATGGGTACTTTATGTTTTCTTCAGGTAGATGAAGGGTCACCCCTTGGTGCTTATGCTTCCGATATGATGTACATAAAGCACGTAGATACATACATACCTACCAAAAATAGCACTAGAGACCGGGACGGGATGCGCACAAGCATAGGGGAGCGTTAAGTACCTCAATGTGCTCTGATGGCAAGTTACCCACATGATATCCACACAATAAGCTGCTAGTTTGACGGCTCCACAGTCCATATTTGTGACTTTGAAGTGGTGCCTGTGGCCTAGGGCCATGAACACGAGAACTTGATGAACTAGCATGACCCTAGGAGGGAATGTAAATGTCTAAGAATCATAGGCATGTCAGCAGACTATGATAAGCCGAAAGAATCGAAAACTCAAGTAGAGGCCTCAGCTAGGAGATATTCCGGGCTGGTGTCTGCAGGGCTGGAGCGTGAACAAGTAGTCACATGTCGGCATTGGCCAGCTAGCAGGGTATCACCAACTATCTACGAGAGCTATGCAATGAGGACTGGCACATCTCCTAATGGTAGTGATCTGAACTGTTTTGCTTCACGCCCTCCCTTGAGACGGTTATGCTTGGAGCTATAGTTGAGGGTAACTGCGTGGCACGCGCATCTTGGCCGAGGGTTATCACAATGTAATCGTCTTTGAGTAGGCTGTGAAGCTTAAGGGGTTGAGTATCCTAAAGGCTATCCAATTCATTTATGCAGGGGCAGCTTGTGGCTGTAATGGGTAGCCTAGCTGGTGATAGTGCTCATACATAAGAGGTTGGAGAGGTGCCAGCCCTCAAGCGAACTAGAACAATGACCACTTGGCATACCGGCGCCCACAGCCTGGAAATCCAACCACTTCAGCTCCAGTCATGCACCTATAAGCGCATGTACATGAATTCGAAACTGGCATTGATAGTGTATGCGCATGCTCATGATTTCACAAACTAACAGACCCAGCACAATCACTTCTACGACGATATTTTTTCTCAAATCCGGATCCCCCGAAATGTCAGGGAGCTATTGAGTTGCTATCATTATAGCCATAACAGGAAGGCGGGCTCACAGCGTGGCCAGGGCCTAGCTAGAGACCCTACGAAGCGTCAGCGGGCCAAGCACCGGTACTAAAAACACTCTTTCAAACCCATCCCCTCACCTAGTGCATCCTTACATCAAATCCTACAGCTACAGCCCTGGATATCCCCCCCTCTTGCATACAGCCTCAGCCCTATAGTATCAGAATTGACTCAAATTTTGCTGATATTATGATTGCTTTGAAAGCCAGCTTTTAAGCAACAGTATAGGTCACTCAGCGGTACATGTTACAAGATTCATTCTTATAGATAACCTAGTGCCCTACCTGCTAGAGAGGCCCAGAATCTGGAATCACCTATCGCCCCGCTTTCCAGGCTGGGGAGAGCTCCCTACTTCATATATCCGTCCGGGTAACTGAGAGCAAAGCTTGGCCACAGTCAAAACCCGCTCTTATCCTCTCGAGCCGGGGCTACAACTACTTTACACCTGCCCAAAGCCATGGAGATAATAACTGATATGCTCAGGAAGGACCCGAATCGGCAAAATTCTGCTTTCCTACAACTAATCACTTCTATGGTAAGCAGCTTGCGAAGCATATGTAACTATATGGGTGGTCACAAATTTCCGGGTAACATCAACGTTGCTTTACACACATTTGTTTGGCTGTGGGCTTGGGTTTAATCATAGCCCACGACACACCTATGCTAAGAGGTAGTTACCAAAGTTGGTTGTGTAGAACTTACACGTAAGTCCACCTCTCATAAACTTCGCCCACGACGGAAAAGGGGAAATTTATACCCTCTAGCGGTTTGCATGGCACGCCTGCTTGGTTTTTGTAGCATGGGAATCTAGATGATCTGTATGTGGGGTGATTATGGATGGTGGTGGGCCTTTACTTCGATAGTCACGACAACTCCGGTTCTAGCAACAACCTTTGAATTCAGTATGTACCATATAGCAATTGAACGCGTGCGGTACACGTTTCTATAGCCCTCCGGCCCCTGCGGTACATGTACATGAAAGCAACCGCAACCTTAACGCTCCTAGAGGCCTCGCCCAGAGGCTGCTTCGCCTTCATCTGCATCCGATGGGCTAGACCTGTAGATGGCATCAAAGGCACTGCGGTTCTCGCAGATATAGGTACGCAAATACCTACATAGTACCGCATCTACTGGCAAGATATATCCCCTGTTTGTACTAGCTCGCCAGTAGGTGCGGTACTTGCTACTGGGAAAGGTGCGTGCTTCTCACCTGTGCAGGCTTGTCCAGGCCGGGGTTGTGGTTGAAACGCCTTATGATGAAGCACTGCCGAATTCAGCAGTCACTACCTTAGTAGGTCTAGCTGGGCTCGGTGCCATCAACTGATTTATTTGCCGGTGAAGCAGGTAATTGAGCCTCGAATTAAATGCTTTGTGGTACGGTAAGTACGTGCAAGCAAGTCCCGAGGCAAATCAATATGTGTATTATTACCTATTGATTGGTATCCGTAGAATGTATGTATGTAAATTGTGTCGCCCAATGGAGCAGTCACTCCCGAAAGACGTACGGTATATCGTCTTATGAAACTGTTGCATGAAACAGCTACAATTCCACAAACCAAACATCCAGCCAGAAGGTAGAAATAGAAGAGCCTTCTTTTATCCTAAACTGAAGCTTGCTTCTTTATCGATATACTGTTTTATTTCATTTACATCCATCCGAAATACCCACAAAGCTTTCATGCTCACCAATTCCAATACCTACTTACAGCATGCGCAGTATTAATGCAGGGATTCGTCTCGACTTGGTTTCCGGGGTCTTGTCATCTATTTCTGCACATGGTATGTATGTACCAGTCTCATCTCCTATCCGGAAGGGCATTCTATTTGGATGTTTTTTTTTTTGCTTCGCATAATAGGCCAGGCTATCGAAAAGCCCGATGAAGCCCCCTTTTGCTCTCTATTTTTTCTCTGACTGCATAGCCAATCGGAATTGGACAAGTGTGAAGGGGTTCCTGTATGCTGCCAGTTTAGTCTCACTTGTGACCGGCAGCCTTGAAAGAGAATAGCCTGAAAGTTTAGTTTCGCACAATAGTGTTAGGGGTTGTTCCCGTGGTTAAGTTCGGAGTGGGGTCAAGAAATTTAAAGTCATTCCGGCGATAAGAACCGATAGCCATTGAGGCGTTAGAGTCTACTCTCGTGTTCACCTGGCTGGGCTTGTGTACCTGGGTCGTTTTTCTTGACAGGAAGAAAAAAAGACAAGGTATTTAGATCAATACTTAAGTAGACGTTACTTATATTCTCTTGTATCAGTTTCCACCAGTCATCATCTGTGGGCGGCTCCGTTGACCCACTTATTTGGGAACTTGACACTAGTGGGATGTGGGTATCTGGAGTCGAACTGACACAACACCTGCATACCTAGATAGGACTTTAGGTATATACCAGGAATGTCTGATAGAAGAGTAGTTAGTTCATTGGTTGCTGCATGTTGCATGCAAGGCAGTTGCAGACTGCTGGAGAAGACCAGCAGGATGATTGAGAACTTTGCAATTGACAGGGAATGAATCTTGAGGCAAATTTTAGATTTTTTTATGTCAGAGATCTCGCGATCGAGTCAGCATATTGGGGTCTCATAAGTACATAGAGAGGAATTTGGGGTCTTGCCTATAAAAGAGTCTTGGTGGAACCTTCTCGCGGTAGGTACTGGTATCTAGGTGGATTGGAATCACCATGTCAGTGGTGGAGAGAGCCGGGTGAATGTGACGCCAAGGCATCATCACTCCGTGCAGCCATTTGAGAGACCAGATCGGATTCCAAATGTTGCACAATGTTTCTTTTTGATATTCCATGAGACTGTAAGAGACTCAAGGTGGCGTATCGGGCATGCAAATATTAAATGGCACATTGGCTCTCTCCCAGGAATGCTCATTGCAGGGTGGAATTGCAATTGTACCAGCAGAACGCGCGACTGTATGACGCACCGTCCGTCAAACTCGTCGTGTGTGCTGCCACTGCCTCGCGCCCATATCAGCAGATGTAGCCCATACCATACACCCCGTAACGTTTGAGAGAGCAGCTACCCTGTGTGTCGAAACGTGCTTGCAATATTTGTTGTGAATGCATCGCTGCCTTGCAATTCGCTGCCAAGGGAACATTGCTAGTTGTCACTCGCTGGTGGCTGGAAAGCTTGGGCCCCTCTCAGCCAGGGACTTGGTGTCTCCACCATATCATCGATCAACGGGAAGAAACCTGGGTGAGAGTTACTATCATCAGTTGAAATTTCCTCACTCTTCACCCCCCGCCAAACCCTGCCGAATACGACTCCAGTCGACGCCGAGGACTCTTGAAAGCTCAAATAGCTACTTCTGCCCGACAATTTCGGCTACATCCTGGTTCCACACAGTCGGCTCCATTTCGTTTGAGCTTCGGTCAACTCGAACCGACCGGTCAAGACGTCACTATTGTTGGTACCCTCATCGCTAGAGGCTCTGGAAGTTAGCGGATCAGTGTCGAGTCATCGGAAAATCACGAGAGCTGGGCATTTTGTCGTGTTGGTAGTCGCACGTTTTCCACTTACATCATCACCACTTCCAACATCTCTGGACTTGGGTGGTGGGCCAAATCTTTGTGGACGGATCTCCTGTCTCTGTACCTGTCAGTTCCCGTTGGAAGGCTGGTCTTCCCCCCTTTCCCTTGCCTCATACTCAGCTTGTCTTTGGGCATGTCGGCGCTGCCGTTTCGTTACCCTTGCTTCACGCCCGTGGTCTTTTACAAAGTTTAACGAAAGCTGACACCTCTATTTATAGTGTAGTCGATCTCGTCTTGTAGACATCATCAGCATTGCGTCTCAAGATGCCGACATTTAAGCACATTACGGTTACTATTTCTCCGACTACCCCTCATCAGACTCTACCGTCACCGCTTCCAGAATATGGAACATTGAAACAGTCCCGAAAGTCGACGATTACCACTTATATTCCCTCAACTGCAAATGTTAATTTTGCCATCAGCATCATTATCACACCTGCCTATGTCACACTAACCCACTCCAATAGTGAAAGTCTAGCCGCGTATGTATACTTTGATGGAAGAGGCAAAGAAGAAACTGCAACGTTATTGAGAAGGGGACAGGAAACATGGATTAGTAGTCGATGGGTGCAGATGCCAGATGGTTCTTTAGCAGAAAAAGAGTTTGTTTTCAAGGAGGTCGGTTTAGAGGTCCAGCTTGGGAGCCTTGGGATTGAGACCAAAAGTGTTTCCGAAGCTCCTAACAAAAAACGAGCTAAGCGAGGAGGCCTCCAAAAGTCCAGTTCTGATCACTATGGGCGTGGGTCTGGTAATGACGACGAGGACGATGCAGTGAAGACCAACAATGCTAGTGATGCATCTGATTCTGGGTTTAAAATGAATTCGAGAAGGCATTCAATGCCGGCTACCGCCAATAACAGTTTGTCAGACGACGATCACGAGGAGGAGGAGGAAAAGGAAAAAGCAACGGCAGGACAAATTCGCGTGGATCTTTTCCGGGTTCTGGCGGAAGGCCCTGTCAAGAAGGGAGAATATCATGCAATGTTCAAGGAAGGAGATGAAGATGATGCGGAAAACCCCGCAGGCGGTAGCAAGCCGGAAAATGGTTGGAGTGGATTGGAGTACACAGCTGGGTATGACCTTTTATCAGCCCAACTCCCCGACGGAAGCGGATAGATACATCACAGCGTCCAAAAGGGTAGTGTGGTACTAATAGGGTCTTATTGTTGGGGGTACTAGGTTTTCGGCTGCAAAACCACTCGATTCGGAGAGCATCTCCACCCAAAGTGTTAGCCATATTGACCAGCCTAATGCACCATATGCAACCTTCATATTTTTCTACCGAGGAGAGCGTGAGTATCACGGAAAACCTCACTTATGGACTGTCGCTTATCAGTTGTGAAACAGGCCAACTTCACCGCATGGGTATAATTCCCAAGGTTAATCGCAGTGCTAGCATCCCAGGAGCCGTCACTAAGCCCGCACGTGGGCCATCAAAAACTGCACTGCTTGATGCACTTTCGGGCAAAGAGTTTTCTGGTAAAGGGAAAGGAAGAGGGTGGGAGGATTTCAGAGATAGGGGTGACCGCATGGTTGAGGATGATGAGGACGCTGATAAGGAGGACGATGATGTCAGTAGTCGAAGAAAGGGAAAGAGAGAGCTTGACGAAGATACCATCGAGGGTGGAGGTCGCCTGGTTAATGGCCGGGAGGGAGAAGAGCTTAGCGAAGGGGTGCGGAAAATGAAGGTATGTAAACAGCCCAAACTCTGCACACGGTGGCGGCCCATGTTCAAACTCGTTCTATGGACAATTTGTATCTTTTGCTCAGAGTCTCACACGTTCGCCTTAAAGCTCAAGAGAACCTTCACGGAAGACCCCGACGATATTCGAAAAGCAATGGCACCTACACCACCCACTCCTAAGGGTAGCGGTGGGCCCACCCCGTCGTCCAACCCCTTTGCACCATTTGCCGGAGGAAACAAATATACATCACCAACGAGTGCCTATCGACGAAATGGTGCTTCTGCTTCAGCACCAGGTCTGCCTTCCCCTCTGACTGCTGCCGCAATAGCCTTCTCCGACGGTGTACTTGGAAGCCCGACAACTATAAAGTTCCTTGGAGCTGACGCAGCCATACCAGGTTTAGGATTGGGAGGAGCACTGGGAGACCCATTACCAGGTGTTAGTGGTATCAGGGGCGGAAATCCAGCTTTCAATGGTGCTAGCAGCGAAAGTGACGATGATACATTTTCTGCTAAAAAGCGAAGATGGAGCAAGCCAATCGAAGAAGAGATTTTGTAAAGAGTAGCATGGTGTGACTTTGAAAAAAGGTACGATGGTTGGGTCGTTTTTCTGCCTTGTTCCTTTGTCATGGTTTTCACCGGAGATACAGGGAAAACGCGACGTACAATGGCAGACGATGAACTCGCTTGTACCTTATAGCTTGTTTGGACATAGGAGATTGATTGATTACAAGTAACAGTGGTATTCTTTGGATGTTCCAGATGTGGATTCCAGCTGTTTAACGCTCTTTATGTATTTTTCTTTATTCCCTTTCATTTCTTGGCTCTCTTTTTATCTTCGGACACCATTATCTCTCGTTTGGTTACCATCTTATTTTTCTCTTTTCAGCTTTTCAGAGTCTGTTGTTCATCTCATTTTCGCCGCTTTTGTTTGAGCACTTTCTTTAATGGGGTATTGGGCTTACGATCGGGCTTGGTATGGTGGGGAGTTATGCACATGGTACGGTAGCAATGCAGGCATACAAATATTCACCAAAATTTTCGAGACTGGCGAATGAGGGAGGTTCGGTGGAATTCAAGTATTACAAAAATCTAATTATATTGGTTGTATGTATATGGTTCATTCCGAGCTTGTGGGAGAGAGTGTATTGTACTGGGGGCCTCTGGTGTGTAGTGAACTGTACTTAGATATATGGTTGAGTTGAAGAATATAAGTGTCACTCATTAATTTGAGTTTTGTAGTTAATATAAGGTATACTCTGTACGTCATAGGAAACAAACGCCAAAACTTGCCAAGACTGCTAAACAGCACTTTTATTTCAAAGAGTAAATGTCATATTCTGAGGATGACTATGGAAATGGGATTATAAAGATATGGAATTTGAGTTTCATGATTTCCTCACATTAATGTTTTTTCAATCATAGGCACTGGGTACTTGCTTGAGAGGAAAGTTTGAGGCTGTAAATTTACTGTCCTTGTTAATCATGGATAGCATTTTAGAATTTATTTACTCTAATTAGGGTACCTAGCAGGCGGCTTTGGTGGCATGTAGTCCGAGTAAGTAGTCAAAAATTCCCCAAAAGTATAAATATTCATAATAGTTTAGAACTAAATATTAAATTTTTCAAACGATAACTAGAAATAAATTAAAGTTATGAGCACTTTTATTTATACAAGGCTCTAGAGTTCGACTAAACAATTTAACAACACTTCAATTGATCTTTCTGTATTTAGCAGTTATGTTTGCATAATTAGTATGGTATATAAGGCAAGGTGATGCTGGTTTCATTCTTCCTGTTGTGCCCTTATAGCTCTGCATGTAGTGGTAGAATTACCTGTGAGGTGGGTTGATAGATCAGCATTCTATTTGCGGGACTACTAGTATTTATACTCACCGAGCCCTCACCCATATGACCGGGCTTTTATCTACTAGGCACAATCTAGTGCCCCAATGTGATCGCTAACCTTCAAGGCTGCAATGGGCACTTAATTGGCGTGGTTTAATTGAAATGAAAAGCACCAGCAGGCGTAAACCTCAAGTCTGGAAGATGTTGTTACTCGAGTTCCCCATAAGACATAGATAGTCACTGGGGTTTGGCCAGTGCATAGACGTAATATATCTCGTACCCAGAACTGCATCGGGCTTTCAGAGAACTGGAGCCTCAAGTCTAGCACCGGATACGAACCTCTCCTGGTGACCTCCGGTGGCTCTCATAACCATTAGATGATAGAAACATTTTCAATTCCTTCCTGCTCTTAGTATACCAACGAGGGGTATAGATCTTGTAGCTGCTGAAGCAGTGGATTTCGTTGATTTCCTGAGGTCCGGTCTTGTTAAGCCTACGGTTACCCCACCCTTGCCTCCTCCCATTACAAGTGCATACAGTCTCTTGCTCTGGGTGGAATCTAACACTATCGCATGACTGCAGCTGTCCTATACTAACATCCTCGCCCTCATCCTCCTCATCTGTATTTCTTGTCACGAGAGTAAACTCAGGGATAATGGAGTTTATGATGGCGGCATCATTCATCTGTTCCACTGAATTGGGCGAAGAATTATGGCTTTTCGTTAATGCAACGGGTCCAAAGATGACCCATGTGAAAAATCCAAAGACATCTATGGTGTGTGGAAAAGGATGCATTGCATCTGAAACTACACCAAATATTGAATATAGGACTATTTGTTATATATGTCCGTGGCCGGTATACATCGGGTGAAAAACATAACACAGAACTTTATCCCGTGCTGCCTAGCTGTACAATAATTCTCGGGGAAGGCACCTTATCGGGGGTGCAACTTGGTAAAATATGTAGCATTGTCTGCCTTGAACTCTGAAATTTGCATTTCACTGCTTCACCACTGCCCCAGCGCGTCCACAAGCCTGGGGGGGAATGCTAGCACTGTAGATGCTCGGACCTTATCGATTTAGGCCTAGGTGCAGATGCTGAAGATGCTGAAGATTTGGGGAGTAAGCTATGGCACGTTAGGGTAACAGCGTAGGCCGGCCATTTGTGTAACTAGGCAATCCCCCCCCCCCCCCCTGGGAGTGGGCGTTGCGCAGGGGAAGGGGAGAAAAGAGAGATATCGAGCTGGATCTGTGGTTCGAGCGAAGCTTAAGGGGTCGAAGGGCACATACGGATTGCATGCCCCAGCATCTAAGCTGGGCCTGAGGCTCAATTATTGCCCACAGCCAAAAGACTGCAGCTGGCCGTCCTATAGCGACCTGGATGTCCAGTGGTCCTCGCATAAAGAGGGCTATGGGGGGGGGCCTGGAGTCATTGTGGCCCCTTGATCTCCCCAGTTCCGAGATGGAAGAAGCCCAAGACCGAGAGGCATGATTTTGGCGTATCCATACGACCTTGTAGTCCTGGTGTTGTCTTGACAGGCCCTCTCCGGTAATGTGGTTGGCGTGTACCTGGACTGAGTTCTGGCTGTATATGTACTTTCAGGTGAAGCATACGAAATATATGCGGGGGTGATATCCTGAATGACGTGCCAGGCTTTACTTGCTCGGACGGCGCTGAGGATGGGCCCGAAACGATTATATGTTTGAAAACCGTACATCGAGCCAAGTACTGTTCACAGTCTCATTGGTCGTTGATTGGTCGTTGGAAGGCCGCAGGGCCCCAAGGTTAAATCAGCTGCGGTGGATTTGCTATGGCCCTTAAGTTAAGCTTCTCAAGATTGGCCGAATCGTGGGCTGTGTAGCTGCTCAAACGTTCTGGTCTTCTATTATCGTGTGCATGCAATTTCCGGCTCAGTATCTTGTCGACATCGTGAATGAGAATGCCGTACCGAGGTGACCTAGGGCCAGTAGCGGCTTGGCCTTGCTCATGGTAGCATGCTGGTATGTGTAGTTGGCATAAGAATAGTTGGTGGAGGTGCCCAGAGAGGGTAGCTCCCACATCGATATTGATATATCCCGTTGTCGTACCCACGCCCTCAGTTGGGCATCACAAACATATTAGTTGGGATAAACGTAACAAGCCCAGGTTTGAGTGCCATAGCCGCAGTGAGGGAAGGTAAATGTGTATCGTAAAATGCTGTATGTTTCCCGAATGCCGGCAAGAAGCTTAGCTAAGCCTTTGATTGTAGGGTCCTACAGTATCGTGTTAACTAGGGCTGTGTGAAGGGATCATCTTGTAGTTTCCAGAGAGTTATTTATATATGCTTAGTCTCATTAGTTTGATATGGCAACTTCATGGGGGTCTTGTAGTAGAAGCCAAAGGTGGTTAGTCGTACGTCTTAAGTCTTAAGAGCAGGAAGAAGTCTTTGAATCCCGGGCTGTAGAGAAGCCGTCGATGCCCCCATATAAGGTCGTGGTGGTGTAGGGAGGATTTTAAGTCGTCTTCGACCCTGCAAGAATGCCTGTTACGATAAAAAAGGGAGTTGTTAAGAACAATGTGTACTGTGGTAAGTTATACTCAGGTATGCCGGTATATGGCATTGCACTCCTGGAGTGAAATAATATACTGTGGTATGGAGTGTATATGTAAGTAGGGAACCGAGGAGCAGAACTTATAAGAAGTGGGGTGGAGTGGGGATAAAGTGAGAAAAGAGAAGGAAGAAGGATGCGAAAGCAGTAAACTTATACTCATGGGTGAGGGCTTACTCTCAGCTTTTGTGTTTGTTTTGCTACCGGAGGCCACGATAATAAGGATGGAAGATAAGCAGAAGTATTTAATTGAGAAATGTAAAAGTGCACCAGTGGGGTTTGCCCCCCTTAAGCTTCATGACCTGGCCATGATCGTGCATGAGGATGGGCACCTTCGATACAGTAATACCGAGGTGACTACCTTCTAGCTAAAGCATTAGTAGGGACCTGGCCTCATGCCCTTGCTGTAAACGATCGTTAATGACCGTCAGTGTGTCTGGCGAACGTGAGAATAGTTGGTGGGCGTGATTGTTTATAAGACGCCCCATCGTTGTGTGGAGAGTACTTAGTCTGGCATGCGGAGAGGTCCTAGGGCGTTGTTTGTTTATGCCTAACCTGTTTATGTGTTTGCTATAGTAGTTTTAGTAGTCTCAAACAACAGGTTTGAGACTGTTCAGTTAGGGCACCCTCAACATTAGCCCTGCTTGAGTATTTTGTCGGGAAATTCAGGTGGAGATGTTAAGAACATAGAGAGGTTAGCTGTACTTAGATATATGAGGTGGAACAAAAGATGTGAAAGGCGACGGGCATTTCTACCCTGAAGAGCTGGTAGTCTCGCGGTTGGTGTGAAGGGAAAAGAGGGGAAGAAGGAGAAAAGTGGAGTGAAGGAGATGGAGAGGGAAAAGAAGGGAAGAAGAAAAGTGGAGTGAAGGAGATGGAGAGGGAGAAGAAGAAAAGAGGGAAAAGAGGGACGAGAGCAGCAAACCTATGCTCTGGTGTGTGCGCACTAATCGATAATGGAGTGAGGGCTTACCCTTACCTCCTATGTTTATACTATCGGAAGCCACGGCAATAAGGATGGAGGATGAGCAGGAGTTATCGCCCAAGTCTTATCGATATTCTGCTCGGCGGGGGTTGGGGATAGTCCGGTTAAGCATTACCCTGAATTGTCGAGCTTCAGTGCCCTGAGCTTGATTCTCGACTCGTGTTTTGAAGAGTTGTATTTTCTGAGATATTGACTCAGGCAAGTTTTGGTTGTACAGTGTCCTTTCGCGCTCTTGCTCCCCTACGAGAGGCAGCCCTAGGAAGTAAGTCGTTGTGGTATCTCAGGGCTTTGTTTTTTTGTGTCTAATCTCTTGTCATGATGTCTCTGTCTCTATAGTAGGTTTCTGATAACAAATAAGGTCCGCTATAGAAAACCGAAGATGGTCGTCCTCAGAGAAGGCGTCAAAATGAGCCAGAGGAAAGATATGCCATCGGCAACTCCTGGGTGCTGGGTTACGAAAGAGCCATGGAAACCCACGGGGGTAATAGGTAACTGCACAGGGTAGTTGTAAGCTATCCCCTCAGCATATATGTAGTATGCTACGTGGCTCTGCTATCCCTGAAATGAAAAATTGTACGGAAGAAAGGAGAGGGAAGGAAGAAAGAAAAAGGTGAGTGACGGGGAGAGGAGAAGGAAGAAGCGAGCAGTTGACATAAATTTATACTCAGTTGGTAGGTGCCTACCTAGAGTGAGGGTGAGGGCTTGCCCTTATCTCTCTTATTTGTTTTATGATAACCAGACTAGATAATAAAAGTCAAGCAGGTGCTAATCAGACTATTAAGCAGCTATTGCGCAATAAAGTTTGCTAATCACCTTATCGGTATTCTGTTCCGTTATTACCAGCAGACTAAGTATTACCCTGAATTGTGGCAAGTGGCCAAAGCCACAGCTTGGTTTACTCTCCATAGCAGAGTACTCCGAACCTTGCACCCGGACTCCGTTTTAACCAAGCCTATGCACTCAGACTATAAGCAAACCTCGAACTGCCTCGTATATAATAGGACAGAGCATCAGTGCGGGTAAAGTACAATCATCACCCCCGTTGATAGTGTAAGCTAGTATAAGACTGGATAAGCCATAGCATAACAAACTTAAGCAAGTTGACCGCTTGAAACTGTGACATCGGGTAAAAAGCAAACACCGCTCATATTGAATATACAGGTTCACATCATGCAGCCCAACTAGATAACCTCTAGTCCTCATCGTCATCATCCGCAAACATATCCTCCGCCTTAGGTCTCTTCCTCTTCACCGGTGGTCCTGCACCCATACCAACCGCCCTAACACCAAATATCATTCCCCCAAAGCCCATTTTCTTTTCCTCCTTCTGTGGTTCTTCTTTCTCTTGTAATAGTGGTTTGTGGTCCTCTTCCCCATCATCCTGCATCGGGACCCCATCTACATCATCGTCTTCCTCTAGGGGAACCCCATCAACATCTTCATCATCTTCCGCCATTGGCACACCATCGACATCCTCCTCCTCTTCCCCATCAGCCATCTCCTCATCCTCCTTCTTCGCCAGAGCCTCAACATTAACAACCGGTTCAGCAGTCGTATCGACCGTCTTCCACCTACTTTTCGTCTTCTGCTGCGCAACCTCCTCCTTCTCTGCCCCTTCCTTCTTCTCACTCCCTTCCCTCTCTTCCCTCCCACCTTCCATAAAACCCCTCATAAACTCCTCCATCGTCCCCTGCGGAAATACGTTCCATCCCTCCCACAAACCAAGTATTCCAACCACCAACCTCCGGAATTTCTCTCGCCGAATTCTCCCCCAATCAGGACTGCGATACGTCCGCCCAAGTGACTCCATAACCTTCGCCTCACGAAGTTTCTGCTCCACGAGCCCACGGTATCGCCATGCATTACGAATCCCAAGGGAGGAGTTCGAGAGGACGTCAGACAGGAGGTATAACGCAACAATCTTTGCACCAGAAATATCCGCTTCAGCAGCTTGTGCCCTCTCCTCCTTCTTTGCTTGAGAATCTTCTTCTCCACTGTTATCCCTATCGTTGTCGGCGCTGGATGGAGTTGTTCGTTCGAACAGATGTTTCTGAAACCCTAAAGGCCGAATTACATTCCCCATAAGAACCTCAACAACTTCCTCCGCCGCGCTTGCATTCTCAATCGCAAATGCCATCACCCTAGCAACGTCCCCCCTCCTAACCTTCGTCGTGCTTGTCGGTACCCTACTCACTAGCCACATCAACTTTCCCCTGCTCAATGGGCCAAGGTAAGATTTTTGCTCCTTGCCCCCGGTGTTATCTAGCCCCAACCCCCCCAACCCACCAGCTGGCTGCGCGCTACCTGGACCATCCCTCATCCCCCGATCTCGTCTACTATCTTCATTCTCTGAGTCTGAGCCTGATCCCCCCCCGTCGCTATGATAATCAGGGTCGTCAACGATATCGTCCAAGTTACCTGCCCATTCATACCTCAGCTGTCGTTTCGGTGGAACCCAAAGTGGCTGGTTTGGGCCCTCGAACATCTCGACTCCCCTAGACAAGTCAATATGATCCCTATGACTAGCCCCGGACAAGACCTCCCATAGTCGCCACCTATAATATGCGTGCCCTTCACTACGTGTGTCAAAGAGGAATGACCAACGCTCATCTTTGCGGACTGACGGTTGGGACATTAAGAGAGCTTCGAATTCGGGGCCATGAGCAAACACACTTTCGACAGTTTTATGGATGAGCTTAAGCATGCGGAGGGACGTCGGTGGGGTGACGTGGACCTGGAGTAGGTTTGCGTTGCCATTATTCTGTAGCTGAGGGCGGCCTCCAGCAGAAAACGAAGCTGGGGGAGCGAAGCCACGTGGGTGGTGGTAACTTGGCGGGGGAGCCCGCTGGTGACTACTGTGGATAGGCTTAGGGATGAGAGCCTTTGCGCCGAAGGGGTTGGACGTGCTATTTCCAGCTCCTCGTGAGGCTGTAGCTCCTAGACCAGAAAAGCCAGGTTGGGTGATTGCGAGCGCGGCGGAGGCGAGTTGCCTGGAGATGGAGAGGCGGAAACCGAGTCCCAGATAACGGTTTTGGAGGGTCGAAGTTAGTGCGTCGATTTCGGAGCTGGGGGTTTCGGTGGATAGGGTTACAATCGCAGATTGAGCTTTCCGAATGGGGGTGCCTGAAGAATTCACGGTGGCGGCAGCCATGGCCGACGAAGGGCCAAGGGGAACGGTGGGAATTAAACGAATTGAGTCGAAAATCATGTTGGGATTTGTTTCCTTAAATAGTATCCTGACTTCGTCCTTAGTGAAGCCTGGTGGGAGGTTACTGAGTTGGATGGTGGGCTTCGGTTGCTCTTTTCGAGCGCTATCGTCCTCATCCTCGTCTGACGCTTCCTGCGGGAAGTAATCCTCCTTCTTTGGTAGTGTCTCTGTTGAGTTCTCGAATGCTAGGATCCCCATATTGCTATCCCTTAACCTCCGTTTCTCCCGCTCGCTAACCTGGTGATCATCAAATTCCAAATTCCTCTTCCTCC
>Ga0307511_10002367_pt1 | contig 19714 bp, 23 predicted proteins | sample 13_EM_MG_FD_200266 | JGI IMG/M metagenome (GOLD analysis project Ga0307511, IMG submission 200266) | Populus trichocarpa ectomycorrhiza microbial communities from riparian zone in the Pacific Northwest, United States - 13_EM | ecosystem: Host-associated > Plants > Roots > Unclassified | place...
TGATCACCTCTGTCATGAACGGCAATTCTATCAATACCCTCCAGTTTCCCGCGCATCAGAAAAGCTAGTCGTTGCGTACGCTGCCAGATCCTGTCTACCCCGATATTCAGGGCATACTCGACAGCTTTACCCAGGCCAAGGGTAAGAGCCCGGTTTTTCTCGTACAATTCAAACCGCCGGGCATCCTTTCTTATCCTGAAATCATCCTGGCTGATCAATTCAGCGGTGTGGCCATCCATGAATAGAGGCTTCAACTGGTCCTGTATCTCTTTCCTTACATATAAAAAGCCGGTCCCCCTCGGCGCCCGCAAAAATTTGCGCCCCGTCACTGCCAGCATATCGCAGTGGATCTCCTTCACGTCTATCGGCACCTGCCCGATGGTTTGACAGGCGTCCACGAGGTATAAAATATGGTGTTTGCTGGCTATTTTGCCAATTTCAGCAATCGGGGTCATCCCTCCTGCACTCGAAGGAATATGTGTAATAGCGATCAGTTTGACTTGCGGTGAAATAGCCTCTTCCAATGCCGGCAGGGAAAAGTTCCCCTTCTCATCATTCGGTATTACCCTGATGACTATACCCTGTGTTTTTTGAGCATTCAAAAAGCCTAATAAATTGGTTACATACTCCATTTCCGACGTTATAACCACGTCCCCCTTTTTAAAGGCAATTCCGTTGAATGCCAGCCCCCAGGCAATGCTGGCATTTTCTACAATGGCAACCTCATCCTTATCAGCATTGATCAATCGGGCAATCAGGGCATACGTATTTTCCAACTGCTCCCTGTACTTAAATTCGGTCTCGTATCCACCATAAGTCGCCTCTTCATTTAAATAATTAATCATCGTTTCCACCACCACATCCGGTGGAAGAGAGGCTCCCGCATTATTAAAGTGTATCAGCCCGGCTGTTCCTTTGGTTTCAGCCCTTAACTGTTGTATTTCCTGTTCGCTCAATGCTGTAATTTCCATTGCAAATAGTTGAATGGAACAAAGTAACGGCATCTATGCATACCAAAACAGATTCAGAATTGCTGATTTTGACTAGATCAGATTTTCAAACGCGACCGCTGCTAAAAAGCTTTTTTGACCGTTGCCAGCGATACGCCGAGCAGTTTGAGACAGATACGATCCAATTCCGGTTCATCGCCCGTAAAGTGAAATACAGCATGCCGGTGAGACAGGGATTGGCCGGGAGATAAAAAGGCCGCCGGCGAGACGCTTTCAATTTCAAAGAAAGGACCCATCTGGCTACCATTCGCCAGGGGACCGTCATTATAAGCATTCACGGCATCTCCGCTGAAAGCCGGCTTGTGAGTATTCCATTCCTGGTTGAGGTATTTCCCCGAGGAATCCACTTCAAATAGGGTTACCGTTAGTATCCTATTTTGAGAATCATAACTTCCAGCCATAGGCCTGGTCTTTTCCGGATGGATGCCCAGCTTTCCCCTACTCTTTCCATCGGCTTTGAAGAAGAGCGTACCCTGATCGTATTTGATCCTGTCAGCAGGTATTTCACCGAAGTAATCCGTAGTAGCGACCTTAGCCGTTTTATCGGTAGGGTCATCCTTATAAGGAATGATGATCACCGTTGAAGGAGAAGGATTAAACATGTCCAGCATCCAGATGCAGGGCATCCCCGTCGCCTCCGTCCACGCCTGCTGGCCGGTATTGGTGATGGTATTATCGGTCTGATATCCAACCACCTTCCCCGGTGAATCTGTTGCAATATGCAACTGGCTGGCGATCTGGCGTGAATTCAGGATCATGATATTCCTGGTAACTGACAAATCCAGACGTGTACCCGCATAGTTGGTCAATTGCATCTGCTTTTGCAATGTTACCTGCGTACTCGTTTCTTCCTTCACAGTCCATGCTTCCGTATCAAACGCCGCAGGCGTTTTCCAATTCGCAAATTCCATCTTTGCGGCCCCTGGGAAAAATAAAGAGAACTTCCCCCCCTCCGGTCCCAGCCAGATACGGTTTTCTCCCCCATAAGCATTCATGTGGGCATCTGCCGGTCCCGTAAATGCCTTATAATTGATCCACCCAAAGCTCATTCCGTCTTTTCCATCCGCAGTAGACGTAAATACCTTTGCCTGGTATTTGGGGGAGACGATCACCTGGGCCTTTCCTCCTTCGGTCTCCAGAACGACCACGCTGTCGTGTTGCAGTAAGAATGCAAGGTCATATCCAAAAGAACCTTGTTTGTATTGAACACGAGCATTGTCCTGCTTTTGCGCAGATTTGTCATTAGCGGTATTGTCATTACAGGATGCGGCAAGCATAGTACTGATTAGAATGATTTGTAAAGGAGTTTTGTTCATATGGTTTATTTAGCATCGTTTCAATTTACTTCCAATTCATCTTTTGACGGTAATTTCCGGAAAGGAGTATGCGGCTCCGCCTGGTACCAGAACACCGTCGAGGCAATATCGTCCTGCAACGGGAGATAACGCCCCCCATCCCTCCAGCCCAATGCCTGTATCGTCACTTTCAGGCTCTTTTCAAAGCGGATGGGGTCGGTAATATGCCAGCGATAGAGCCCAAAACGTTGGGCGATATTATAATGCCCATCTCCTCTTATCACCTGGGGCAAACCCGAATAAGGCGTCGAGAACTCCGTGTAATCGGTTTCTACCACACCCGCCGCATTTTTCTTCTTTGTATCAAAATCATAGGAGCCGCAGAAATAATCCTCCGTACCGGTGCCGCAGATCGTGGGATAGTCCGTATCTCCATCCATATAGAATTTTATCTCGCCTTCTCCCCACCAGCCATTGTTATGTACTCCCCAGGCCATATAAGTGCCCACATACTGCCCTTTCCCTTTAATACTGTCCACCAGCGTATAATTCTCTTTATAGGGCAGCGGATTGACCCTTCGGAACTGTGCGTGGAAATAAGCCGCATCAGAGGGAACTTCCGTCAGGATATAATCCACCTGGTAGTACAAGGTCATATCTTTTGTGTCGATGTTCTCCATCGTGATCTTACATTTTTTCCGGAAGGGCATCGGCCAGTAGCAGTTGAAAGCGCTGCCCGGATTTACACATACCGGCAATGAACGCAAAGGCGCGTATTGCCCCCAGCCCATTCCAAAAAAATCTCCGACAGGAACTTCTACGGAAGGGGTCGTTTCATCATCCCAGTAAAAGCGAAGTATCGAGAATCTCCAGTTCCCGGTAGGGGTCATCCAGATATGCTGAATAGAGCCGGAGCCATCGATCTCCGCGACGGTGAAAGTGGTCTTTGACTTAATGATTACGGAGGGGCTGATCTTCCAGCCGGTGCCCAGGTCCCTGGCAGCGCTGGTGCCGGTACCCGTTGTGGCTTTGCCGCCTTCTCCTTTCCCTCCATTGTAATTTTCAGGGCTGATCGAACGTGTTTTGGCATCGGAGAGCCGGAAAATATTGCCCAGGTTGGCATCGATACCATTGAATTTTGACGGTTGCTGTGCGAAGAGCCGACCTGCCATGACCAGGCAGACCAGGATGGAATAAAATTGTCTCATATGGCTGATTTAAGATAATTTTTCTCATACGCTGGAATCAGGCACTTTCCTGTCTGGTCTATCCGTGATCATCACTTCTTCCGGGGTACCATCCCCTTCATGCATCCTTCATGCTTCTTATTGCTTGTTTTTTTGCTCCGCCTTCCAGATAGCAAGGTCAATCCCAGATAGGCCGGATGGATGCGCTATCTGATCACCTTCCTTCTTTTTAGGTTCGGACGATTTTGAAGCGACCGTTTTCGCAGCAGGGGCAACGGTCTTCGCATCTTTAAATTCTTCCGCAAAGCCGTCCTTTGCCGGCCGGTTGTTCTCCCAAAAATTGGAGAGGAAGTTCAAAGCCTGCTGAGGGGTTTCGATCTTTTCTTCCTCCTTCAATGTTTCCAGCAGCTTCAAATCGAATCTTACCGGAACGGGTTTATTTTTTTCTTTTGCCATGTAGCGACAAATGTATGAAAAATTACGGCTTTGCCTGTTTTAGCGCTATCTCAGAAGCTTTTATCTGAGAAACGGTATTTATCCCGAAGGTCTCCAGGGTCACCCGGCCTGTTAAAGTCCTTGTTCCCTGGCTGTCCATTATATAAGTTTTTTCTTTAGTTATATTAAAATAAGATTAGATACTTTTGATCCTCGCCCTATCGTTTACAAACAAGATAATCTACACCAAGCTATAGCGCGGCACCCGACCAACAGCCTTTCGTTAGTGACAATTTTTAAACTAAACCATCTAACGATGAGAGCCATTCTTTTGCGATATCTGGATGAGGTGCTGAGTGAATTCCATTTTTATAGAAAAAAGAAAAAGGGAACTTGGTACAAAGTGCAAGATACTGCTGAGGGCGGGGGCTTTGCGGGTCCTCCTTGTTTTTGGACGCGGAATCCAGGTTCACTGGAAGTAATAAAAGAAGAATGCTACGAGAAAAAGAAACTATAAACGGTGACGCATGCCCAAAGACCGCCGCTATATAACCAGGTTCCCCGAGTTCTTCGATACCGTCCCAAAGAGCATCATGGTCCGAGATCTTCGATACCGCCCCGATGACATCATGGCCCGGGACCTCGGTATATACAATAATAGGTTCACGGTCTCGAGCGAGAGTGTGAAAAGGGGTAATTAATTGTTGCAGCGAATGTCATCGCTTAGCTCGGTCTTCGTAGATGCCGATCATAAGGAGCCATGCTCCCGAAATGAGGAACGCGAATAAAACGATGATTGCGATAGCTGCGATGTAAAGCCCCGGGCTATATCCGCGAATAAGGAAAATTGCACTTATAACTTCAGCGAGGTAACATATTGTGCCGCCTGCAAGTCGCGGCATGTTCAATCCAATAAAGCTCATACCTGATCTGATAGCTATAACATACCCCCTGATGAAGATGACTGTTGCGATGAGCCAGAGAGCAAGCCACTCAAAGCCGAGCATTCTAAGATATTGATTCCCAATAAGCGCAAAACTGCTTGCCATGAAAATTGCAGTGAAGCCCGTCAGCATGTTAATTGCCCGGTTTTTATGTGTCGTGTTTCGGATAATGATCTCGTGATTGATCGACATTGCGACGAAAATCAGACCTGCAAGTGCCGCTGCGCCGCTACCCACCATCACAAAAAAGTTATTCCATTGTTCAGGCATAAAAAAATGTTTCTTCAGTTCTAATTCCAGCAGTTTCAATAGTAATCACGCTGCTTTCTGTTGTATTTCCCATGAATATAAAATGTCATGATGCCTTTCTATGCGATCAATAATTTCATCGGGCCAAGTTTTTTCATCATTAAAAATAATAATTTAAGTATTGCCAGCACTTTTTTTTAGCAACACACGGGGTATACACCGAATGATTATAAGAAGATGAATTAGGCGGGATTTTAGCAAATTATACATTAAATTCGAATACCCTAACGCACAGAACGGTAATAAAATAAGAAAGCCGAAAGTGACCGGAAAATTCCTGACTTTATTTTAGGCCGGAATAGAGGCGGCGCGATAGGTGTATGGGATGTGGAACCGGGCATTTCGATCTTTTTAAATAATTTATAGGGAGATAAAACTATGGCGAAAAATAAATTACTACGAATGGACAATGTCGGCATCGTAGTAGAATCCCTCGATGACACTATCTCATTTTTTACCGAGCTTGGCTTGAAGCTCGAAGGGCGAGCCACGGTCGAAGGAGAATGGGCCGGGCGCGTTACCGGACTGGCCTCCCAACGCGTCGAGATCGCTATGATGGTCACCCCCGATGGCCATAGCCGCCTTGAGATCTCGCGATTTCTCACCCCGCCTCCCGTCGCCGATCACCGGAATGCCCCTGTGAACGCTTTCGGCTACCTGCGCGTTATGTTCACGGTAGAAGACATCGACGAAATGCTCACCAGGCTCCGCAAGCACGGCGCGCAGCTCGTTGGCGATGTGGTTCAGTACGAGGACTCATATCGGCTGTGCTATATCCGCGGACCCGAAGGACTCCTCATCGGGATAGCAGAACAACTTGGTAATAAATGAGTAGTAATACTACAACATAAAAAAGCCCCAATTCGAAAACTGGGGCTTGCTAAAAAATTTATGTACCGCGTAGGGGAAAATTATCTAACCAAATTTGGCTTGATTTTCTGACGTTTAGCGAATTACCGGGATGATATTCTCCTTGTAATTGGGGCACAAAATGCTTGATTTGCAAGGAGAGAGCTAGCTTATCTCGTCCTTACGCTTCCAGCCTGGTGCCCCCAGCCAAATCCAACCGCCTCTCTCCCGCTGGAACATTTCCTCGAAATTGGCCGCATAAGTCATAGAATTTGTATACCCATCTTCGTGATCCAGTACCACTACCGGGTAGTCGTTACCGGGTACAGGTCGGCGGGCGTCGAAGCAGGCTACACCCCAGTCGCTGAAATTAGCAATAGGCAGGAATCCACGCTGTGGCAAGCCTGCATAATATTTTTTTAAGATTTCCTTAAACTTCGAAGCTAACTGACTTGGTAGGCTGGAGAAAAAGCAGAAATTATTCTGATTCATGTACAACTTGATGAAATGCCATTGCTGTAGGAAATAACGATAAGCAAGAGGCAGGGGATGACCAAAGAGAGATTCCAACTCCTTGAGCTCTTTGTCGGTGACGGTGCTGGGAATAGGCTTCCAGCAAGCATAGAATTTATCACTGTCATCGTCAGGGTGCCTGTGACGATCCCGCATGCTTTTCGGGATATTCTTAACATATTCCGACATGGCGTAAGGGCTTTCTTTTTGTTTATCCTCAAAATACCGAGAACAGAATTCACCTATTAAAGCAAAGGAATGGGTTGGCGCTGACATGATTAAAAATATGAAATTTAGAACCTAATTGGACAAATTAGATTCAAATTCGACGAAGGGAAGATTGTCATGTTTAGTGAAGGGGCTGCTACAACGATTTAATTCGTTGTAAAAAGAAATGCCCCGATGTTAATATCGGGGCAAAGTTATTAAAGTGTACCCGGGACGGGAGTTGAACCCGTACTTCCGTTGCGGGAAACTGGATTTTAAGTCCAGCGCGTCTACCAATTCCGCCACCCAGGTAGGAGTTCCGGAAAACTCTAAACAAAAAATTCCACCTGCTGGAGTCAATTAGACTCGCGGATGGAACTTTGAGCGGAAGACGAGGCTCGAACCCGCGACCTCAACCTTGGCAAGGTTGCGCTCTACCAACTGAGCTACTTCCGCATAATGAAAAATATCAAAAGAACTCCCTTAAATTTCGCATCCTATCCTCTGTGTCTTTCAATTATTACTAAGGGGCTGCAAATGTAAGGAATGTATAATTCCTGAAAAAATTTTTTGTCCTTTTTTACTTATACTGGGGTGTATACAGGGTATTGGACGGAACATTCACTTCCGGTTTGCCCTTATAGCGATGAGTATACAATCCGTAGCAGCCGCCAACAATAAGGGCAACCATGCAAAAAACCTGCAAATAAAACAGGAAAACGGAAGAATTTACCCAGCTATAGGCAATGTCTTTCAATTTGGGGTCTTTTATCTCTTCTTGATGTTGATCCATAACTATTTAATTGCTAGGCAAAAATAATGGTTTGCTTGAAAAAATCAGCTTTTGTCCTTCATTATTTCGGTAAAAGTTTTTCTTCCCGCGACAAAATACTGCCAGACAATGCTATGCCTATACCACCCGGTCAGGGTTCCCCGCCTTTTTCGGGGAAATACGCTTTCTTTCCGTTTGACCAGCAACCACTTAATAAAAGCCAAATGGGCCTCCAGAATGGCTACAAAATAGACTCCCTCCCCTGCAAACAGGGATTTCCAGGCGGAAACAGAATCCAGGAAGAATCGTATAGGAATCTTCCAGGCAACCTGCCCCAGCGGGAGGTTCTTGGCCATCATAATGAGATTATTACGAAAGTTCAGGAATACCTTCCGCTCATTCCCCTTTGGCAGGGTACCGCCGCCCAAATGATACACCACGGAGGTAGGGCAGGTATAGACCTTATATCCGGCCAGTTGGACCCTCCAGCAAAAATCGATCTCCTCCTGGTGGGCAAAAAAGTAGCCATCCAGCCCCCCCAGTTCATGGTAAAGGCCGGCCCTCACGAACATCGCGGCGCCGCTGGCCCAGAATATAGGTTCAACAGCATCATATTGCCCCTCATCTTTCTCACAGACATCAAAGATCCTTCCTTTGGCAAAAGGGTATCCGAAGTGATCCAGCCACCCCCCGGCTGCCCCGGCATATTCAAACAGCTCTTTATTCTCATACATACGGAGCTTGGGCTGGCAGACGCCGATGGAAGGGTCTTCTTCCAGGAGGGTCAATATAGGTTCTATCCAGCCGGGCTCTACTTCCACATCGGAATTCAGCAGCACATAATAATCGCTCTTTACCTGCTTTAATGCCTCATTATATCCCCCCGCAAACCCATAGTTCCGGTCCAGGGAGATCACCCGGATCTGAGGATAGGTCTCCTTCAGAAAGCTTACCGAATCATCCGTGGAAGCATTATCAGCCACGATCACCTCTTTACCAGGGCAGGTGCTGGCTATTACAGAAGGGAGAAATTTTTCCAGGTACTTACGTCCGTTCCAGTTGAGAATGACAATTGAAATTATTGGCACTATTACTTCTATAGTTAATAAATAAAGCCCAAAAATAAGGGAATAGGGGTTTAGTGGAGTGGTTTTTATAAATTCGGTCTATGATTCGATCAATGTTCAACTGGAGGTCTTTATTAGCCTTTATCGCCATCATTATTGTGAGCGTTACTATTTTCTACTCGCAGTACCTGGCTAAAAAGATTGCGGTGGAAGAAAGGCAAAAAGTGGCGCTATGGGTGGACGCCAGTAAGGCTATCCTCAAAAATCCCGGTATGGACCTCACTCTGCCCAACATCATCCGCAACGGACAGCAATCCATTCCCATTATCGAGACCAATGAGGCAGACAGCATTACAGGCTATATCAACCTGGATTCCACCCGGGCTGCTGCAGACAAAAACTATCTCTATCACAACCTCAAAAAATTCAGGTCCGAAAATGCTCCCCTGGAAATTAAATTGAGTGACACCCCTTATATTGCCAACCGCTATTATTATGGACATACCACTTTACTGGATCAGGTAAGATATTACCCCCTGGTGCAGTTGTGTATCGTAGCTATCTTTATTTTTTTCACCCTTTATTCCATTACGATCCGCAATAAGGCCACACAGAACCAGCTCTGGGCGGGCATGGCCAAAGAGACAGCCCATCAATTGGGAACTCCCGTGTCTTCGCTGGAAGGTTGGGTGGAAATGCTGAGAGAGAGCAATACGGACCCCCGGACCGTGCAGGAAATGCAAAAAGATGTGGACAGACTGAAGCTGGTATCCGACCGGTTTGGCAAGATCGGGAGCCGGCCTCAGTTGGAAAAGAAGGACCTGATCGGACAGATCCGGAATATGGTGGAATATATAAAGAAAAGGGCTACCGGGAAGGTTCAGTTTACCTTGCAGGGGCCCGGCCAGGAAAAACTATTTGCCAATATTTCCGGTCCTTTATTCGACTGGGTGATTGAGAACCTGTTAAAAAATGCCCTGGACGCCATAGAGGGGAAAGGCAATATTACCGTAACCATCCAGGAATCTGAAAAAGAGATCCTGGTGGATGTTACAGATACCGGCAAAGGAATTGCCGCCCAAAATCTTCCAAAGGTGTTCAAGCCCGGCTTCACTACCAAGAAGCGGGGCTGGGGACTGGGGTTGAGCCTTTCCAAACGCATTATCGAGCAATATCATAAGGGAGAGCTTTTCGTCAGACAGTCAGAGCCGGGGAAAGGCACCACTTTCAGAATTGTGTTAAGAAAATAGACCGGGATGGCTTAAAATCTGCCTGAAAATCCTATTTTTGCAATCCCTTCAAAATTTTGACACTGTTGACGATGCGTGGGTGGCGAAATTGGTAGACGCACTACTTTGAGGTGGTAGCGCTCGAAAGGGCGTGTGAGTTCGAATCTCATCCCGCGCACAAAGGCCCCGACGATAGTCGGGGTTTTTGCATTTTGGAGCGGGGTGAACTTGTTCACCAAAGCGGAAAAATGTAAAAACCTGAGCGCCGAAGGCGCGGGGGCCTTTGGGTACAGAACCCTTCCCGAGATCGCCCCAGCCCGGAGGGCGAAGGCAATCTCATACAGCGCACAAATCATTGTAATTCAATTAATTACATGGCTTTCTTAATTTCATGCCCGCCCAGTTTTTTTTTATTTCATCTAATATTAGGATCTAGTTTAAGCTTAATCGTCTGGTAGTACTAATAGTACGACTATAGGCCTAAAATCAAACCTGCTCTTGATCTAGTTTAAAAATAGTGATATATTCGTACTATGAGTACGGCTACAGGAAGTAAACTAAACCACCTTCTGAATTCACAGCCCCAGGGGATAGTATTTCTCTCGTCTTGGATGACAGGGCAGGGATATAGTCATGACTTGCAACAACGATACAAGAAAAGCAACTGGTTGAAATCTGTTGGCACGGGGGCATATATCCGCAGTAATGATAAGGTTGGTTATGAAGGGGCCATTTACGCCCTACAGGAGCAAAACAACTTCACAATACATCCAGGAGGTCGGACAGCCCTTTCTCTTTTGGGGAAAGCCCACTACTTGGAATTATCGGCTGGCCGGGTTGTCCTATTCGGCAGCAGAGGCGAAAAACTTCCGACATGGTTTAAAAATCATGATTGGGGTGTGAAAGCCGAGTATCATGAAACATCTTTTCTGCCGCCGGACTTAGGGCTGACAAAAGTTGAATTAAGCAATTTCTCAATCAAGGCTTCAGGAGCAGCCCGTGCTATCATGGAATGTCTGCATCTTGCTCCTCAAGAACAAGAACTCATGGAATGTTTTGAACTTATGGAGGGATTGAATAATCTCGTACCAAAGCACGTTCAAACGTTGCTTGAAAACTGCCAGTCGGTGAAAGTAAAGCGATTGTTCCTTTATATGGCGGAGAAAGCCGATCATAATTGGTTCAACCATCTTGATTTTAAAACGATAGATTTAGGGAAAGGTAAGCGCAGCGTTGTTAAAAACGGTGTGTTTATAGATAAATACGGAATAACAGTTCCAAAAGAATTAGAAGAACATGGAAAAGATATATAGGAAACAGGTATCATTATGCGAAAATGAGCAAACTACGTTTGAAGCTTTTTGCACAATTCCTGTTGTCCCAGTCGGCCAACTATTTGGCGGAAAAATAATTGCGGCACTAGACCGCCAGCATCCGTGCGGTTTGTTCGATGTAAAACGAACGCCGTTCCTGTGCCAAGAGATGTAATAACCCAGGTAATGCTTTTTACACCCGCAGCGCCTCATGACCCCGGCTTATTGATCCCCAAACTTTCCCCAATATACTTCTCCGGCTGCTCTATAATCTCCACGATGAACGCAACCAGGCTTTTCTGCGATATCACAGAGCCCTTTTCCTGTTCGCCCTTATGGGTGATCTCATAATCCACCTCGTCCACATTCGTAAACCAGGTCGGCCGAAGGACTGTGTAGTCCAGCCCCGAGGTCTCGATCAAATCCGCCGCGGCCCGATAGGGCTTCAGCACAGGCCGCAAAGGCTTATCATATATCCCAATCGAGCTGACAAGGATCACCCGCCGAACGCCTGTCTCCCGCATGGCGCGAATGATATTCTTTGTCATCGCTTCCAGATCTCCCGCAAGGTTAATATATACAATATCCTGTCCGGCAATCGCACCCCGAAGCCCGTCATAATGGAGCGCATCGCCCTCCACAACACTCGCCCCCGAGGGGGCCTTTTTTCCCAGCCGACGCGCATTCCTGGCAAACAGGGTCAACTGAACATCTTCCCGGTCCAATAATATATCTGTCACCTGTCGCGCGATATTGCCGCTGGCGCCAATGATAATCACATTTTTCATAAAATCAACTTTGTTTTGGAGCCAATTCCCCGTACCAATAAGCCGCAGTTACACCTCCATCCATCAGGAAATCACTGCCCGTGATAAAAGCTCCGTCCGCACCCATCAGCAAGGCGCCCACGTTGCCCACTTCATCCGGCGTGCCGGCCCTTCCCGCCGCAGACACCTCCAACATCCGGCGATAGCCATCGCCGCGCGGTCCCTTCAGTTCGTCATTGGCCAGCGGTGTAATGATGATCCCCGGACTGATCGTATTGATCCTGGCGCCCCGTTTGCCCCAACGCACTGCCTCTGCCATCACCCGAATTGAATTTCCCCGTTTGGCCAACTGATAAGCGTGCAGCGAATCCTTCACCTGGTCGGGCTGAAGGAACAGCAGACCCAGCAGTTCTTCGACCGGCGTAGTGGCCAGGGCGGTATTTTGCTCCACAGACAGCGGAGGCAGCCGGTGTCCCGACTGCGACGCGATCACCACGCCAGAACCACCCCGGACAATGACCTTACCAAACTCCTCGAGGATCAGCGCGGTACCATACAGATCGACATGAAGGATCGTTTCAGGCGAAGCCTGGGACGGAGAAACGCCTGCCGCATGAATGACGCCAAACACGTCACCAAGCGATGCGGCCTTGTCCACCAAGGCGACAACGGAAGCCCGCGACGATACATCAACGGTTGCCGTGGTTACCTCGAATCCTGCATCGCTCAACGTTTTCGCTGCGACATCGGCGTTCTCCTGGCGTAGATCCGCCAGCAACAGTTGTTTACCCGCGCTAACCCGACGGGCTATTGCCTGTCCGATTGATCCGGCGCCAATGAGAACAATCACATTTTTCATGGTATATAATTTATAGCTCATAAATTCTTCAACGAAGACATATCGATCACAAACCGGTAATGAACATCGCCTTTATCCAGGCGCTCAAATGCCGTGTTCACGTACTGCATATCGATCTTTTCAATTTCAGCCACGATATCGTGCTTCGCACAGAAATCAAGCATCTCCTGGGTTTCGGCGATCCCACCGATATTGGAACCGGCAAAGCTCCTATTGCCCATGACGACGCTAAAGGCACTTACTTCCAAAGGCTGCGGAGGCAGTCCCACCAACACGACGGCCCCGTCATGCCGCAAAACATTCAAATACGTATTGACGTCATGCTTCGCCGAAACCGTGTCAATGATAAAATGTAGGCTGCGCGCATATTTTGCCATTTGTTCGGCGTCGCTCGACAATACCGCCTCGTCGGCACCCAGCCGCTTTGCATCCTCCACCTTCGACGCGGAAGTAGTGAACACCACCACATGCGCCCCCATTGCCTTCGCTATCTTGATAGCCAGGTGACCCAGGCCCCCGATACCCAATATACCAACCTTTTTGCCCGGTGCTGCGCCCCAGTGCTTCAAGGGGGAGTACACGGTAATCCCAGCGCATAAGAGTGGTGCCGCTGCCGCCAGGTTTTTAAAATCCGGCATGTGCAGCACGTATCTTTCATTACATACATAAGTTTTTGAAAAACCGCCGTAGGTAACATCGCCAAGCGATTTATCCGGGCTATTGAACGAATAGATGACGCCTTCATCGCAAAACTGCTCGATGCCATCTTTGCAATATTCACAATGACCACAACTGTCTACGATACAACCCACCGCAGCCAGCCCCCCTACTTTGAAGTTCTTCACATGGTCTCCTACAGCAGTGACCCGGCCTACTATTTCGTGGCCCGGAACGATCGGATAGGTCGTACCTCCAAAATCGTTCTTGATCTGATGCAGGTCCGAGTGACAAATCCCACAATACAGAATTTCCATTTCCACGTCATGCTGTCCCACCACCCGGCGGCGGATCTGAATCCGCTGTAAAGGCCTATCGGCCGCCTCCGTCCCGAAGGCATTGACTTGTTTTGTTTCCATTCTAAAGTTGTTTAATTGTATTTAATAATCAAAACCCCAACTCTGTTCCGTATCCGCTCCACCCGGTACCGGAGACTAACGCAAAAGAAACGAAGACCTACACAGATCAAATCAGTATCAGTTAGCCAGGATTTTACTTAGCCATTTCTTTACTTCAATATCCGCATCCTTTGCCTTTTCACCTTTAATAACGAAATAGATGCCGTCTCTTTCTATGCCGCCCTGGATAGAAAAGCCTGCCAAAACGTTGCTGTTCGGACAAAGCTCCTTTACCGTCTGAAAACCGCTACCCACACCATAGCCCGCATTTGTATTAAAAGGAATGACCGTTTTGCTGCTAAGATCGTACTGCTTCAAAAAACTTTTCATCGGGGGCGGCATCTGCATATCCCAAGTCGGGAAACCCACGAATACAACATCATAGCTACCAATGCTGTCGATCTTAGTCTTTAAAGGCGGCAAATATCCAGTCTCATTCTCTTTTACCACCTTTTGGACCATGGTATGATAGTCAGCCGGGTACGGGGTCACCAACTCAAGGGCCACCAATGTACCTCCGACCTGCTTTTGAATCATTTCCGCTACCGCCTTCGTATTATTGGTGCGGGACAAATAGACGATCAGTACCTTTTTCGATGCCATAGATTGTGCGGTTGAGCAACCAGCAGCCAGGCAAAAGACAACAAAGCCCGCGAAAAATTGCCATTTTCTCATTTCCACGTTCCTCCTGGTGTTTTGGCGGCGCTTCATCATTTAGTTTGAGTGGTTTTCTTTGGTAGTATTCATTTTAACCGGCCTAAGCAAATGCGAGAACGTGAGTGAACCCATCTTCCATTTGCCGTCTTCTTTGATATATACCTCCGTCACCATAAAAGGATTGGTCACCTCCTTTCCACCCACTACAGCCACCAGGTCAATGTCATTTAGTAAGATCGCCGTATTGCCGAAGAAGTTTACCGAGGCTGAGTAGACTTCCGCCTTCTTATACCAAATCATTCCACTTTTAATTACATTCAATTCGTTGGTTTTGCCCCAACTCCCACCCATATGAACGAAAACAGCTTTATCCTCGAACAGGTCATTTAACGTATCGACCTTCTTATCCGACATCCATTGCCATTTTGCCTTTGAGAGATCAAGGATTTCCTGCTCTTGCGGGGTCGGTGCCGGTGTTTGCTGACCGTTCGACCTTTGTAGGCATACAGCCAGGAGACATAGTGTCAGCATTAATCCCTTCATAATTTGGTTGTTTAAAGTGATATTATATAAGACCGTTATTGCAGCTTATGATATTCTTCATCAGTTACCCGCTTACATTAGCGGTTAACCATTTTTTGCATTTGTTCGGGATAGCGGGCTCCATGCACTTCAATTTCGGCTACGGCATCCTCAATCTCCTTCAGATCACCGGAGGCAAGAGCAATATCCGCCGATCCGATATTTTCCTCCAACCGGTGCAATTTTGTAGTCCCCGGAATAGGCACGATCCACGGCTTTTGTGCCAATAGCCAGGCGAGGGCTATCTGGGCAGCCGTAGCATTCCGCTGTTTTGCCATCTTCCCCAGTAAATCGACCAATGCCTGGTTCGCCTTCCGGTTCTCTTCGGAAAAACGGGGAACGATACTGCGGAAATCATCTTTGCCAAAGGCTGTATTTTCATCAATTTTGCCCGTAAGAAACCCCTTACCCAATGGGCTGAAGGGAACAAAGCCTATTCCTAGTTCTTCCAGCATTGGCAGTATCTCCTTCTCTGGTTCCCGCCACCACAGCGAATACTCGCTTTGCAGCGCCGTCACCGGTTGGACGGCATGTGCCCGCCGAATGCTTTCCACACCCGCCTCGGACATACCAAAATGCCTAACCTTCCCCTCACGGATCAAGTCCTTTACGGCGCCAGCAACATCCTCCATAGGTACATTGGGGTCTACCCGATGCTGATAGAAAAGGTCGATCACATCCGTCCTAAGTCGTTTGAGCGAGGCTTCCGCCACTGCCCGGATATTTTCGGGCCGGCTGTCCGTCCCCAGGGGCGGCTTACCCTCTTTAAAACCGAATTTGGTCGCAATAACCACATCCTTCCGAAACGGCGCCAACGCTTCGCCCAGGACTTCCTCATTGGTAAACGGCCCATAGGCTTCAGCCGAGTCGAAAAAGGTAACACCGCGCTCAAATGCTGCGCGGATCAGCTTAATAGCATCCTGCTTGTCGGCGGCAGGACCATAACCAAAACTCAGACCCATGCAACCAAGGCCAAGCGCCGACACCTCCAGGCCACTCCTGCCTAATATTCTTTTTTTCATGATCTTACTGTTTAAATGAGTTAAACATCCAGTTTTCTTTCTCCAAGCCACTTCACCATTTTGGGGTCGCGGTGGTCAAAGAAACTGCTGGCATTCGTATCCAATTTCTTGATGGCTTCCATATCTTCCCCGCTTAAATGAAAGTCAAAGACAGTAAAGTTCTCTTCCATCCTTTCCTTGCGAACAGATTTCGGAATAGCCACCACGCCCCTTTGAATAAGCCACCGCAGAATTACCTGGGCAATGGATTTTTTATATTTGCCGGCAATGGACTCTAGCAGATCATTGTGAAAGATGTTGTTCTTCCCTTCCGCAAACGGCCCCCAGGATTCGATCTGTATGTTATTTTCCCGCAGGAATTGCTGCGTCTCATTCTGCTGATGGAAGGGATGCGTCTCTACCTGGTTGACTGCCGGCACTACTTCGTGGTGGATGATCAGGTCCATCAGCCGGTCCGGCTGAAAATTGCTCACCCCGATAGCTCTTATCCTGCCCTCTTTGTATAAATCCTGCATCGCCCGCCATTCCCCATACACATCCCCAAATGGCTGATGAATAAGGAACAGGTCAAGGTAATCCAGTTGCAGCCTCTTCAACGACCGCTCAAAGGCGCCCTTTGTCCCTTCATATCCATTGGACTGTATCCACAATTTGGTGGTGATAAACAGGTGCGCCCGAGGTACGCCGCTTCGTTTGATCGCTCTACCAACAGCTTCCTCGTTCAAATACGATTGCGCGGTATCGATCAGTCGATACCCGCTGCCAATGGCATCCACCACGCTCCGCTCACATTCTGCCAGGTCGGTAACCTGGAATACACCAAAACCAAGGATAGGCATTTCCACCCCGTTATTCAATGTTACTTTATCCATAGTCCGTCATTTTGTACCACGAAGGTCTTACTATTGGGCCGCCTCGATGGTATATGGATTCCGGTATTACCTACCAATATTGCTGATTAGGCCGTGCCAGTCGCCAATCCAACAAATAATCCACTAAATTTGGGGTAGGCAAACCCGCAGTAATATGGACAGCATAAGACGGTTTGAAACAATCAGGGATTACAACGTATTCAACAATAACGAGACGCTACATCCTTTGGTAAGCGTTGTCGATTTGTCGAAGGCAAGCCCGCGCCAGGGCTCGAAGATGTACTTTGGTTTCTATACCGTATTCTTAAAGGACGTAAAATGCGGAGATATTGTGTATGGGCGGCATACCTATGACTACCAGGAAGGTACGCTGGTATTTATGGCACCCGGGCAGGTGGCGGGAGTGAACAGCAAAGGCGAAACCTACCAACCTAAAGGTTATGCCCTGGTCTTTCATCCCGACCTCATCCATGGCACAGCCCTGGGCCGCCATATACAGGACTATACCTTTTTCGGCTATCAGTCAAATGAAGCGCTTCATCTATCCGAACGGGAAAGAAAGCTCGTCCTGGACTGTTTTTCAAAAATTGAGTATGAGCTGGAACACTCGATAGACAAACACAGCAAAAAGCTTATCGTATCCAATGTCGAGCTGTTCCTGAACTATTGCACCCGGTTTTATGACCGCCAGTTCATCACCCGCGACAATGCCCATAAGGGTATCCTGGAACGGTTTGAAACTTTGCTGAACGACTATTTTCAAGCAGAAAAGCCGCAGAACCTTGGCCTGCCATCGGTAGCCTATATTGCGCGTGAATTAAACCTGTCAGCCAGCTATTTCGGCGACCTGATCAAAAAGGAGACAGGTAAGACGGCGCAGGAGTATATCCAGTGGAAGGTCATCGACGTAGCGAAAGAAAGAATATTTGACGAGTCGAAGTCGGTCACCCAAATTGCTTACGATCTGGGCTTTAAATACCCACAGCACTTTATAAGGGTTTTCAAACAGCACGTTGGCTCTACACCCAGCGAGTACCGCACGCTAAATTAAACCCAGATAGCTCCAAACCAGGCAAAACGGCGTCGAAAATCAGCGTTCTGCAAAAATCCTTCGCATGTTGCCTCCTGTTTTTACCTGGAAGCATCACCGGCCAGGACAGCCCCCATATTTGCCAGTTCCACTGTCAGATCGGCCAGCCTGTTGGAGATCCCTACCTCATTGTCATACCAGGCAACTACTTTTACCAGGTTCCCGATGTTGCGGGTTAAAGTGCCGTCAATAATGGAGGAATGTGTATTACCTAATATATCGGCAGAAACAAAGGGTTCTTCCGTGTATTCCAAAATACCTTTTAGCGACGAGGTGGCATGAAATCGAAAAAACTCATTCATTTCAGCAGCGGAAGCCTGTTTTACCAGGTTGACAGACATATCGACTATGGAGCCGTCAATAACCGGTACACGATAAGAGAACCCATCCAGCTTGCCTTTTAAACCGGGCAACACATCTCCGATAGCTTTCGCGGCCCCTGTGGTGGTGGGTATGATTGACTGGGTAGCTGCCCGTGCTCTTCTATAGTCCTTGTGCGGGCCATCCTGCAGCATCTGGTCCATGGTAACAGCATGAATGGTGCTCATAAAGCCCGAGGCGATGCCGTATTCCTTTTCCAACAAATATAATAACGGTGCAATACAGTTGGTCGTACAGGAAGCAGTGGAGAGGATCTGATCTTCCTGAGTTATCCAATCATTGTTTACGCCTGCTACAATCGTCTTTACATTCCCGGTAGCAGGAGCAGTGATCAGCACTTTTTTAGCGCCGGCATTAAGGTGCAGTTGTGCTTTGCTCCTTTCTGTGAAACGGCCGGTAGATTCTATCACAACGTCCACATCCAGTTCTTCCCATGGTAATTTCTCAGGGTCCTTCTCACTAAGGTGCAGGATCGGCCTCCCGTTCACAACAATGCTGCTATCTTTTTGTACTACCGTGCCGGGGAACTTCCCGTGAGAAGTGTCATATTTAAAGAGATGTGTGAGCAACCCTATATCTATGAGGTCGTTAATGGCTACTACCTCCACTATTTGTTTATCCTGGAGAGCTCTTAAAGTCATTCTTCCTATGCGTCCAAATCCATTGATAGCTACTTTCATGATTATATGTTTTAAGATATTTTATGCTATGATCTGTAGGGAAGTCCTGAAAGAACGGCGGTATTCGCTGGGCGACACCATCATGTGCCGCATGAAAGTGCGGCGCATGGATACCAGACCGCCAAGACCACATTTCGCCGCTATCTGATCCATCGTGAGATCGCTATCCTCCAGGTATTTGCGGGCGACTTCGACACGGAGTTTTTCAACAAATTTGGCGGGCGTGAGTCCGGTTTCTTTCAGAAATATGCGGGTAAAATTGCGCACGCTCATGTTGCTGTGTTCTGCCAGACGTTCAATACCCAGGTCTTCCGCCAGATGCCGAATCAGCCAGGGATGAAGTTTGCCTGCTATAGAGTTTTCGAGGCTATGAATCTGGAGTAATGTGCTGAACTGAGACTGATAACCCGATCGCTTCAGAGGCAGTACCAGCTTGCGGGCCGCGTTCAATGCCACATCGCGTCCATAGTCTTCTTCGACAAGGGCCAGCGCCAGGTCGATGCCAGATGCCACTCCACCGGAGGTATATACATTACAGTCCCGGGTATAAAAGGGATTC
>Ga0307511_10002368_pt1 | contig 19710 bp, 16 predicted proteins | sample 13_EM_MG_FD_200266 | JGI IMG/M metagenome (GOLD analysis project Ga0307511, IMG submission 200266) | Populus trichocarpa ectomycorrhiza microbial communities from riparian zone in the Pacific Northwest, United States - 13_EM | ecosystem: Host-associated > Plants > Roots > Unclassified | place...
GGACGGTTCGAGGAACACCGATTCGGTCAATTCGATCACGGCGGACGAACCGCCCGCGGCTTGCCACTGCGTCTTCTGCCGCGGCACTTCGGCAGCGCAAGCCGCCAGCATCACGGCTGCGAAGCAGGCAAGCAATATCCCCAGGAGCCGGGTGCTTTGATTCATTGTTGTCCCTTGTTCTCTTGTTATACGCGCTAGCGATGACCGCGATCTTACGATCGCGGGCCCGGCCACGCAAGAAATCGCGTCCTTTTCCGCCAAATGCGATACCCATGCCATCAGCATGAGCGGGTGCGGGGTATGAACCGAAAAGCGGGACGCGGCCGCCGCCTACTTCCTCAGATCATTGCCGAGGGTGCCGGCGGCGGCGCGCCAGACGAAGCGTTCGCGCAGCGGCGGCGCCTTGGCCTTGATCTCGATGGTCTTGGTCAGTTTGACGTCGGCGTGGGTCGCCTCCAGCACATAGCGGCCGGGCGCCAGGCGCAGCAGGAGCAAGGGGCCGGGCACCGGAATGCTCGCGAGCAGTTGCGTGCCGGACTTCACGTCCACCGCCACATCCGCCGTCCAGTTGCCACGCTGGCTGCCCGGTTCCACCTCGGCGAACTCGATGAAGGCACTGTACTGCGCGGACTGCGCGCGCAAGGCGGCAACTTCCGCCTCGCCGATGCCCCCGGCAAGATAGGTGATGCCGTTGATACTGCGCGGCTGCGGCGGCTGGGTCATCGGGGCCGGCGCTTGCCGCGGAGGGGAAGCCGCCGCTTGCGCCCAGGCCGAAGCAGGCAGCAGCAACGCCGCGCCGAGCAGCAGGGACAAGGCGATTTTCTCGTGGTGGAACATGAGCACTACCTCCTGCCCGGCACGATAGCGCCGGCGCGGGTCCGTAAAGTTGATCCGGATCAAACGCACCGAGGTCTCAGGCGAACAGCCGAGCCAGCTCCGCGCCCGGGCTGGGCGCGCGCATGAAAGCCTCGCCGACCAGGAAGGCATTCACATTGCTGTCGCGCATGCGCTTCACGTCCGCCGGCCCGAGGATGCCGGACTCGGTGACCACCAGCTTCTCGGCCGGGATGCGCGAGAGCAGGCCCAGGGTGGTGTCGAGGGTGGTCTCGAAGGTGCGCAGGTTGCGGTTGTTGATGCCGAGCAGCGGCGTCTTCAATTGCAGCGCCAGGTCGAGTTCGGCGGCGTCGTGCACTTCAACCAGCACGGCCATGCCCAGCGAGTGCGCCAGCGCCTCGAAGGCCTGCAGCTTGGGCAGGTCGAGGGCGGCGACGATCAGCAGGATGCAGTCGGCCCCGGCAGCGCGCGCTTCGACGATCTGGTACTCGTCGACCATGAAGTCCTTGCGCAGGCATGGCAGCTCGCATGCGGCGCGCGCGGCGATCAGGTATTCGAGCTTGCCCTGGAAAAATTCCACGTCGGTCAGCACCGACAGGCAGGCGGCGCCGCCGCTTTCGTAGTCCTTGGCGATTTCGCCGGGCTTGAAGTCCTCGCGCAGGACGCCCTTGGAAGGGCTGGCCTTCTTGACTTCGGCGATCACCGCGGCTTCACCGGCGGCGATCTTCTTGCGCAGGGCACCGACGAAATCGCGCGGGGCATCGGCGGCCGCCGCGATGCGCTTGAGGTCGGCCAGTTCACGGCGCTCGCGGGCCACGGCCACTTCCCGCGCCTTGACGGCGAGGATCTTGTTGAGAATATCGGACATGGTTTGCTGCCTTGGTTTTTCGCTCTGCAGGGCGGCGCCTACTTGGCGACCTTCTTGGTGAACTGCACGAACTCGTCGAGCTTGGCGCGCGCGGCGCCACTCTTGAGGAGCTCGAACGCCTTCTCCACGCCCTCTTCGAGATTGGCTGCCCTGCCGGCGGTGTAGATGGCGGCACCGGCGTTGACGGCGACGATGTCTCGCGCCGCGCCGGGCTGGTTCGAGAGCGCCGAGACCAGCATCTCGCGCGACTCCTCGGCGGAGCCGACGCGGATGGTGCGCGGATCGTGCACCGGCAGGCCGAAGCGCTCGGGGTGGATGGTGTATTCGGTGATCTCGCCGTCTTTCAGCTCGCCGACCAGGGTCTTGCCGCTCACCGAGATTTCATCCAGGCCTTCGAGGCCGAACACGGTCATCGCATGGCGCGCGCCGAGGCGCTGCAGCACGCGGATCTGGATACCGACGAGATCGGAATGAAACACGCCCATCAGGCTGTTCGGCGCGGAAGCGGGGTTGGTGAGCGGGCCGAGGATGTTGAAAATGGTACGCACACCGAGTTCGCGGCGCACCGGCGCGGCGTGCTTCATCGCGGTGTGGTGGTTTGGCGCGAACATGAAGCCGACGCCGATCTCGTCGATGCACTCACCGACCTGCACGGGGCTGAGATTGATGTTCACGCCCAGGGCTTCGAGCACGTCGGCGGCGCCGGATTTCGACGAGACCGCGCGCCCACCGTGCTTGGCCACGCGCGCGCCGGCCGCGGCGGTGACAAAGGTGGTGGCGGTGGAGATGTTGAAGGTGTGCGCGCCGTCACCGCCGGTGCCGACCACGTCGACCAGGTTCTGCGGGTCCTTGACGTTGACCTTGGTGGCGAGTTCACGCATCACCTGGGCGGCGGCGGTAATCTCGCCGATGGTTTCCTTTTTCACACGCAGGCCGATCATGATGGCGGAGATCAGCACGGGCGACATCTGCCCGCTCATGATCTGGCGCATCAGGTCGAGCATTTCGTCGTGGAAAATCTCGCGGTGATCGATGACGCGGGTGAGGGCTTCCTGGGGGGTGATCATGTTCATGGTCTCCTGATGTCCTTGCGATGGGGGTGCGCAAATTGCGCGATCAGCATTCGAGAAAGCTTTTCGGCATGGCATGGCCATGCCCGGTTGCGTTAACGTTCCAGGAAGTTCTTGAGCATGGCATGGCCATGCTCCGTAAGAATTGCCTCGGGGTGAAATTGCACTCCCTCAACATCCATGGTCTTGTGGCGCATGCCCATGATCTCGCCGTCGCTTGTCCAGGCGGTGACTTCCAGGCAGTCCGGCAGCATTTCACGCTCCACCGCCAGGGAATGGTAACGCGTCGCGGTGAACGGCGTAGGCAAACCGGCGAATACGCCGGCGCCCATATGCAGCACCGGCGAGGTCTTGCCGTGCATCAGCTCCTTGGCATGCACCACATTGCCACCGAACGCCTCGCCGATCGCCTGGTGCCCCAGGCACACGCCGAGGATGGGCAGCTTGCCGGCGAAGCTTTTGATCACCTCCAGCGAGACGCCCGCCTGCGCCGGCGCGCAGGGGCCGGGGGAGATGACGATCTTCGACGGCTTGAGCAGCGCGATCTGCTCGACGCTCAATTCGTCGTTCAGCACCACCTTCATGTCCGCGCCCAGTTCGCCGAAATACTGCACCAGGTTGTAGGTGAAGGAATCGTAGTTGTCGACCATCAGGATCATGGCTTAATCCTCCACCTTGGTATCCAGCCCGGCGCTGGCCATCTCGGCGGCGCGCAGCACGGCGCGCGCCTTGATGCGGGTCTCGTTCCATTCGGCTTCGGGCACCGAATCGGCGACGATGCCGGCGGCGGCCTGCACGTGCAGGGTCTGGTCCTTGATCACGCCGGTGCGGATGGCGATCGCCAGGTCCATGTCGCCCTGGAAGCCCAGGTAGCCGACCGCGCCGCCGTAGATGCCGCGCTTGACCGGCTCCAGTTCCTCGATGATCTCCATCGCCCGCACTTTCGGCGCGCCCGTAAGGGTGCCGGCGGGGAAGGATGCCTTGAAGACGTCGATCGCGTCCAGCCCCTTTTTCAGGCGGCCCTCGACGTTCGAGACGATGTGCATCACGTGCGAGTAGCGCTCGATACTCATGGTGTCCGTGACCTTCACGGTGCCGATCTCGGCAATGCGGCCCACGTCGTTGCGGCCCAGGTCGATCAGCATCACATGCTCGGCGCGCTCCTTGGGGTCGGCCAGCAATTCCTCGGCCAGGGCCTTGTCCTCTTCCGGCGTGGTGCCGCGGCGGCGTGTGCCGGCGATCGGGCGGATGGTGACGCGCTTCACGTCCGGGGTCTCCGGCGTCTCGGGTTCGACGCGCACCAGGATTTCCGGCGAGGCGCCCACCACGTGGAAGTCGCGGAAGTCAAAGTAGAACATGTACGGCGAGGGATTGAGTGTACGCAGGCTGCGGTACAGCGCCAGCGGCTCGGCGGCAAAGCGCCGGGTCATGCGCTGGCCCACCTGCACCTGCATGCAGTCGCCGTCAAAAATGTACTGCTTGGCTTTTGCCACTGCCTGCAGGTAGCTGGCCTCGCCGAAATTGGAGCGCGCCTCGTGCGCGACGGCAGGGCCGTGCTCGGGAATATGCGCCGGTTCGCGCAGGGCGGCGAGCAGGCTTTTCAAACGTTCCTGCGCGTAGTCGTAGCTGCCGGGGTTGCGCGGGTCGGCGTAGACCACCAGATACAGCTTGCCGGCCAGGTTGTCGACGATCGCCACTTCCTCGCTTTGCAGCAGCACGATGTCGGGAGTGCCGAGCGGGTCGGGTTTCTCCGGTCGCTTGCGCACGAAACGGTCCAGGCGCGGCTCGACATAGCGCACACAATCGTAGCCGAAAGCGCCGACCAAGCCGCCGGCAAAGCGCGGCAGGCCGGCGAGCGGGGCGACCTTGAAGCGGTCCAGATAGCCGCGGATGAAATCGAGCGGATTGCCGTCCGAGTGCTCCTCGACCACGGTTTCGCCGTGCACCACCTGCACCGCCCCGGCGCGCACCACCAGGCGCGTGGTGGCCGGCAGGCCGATGAAGGAATAGCGGCCGAAACGCTCGCCGCCCTGCACCGATTCAAGCAGGTAGGAATACGGCCGGTTGGCCAGTTTGAGATAAATCGACAGGGGGGTATCGAGGTCCGCGAAGGTCTCCAGGACCAGCGGGACGCGGTTGTACCCATGCGACGCGGCAGCGTCGAACTCTTGCTTGTTCATTGTGAATCACCTGAAAAACAAAACTGCATCAAAACTCGCCGGCCAGGGGATGGTCGGCGGGGCGAGTGCGCCGGTCAGGCGCGCGTCAGCTCCTGGCGTCGCCAGGGCCAAGCCCCCGGAGCGGCGCTCCATGTTTGATGCGTGTTCAGGCAATTCATTTGGATGGATTGAAGCTTTCGGCTTTCAAAGTTCCTGCAGGCGGGCGCCGCGTATGCTGAGAAACAGCGCGGCCACTTCCGCAAGATTTTCAACTATACCATCAGAATCAATGTTTTGCACAGGTTCGCCCTCGTTGTAGCCGTAGGGCACGATGAACACCGGGCTGCCGGCGGCGCGCGCCGCGCCGGCGTCGTTGCCCGAGTCGCCGACCATCAGCACCTCCGGCGGGCGCAGGCCGAAGGCGTCGCAGGCATACAGGATGGGCGCCGCATCCGGCTTCTTTTTCGGCGCGGTATCGCCGCTCACCACCACCGAGAAATAGCCGCTCATGCCGGCGCGCTCCAGCAGCGGGCCGGTGAAACGGCGGCTTTTGTTGGTACATACGCCCAGCTTCAGGCCAAGATCGCGCATCGCGTTCAGGCCTTCGAACACGCCCGGATAGCGCGTGGCATATTCGCCATTGAGAAATTCGTAATGGCGCATGTAGGCATCGCGCAGACAGTCGAACGCCGGACCGGCATCCGGCTGGCCCAGGTGCTGCATGCAACGCTGCAACAGTACGTCGATGCCCTTGCCGACGAAATTTTCCACCAGCTTGGCATCGACATCCGGCAAGCCGCATTCCTTCAAGGCAGCAGTTGCCGCCGCCGCCAGGTCCGGCGAGGTATGCAGCAGGGTGCCGTCAAGGTCGAACAGCACAGCGCGGATTTGCTTGAGTTGGGCGTTGGAGAGCATGCGTTCTTGCGAAATGAGGAGAGGCCGTGATGCCGCACTCTACCGGGTTCTAGGAAAGCCCGCGAAAGGCGAAATCGATTTCGGGCTTGCGGCCGCTGATGATCTCGGCCACCGCGCGGCCGCTGCCGCAGGCCAAGGTCCAGCCCAGGGTACCGTGGCCGGTGTCGAGGTACAGGTTGTCGTAGCGCGTCTTGCCGATGTAGGGCAGGTTGGACGGCGTGGCGGGACGCAGGCCGGTCCAGAATTGCACCTTCGAGGCATCGCCCGCACCGGGGAACAATTCCATCGCGCGCTTGAGGATCGCCTGGCAGCGCACCTCGTTGATCTCGGTGTTGTAGCCGTTCAACTCGGCGGTGCCGGCGATGCGCAGCCGGTCGCCCAGGCGCGAGAACACCAGTTTGTGTTCGTCGTCGGTGAGCGAGACCGTGTGCGCGCGCGACGAATCGAGCACCGGCATGGTCACCGAATAGCCCTTGGCCGGATACACCGAGATGTGTTCCCCCAGCGGCCCGAGCAGGCGCGGGCTGTAGGAGCCCATGCACACCAGGTAGCTGTCGGCATTGACAACTTCACGCTTGCCCCCGCGCTCGACCACCACCCCGCCGATGCGGCCACCTTCGCGCATCAAGCCAAGCACTTCGGTGCCGTAGCGCAATTGCACGCCGCCGGCCGCGCACAGCTTGGCCAGTTCCTGGGTGAACTTGTGCGCGTCGCCCGATTCGTCGGAGGCCGTCATGCTGCCGCCGGCGATCAGGTGGCGCACGGGGCCAAGCGCGGGTTCGATCGCGACGCACTCATCGGCCGTCTTCATCACCAGGTCGCAGCCGTGATCGCGCATCACCTGCGCCGGTTCCTGCGCGTTGTCGAACTCCTCGGCGCTGGTATAGAAGTGCAGGATGCCGCGCGCAAGCGCGTCGTACTCGATGCCGGTGTCGGCGCGCAGGGCCTGCAGGCTGGCGCGGCTGTACAGGCCGAGGGCGACGATCTGCTGGATGTTGTGATGGGTGCGCGCGGGCGTGCACTCGCGCAGGAATGCCGCGCCCCATAGCCATTGATGCAGGTCGGCGCGCAGGCGGAACAGCAGCGGCGCGTCCTCCTTGCCCAGCCATTTGAGAACCTTCGCCGGGGCCTGCGGATTGGCCCAGGGTTCGGCGTGGGAGACGGAAATCTGCCCGCCGTTGGCGAACGAGGTTTCCATGCCGGCGGCGCCCTGCCGGTCGATCACGTCGACTTCATGTCCGGCCTGGTGCAAATACCATGCGGCGGCGATGCCGGTCACGCCGGCGCCAAGGATTGCGACTTTCATGTTCGGTAAACCTTTGGTGGAGAGTGGATCGGGCGAACGAAGCCGCCTGCGCTGTTCACGCAAACGTTTCGCGCCGCTCCCACTGTCCTTGGAGGTTGCCCTCCACCTGAGAGATTCGGCACGCGCGCTTGATCACGCGGGCCTTGCTCCTTCGGTGAGCGCGCCTGTATGCAAGTCAGGCGCGCCGCTCTCCAGATTCGGCTGTTGCACGTTCCAGTATGGTTGCCTGAGCGCTTGCGGGAGATTTCGCCTTCGGCGGCGTGCCGTGCATGGATACGGCGCGCACTCTCCTGGAACATACGAAGAATTCTAACCCGATGCGCACGCGGGCTCAACCGCAATTGCAGGAGGGTTAAGCCACCAGCTCAAGGCAGGATCAGGCAATCTTGGCCAACTCGCCGCGCATGCTCTTGATGACGCCCGCGTAATCCGGGTGGCCGAACACGGCGGAACCGGCGACAAAAGTGTCCGCCCCCGCCGCGGCGATCGCGCCGATGTTGTCCACCTTCACCCCGCCATCGACTTCCAGCCAGATCTCCTGCCCGCCCGCTTTCACGTGCGCATCGATGCGCGCCCGCGCGGCCTTCAGCTTGTTGAGTGCTTCGGGAATGAACTTCTGCCCGCCGAATCCGGGATTGACCGACATGATGAGGATCAGGTCCACCTTGTCCATCACGTGGTCCAGATACGCAAGCGGGGTCGCCGGATTGAACACCAGCCCGGCCTTGCAGCCCTGCTCGCGGATCAGGCCCAGGGTACGGTCGATGTGCTCGGAGCCCTCGGGATGAAAGCTGATGATGTTCGCGCCCGCCTTGGCGAAATCCGGGACGATGCGGTCCACCGGCTTGACCATCAGGTGCACGTCGATGATCGCGGGCTTGCCGTCCTTCACCGCATGCGGGCGCAGCGCCTCGCAGACCATCGGGCCGATGGTGAGGTTGGGCACGTAATGGTTGTCCATCACGTCGAAATGGATGATGTCCGCGCCCGCGGCCAGCACGTTTTTCACCTCCTCGCCCAAGCGGGCGAAGTCGGCGGAGAGGATGCTGGGGGCAATGCGGTAGGGCATGGGGAGTCCGTGAGTCCGGGGTCTTGGTCTACCTCGAGTCCGAGGTCTTGGTCTGCCTCGATTTTACCACCCGGCCCTTGACCCAAAATCAGGGACAATGCGCCTTCCCTCCGGCTTCACGTCCCCGTCATGCGCATCGCCGCCCTCGACATCGGCACCTCCAGCACGCGCGCCCTGCTGTTCGACGGCGCGCACTACACCGGCCGCCACGCCTCGGTCGAATACGCGCTGATCAGCGAAGAGCCCGGCGCCGCCGAACTCGACCCGATGCAGGTGATGAGCGCGGTGGTCGAATGCGTGGCGCGCCTGACGCAGGAAGCCAGCGCGCCGGTCCAGGCCGTGGCGCTCTCCTCGGCGATGCACAGCCTGATCGCCGTCGATGCCAACGGCGCGCCCCTGACCCGCGCCCTCACCTGGGCCGACAACCGCGCCAGCGAGGCCGCGCAGTGGCTCAAAAGCGGCGATGCCTCGGCAGCGATCTACACCGCCACCGGCGTGCCGCAGCACCCGATGTCGCCGCTGCCCAAGCTGATCTGGCTGCGCAACGCGCGCCCCGAAATCTTCGCGCGCGCGGCCAGGTTCGTCTCCATCATGGAGTTCGTCTGTCATCGCCTGTTCGGCACCTGGCAGGTGGACCACGGCATCGCTTCGCCGAGTGGCCTGTTCAATCTCGCCACCCGGCAATGGGACACGGGCGCCCTGGCCGCCGCCGGTATCGACGCGGCACGCCTCTCGCCGCTGGTACCGCCCGGCACGATCCTGCGCGGCCTCGCCCCCGCCTACGCGAGCGGCATGGGTTTGAGCTCTGATACCCCGTTCGTGCTGTGCGGCGCCGACGGCTGCCTGGCGAACCTGGGCGCCGGCGCGCTGGCGGATGCCTCCGCCGCCACCATGCGCCGCGCCGTGCTCACCATCGGCACCAGCGGCGCCTTTCGCATGACGGTGGACCGCCCCGCCACCGATGCGCAGATGCGCAGCTTTTGCTACACCCTGGCCGAGCGCCAGTTCGTGATCGGCGGAGCCACCAACGGCGGCGGGCTGCCGCTGCGCTGGCTGCGCGACAACTTTCCGCAATTGCGCAGCGGCGTGCAAAGCGAAGACCCCTACTCGGCCCTCGCCCTGATCGCCGCGCAGGCGGTGCCGGGCGCGAACGGCCTGCTGTTCCACCCTTACCTCGCGGGCGAGCGCGCGCCGCTGTGGAATTCGGATGCACGCGCCTCCTTCGTCGGCCTGAACTTCCGCCACGGCGTGCCGCAACTGGTGCGCGCGGTGATGGAGGGCATCCTGTTCAACCTGTCGATGATCCTCGACGTGCTCGAGGAGCTGGGCGGGGCCTGCAACGAGATACTCGCCGGCGGCGGCTTCGCGCGCTCGGACTTCTGGCTGCAGATGGCCGCCGACCTGTTCGGCCGTCCGCTGATCGTCGCCGAAAACCCGGAAACCACGGCGCAGGGCGCGGCCCTGATGGCGCTCGCCGCACTGGGCGGCGCGCCCGATCTGCGCGCCAGCGCGGCCCTGTTGCCGCCCGCCACGCGGCGCATCGAACCCCACCCCGAAACCCACGCGATCTACGCGCAGCTGCAGCCGGTTTACGCCGCCATCCCTGCTACACTCGCGCCCTTCTACGCGGACCTCGCCCGCTTCCAGAGAGAGCATCCATGAGTCAATTCAAACTCAATCCCCTCGGCAATACCGGCCTGATGGTGCCTGACGTGTGCGTAGGCAGCATGACCTGGGGCAGCCAGAACAGCGAAGCCGAAGGGCACGCCCAGCTCGACTATGCCTATTCGCGCGGCGCCAATTTCATCGATACCGCCGAGATGTACGCGGTGCCGCCGTCGCCCGAGACCTACACCAAGACCGAGACCATCGTCGGCAACTGGCTGAAGAAACAGCCGCGCGACAAGATCATCCTCGCCACCAAGGTGGCCGGCTTTTCGCGCGGCATGCCCTGGGTGCGCGGCGGGCAGGACGCTACGCCCTCGAGCATCCGCGAAGCGGTGGACTTGAGCCTGAAACGCCTGCAGACCGACTACATCGACCTGTACCAGCTGCACTGGCCCTCGCGCAATGTGCCGGCCTTCGGCCCGCTCGAATTCGACCCCGCCAAGGAACGCGAAAGCGCCTCGATCGAAGAGCAGCTCACCACCTTCGCCGAACTGGTCAAGGCCGGCAAAATCCGCCACATCGGCGTTTCCAACGAGACGCCCTGGGGCCTGATGAAGTGGACCAGCGCGGCGGAAAAACTCGGCCTGCCGCGCATCGCCTCCGTGCAGAACCCCTACAGCCTGGTGCATCGCAGCTTTGATGAAGGCTCGCCGGAAATCTGCTTCCGCGAAAAGATCGCCCTGCTCGCCTACAGCCCGCTGGCTTTCGGCCAGCTTTCCGGCAAGTATGTGGACAATGCCGATGCGCATGGCCGTCTGAATATGTTCGCCAAGACCTGGAGCCCGCGCTGGCGCGGCCCGCGCGTGCTCGAAGCGGCGCGCGATTACGCCAAGCTGGCGCGCGACAACGGCTTGGCTCCCGCGGCGATGGCGATCGCCTGGTGCAAGTCGCGCTGGTTCGTCGGTTCCACCATCATCGGCACCAGCAGCGTGGAGCAGATGAAGCAGAACCTGGACGCCCTCAGCCTCACCCTTGCGCCCGAGCTGCTCAAGCAGATCGACGAAATCCACGTGCGCAACTACACCCCCGCGGTGTAGGCGCATAGGCCGCCCGCCGCGAACGGGGCGGCATCGATACACCCGGCGCGGGCCGGGCCGGCGAAAATACGCCCGGCCCGCCGCGGCGGTATCCTTGCAGCTCTCCAACGTGTTCTCCGACGTATCCTCCGACTCACCCACCAGTCGCGATTGCCCGGCAATTGCCTGAAAAACCTCCCGCATGACCGCAAAAATCATCGATGGCACCGCCCTGGCCCAGCGCCTGCGCGCCGAATTCGCCACCCGCGCCGAGGCGCTTGCCGCCCGTGGCCAGCGCCCCGGCCTGACTGTCGTCATCGCCGGGGAAAACCCGGCCTCGCGGGTCTACGTACGCAACAAGATCAAGGCCTGCAGCGAAGCTGCGTTCGACTCGCGCCATGTCGAGTTTCCAGAGACCGTCTCCACCGCCACGCTCCTGCACGAAATCGAGCGCCTGAACGCCGACCCCGAGGTGCACGGTATCCTGGTCCAGTTGCCCCTGCCGCCGCAGGTGGACGCGCCGCGCGTCACCGCGGCAATTGCGCCGCACAAGGACGTGGACGGCTTTCACGCCACGAACCTTGGGGGTCTGGTCACCGGACACGCCGATTTCGCGCCTTGCACCCCGGCCGGGGTGATGGAGATGCTGAAAAGCGAGAACATCGCCATCGAAGGCAAGCATGCGGTGGTGATCGGCCGCTCCAATATCGTGGGCAAGCCCATGGCCCTGCTGCTCTTGCAAGCCGGCGCCACCGTCACCATCTGCCATTCAAGGACCGTTGATCTGCCCGCCATCACGCGCCAGGCCGACATCCTGGTGGCGGCAGTGGGCAAGCCGAATTTCGTCACCGCCGGCATGGTCAAACCGGGGACCTGCGTGATCGACGTGGGCATCAACCGTTTGCCGACCGGAAAACTAGCGGGCGATGTGGACTTCGCCGCGGTGCGCGAAGTGGCGGGCTGGATCACCCCGGTGCCCGGCGGGGTCGGCCCGATGACCATCGCCATGCTGCTGGCCAATACCCTCAAAGCAACCGAACGCGCCTTGCGGAAAGACTAGACCTCATGAATCCCCTGCTCGACTTCTCCGGCTTGCCGCGCTTCGCGGAAATCAAACCCGAACACATCACTCCCGCGATCGACAGCCTGATCGCCGAGGCCCGCGCGGTCGCCGCGCGCTGCGCCACCGATGCCTCGGGGAATACCTGGGACGATTTCGTGGCGCCGCTGGAAGACGCCAACGAGAAGCTCTCGCGCGCCTGGGGCGTGGTCGGCCACCTGCATTCGGTGGTGGACAGTCCGGAGTTACGCGACGTCTACAACGAAAACCTGCCCAAGGTCACCGAATACTGGACCGACCTGGGGCAAAACCTTGGCCTCTTCAACAAGTACAAGGCCTTGGCCAGCTCTCCCGCTTACCCGGCGCTCACCCGGGCGCGGCGCAAGATCATCGACAACGAGCTGCGCGACTTCCGCCTCTCCGGCGCCGAGTTGCCGGACGACAAGAAGGCGCGCTTCAAGCAGATCCAGGAAGAGCAGGCCGCCGCCGGCGCCAAGTTCTCCGAAAACGTGCTCGATGCCACCAACGCCTTTGCCCTCTACCTCGAGGACGAGAAGCGCCTCGCCGGCCTGCCGCAGGACATCAAGGACGCGGCGCGCGAAGCCGCGAAAAAGGACGGCAAGGGCGGCTGGAAGCTGACCCTGCAGGCGCCCTCCTACATCCCGGTGCTGCAGTACGCGCGCGACCGCGATTTGCGCGAGACCATCTACCGGGCCAACGTGACCCGCGCCTCCGAATTCGGCGATGCCAAGCTGGACAACACACCGCTGATCGACAAAATCGTCGCCCTGCGCGACGAAGAAGCCAAGCTGCTCGGCTACCGCAACTTCTCCGAAGTCTCGCTGGTGCCGAAGATGGCGAACTCGCCCAAGCAGGTCGAGGACTTCCTCAACGACCTGGGGCACCGCGCCCGCCCGTTCGCCGAACGCGACTACGCCGAGCTCAAGACCTTCGCGAAGGAAGAACTGGGCCTCGATCCGCTTCAGGCCTGGGACACCATGTATGCCTCGGAAAAGCTGCGCGAAAAGCGCTACGCCTTCTCCGACCAGGAAGTGAAGGAATACTTCCCCGAACACAAGGCACTGGAAGGTTTGTTCAAGGTCGTCGAGACCGTGTTCACGGTGAAAATCAAGCCGGACACCGCGCCGGTGTGGAACGAGGACGTGCGCTTTTTCCGCATCGAGTCCGCCGATGAAAAGGACGCAGGCGCGCTGATCGGCCAGTTCTATTTCGACCTGTACGCGCGCGACACCAAGCGCGGCGGCGCCTGGATGGACGATGCCATCACCCGCCGCGCCAAGAAGACCGGCGTGCAGACGCCGGTGGCCTACCTCACCTGCAATTTCGCGCGCCCGGTCGCCGACGGCAGCGGCAAGAAGCGCCCGGCGTTGTTCACGCATGATGACGTGATCACCCTGTTCCACGAGTTTGGCCACGGCCTGCACCACATGCTCACCCGCATCGACGACCTGGGCGTGGCCGGCATCAACGGCGTCGAGTGGGATGCGGTGGAACTGCCCAGCCAGTTCATGGAGAACTTCACCTGGGAATGGGACGTGCTCAAGCACATGACCGCGCACGTCGATACCGGTGAACCGCTACCACGCGCGCTTTACGACAAGATGATCGCGGCAAAGAATTTCCAGGCCGGCCTGCAGACGGTGCGCCAGATCGAGTTTTCGCTGTTCGACATGCAGTTGCATGGCGATTTCGATCCGGGCAAGCAGACCCCGCTGCAACTGCTGGACGCAGTGCGCAAGCAGGTGGCGGTTATTATGCCTCCGTCATATAATCGCTTTCCGAACAATTTTTCCCACATCTTCGCCGGCGGCTATGCGGCGGGGTATTACAGCTACAAGTGGGCCGAGGTGTTGTCCGCGGACGCGTATAGCGCGTTCGAGGAGGAAGGCGTGCTCTCCAGCAAGGCGGGCGCGCGTTTCCGTGATGAAGTATTGGGCGTGGGTGGATCGCGTCCGGCAGCGGAGAGTTTTCGGGCCTTTCGGGGCCGCGATCCGCAACTGGACGCTTTGCTCAGGCACAATGGTATGATTGCGGTGTAAGATATTGATTGCTTGGCTATAACCGTCGGGAGGGAGACCCAGATGAAGATTCAGTGGATCATCGGTGCCTTGGCCTGCGTCGCGGCGTTCAGCGCCCAGGCACAGTACAAATACATCGGCCCGGACGGGCGCGTGGTGTATAGCGACCAACCGCCGCCTCCGGCTGCCAAGGTGCTGAAAAAAGATGCGAGCGGCGCGCAGCCGTCGAGCGCCGGCGGCCCGGAGTTTCCATACGCCTTGCAGCAGGCGGTCAAGAGCGCGCCGGTGACCCTGTACACCGCGCCCAGTTGCGGTGCGCCTTGCAACGATGGCCGCGCCCTGCTGACCCAGCGCGGCGTCCCGTTCACGGAAAAAACCATTGCCACGCCCGAGGATGCCGCCGAGTTCACCAAGACCATCAATTCACAGCAGATCCCCGTGTTGATGGTGGGCAAGAACAAGGTCGCGCCTTTCGCTCCGGAAGACTGGAACGGCGCGCTGACCGGCGCCGGCTATCCGGCCAGCAGCCTGCTGCCGCCCGGCTACAAGAACCCGACGCCGACCAACGTGGCGCAAAGCACCGCGCCGGCCGCGCCGGCAGCCCCGGGTACGCCGCCAGCGGCAACGCCGGGCGCGCCGGCCCAGCCCGGCACCGCGCCGCCCGCAGCCGGCGGCGACAAGCCCACCTGGTTCAAGGGCTTCTGAGTTTCGGCCCCCACGCAAAGCCGCTCGCCACCGAGCGGCTTTTTTATTTCCCTCGCGCGCTCATCCCGCTAAACTTGTCCCATGCGCATCGCCACCTGGAACGTCAACTCCCTCAAAGTCCGCCTGCCGCACGTACTCGACTGGCTGGCCACCGCCGATTGTGACGTGCTCGGCCTGCAGGAACTCAAGCTCACAGAAGACAAATACCCGTTCGCCGAACTCAAGGAGCTGGGCTACGAGAGCGCGGTAAGCGGCCAGAAAACCTACAACGGCGTGGCCCTGCTGTCGCGCCTGCCGATGAGCGACATCAGCATGGGCATGCCCGATTACACCGACGAGCAAAAGCGCGTCATCGCCGCCACGGTGAACGGGGTACGTGTCGTGTGTGCCTACTTCCCGAACGGGCAGAGCCTGGAGTCGGACAAGTACCGCTACAAGCTCGACTGGCTGGACGCGATGAACGGCTATATGGCCGACGCACTCAAGGTGCACGACAGTCTCTGCCTGGTGGGCGACTACAACATCGCTCCCGAAGACACCGACGTGAAGAACCCCGCGGAGTGGGTCGGCCAGGTACTGGTGAGCGAACCCGAGCGCGCTGCCTTCAAGGCGCTGCTCGCCCAGGGCTTTTCCGATTGCTTCCACCGCTTCCCGCAGCCGGAAAAGAGCTTTTCCTGGTGGGACTACCGCATGATGGCCTTTCGCCGCAACAACGGCGCGCGCATCGACCATATCCTCGCCTCGCCCAAGCTTGCCGACGTCTGCACCGCCTGCGTGATCGACAAGGAGCCGCGCAAAAAGGAGCAGCCGTCGGACCACGCACCGGTGGTGGCCGACTTCACTGTCTAGGTCCCCATATCGCGCCGCTGGCGCAATGCGCGCGGCGCAAAACAAAAGGCCTGAGCGAAAAGCTCAGGCCTTTTGCGTAGCGGGTCCGTCAATGAAATTGTCCGCACGCTGGGAAAATGCGGCCGGCGATCTCAATGCAATTCAGGTCCCGAAAAAAGTGGGGGTGTACCTTTTTCGGCCTCAAGAAAGCATGTCCGACCATATATTGCGCGCCCACGCGAACGCATAGCCCGCTTCCAGTTCGTTGGCGGCCGACAATCCGCCCGAACCAGGTACCGCCTTCATCGTCTTTTCGTTCGCGTCGTAGGCATGCACGCTGCCGATATGCCCCACGCTCTTGTCGTCGATGAAGGAGTAGCAGGTGTTGGTCATCATCGGCGTGGCGCTGGGCGCGCGGCCGCTTTGCAGCTCGATGATCGCCGCCGCCGCGGTCTTGGCATGCTGGTTGGCCATATGGCCGGACTTGGGCATGGCCGGCGCGGGGAAAAGCGCGTCGCCCAGGATGTGGATGCCGCGCTGCGTGGTGGACTCCAGGCTGAGCCAGTCGACCTGGCACCAGCGCTGGTTGACGTTGATCACCCCCGCCTGTTGCGCGATGTCGCCGGCGCGCTGCGGCGCGATCACGTTGAGCACGTCGGCCTGCTGCTTGTCGCCCAAATCGGTGACGGCGGTGAGCGTGGCGGCATCGACTTCCTTGACCTCGCTGTTGTTGCGGTACTCGATCATGCCCTTGTAGAGGCCGTTCCAGGCGGCGCTGAACAGCGCCTTTTTCGACTGGATCTCCTCGTTGGCATCGAGGACGATGATTTTCGATTTCGGCTTGCGTGTCTTGAAGTACCAGGCCACCTGGCAGATCCGCTCGTATGGACCAGGCGGGCAGCGATACGGCGCGCGCGGAATCGAGATCACGAACACGCCGCCGTCCTTCATGTCTTCGAGTTGCTTGCGCAAGGTCACGGTCTGCGGCCCGGCGCGCCAGGCGTGGGTGACGCGTTCCTGCACCTTCGCGTCCAGCCCGCTGATTTCACCGGGGATGAAATCGATCCCTGGCGAGAGGATCAGGCGGTCGTAAGCCAGGGTCTGCCCTTGCGCGAGGGTGACGGTATTTTTCGCCGCGTCCACACCCGTCGCTTCACCCTGGATCACCCGCACGCCGCGCTTGGCAAGATTGTCGTAGCCAACAGTGATGTCGCCAATCTGCCTGGAGCCGGCGAGCACCAGGTTGGAAAGCGGGCAGGAAACGAAGGCCGGGTCGCGCTCGACGAGCGTAACCTCGAGCGCGCCGTCCGACCACAGGCGCAGGTAGCGCGCCGCGGTGGCGCCGCCGTAGCCGCCGCCGATCACCACCACGCGGCCGAGCTTGCCCTGCGCGCGCGCCGGCGACATGCCGCCGGCAGCCAGCGCGCCGGCCGCGCCCGCGAACTTGAGAAAGTGCCGCCGCTGCATCATGGAGGAATGGGACACACGCGGCTCCTTATTGCGCGCTCTTCTGGCGCGAAAAATAGTCGGCCATCAGCGCGATCTGTTCGTCGCTGTAGCCCTTGGCCAGCTGCGGCATCAGGGTGCCGCGCTCGCCGCTGCGCGCGCCCGACTTGAACTCGGCCATCGCGCGAACGATCTCGTCCTTGGGGCGCCCGGCGAGAGGGGACATGCCCGGCTGCGCGCGGCCATCGGTGCCGTGGCAGTTGAAGCATTGCGCGGCCAGATTGCGCGCCAGATTGCGATCTTGCGCATGGGCTGGCGCAAGCCCGGCGAGAGTCACCGCGAGAGTCAGTGATGCCAGCAGAGCCGCGCCGCGAACATTGCGCATGCCGGTCTCCTCGTTAATTGTCGGAAGCCGACTGTACCCGAAGCCCGCCGGCTTTGGAAAGGCCGCGGCACCATTAGCTGATGCCTGCGGCGCAAATGCGGGAGCTGCTTACGTGCAAGCGGAAAGCGACGGCACAAAACAAAAGCCGCCCGAAGGCGGCTTTTGTTCAATTGCAACTAGAGCTTAGAGAACTTCGACAGGCTCGTCGGCAGGCTTGCCGCCGTCGGACTTGGGCTCGTCGCCTTCGAACACCGTCAGCTTGACCTTGGCATCGTCGCCCTCGCCTTCGAGGTCCACGGTCACCTTGCCGCCGGTCACCAGCTTGCCGAACAGCAGTTCATCGGCCAGTGCCTTGCGAATGGTCTCCTGGATCATGCGCGACATCGGACGCGCGCCCATCAGGGGGTCGAAGCCCTTCTTGGCCAGGTGCTTGCGCAGCACGTCGGTGAAGATCGCCTCGACTTTCTTCTCGTGCAGCTGTTGCTCAAGCTGCATGAGGAACTTGTCGACCACGCGCAGGATGACTTCCTCATCCAGCGCCTTGAAGGAAACGATCGCGTCCAGGCGGTTGCGGAACTCGGGGGTGAACATCCGCTTGATGTCGCCCATCTCGTCGCCGGCCTGCTTGGAGTTGGTGAAACCGATCACGCTCTTTTGCAGCGACTCGGCGCCCGCGTTGGTCGTCATCACGATGATGATGTTGCGGAAGTCCGCCTTGCGGCCGTTGTTGTCGGTCAGCGTGCCGTGATCCATCACCTGCAGCAGGATGTTGAAAATGTCCGGATGGGCTTTTTCAATTTCGTCCAGCAGCAGCACGGCATGCGGCTTCTTGGTGATCGCTTCGGTCAGCAGGCCGCCTTGATCGAAACCGACATAGCCGGGAGGGGCGCCGATCAAGCGGCTCACCGCATGGCGTTCCATGTATTCGGACATGTCGAAGCGGATCAGCTCGATGCCCATCGTGTACGCGAGCTGGCGCGCCACTTCGGTCTTGCCCACGCCGGTCGGGCCGGAGAACAGGAAGGAGCCAATCGGCTTGGCCGGGTTGCCCAGGCCGGAACGCGCCATCTTGATGGCGGCGGCCAGCGCGTCGATCGCCTTGTCCTGGCCGAACACCACGTTCTTCAGGTCGCGGTCCAGGGTCTGCAGCTTGGAGCGGTCGTCGGTCGACACATTGTGCGGGGGAATCCGCGCGATTTTCGCGATGATTTCCTCGATGTCGGTCTTGCCGATCACCTTCTTCTGCTTGGACTTGGGCAGGATGCGCTGGGCGGCACCGGCTTCATCGATCACGTCGATCGCCTTGTCGGGCAATTGACGATCATTGATGTAGCGTGCAGCCAGTTCGGCAGCAGTGGTAATTGCCGCGGCCGAGTACTTGATGCCGTGGTGTTCTTCGAAGCGCGACTTCAGGCCGCGCAGGATCTGCACGGTTTCGTCGATCGACGGCTCATTGACGTCGATTTTCTGGAAACGGCGCGACAGCGCGTGGTCCTTTTCGAACACGCCACGGAATTCGGTGTACGTGGTCGCGCCGATGCACTTCAATTGACCAGAAGACAGCGCGGGCTTGAGCAGGTTGGACGCGTCCAGCGTCCCGCCCGAAGCGGCGCCGGCGCCGATCAGCGTATGAATTTCGTCGATGAACAGGATCGCGTTCGGGTTGCCGAGCAGCTTCTTCAGCACACCCTTGAGGCGCTGTTCGAAATCGCCGCGATACTTGGTGCCGGCCAGAAGGGCGCCCATGTCCAGCGAGTAGACGATGGATTCCTTGAGGATCTCGGGCACTTCGCCTTCGACGATGCGCTTGGCCAGGCCTTCGGCGATCGCGGTCTTGCCCACGCCGGCCTCACCCACCAGCAGCGGGTTGTTCTTACGGCGGCGGCACAGGGTCTGGATCACACGCTCGAGTTCGAGCTCGCGGCCGATCAGCGGATCGATCTTGCCTTCGGCAGCGGCCTTGTTCAGGTTCTGCGTGTAGTTTTCCAGCGGGGAATTCTTGGCGTCGCTACCCTCTTCGCCGCCTTCTTCCTTCTCGTTGGCGGTGGGGCCCGACTTTTCCTTTTCCGGCGGCTGCTTGGTGATGCCGTGGGAAATATAGTTCACCACGTCCAGGCGGGTAATGCCCTGCTGGTGCAGGTAATACACCGCGTGCGAATCCTTCTCGCCGAAGATCGCCACCAGCACGTTGGCGCCGGTCACTTCCTTCTTGCCGTTCGAGGAGGACTGCACGTGCATGATCGCACGCTGGATCACGCGCTGAAAGCCGAGCGTCGGCTGCGTGTCCACGTCATCGCTGCCGGCCACCGTGGGGGTGTGCTCGGTGATGAACTGGGTGAGGT
>Ga0307511_10002369_pt1 | contig 19710 bp, 19 predicted proteins | sample 13_EM_MG_FD_200266 | JGI IMG/M metagenome (GOLD analysis project Ga0307511, IMG submission 200266) | Populus trichocarpa ectomycorrhiza microbial communities from riparian zone in the Pacific Northwest, United States - 13_EM | ecosystem: Host-associated > Plants > Roots > Unclassified | place...
CGGCTCAGTCCCATGGGATTGTAACCAAGGCGCTATTAGAACACAATCGCGCAAGCCGGAGCGATGTCCGCGCTGTGGCCCCAGTTCAATGGCGACTCAATCTAAGGATGTTAGACCGCCGCTATGGACACTTTTCAGGACCCGCTTTATTCACATCAGCAATAAAGGCCTCCGAAACGGTAAGCGCAACTGACAGCCGGGTACATAAACGTAGAACAGGAAAAAGTGAAGCAGCCGCCTCACCCGATCCACCCACTGTTTACATCTGACTTGGCATCCTTAATCGTCTTTCCGTCAATTCCACCCCTGTTACACATTCCACGGAATAGACTGTCAGTCTTCGCAAATAAGTTCAACGGGGTATCGTACTCCACCACCCTCCCATCATCGCAGACACAGACTCGGTCGTAGGCGAGGATGGTTCGGAGGCGGTGTGCAATGCAGAGCACGGTGCGCGTGGCAAAGGAGTCGCGAAGTGTGGCTTGGATCGCTCGTTCTGTCACGTAGTCGACGGAAGCTAACCGTGGAATTTAACCTTTGACCGAATGAATCACGCAGGGAAATGAAAGGATATGCGTACCAGTTGCTTCATCTAAAACAACAATTCGAGAGTCTTTGACCAGGGCACGAGCCAACCCGACGAGACACCGCTGCGAGATTTAATCGTGGTGAGATCGATATCAGGCGGCGTGGTGATAAAGGGCCCCACCTGACCCAACGACAAGTTTAACCCTTCCTCTTCGATGGTGGTATCTAGTGTAATTTCACGCGTGTCGGACGACACAATCGTTTCCTCCTCCGCGTCTGCACGTTCGACCAAACATGCTGCTTGAAGGGCGCCGTACAATTTCGCGTCGTCGTGCACTCCGAAGGGATCGAGGTTACTTCGTATCGTCCCGCTGAAGAGGAGCGGGTCTTGTGGGATGACTATCATGGCGACGTGAGAAACGTCCTACTGGAGGAAGCCGAAGAACGCACTTGATAGCCCATCTCTTAGTTTTTGTAGAGGGATCTTCGACGTATCGACACCATCAATAGTGATGGTCCCAGACTCCAACTCTGCCATCCCGAACAAAGCGACCATTATCGAGCTCTTTCCTACACCGGTCCGACCGACAATACCGACGTGCTCCCCTTCTCTGATTTTGAGGTCTACGCCCTTGAGAACAAGGGGTAGTCCGGGGCGATGGCTCATCCTCACGCCGGAGAACTCTACCTCGCCCTGTTGCGGCCATTTCTCTGGTACAGATATGCCCTCCCCGAGTTCTCGTTCCTGGTCGACGTTGTCGGCATAGTAGAGAAGGCGCTCAACTGCGTTCATGTTGTTTTCAATTTCCGCGCTGTGCCTGTGGGGGGAAAGTCAACGCCTGGTTGCATAGTGGGGCGAGTCTTCCGACAATACCTGATCATCCAACCAAAGGCTTGCTGAGCAGTGAAAGTGTACGCAATGATGACACCAGCCTCTGCAGCGGATATGGAATTCCTTGCGGCAACAACCAGTATAGCAACCGCGAATAGTAGCGAGGCCCCAAGGAGATCCAATCGAACACTGAGCCATCGTTGAGTTGCAATCGACATCCAGTAGGCGCTTCAGAATGACCATCAGTCCGGCCGAGCCTCAGAAAACGTAGCCACGAACCGATTTTCAAAATCCATCCTAGCAGCATTTTCGGCACAGAACCGTGCTGTCTCTCCGTAGGCCCTGATCGTGGATACACCGTTAAGGGATTCCGAAAAATGCGCGTAAAGTGTCGACCGAAGCAACGCATCCAACCTCTGCTTGGGGTTCAGTGTTAGTCACCAAAAAGAAAGACCTTGGATGCGTACCCTGATTTCGCGGGCACTCGGTCGGTAGTAGATCCCCACAAAATAGTAAGCGATTAAGATGATCGTAACTGCGATGAGGAAGAAAGGCTGGACTATGGAAACGAGGACAATTGCTCCAATAATCTGAGCCAGCGTTCCAACGAACATGCGGATCGCGTCACCGAGAACATTGTCGATGGTATCCACGTCTAGATTGCTGGGGTAAGGATTCGAACGGTATTATATTCGCTTTCTGGAAGGACGTACCTTTGCTGAGACGGTTCATAATCCGACCAAGTGGCGTGGTATCGTAAAACGCTATGGGAGCCTCCATGATCCTCTTGAGTGCTTTCTGGATGGGAAAGAGGATGAGAAAGTGAGCCCGCAATCAAGGAACGCTGGGACTAACTTGGTGCAGCGTCAACGACGAATAGAAGGTGACAATGGCAAAAACACATCCCATGCAGAACAACCCGAACGCTTGTCCAAACCCGAGCACGGCGAAAATAGTCATCTACCAGGGAGGTCGGTCAATATGTGCGGGACCCGAAAAGGATGGAAGACTGACGTAGACTCCCCTTGACAAGTCCAAGCCATCCTGCTGCCACAACACCAGCCTACCATGCGGGTTAGTTGAGAGGGGGGAAATGAATAGGAACCACTTGCCAGTACGGGTTCATGATACTAGACCCTTGATAAACGGCGACTGCCACAATGAACATGGGGGCGACGATTTTCATGTGAGCCGTGCCCAGATAATCTCGGTAGGCTATGCAATGTATCCACATGAGCAGAGGAAACGGAAAGTGTGATCTTCACAAACTTCTCCAGCTGACGCCGCCTCTAAACCTCTCTTCGTCCTGCATAATCGTGGGTCCCTTGGATTGCTGGAGTTCGAGTTTAGGTGCCTCCTGTTTCGGCGTAGGGGGTGCAGGATCTTTGCGTTTCAAAGTTTTCTCACTGCTGGCATCCGAAGTGTGCGCCTCTTCGAGGGCGTCCTCTGGTTCCGTGACAAATTCCGTGACAAACTTCGAGAATGGTCCTCCACTAGTGATGAGTTCCGCATATGTCCCGCGTTCATTAATCCTTCCATCCGCAATCGTGATGATGTAGTCGACTTTTGGAAGTAATTGGAGGGAGTGGGTGATGAGGATACGGGTCTTCGAACCGAGGGCTTTCTTGAGCACGTTCTCGAACACGGCCTCCGAAACGTGGGCATCCAGAGCCGAGAAAGAATCGTCGAGGAACGTGATGTCGCAGTTGTGGTACAAAGCACGGGCGATGTTGATACGTTGTTTCTGGCCACCGGAGAGGGAGACACCTTTCTCACCAACTTCTGTCAAATCTCCGTTCCTTGTCCGGTCGTCAGAACACGTTGCAGTCGCAACAGAAGGACAACGAGCTCACGGGAGGACCTCGAAATCTGGGAGTAGGCAACAGTCACGAACCGCGGATCGGTAACGTTCCTCATGGTATGGGGTGCCAAACAGAATGTTCTCGCGAATTGTATCATTCTACGAGATTCACGTAAGTCGTTGATAGCGGAAGCGCAGAGGTGGATGTGCACCCGGATCCAGGCAGTTTGGGCGCAGTACGCAACACTTCCTCCAAATGTCACATCTCCACCAGTCTTTTGCATCTCTACGACGGACTCGTAAGCAAACTTCGCAGTTTCAAGTCAAAATTTCATACCTCCGATCATTCCCTGTACCAAGCTCGACTTCCCAGCTCCAATCGGTCCCACTATTGCACAAAGCTGTCCACGGGGGACCTCCAAATCGATATTGTGCAACCTGAAGACCTCTCGCTCCCTTTTCAGGAGCTTTTTCTCATCGTTGGTTGGGCTGGGTTCTTGTGGCGCGGAATCCTTGACTGTTTTGTCGTTCTCCGAGCGGCAATTTACGGCGTGAGTGATACGTTTTGCTGTCTTCAAATCTCGACCCTTCTCCTTGGCAGCTTTCAACGCCTTGTTCCAAGCCTGAGCAACCCTACTAGTGAGACGGGCGGGGGTATCGCTTTTAGTTGGAGGTTTGTAGGGTAGTTCCCATTCGAAGGACGCGTGTTCTACCCGAAGTGCGACGGGGAGTTCGGGGTCGATCTTCCGACTGTCTTCGTCCTGGAGGTCCGCGAGGAAAACTTCCTTGATACGCTCGATACCATTTTGCGCGTCCGCGATGGCATTGAGAGAGACAGCTGTTGGTTATATCCTCGGTTTGACAAGAATGGGGGCAACTGAGTGATTTCTGACGTACGGAGGAATTGGAGTGGAATGCGGAGGAGAGTGAAGAGAGCAAGCGATGAGAAAAGGATGCCCGCGTCAAGCTCGTGACCGGTTGCAGCATACGTAACGATCGACACGACGGAGGACAGCACCGGTAATGAGAACGCGATCGCGTTGTTGAGCGCCCTCACGACAAGTCGCGTGCGGAGGAAGCTGCATGGGAAATTGTGGGCGGTGCTTAGGCCGAGAGGAAGATCGTAAACCGCACCTTATCTCCTTGTTTCGGTATTCAGCGATCCGTTTCATATACGGTACCTAACCCAACCTAAGCAGTGTAGAAAGCGTTGAGGACAAGGCATACCTCCCATGCGAAGTACTTGATAATTCGCATGCCACCCAAAACCTCTTGCAGAACCTTGATCCGTTTCTCGGTCCACACCATGCTGCGTTTTCTGTTTTGGAGTTCAACAACCGAGGATTCACTACGAGAGCAGAACCTCCCTACCTCAGGTTAAAGAGAACTTGGGTTAATCTCCCCTGGACAGGTGTCATGAGAACACAAAAGCCGAACCCGGGCAAAGCACTGTATCCCAGATTGTAAATCAACAGGGCCAGGCAGATGAGCATTTGGATTGGCGCAGTCCACGAGATGTGGAAGTATCCCATACAGAAATCAATCCTTGAGACATCGGTACTGATCATCCCAACGAGTTTGCCTGTGGTGAATCCACCCCCCGTTCTTGCTTGATTCGTCAAACGCAGGGAACGAGAGAAGAGGGTGTTGATGAGGGCTCCACGGAGAATGAGACCTGTGGTGAACCCGCGGTAGAATCCATGGACGTTCAGGAGAACGGAAACCGCCTGAATCAGGAACACCCCGAGAGCAAGTCCGACACCGCGTCCGATAGAAGGCGCATCTGGCTGGCCACGTCTTTGATACGACTCCGAAGCGTAGTTCGTGAGAGCCTTTACAAGCGGTTAGTAGTGTGGAGGTAGGACGGGGGTACCACGACACATACCCGGATGAGGAGAGGCGCACACACAGTCCCGACATCAGCCAGTAGCTTGAGCACTCCTCCAACCCACAACCACCAGAATACGGCGTCGTTCAACGCGAGTACGAGACTCGGTTCTGCACGTGGGTGATTCATAATCCAGGTGTCGTACTTGCTCGCTGAGTTACCCGTCAGGGCCCACACGAGGCGTAAACGTAGTGGGGGGCTGAGCTCGCGGTTGTCTATTTTGGCATTGATCTTGTCGGCATGGGTCTTGCGACGTTGAAAGGCCTTCTCTATTCGCGCCGCGTATTTTGCAGAATCTCGACTCGGGGGAAGTTGGTAGAGATCAGACCTCTCCAGTGGACGGGCGTAACCCAAGCTCAATAGATCACCTAACCATCCGAACGTGATCAGACTGAACAAGTTCGCTGTTGCTTCTGGGGTCAAAGGGAGTTGGGCATCCTCCGAGATAACACTCGGTGGGGGAGCAGAGGCAGACACGAACGGCACTTTGGCATACCACGGTCGTGGAGTGACCAGGTCCCGGGCCATAGCTGAGGATGATAGGAGGAGAACGGAGGCGGGAGTGGGCAATGGGCGGTGAGGACTTCATAATTACGCCCAGAGAAAAGGTATTGGAAGCCGGAAGGGACTCCCCAGAAGCGAGGGGAAGAATCTTCTGGTCGTGAACACATGGAACGGAGCTGTCCTCGGAATCAAGTCAAAGATGGCCGGGTATCCAAGCGAGATAACCGGATAACCCACCCACAATCTGATAAGATTGGCCAACGATGGATCAAACTGCCGTTGATCACTGGCAAACGGTCGGGAACTTATCAGATAACAAATAATCTCGTCCAACGTAACCAATCGTTGCTATAAAATCAAACCTTAGGCGAGCCGCTCCGGTCCCAAGTGCAGCAACCTCATCAGCCTGGTGATTTCCTTCGCTCATGTCTCAACAACAATTTGGTCCTACGTTCGAACCCGAGCCCGTCCCTCCTGTCTTGGACTTCCGCCTTCCTGACGACACCCCGGTCAGGTCATCGCAGGATGCACCAGATGGGCCGATCAACATCGAATTGGGCGGAGAAGCTCTCTGCTCCTTCATTCCTCAGCCGCGTGCTCCTTCATTCCTCAGCCGCGTGCTCTTCGGATCAGCCCACATGGGGTCGTTAACCCTGAACGTGCAGAATCCGCCCCCATCTTAAAATTCGCCCTCGCCCATAACCGGATCACCATCTCCAACGATGACCTTTGGGGTGCCCTTTACGGACTATGGCTCAGGAAGGCCGAAGATGATGTAATGCCCTTTGAATTATCTGCCGATATCGGAAATGCCGTAGAACTGAGGGATTACTTGGGTAAGTTATCTGATAAGATCTGTTGGCTTGGCGAAGCGTGCGGCTCACCCTCCTTCGTTTCTTGTTCAAGTTTCCACCGGTCTGGCATTCAGTTCGCCTGACGCACAAGATCCTTCGGAGCTTCTTTTGATTCGTGCTTCCTTCTGGCAGGGAGCCGGTGCCTCCTTGGCGAAACATTGGTTGCGATCACCCATTGCACACCCGTCTCTGTCGCCTCTGTGCCCATTCCCATTCTTTGAATCATTCACCCGTGGCGAGCATGTGTTGACGACCCACCCGAGGCGCCCTTCCAAACCGGCTCCTGGCTCGGTCTTGTACGCTCGTTACATCTGCGCGGTCGGCCAATCGCTCAAGTTTACCCACATCGACGCGTCAGACCCGAAACACTTCGAGGCATACCAGGGATGGCAGAATTCTGACAGAGTAAACGTCGGGTGGAGGGAGAAAGGCCCAGAAGAGAAGCATAGAGCGTACCTTGCCGACCGGTTGGCGGATCCCCACATCATGGGATTCGTTGTTGAGTGGGATGGAGAGTTAGCGGGCTATGGCGAAATGAGTTGGGTAAAGGAAAATCCGATGAGGTGGGGATATCCTATGATCTTTTTCGTCGGGGCTAAGTTTCTGATATGAAGTACAGCACTTACGTTGGGGGACTTGGCGACTACGACCAGGGAACCCACCTTCTGATCGGAGAAGATAAGTTCAGGGGTCGGCACAGATGTAAGCCTGTTTTTTTCTTCTTCACCGTAGCGGTGCGGAACTGAAGTTCATAACGTGGTGGTTCAGTCACCGCGGTCATGACCACCATGAAGCACGCCTGTTTCCTGCGTGATCCAAGAACGGATGTCGTCGTGGGCGAGCCTCGGTACGACTTGCCAATTATTCCAAGACTCAAGCTTTTCCTCCCTCAAGAATTTAATCGGGTTGATGCTTTTCCGGTCACATTCAACGTGCCCCATCAGCTGACAGCATTTTTTGGCAGGAATTCGAGTTCCCCCACAAGAGAGCAGTGTTCTTCGTGCTCAGACGCCATCGCTTCTTCCAAGCTGCGACGTTGTACTAGAATGGAAAGTCAGACTTTCATATCCCCTCAGTAGGATAAATGCACAGCAATGTAACGGAAATTTGACGTCGATGACAAATAATGCCACCCCTTACTTTTTGGCAGGTTCCAGATCTATGGTCTCCCGTTCTGCGCTCGAATCCCGGAGTGTCGGTGAGGATCGATGGTGGTTGAATGCGTTCTTGTTTCACCTCGGTTCGTGATACTCATAGAATTGTAAATCATGATGGTCAATAGGTTGGCATCGCTGGGGTATGACAGCACTGGCTTCTGGTGCTGGTCTGCGAGGCAGACGTTCAGCAATGGCGATCGAAGGAAAGGTAAACCAACCCTCTCACCCTACACGCTAGTAGCCTAAGCCTTCCTCGCTCCTACCACCAGTGACGGGGCAGGGTGGTACATGGTCTGCCACAATCCAGCACCGCAGACACTTCAATCTTGCAGGGTATTGCTTGCCGCAGTTTGTTTGTAAAACCAGGGTACGTTATAATTGTACCGTCAACCCACCAGAACCTCCTAACGGGGTCGTTGGGGGTATCATGGTAATCACGGAACATGTGGTCAACAAAAGCAAGCGTGAATGGGGTAGTGGTAACCTTGATCGTTGCCACCGGATAGTCCGTCTCGATCAGCCAGGGGTTCAATTCCCCTTTCACGCATACATTTTTTTCACCATGCCCTTAGATTGATGAGCTTATAAGTACCATCTCCAACTTCACTGCGAGAGCCATAGGCAAAGTGTGTGAAGGGGGGCTGTCAGGAGGGCGGGAAAGTTTAGTGCAATTGTTGTGAACCAGAAACTGATCTGCCTAATCATGACGGAATAAATGGAAAACACCACCGCACTGATTGACTGGGGGGGAAGAGGATACGATGAGATGGAGCCTTTCGCGCCGAATCGTGATCCTCATAGGAACGAAAACCTTGATGGTCATTAGGTTAACATTGCTGGCTTCCGGTCCTGGTCTGCGAGACATGTTTGGCAACGACCACGGAAGAAAACTTGGTGGACTAACTAAACAGCTCTACCTTTCAAACACGGGGGGCAGGAAGATAGGATCGAGGATAGACTGTCTGTAATGCAACCGGCCATGGCAACGGCGCGAAAGCAGAAAGGTGTACCGTCTGAAATGGACTCTACTCCGTTGGACACTTGGTGCGGCTTGGACCCGGTTGTGCTCGGGCTCGCCCCACCTTGCTCGGATGAAGATTTAGGAGGATGGGCTGTCCGTTCATTGACGGTCTTCATGGGTACATGCCGAGTATTAAGTTACGGATTCAATTCCAGCCAAACACACATGGAAACACCATCAGTGAGACGCAACAGCATGGACGTCCCCGACAAATTAAAGAGCTGCTTCAGAACGCGGCTTTACTGAACGTTTGAAAAGTACTGGATGGCTAAGGCACCTGTCAGCAAGCGTCCCGCGCCATACAGAAAGTCAGCTCATGAGGTTTCGAATCTAACCATCTGAGATTGGCTTGCATGGACTTCTTGGAATATGCCTGGTCGAACTACTGCAAATTTAAATAGTTGAAATCCATGATGGCCACCTCCCCGGAAGGGCACCCAATGACCAAATACCGGCCGTCCCACCGCATTTTGGTGGAAGGCCCCATGTACCTTTCTGGAAGGCGGAAAACCAAATTTCCAGTGATGGTGTCCCGAATCCATGCTGGTCGGGTGCCGTTTTGTGTGGACCGATCGACGAAATCGAAACGAAGGCAATCCGGCGATCTGCTGTACGAAGGAAGTGGGGGTATTCTCGGATCCCCAAAGTTCCACCCCGTGCTTCCTTGGCCCGCGCACCACACTTTAGAACCACGCACAATAAGAAAGCCTCCGAGAGAATTCACGTTCGCGCCGGCTAGAATGTACCCGATATTCCCCCCTGTCTGCGTAGACCAAGCTTGAATCGATCGGCTCTGTTGGAGGACGAACAGCATGGACCCATCCCCCGATATCCTTAATTCCAAAGGTTCGGTCCAGGACTTGCCCACCGCTCGGAGGAGTCGACCTCTTTCTGCGTCCCAGATACGACATTCCCCTCTTTCCGATTCTTCCCCCTGCTCGTACCAAACAACGACTAAAGTGCCGTTCGCCAGGTGGGTGTCTCGGATTCCTTTGGCCGGGGTTGAGAAGGACGATTTGCATCTACCTGTTGTAATATCCCAGATCTTCACAGCTCCAGAGGAATCACTGGTGACGGCGACGCCGTCCTTGGCGAATATATTGACGGACTCGATCGCTTCCGAAGCGAGCAGTGTGGGCTTGTCGTCAGTGGCGATTGGGTTGGTCGGTGTTTGGGAGGCGCCAAATTGCCAGAATTTCACGGATCGATCCTTGGAGCCTGAGATGAGGGAAGAGGAAAAGGTGATGGAGATGACGGGTTCGGTATGCCCAACGAAGTTTCCGATGAGGCGAGGTTCCGGACCGGTGATATCCCAAACGTATACAGCACAATCAACGGCACAGGCCACGAATCTTCCGTTGGGCGAAAAACAGCCATATCGGATTATCCCGTTTGTCGCGTGAAGATTGGCCACCTCCTCGCCAGATTCGGAATCTCGAACCGTGACATATTTACCTCCACACGAGATGAAACGGGTTCCGTCCAGCGAATAAGCGACATAGTCCACCCTGGACACTTCGGTATGAAGACGTCCAACCCTATTTCCGTCTATGTCCCACTGCTGTACAGTGCCATCTACGGCCGAAGAAATAAGGCGTCGGGAGTTGGTGGGTTGGAAGCTTACAGCCGTTACTGTCTTGATCCAGTGATCCATTACGGCACTAAGCCGTTTCCCAGTCCGGACGTCCCACAAACCAATCGTACAATCTCGGGATCCCGAAGCTATCAAAGCGCGATCCGGTGAAAAGGAAACGGATGAAACACCAGAAAGGTGGCCACTGAAGGTCTTGATAACCCCACCGGTTTGCACATCCCAAAGCTTCGCAGTTTTATCTTCGCTTCCGGACACAAGTAATGTTCCGTCCTGCGAGAAGGCGAGGGAGGATACCGTGTCGGTGTGACCAGAGAATATAGTGGTGCTGCTTCCCGTGATTGCGTCGATGATCACTACGTCGTTGGACTCGAAGCCAACCGCGATGATATCCCCCTTGTATGCGAGCGCTGACGGTCGATCCTTGAAGAAAATAGTCCTGGAGCATGCATCCCATTCCTCTGGAAGCCCCGCAACTATCCTGACCTCTTGAGTGAGTCCTTCCTTATAACACTCGCGGAGCCAGGATGAAGAAGGGGAAAACGGTAAGGCGGAGTGGTAAATGTGAGATGGGGAGTCGCAGATCACGTCGAAGTACTCCAGGATGAGACGTTGGCTATCGTCTGTCTGTTTGGAAGTGGGGACGCTAGCCTAAGCGGGAGGTGTAAAGATATGTGACATTCAAATACATCCTGGATCACTCACAGATACACACCATTGCCGGATATCGTTGATCGCGTAAACGCCCACCCCAAGGTGTCCCACAATGCTGAGTACTTCGATCCAGAAGAGGAGGCGCATTGTAAAGAACTCGTCAATCGCCTCCTGTACTCTCTTAGCGTGTGGTCCGGTTACAGGGACCCTCGCAAGATGTTTCGTCCAAAATCTGCACGCGTACTCCAGCGCGTTGCCAACGTAGGCCTCCCGACGAGCATGCAGATCCTTAACTTCACCCAGGATGGCATAGTCATTCAAGTTGCAAATATTCTTTTTCAACTTCTGCTTCATCAGGTCGAGGCAGGAAAATAGAATGCCAACGTGCTGAACCGGCGGGTCGACAAAGAACCGCTCGTCTTTGCATCTTCTAGGGTCTGTGAGGAAGTCCGGGAAAGACTTGTGAAAGATGCGGACGGGATCAACCTCGCTTTCCGGAACAAGTAGGAGTGAGTGGAGTGAACGGAGAGTGTTGGAAATACGAGACGGGGTCCCACAGTTTCTGAGGAGGTCTGAAAGCGTCTTCCTCGATAGGGGGTGGAATATCAACAACACTGCCCCGACCACGAATTGGAACTGGGAGTAGAGCTCCTTCTCGTCCGAATCTGCATCATGGAACGCTTGTTCCAGGATCTGAGCGTAGAGGAGATCGATTCCCGATTTTCCTTCATGAGCGGTGCTTTGAGGGAGTGAAATAATGAGGGTAAGCCTCTCGGTCGGGAGATGGTATTGAGAAGCGACAAATTTGACGACGGTCGAAGCGTAGATGAAAAGTCCCGCCGCCTTCTTGCACAGAATACCAATATCGTAGGAGCTCGGCCAGTCTTCTGTGAGGTCGCATCCGCTTCGTGTTTTGGCGATCTCTGACAACCGAGTCCTGAAGAACAATTTGATGTCAGCGTCCACTGATGATCGTTCGACGTCGTGCAACCTGAGCACTTCCGTGATAGGCCGAAGGGACTCCAACCGAAATCCGGAGCGGATTCGAGGTTCTGGACGGCCGGTGATGAAAAACTTGACTTGCGGGATCTCGTCCACGTAACGGGAGAGTACGGAAAGTATGGCGGATGCCGGTTCTTCGTCCTTGCATTCGTCAAGGGCATCAATGACGATGAGGGTTGGAATCCGGGTGGCTTTGAATGGACCAATAATTGCTTTCTCCAGTTGGGAACAAAGAGTCTCTCGTCCGATGTCGGGATTGGCCCTCAAGACTCTAAGTAACTGTTCTCGGAATGATGGGTATCGGTAGGCGAGTTGGAATGCCAGCGTCGGGAAGATAGCGTGAAGGTTGCTCCTGTCCTCAAAATCTCGCGAACAAAAGAAGCTCGCGCCAAGTTTCCCATCCGCAAAGCTGACCTCTGCAAATGTCTGGGCGATGGTTGACTTCCCTGTTCCAGCGAGTCCGTTCAACCAAAAGACACGATGATCCTGCTCATCCATCAACCACCGCTCGATCTGCAGGAGGACATCTTTCCTGGTTCCCTTCAGGCATCCTTGCCTCTTCCCAGAGCGGTGCCCGGCGTCTGCAGTGCGATGTATGCCGTTGAGGAGTGACAGGTCCACGCCGTCCTATTTACCAGTTAGTGCAATGCGGAAAGTGTGCCATGGAGCCGTATTCACAATGAGCCGGCAACTCTTGTCATAGATGTCTTGCTGCAGTGAGGTCTAGGGACAAAGTTAGCGCATCGAACATAATTTAAGCGGACGCCATGCTGGTACCGACCTGATAATCCATCATGGCATCGCGAATATCTTCAGCCAGACCAGTCAATTTCTCCGCATCCTTAACGTTCTTGAAAAATCCAGTGACCTTTCCTTGCTCCACTAGCGGTTCTAGGTCTCGGAGAACGTTTTCCAACTTCCTAGAAGTTCTCTGACGTCAGGCTTGGCTCTTCGTCATAATAACTAGAGAAGTACCGTTTGAGTGCCTCCCTTCTGTCTCTCTCCTTGATCTCACCCTCAGGAACAGGTGCACGTAGTGACTCGGCAAGACCTTCAACGCGGGGTATTAATGACTCCACCGTTTGGCGGTTCGCCATTGCTTGCTAATAACAACCGTGAGCGACGTACACAGTGTAGCAGGATATGCGTACTGTACATCATAATGCTTCAGGACGGCAGACAGACCGCCCGCGACAGATTTGAGGGGAGTGAACACGTCCGACGATTCCTTCACGATGTCAATGGCCAGCTTCGTTGAGGCGTATGCGGTCGACTTCCAATTCGATTTGTTCTCGTAAGCGGCGCTAGGATCGACGACATAGCTCGAAAGCTTCACGGGTTCGCTCTCATCGTGGATGTTGGGAACAGAATGTCGATGTGGGGAAACGGGTGAGGTCTCTGGCGTCGCGTTGCCTATTTCACACGAATCAAGAGAGTGAGGACCGGTTGAACTTGAATTCACCGCCCGTTGTGCGTACCGTCAGATCTCCACTTCCGCAAGGGCAAAGGAGCAGACTTGGATGATCCAGTCCTAAGGTAGGATTGTGGGTGCAAAAACGTCGGATCATTCCTATTCGTATCGCCCCCGCTCGTTGTCCGGTTGTGGCTGCCAGTGCTTCCCTTTGGACTATCCTTCGGCCGCACACCGAAGATTTCTCGAAATCGCATAGAGTTTCTCGACTAGTATCGCAAGGGTGGAAGAAGCCACATGTGACACCAAGTGGGCGGCTTTTATCGCTGCAAAGCCAGGCGCGGAGATAATGCGAAGTAGTACAGTCAGTCATCCCTAAGGGGCTGATCTTCGGCCCGTTTCCCCATGCACCACGGGTGGTTGGTGCACCTCGCTACGTGCTGTATTGGAAAGCTGATGCGGATGCTCGGCTCAGGTGCTATATAGTATACGATCGCATCTTCTCTCTTGCAAAACAAATCGGTACAAACTCGGAAAAGGGGTGAGACGACACAAACAAAGGCTGTTCAAGGAGTTGTCCAGCCCGAACCCCAGGCAGGCCACCCTTTCAATCACAGCCTTCCTCAACTCCTCGCTCTTTTCCCCAATCCCCCCCAAGGAAAATCAAAGCGTCAACCCTAGGCCTGCCTCCAGGCTTCACAAAATAGCTCCCACGACCGGAACAAATCAAACACCAGCCCCACGCCCCCGCCCCAATCGCCTGTTCCCTGGACAACCTTCCAAAAGTCTGTGGTGCCAACCACGGAGTGTCATCCTGCTTGTTTGTTCACAATATCCTCGGCGACAGAGATGTGGAGTTCTTTCATGGGCGATTGTGGGACACGATGCGTCGGATGTGTAGTGAAATATCAGGGAGGGGTCGATTGATCCAGAGCGTGTGGCTCCGGGGAGTCCCTCGAGAGGTGTGAGACCTATTGTGGTGTCGATGGATTTTCCATCCCGGATTGCTGCTGCAGAGGCCCCAGACCCGAGGTGCAGCGAGATCAACGATGTCCTCTCCGCAGGCTACCACACAGGGGTTGAAAGGATAGATAGTACGTCAGTCAATGAAGGGCGAACGGAAAGAAGAGAGCAAAAGCGCACCTGCTGGAGGAACTCTGCGGCTTCCCTGAGGACGAACAAATAGCTGATCCCGTGGAACCCATATTTCCTGATCTTCTGTGCCATCTCCGGGTCGAGAGGGTACGTGTAGACGTGAGGGGGATAGTTCTCGTGTGGAACGTCGTATCGAGGTACGCGATATTGACCACCTTCGGTAGCCGATGTATGGCAAATTTGACCAGCTCCAGTGCTGCCACATTGTGCCTACGAAGGGTCAGAGAATATGTTAGCTCTCCGCGCGTAAAAATCGACGAAACGCGCTCAATACAGCGGTGCAGGATCCGTCAGGAGCTCTATCCCCTTGATCGTCTCTTCACTCAACACGACCGTGTCACGGAACAACCCTCCATGCACAATCCTATGCACAACCAACTCAATCCCTCCCACTCGTGGTTTTGAACAGATTCAGGGATGGCGACGAGGTTTGAGCGCGGTATCTCCAAACTGGGCGGGAGAGAATTTTCAGTGTGGTGGAATGGATATCGACGAGGGAGGGCTAAACCCACGGATCATCGATTCATCCTTCGCAAGTGGATCATCTGTGCGTGGTCGATGGTTGATGGAGAAGGAGGACGGTAGGTTGTTCCAACGCTGTGGTCCGATCGCGAAAGGCCAGAAAGCTGAGCGCTGACCGGGACCGGTTGATTGAACTAGGTCATACTATCACTGCTTCCGATTGCGGGCCCTCTCGCGAGTAGTTCCATCTTTCGCGTGTCCCCAAACCTCTTATTGTGCTGAGCTGCCCCACAACGGAACGAATGCCGTGAATTCAACTCTCCGCCAACATCCAGCCATCTCCGCAACGTCGCGACCGCATAAGGCTGCCTAACTTCCTCTCCCTCTATCACAAAAGGGTCACCGAGAGCGAGCATACTCCACCGAAGGAAGTCGAGTCTATCTGTTTGGGTTTGCCTCCGGCGGAATCAGATCTCGAGGTCAGGCCCTCCACCTTTCCAAAATTCATTCCCTCGACTCGTTCGCAGAGTTGGATGAGAACCTGTCAGTATATCTGCTCCTATCTATGCAACATCTCTGACAACGTCTCTTCACAATTCGCAGGCAACATCCTCGTCTCCGATTATTCACAGCCTCAGGTCATCGTAGTGTTTAGAATTCTGAAATCGCATCCTAGGCTGACGCGTGGTGAACGAGAACGAGCCCGAGCCAAGGTGGAAATCTACCGCATGCGCCTCGACGAAGGCAGTCATCTATTGTGGTAAACAACCTTCTTCCCTCCACTCCAGGTCGTTGCGCGAGGCCTTCCGTCCCGGCTAAACGTTACGATGCATGATCGACCTCTCCGCCTCATCTAGACTGATCGCGGTTATCTCAGCAAGCGAAGCCGACCGCGAAATGATAGGAACATCGACATCCCGGGTTGAAGGTCTTGTGGAATCACTTCGTGCGTCCGAGAGTGAGGTCAAGGAACGAAAACGGAGGGGTGTCGAGCGGCAGCCAACACAAAGTACCGTCCCACGGGCGAATCACTGGTGGACGGGATGGTGGTGTCCGTGGTGGGAGGCCAAATTTATCCTTTGTAAGGTAGACTTACTTGAATAATTGAAAGAGCGGTCATAACTTGTGAGATCTGTCAGAGGGACAAGGGTAGTTCCAGTACAAGGAGCGGAACATCCGCGGCGTACATATCGTTGAGGAGCGTAATGGACTGGCCCGATAACGCGTTCACAGATGTCATACACGGTTCAGTATTGAGCTAGTGTTGGGCTCTGTGGGGTTCCGGTGGTCCTCGTTGCCCGGAATGATATCAGGACCGGTGAAGTCCAGCAGGGAGTCCGGCGAAAACCTTTGGAATTGGGCGTAGCGATAGATGGGTCATCGATGGGTGGGATACTAAGTGAACGTCGATACGACGCAGGTCAGCCATGATACATGATGGGTGACCGCCCATGAACAAGAGCGGGTGGCAATCGGAGAACGATGCATCGCTCCCGTGCCACATGCAAGGGGTTTTTTGCGCGCCTCGACGCTGGCCGATCTTGAACCGAAACCACGAGCTCATCCGCCTGCCACACTCACCACGATCTACACCGGCCCGACACTGACATGGATTTCCGAAAATCGTTCTCGAAACCGTTCAAGAAGTTCAAGGATAAGCTCCGAGATGGAAGATCTGGGAGCGAAGATAGCAGAAAAGGGAGAGAAGCTGACGTCAAAGGAGGCGACGTTAGCCAGAGGGACTCGTATCTGCGTTCGGATGTTTGCGCTGAGGATGTAGCGGAGAGTGGACCCAGTGCAGAGGGGAGCAACATCGGCGGGAAGGAAGTCGCCCTCGTTGATGTCGATCCCCCCACATCTATGCTTTCGATCTCGCGCATCGGGGAACCTAACGGTATGCGAACAATATTGTTTTCAATTCCGCCTCTGATAGGTCCCTCCAGACAACACAGGAAGCCTTGCTATTCTCGATCAAGTTCAAGGTGTTCCTGAGTCCAGCCAGTGTGAATCAAATGCTGTAGATGAGAATAAATTCAAGCTGCAGTGGTCCGCTGCATCTGCAACGGCCAAATTGCTCCTCCATGCAGCGAAGGAGTCTGTAGGCACCTTCCCCATCCTTATGTCTGTTGTTGGAGACCTCTGCTTCATTCTAGACAATTATGAGGTATTGTACTCCTGCAGAATACACAATTCATATCACTCACAGGTTTCCTCAGCAAACAAGGACGAACGAACAAGCAGTAAAGTCATTGGTACCCAGGATCACGGCCCTCTCTTCCTCACTCTGTAAACCTGTTCCTGAAGACAACAGCAGGGAAGAAATGAGGAGGAATAAACTAGAACAGTAAGCTTACTCCTTCCAAGGTTGAGATTCATGCCTGAGAAGCAGGGATTGGTAGTAAACTAGAAAACATTCTCCAAGAACTTAAGCTGTTGACTGAACAGGGGATCACTGAGGGTTTTGTCGATGATCCAAAGAACAGAGATAATCTCAGTGGTCTGGTTTGGGATATTCATGATACTGTGCTGGATTATCAGGTCTTTAGTCAGAGTGAACTGATTATGCTCACGCCTGACGCCTATTTCAGACTTCATTACAACAAGAAATCTATAAAAAGAGTTACCAGCTCAGTGTGAGTCCCACCCTTCCCCCTCCCTTTATCCATTGATGTAACTGCTAGATAGGAATCAGCAGACCTTGCCCTTCTTGACAAGATGCATCATACTGTTGGGGCTGACCACCAACATGGGAGCAGGAAGGGGTGCCTGGGGGGAACAAGGGTGGATGTCCTCCAACACCTTGAAGATTGGTTGGAGAATGAGCAAAGCCAACAAGTATTCTGGCTCAATGGCCTTGCAGGGACTGGAAAGTCAATGGTTGCCCAGACCTTTGCTGAGATTACCTTTGCAGAGGGAAAGCTTGGTGCAAGCTTCTTCTGCTCACGGGATTTTGAAGACAGATGTAATCTTCAAGCAATCTTCCCAACACTTGCATTCCAGCTTGCATATCGGTACCCCCTATACCGAGAGTTGCTGCTCCAAGTCTTGAGGGCTAACCCTGGAATTTGGCATGGGTCACTTTGTTTCCAGATAGAGGCCCTCATTGTTGGCCCACTACAGGCAATACAGATTCAAACCCTTATCATCATTGATGCCCTTGATGAGTGTCGAGATGAAGAACCAGCATCTGCACTTCTCTTTGTTGTCTCCCGCTATGTTTGTGAGATCCCCAATGTCAAGTTCTTCATCACTGGCAGACCTGAACCTCGGATTCACTGGGGATTCCATCTGATGTCACTTCGGCCCCAAACAGACATATTCAGGCTCCATGATATTGAACCTAATGTGGTGGATAGTGATATCAAGTTCTTCTTGAAGACTCAGTTGATGAACATTGCCAAAAACCGAAGCAACTGTGACTTTGCGGAGGATTGGCCAAACCCACAAGATATTGATGCTATTTGCAAGAAGGCAGCTGGGTTTTTCATCTATGCCTCAACAGTTATCAAGTTTGTTGCATCCCAGCATGACCCACCTGATCAGATGCTTGCTCTCATCATCTCACTCCCCCAATATGCTTCTTGTGAAGAGGGAGGCATTGATCTCCTCTATACCCAAGTCCTGGAGCAAGTGTTCCATAACATGGACCAAGACTTTTACCCACATTTCAGATTGGTGGTGGGTACAGTGCTCCTCATCTTCACCCAACTCTCAATAAAGGCTCTCTCAGTCCTCCTCAGGAGTTGCACCACACAATCCAGGATATGTAGCACTCTTAGTGCCCTCCATTCTCTCCTCCTTGTTCCAGACAACACAGAAGATCCAGTCCAGATCTACCATAAATCATTTCCTGACTTTCTTATGGATCCAAAGCGATGCACAGACACCAAATTATTTGTAGATCCCTCAATCTATCACAGGGAGATCCTGCTTTTATGCCTCAATACAATGAAGGAAGGGTTGAAAAAGAATATCTGTAATCTGGACAACCACACCCCTCTCAGTAATGTTGAAGATCTTCCTGCATGCAGGGCAACCTACATTGGAGATGCATTGGAATATGCATGTTGCTTCTGGACAACTCACCTTAAATGGACCACTGGCAGTAGTCTTGAGGTTGAAGAAGTGATGAAGGATATCAATGAGTTCTTCACAACCTCTTTGTTGTTTTGGATTGAGGTCCTTATCCTTGTGGAAAAGCTTGATATTGGTGTGTATGCCCTCAATAATATACAGCAGTGGTATATGAATGTGAGTCATAGAGGGCTTACTCAGGAAACTGATATTAATGCTCATTTAGGCAGGAAGTTCCTGCAAGTGGATAAATGATAGCCGGCATTTTCTCTTGGAACACTTTGATATAATCCACAACTGCCCCTCCCACATATACTCTCATGCCCTCCCATTTTCCCCTCCTTCATCTTGGCTTCACAATTACTACACTGCAGAGCTCCCACCAGAGGTCAGAGTGGTCAAGGGGGTCCTGTCAGAACCGACCTCGCCAACAGGCCTACTGAACCGATGCTAGTCTCTCTTAGAGCTCGGTACACGAAGTTGTTGGTTAACCGCGGATTTCTTCGAAGTGGGTTGAGACAGACCACTCCCGTATGTGTTGGCGTAACTTGCGGCTCCGGAATATCCGTAGTTCGGGTAGGTAGAAAATAGAGGCCGAGGTAACGCGTTTCGGCACTAGAGAAGGAGGGATAGCTTCTCTGGGCTGAGCAGAGGGGAACAAGGGAGGCTAGGGGTTAATCACTGATGATCCGCCTGTCAAGAGGGAGAACACTGTGATTGACAAAGTCTGGGGAATACATCAGAACATCAGTACGTACTTATATACTAAGGTTCGT
>Ga0307511_10002370_pt1 | contig 19709 bp, 16 predicted proteins | sample 13_EM_MG_FD_200266 | JGI IMG/M metagenome (GOLD analysis project Ga0307511, IMG submission 200266) | Populus trichocarpa ectomycorrhiza microbial communities from riparian zone in the Pacific Northwest, United States - 13_EM | ecosystem: Host-associated > Plants > Roots > Unclassified | place...
TTTGAGTACACTTCTTTCCCAGTTTTAAAGGGAGTGATGATGCTAACATGTAAGGATATCCATGTAAATTTTTCATGGTCTCCTTCGCTTTGCACGTTTCACAATATTTGGGCAAGTCTGAAATCACCATATATTTGATAATCTGCTGTTTTCTCTTATGGCAGTTCTTTGGAAGCAGTCAATAGAATTTATGAAATGAAAGGACGTAAGCATACAAGTCCTCTTGCAATCTGTGTTGGGGATGTGTCACAAATACAACACTTCGCGGTCACTGAATATCTGCCTCATGGCTTACTTGATTCTCTACTTCCGGGGCCTGTTACTGTTATATTGAGGCGAGGTCTGTAGTCATGTCTTCTTACATGTGGAACAGGAAAAAAAATTGTTGTATTTTAGGATTAGGTTTTGTTTCATAACTAACTAAATAATCATGCAAACTGATGATCTTGTTATCCTAGATCCTTGTATCTATGTTATAATTTCTTGGTATGTTAACTTTTAGTGTCTCAAGTCTTCATGCTTTAAAAGTATATGACTGGGTATTTTCCAGGGGAGTCGAGCGCACTTGAGAAATCCTTGAACCCAGGATTGGATAGTGTGGGAGTCCGTGTACCAGATTGTAACTTCATCAGGGTAGTTGCTCGTGGTCTGGGAAAAGCAGTTGCCCTTACAAGCGCAAACCTTAGTGGGCAGCCCAGTAGTCTTTGCATCAAGGATTTTGAGAACCTCTGGAACCGTTGTGCGTATGTTTATGACGGTGGTGTACTTCCATCCAATCGTGCAGGATCAACAATTGTGGACCTCACCAGGCCAGGAAAGTACAAGATTCTTAGACCTGGAAGGTAAATTTCAATGAACTTTCATTGTGTAAATGAATAAAAAATAGAAGAGATATCATAGATTGTTATAAGCTGTTCAGGTCAAACTTTCAAAGAAAATTGCCATTATGTGCGTCGTTGATAGTTGCAATGCTGTGAAGGTACACTAAACCTTTGAATTGAGATGATTTATAAAATCAGATGAACCCTTAAGACATTTGCCCTGGACTTACAATCTCAATATTGGCATATTTTTCAGTCGCATAGATGGCTCATTTTTTTGCTGTAAAGAAACATGAAACCAGCAATTTGCATCTATCAGTTTTGATTTGTGGATTTTTATACGACAACTGAGTTGATCATAGACCATTGTCTGAGCTAGATTTGGATTTATGAAGAATTTAATTGAATCCATATTGAAATGTTGCTCATAGAAAATTTCTTTCATACCTTTCTGGGTGTGCATGTTGGCAGTGACTGCAGACGCCAAACTAGAATTATCTAAAAAAGAAATTCTCCTGTCAAACTTTGTTTGTCCCCTTCGATCATGAAGCCTTGTAATGTGGATGCAGATGGTCCTTTTACTTTCATCTTCCGTTATTTTTTTTGTGATGCTGTAGTAACTATGCTACTTTTTTCTTGTATTTTCAGCGCTAAGGAAGAGACTCTGGCAATCCTTGAAAAACATTCTTTGGTCGAGGAAGCTCCGGCGATTTGAAGAAAACATTTGAGACCAACTATTGTGTTGTGGAGTATCATCATCGAGAGATTCTTTTAAAAAATATCTTTAGGATTTGGGGGTGGGGGATCCTGGGTTTTGAACCTGGTTCTCTCACTCTCACAGAAAATGATCATATGATCAAGTCAATGTATGGCATGAACTAGTAACACTAACTTAGAGTTGTTGTTAGTCAAATATAAACAGAGAAATATTGTTGACTGGTTTTTGGTTCCTTTTGATGCCTAAAAACAACACCCCTGACGTGTTTTTAGCCTTTTCTAACAGTCGACCATGTAAAATGAATTCTGAGAAAAACTTCAATCTTGTTAAACAGAGATACGGGGGGGCGTATTTGGTATTGGAGAGCAGTGAATCTGCTTCTCTTGATATTGTTCTTCAATGTTTTTTGTTCTTTCTATGTTTCCCCCAACACATGAACCATTCATTCAGACTTGAGAATTTGCAGCTACATACAGACCTGCATTTGTGTGTTATGAAAATGTACGGTGCCTGGCATGTCCAAGACTAGATTTTTTGCTGCCAAGTGCTGCTGCTTGTTAAGAGAGGAGAGTAGAGGAGCAGAGCAGGGCAGGGAAGGTGATCAATTTGTTAGTTAGGCTGTCAACTAGATAAATAAATTATATAATATTTTCTTTGACAATGTAAGGGCCGAGCCCATTGTTAAAACTTAAAAGCCCTTGGCGCTTTAACAGCAGCGACTTGTGTCTTTCTTCTCTAGTATTACGTTGTTTTAGGAAGCAGAAGAGAAGCAGGTCTTTCTCTGTAGTTTCTCCTATACTGCGAAGTCTGCACCTCCCTGTTTCTCAAAAACCCCGACTTAATTAGGAAAGAGCTTTTCTTTATTTGTCTGGCTTCTGAAACAAAAACCCAGTACAATAACGCAAAGGCAAGCTTTCTTTCCCTTAGTTCAGCTGCTTCTGGCTCATACTACAGCCATGCTAATTCTAATTCTTTCCTTTATCATTAGTTAAGCTAATAAGAGTTTGTTTTAAGCTAATAATAACTATAGGTGCATTTTTTTTCTTCTGTTCTAATTTTAAGATGGATGGGCTTGTCAAGTCATGGTATAAATTTGTGTTTGGTAGGATAGCTTGATATCAAGTTTTGTTTTGTTTTGCATGGAAATTTAATGAAATTTCGGCAAAAAAGAAGCTGTGGTTATTCCATGAGTTAATTTTGTTGGGAAAAATTGAGTGCATGTCTACGCTCTTCAGTTTGCCTTAACATATTCATTATCCGGTTTGGAGATTACGTGAGGTTTAAAGATCGATTAACTTAATTAATGTGTTTGTGAAATCCTGGAGGTTATGAAAAGAACCCATGGATTTGATTATATGTGACTGTGACGTGATTTGGAGTAAGTTGCTTCTGTGATCCGAAACATTGTATTTGCTATTCACCAAGTCATGGAAACCCATTCCTTTCTGCAATATCTCTTATCAGGTTAATAGTGTTTGGTAGCAGAACAAGTCTTCTTACTTAGTAGCAGCAGCTGTACATATTCCTAACTGGTACGCCCGGCATTTCCTCGTTGTGAGACCTTTTGTTTATTAAGTCTTACTCTTTAGTTTCTGTAATAAGGAATTGTTTAGATGTTCATTTAGTTAGTGTGAACAAGGAGTTTATTTGGACAATTCTTTGTATCCGTCCAGGTTTAAGGCTTAGTGCAGCCAATGTGATCTTTACGTACACCTTGTTCTATGTGCCAGAAACTTGCTCTATTTTTGGGTGTGACGATAACTGTCATGTGGGAGTGACATGCATAATAAAGACTGTTGAAAGGCAGAACATAATAAGAAATACAGAAGCTCAAGAAAAGTGGAATGATGGAGGAGCAAGTAAGAGCACTAGAAGGGCTGTGGGGGGATGTGAGGGAGCTAAGCCTAGGAAACAGAATACAACGGCTAGACTCGGCTCCAACCCCACTCCAATTCCTAAGAGACTATGTATCACCTAACAAACCTTGCATCATCTCCAATGCCATCTCCCACTGGCCTGCTCTCAGCCTCTGGCCTAACCTTTCTTACCTTTCTTCCTCCCTTTCTGATTCCACTGTCTCCCTTCACCTCACCCCAGATGGCCGCGCTGATTCCCTTGTTCCCCTAGAAACCCCTAAAAAAGGAGAAACATGCTTTGCCTCTGCTCACGTGGAGCATGTTCCTTTCCCTTGCGCTCTAGATCTTGTTCTGAATTCTGAAAGAAATAATGTGGTGGGATACTTGCAGCAGCAGAATGACTGTTTTCGGGAGGAATATTCGGTGTTGGCTTCTGACTGTGATGCGCACATCCCGTGGGCTACTGAGGCACTGGGAGGCTGCCTTCCGGAGGCAGTGAATCTGTGGATCGGAAACCATTCATCTGAGACTTCATTCCACAAGGACCATTACGAGAATCTGTATGCTGTTGTTTCAGGGGAGAAGCAATTCTTGCTACTTCCTCCTACGGACGTGCATCGCATGTACATTCAAGAGTATCCAGCTGCTCAATATTCTTATACCAGTGGCTCTGGAGAGTTCAGATTGGAGTTGGAGAAGCCGCAGAGATATGTGCCTTGGTGCAGCGTGAATCCTTACCCGCCTCCAGAGACTAAGGAGAATGAGATGTCCAAATTTCCTTTGTATTTCAATGGTCCGAAGCCCTTTCATTGTACTGTCAAGGCTGGAGAGATTCTCTACTTGTAAGAAAGATTTTCATTTACTTGTTTGATTTGCTTCACACACATTACTATGTATGTAAATTTTGCATGCATAGCACTGCTCAAAAGCATTTAACTTTGAAATACAGCTCATACAAGTGAATGTTTTTGGTGAGTTTTAGAGGGACATGCAGCAAGGCTGGACTATTCTGCTGAATAATAAACAAATTATAATATCGAGGCTAATTTTGTGAAGTTGATGCAGGCCAAGTATGTGGTTTCATCATGTTCGACAGAGTCCAGATGACAATGGATGCACCATTGCCATAAACTATTGTAAGAATCTAGTACTTGTGTTTTTTTTTGTTTAAATATTCACACGATTGTCGAATGCTAACGCACAGATATGTGTGGCAGGGTATGATATGCAGTTCGACATCAAGTATGCTTATTTCAATTTCCTGCAATCAATTCATCATGGGTCGACGTTGATGAATTATGATGCAACCAAGTTCACCTTAAGTGATGAATTATGTATTGATGCTGATGAATTGGAAGCAGAGGAAGCCAATCAAGAAGAAGATACTAAAGACGAATGAGCTTTGATTTTTTAATGTGGTGGTTAATCTGGCTATCCAATTCATTTGTGAACTCTTCAAGCAGAATATGCAAAGAAAATCACAACAGAAGACATTTGCACCGTCTCTGTCACATGTTAACATGGTCACAATTGATTCATGCAACTTTGATTCTTGTTGGCTGCTGATTATTTTCTGGTGTTTTTGTCTTACAAGCTGAAACAAAGAAGATATAGAAACATTGAAAACTAAATAATCACTATCTTCTTTTTCTTTGATGCCAAGAATTCTTCCTTGTCCAGGAACAATTGTGATTACAAAAAACCATGTACACTAACTTGCCAAAAATTGATGAGAGTGTGGTAAACAAACAAAAGAATAACAACATTCTGCAGAAGAAATCACCCAGTCACCTCACTCACCCCTTCAAAGCAAAACAAACTGTATATAAACAAATAAATTAATAAATGAAAAATGAACTCAAAGGCACGCTTAGGCTGTTTCTGTCTGTGTTTCCTGCAATAAAAAATGGAAATCAGATCTTTGACGGAGTAGCGGTGGAGGATCCATGTTGGATAAGTGGATTGCACTCAAGGATCCGAATATCTCTTCCATTGAAAAAGGTATGCTGAAACCAAACCAAATGATTGTTATTTACATTATTAATTTTCTTTCTTTCTTGTTCTTGCAGTGCTGGTGGAAAATTAGTAGTGATAAGAAAAGGAAACATTGCTAGTCTTAGTACTTATCATACCTTGAATCAACATCAAGTAAGAATGTATTATTAGGCATGCTTATTGAATCTTCTGCCATTAGGGCTCTCATTCTGCCAATCACCTGCAAAAAGGATTTTTAATTTTTCTTAACCAAGCCCACTTCCGACTAACTACTAAACAAATAAAAGAGAGTGCTTTGCTTACATCTGAAGATAATCCCTGAGTTCCATATTTGTCATCCAAGAACATAGTCCCAATGCGATATATTTGTGGAATGCTCAACATCTATCAAAAATTAAATTAGCAAATTTTATTATACCATAGTTTTAGTTCTTTTTATTTACTATGCACACACTAAATTACTTACTGGGCAGAGTTCATTTGTGATCTCATCCGAAGATTTTTGAGCCTTTTGATGCGAAACCTACATGCATATATTATCAAAACAATCCATTGATTAGTTCAAATCAAATTCACCATTCTGGAACTAAGTCCAAGAAACAAAGAAAGGCCTTTTCGGTTTTCTAAAAGGTTTACCAGAAACCCAACAGCTTGTCTTATGTGTCGGAGTTCATCCCATGACGATCCTGCGAACTGTGAAATAAATAACAAGATATTAGAGTAATTTTCTTTCTTTTCTGTATTGCTAATCATACATTGATTGCCTTTTGTGCTTACCTGATCTGATGCTTTGAGACACCACTGTTCCAATTCCTGCAAACCAGCCTTTACATACTCTCCATTGCTAAATGAGCAGCACTCACGACGAAGCAATAAGCTGCCAGATCAACCATTTGGATTGAGTATCAACATAGATTATGAGAATGCATTGTTAAACACATGAAATAAAAAAAAATAGAAATGAAAAATCTTCTTACCTATTAAAGAGCTGTACATTTATGAATGAGAAAACCTGACTAAAGATTTTCCTTGTGAACACAGGAGGGACCTGAAAATTTCAAAAGGTTAGGTGATAAGTACTTTCCTTCCCACTCTCTGTACTGATACTTCAAGTCTGGAAAACCTAGTAGAGAGAAGATTCATTCTTACATGGTTCTCTGTCATTATGCCCAAGGTCTGATCTAGCTTATTGACAATGCTTTGCCAGTGTATATTTGACGATTGCTGTTTGGCAACAATACTCAAATGGATATTTTTGGACGACCCTCTTATTGATCTAGCTCTTATGGATCTTGGAGCCTGTTCATTTAAGTAAACATGAAATTGCCATTAAATGACTCAACTCTTACTTTGTGTGAATTCACTCTTATCCAATATGCTTACTTGGATGCACAAATTCAAAAATGGACCAATCTCTTTCTTAACACTGTCTCTGATCAGCCCATATATTTTCTCAACGTATGCAGTCAGATGTTGCTTAAACAGCAGTGCTGGGTACTTAGCTTCCACTTTTGATTGATCATTTCCTTTTCCCACCATTCCACTGTACCCACTTGACATTCCCATGCCAACTGAAGATGAACGGAATCCCTGATATTGGATGCTCGAGTATTATGATTTTGTCATGGAATTAGATTTACTAAAGAATTAACTTGATAGCACTTACCAGTGCCATTCTACCAAATAAGGTGGCAGGGGATGTTCGGTTGCGCTGTGAAGATATTTTGGTTGTATTGCTTGCTTTAAGAGTATTTTGAAGCAGATACAAAAGGGTAGAAGTTGTTGATAGCCAATATGCTAGATCAGTGATGTTGTCTTGACTCTACAATAGCACAATATAGAAAATCAGTATCACAACATTACGAAGTATATGATGCAAAACTGATAGTATTTTAATTTCCTTATATCTGGATAATGTAGTTCCATTGGTTAAGGACTCCACCTCTATTGATGATCGAATTGTGTGAATAATCCTATCAAATATAGTTGTCTTCTCTGCTTCGAAGGATCTCCACTGAAGAAGTGATTTATACACAACACAGGCGGCAACAGGTCTGGTCTCATCAAACCGCTTATCTTCTGTAAGACACTTGATAAGTACATCATGGTTTTCCTGTCCATAGAGTAGAAATAATAGAATTTCCTTTTCAGCAATTACACAATTGAAGCACAGACACTCTTTTGAAATATTTTCTGGGTTTGGCAAGAATTCAGCATCCAGCTGGGTACCTGCTGCCTGTCTGTTAGGGGTCTTTGTGTAGTTAAGAGGGAGATGGGAGGCCCGGATTCCTGGATACAAAATTTATCATTAGGTCTAGGGTTAATTTATGGCAGTATCTATTTGCTTCTGGAAATGTGTGTTTAAGGAAGGTGGCTGTACCTTTGTCATTTGAGGCTCTTCTTCTGTTTGATGTCCATTCTCAAAACTCTGAATCATTAAACAAGGTTAATGAAAAATTGTAAGATGATTTTATCCAAGGAAAACGACAGTTTTAGAGAAGCATACCTTGACTTGAGGCAGAATCCTTTCAGGATTCGCTACCTGTTCCACAATTGCTGGTTGTTTGCGGAGCAATTCATTCTCTGACTCCAGCTCTGCAATCTTACTCTTGAGTCTGGATAAAAGGTACAAAGCTTTCAGATTTGTATGAGAATGAGTAGTTTAATCTTTGGGCTTCAGGATTTTTTAGAAACTTCATGGTAAATTGGCATGTTGCTTACCCAGTTCAACTTGGCCATACAAAACCGAATCAATTTCAAGTACCAAATTAGATTTACAGGTATCTCTGCTAAATAATCTACAACATTCCATTTTTCCACGATTTGTTTAATTGTCTGATGTTGTGTTATATAAATTTTCTGCCATTTAGAAGCAGGTCCTCCATTACACACACACACACGCAAACATCTCTTTTGTCACTCATCAATGGCACTGTCAGCCGTACTCTGTTGCATCTCATCATGGATTTTCTCTGTTAGCTAATTTTTATGGGAACAATGTAGAGAGGGTGAAATAGATCAATTTTTCAGGTTTAATTATGTGACTGAGTCTTACATTTTTAATTCTTCAGAGAGATCCTCATTTGTTGATGCATCCAAAGCCTGCTGTCGTAAAACTTGATTCTCTGATTCGAGGTTGGACAAATTTAATTCCAATCTAAAAATCATAAAGAGTTAGTAAACCCCAGCTAAAGATCACAGAATGCCTGTGTAATAAAGCCATGGAAATTACCTTTCAATGGTGTCTTGAAGTTTCATTGTTTTCAGGTGTGATTCTTCAGCCTCTATAGCTCTTGCTTTGCTCTCTTTCTCAAGTTCAGAACACTTATTCTCGAATTCCTCCATCTTCTTCTTCAGCTCACTTAGCTCATTCTATGTATTCATAATATAAATTATATCATCCATCTAGGCAACAGTAGACTTATGTGTGCACTCGTGTGTGCTTGGTATGCATGAAGTTGTTGTCAGGCTTGACAATTTACTCTTTTCCAGAGTTTTTCTTTTTGGTCCACCAATTTTGACTCCTCAAGTTAATTATTTACAATTTCACATAAAGCTATAACTTGTGTCAAAATTGTCAATTAATGTAGCATAATGTAATATACTGATGCTGCTGTAGGATGTTAGGTGGTTGAACAGTGTCATACCTCCAATTCATCATTCTGGTTCTTGAGTAACTCCAGCTTGGTGTTATCCACAACTGGCACCTCTTTGATAACCGGTGGAGCTTGTTCTATAGCTAACTTTGCCGCTTCTTTTTCATGGATTATTGCGGCATGGGCTTCATCTAGTTGACCTTGCATCTCATTTAATGAACCTTGCAGTTTTGCAATTTCTTGCCCTTTAGCTTCTTCAAGATCAAGCTACACACACACACACACACACACACAAATGTCACGGGCATAGTTTGGCCAATCGAAGAGGAGCTTAGCAACAAGATTGGACATTGTTAGCAAGTTTCTTTACAACTTTAGATTCTTGGGCATTTTGGGGAAGTAACTGACTGTCTAAATAACTGATTGTCAAATCAGCATGTACAAGGAAGCATATAGGATGTGTTCAATATGTAGGTGATAATTTTCCTGCACTGTAAGTGAAATGCCATTTAAATTTGTTGATGAATAGTGTCCATTTCTAAATTTAATTGTGCTTTGTTAAACAAAAAACAAATTCATTTCTTTCTTGTTGCATGATCAAACTATTACTGTGCTACTAGTTATACTTTTTTTGGAACTTTGATATAAAATATACCCTCAAGTGCTTTTCAAATTCTAGTCGCCATGTTAGCTCTTCAACTCGCTTCTCTAGCTTGTCCTTAGCTTCCTTTAGTGCCCCAGTTTCTCTTGCAGCCTGCATCAGTATATTTGTCAGCTCTATTGTGCAAATACCAACTGTAATTATAGTGCAAATGAATTGTTGAATGTCAAGAATTGGTAGAGAACTGCAGTTAAAACTGCTTATAGGTAGTTACACTCACCATTTTGAGCTTTCTAAGCTCCTTCCTAGCTGTCCTTGCTCTCCAAAGACATTGCAATGCTAGAGTTGCGATCTTATGCTGCTTATACGCAGAAAGAGAATGGTATCTTCTCCATCGAGTCTATAAAATTAAAGATTTGATAAGACAGGAAAAATTATTAGTCAGAAATCGTTCATCTAAGCACTCTGGAATTGCTTGTTCTTTTGCATGAAGTGGTACAAAAAAAATAAAATTCTATTCATTTGAACCTGAACAAATGCCATCCTTGCTATGTTTTATCCGATCTCATGTTTGCTCTTATGTTGACATTATATTTTCTTAATTCCCATCTCTTCCTAGAAATCATTTTCATTCCAATCTATTTCTAATTACATTCTCCTTGATTCCCTATGATTTAAAACTTATGTAAGTAGCCCAGCCAGATAGTACATCACCTGAATTACAGTTGCAGCCTTGGTTCTTCTTCTGTATCTGTATTCATTACGTGCTGCCATTGCTCGCATTCCAGTTTGGATAGCTTTTGCTGATGCTTGCAAGTTAGTGTAAAATGTTCTTGCTCTATGAGCACGGACATTCTTTTGTATACGGATAGAAGCTGCTTCCTTCCTCATATGTTCATATATCTTACGGGCAAGTTGTGCTGCACAAGAGGCAAGACAAAAGAAGTATTGTCATCTCAGACTTCTATGTTTTCTAGGCTATGACTTCAAATGGTGGTCTGGCTCATTTTCAGTTAGGGTCAAGTCATGGCCATAAAACCTGATTTTTCTGTAGAAAATCATAAAGAAATTCGACCAAACAACCATAACCATATTACCTCTTGATATTGAAAACATTTCATTAACAATCATGGCAATTCCAAAATTAACAAAGTACTTGTTCCTGGTCAATGGAGTTGTCGATGCCTAACTCAAACACAACTATTTTAGAATGGCAGGATTCTGTTAACCAAATATGGCATGCAAAACTATTCAATCACTCTTCATCAGTGCAAGTTACTTCACTCGGTTGGTCTGTTTGCCGTCATGCTTTACAGTGCAAGATGCAATTACTTGGGAAAAGAAAGCTAACCTCTCCAGAGTTTCTGCAAATGAATTGTAGCTCTTCTTAGGGTGATGAACTCTTTTCTGGCCAGATATGTTCGGATTTGTCTCTGGATTCGCCTGACAGCATTAGCCAAAATTTCAGCTCTTCGTGCATCTAACTCAGCCATCTGCCCAGCTCTGAGGAACACCTTTGTTTTCCCAATCTAAACCAGGCATTTAGGGGAAAATGTTACAATAACACAACATATTTTATAAACATGGCTCCTTTTTATTATTGTCATGATTAAACATACCTGATAGCCCTTCAAACCCATCCTGTCCAAGATGGAAACGCATGCTGATTTTTCGTCAGATCTGCCCAGAAGAAACAGTGAACGTTATGGTTGGACCAATTCAGTTCAAGATGATTTAGGTGTTGGAGAATAGTTAGTGACGAACAGCTGAGTAGATGTTCCAACTCAGCTGTCACAAACTTCGGTCAGCTCCTGTTAGATAAGATAAAATTTCTGCTCAAAATAACAGGTCAATGCTCTCATTCTAGCCCTGACTTTGAGACCTCCATGCCACAATTGCATAACGCGAAATGAAAAGTAACTGCACAAGAATTCATACCCATCTAGAACATCAGGAGCCAGCATTCCAAAACGATCAAGGAACTCATCAAATGTTCTTTTGGTAGGATAACCAGCACAACTTATCCTAATCGCCTCTAGTACTCCCTGTTGTAAAATCCATTAGAATAATCATTATAAATCAGAGCAGCTTGATAAATAGTTTGGAAACAGACATGTTTTGTCTGATCTGAAAAGTGAAAATCAAAGCGATATATGTCCTTGACAAGGAAGCAAGTGAATTTATCTTACCCCACATCTTAGTTGGTTCAAGACATTGAAGTTCTCAAAGATTCCAGGCTTTAGTACTGTATTCGGCTTTACACATCTGATGTAATGTGGTTCTGTTGTGTTCAATGTCTCCATCAAAGCTTGTAATTGTTGCTGGATGTTAATTTTGAGCCAAGAATCAGTCATGGTCTGAATTATTTTCTGTATCATACAGGATGCTGCTTCTATGTGGATAAAGCTTACCTTGAAGCGGGTACCAATTGAAGGGAACTTGGATTGCTTAGATGTCTCTTCAGGCAGTGGAGGGAAAAGGTTAGCAACAAAAGGACACTTGGAAGCATCTAATAGAGCTTGATGTTCTGCTACAACATAATCTTTATTTTTGTCAAGAAAATGATCTGCTTGGTATGTAACCTGCTCACAGAATGGCTCAATGATTAGAAATCCACAAATGTGGTTCCTTTAGCTGGTGTTCAGGAATAAGATTCAAAACATCACTTACATCTCCCGCATAATGATTGATTGTGAAGGCTGTTCGAGCAAGTTTCGGCTTGCTGAAGCGTTTGTGAGCTTTATATGTCTGGTACATCTTTTGTGCAAATGTCTCATGGGTCGACTTGGGAAACATGCTGCATTAGGAAGGTACTCATTCTTACATCCCATGATTTCAACATTTATTTATTTTCCTTTTCCCATTTTGATTTCTTTTATTATATTCTTTCAGCTGCCTCACGATAAGTATAGTCGGGTCTAGAGAATTCAAGGATTTAGACTTTTTTTTCTTTAGAATAAGTATTCAGACGTTTTGTGGTGCTAGCTTTGGTAACTTCGATTACCTCCTATTATGCAAAACAAGTTTCAGAAGAAATGTTTTGCTTGCTTTCATAACATTCACTTGCATTTCTGTAGCCTTTTGCTTTAAGGTTTATTAAATCTCTTACGATCATGTAGTTCCCCCACTCCACTTTCCATTAATATTACTTAACTGACATTTAATTCCCTGAGCTATCATGCACACCTTTATGTGTTAGGTATGAATATTCATGTAGAAGGTAAATAATTTCACAGCTAGATTAATTTATAACTTTTTCAATATAGAAGGGAATCACATACCAGGCTTCATCAAGAAGGGCTATAATACCTCCCGGTTTCTGCAGGCACGGGCATAATAACCGTGTGTCAATATTTCATGAATAGAATATGTTACTTTGACATGCAGTACTCTTACCTTCTCAATAAGATCCAAAACATCCTGGTTGTCTACGAATTCTACATAGCTCCAGTTTATCTCCTCCCGTGTATACTCTTCTTGCTCCATCTTGAATACATGCTGTGGATAGAGATTCATGTGTGCATAAAAAAAAGCACTTATGAAGATGGTTGAAACTCAAAACTATGCATAGGAATCTCAACCCTACCTGGTTAAAATGCTGTTGTAACTTCTCATTTGTCAAGTTGATACAGAGCTGCTCAAAACTACAGTATTCATCACATGATGAGATATTCCTGTTGAAATATTTATTCGAAGATAACTTCATATGTAGTTTCATGTACCTGTTGATCTTGAAGCTTTCAAAGCCATAAATATCAAGGACTCCAATTAAGCTTGCTGCGTTAGGATCTTGACCGATTGAACTATTGATCTTGTCTACAATCCTGCAACATTCAATTGACTCTTCTCTTGTTAATTCCTTATTTACTGGGATCGATCAAGATGATTCCAAATGAACAATTGAGAAACTGAAGTGATGTTAGAGAACTATATATCAGCTTTGTCCTGCCGATCTATTAGCAGAATCCATATTTGATATCACCAAGGAAACATTATGTAAGTTCAGAATTTGGCTGAAGTACATTGTTGCAAAACATCCTGAACAAATGATAAAATTGATGTTCTTGCTACTGTTTGCATGTAGTGTCTAGAATAAATTTCTGGTCTAGATGAATGAGTTTGATTTTCTTACCAGTCAAACAGCTTTGAGTATACGGTCTTGGCCAAGGCATCACGACTTAGGACAGCTAAATCTGGGTCCAGAGGTTTTGTAATGTTACCATCTGGAGTCACTATAACCCGCTTACAAAGTGAGTCTTCCAGTGCCTTCTCATCACACCTAAATCAAAGCATTTTGTGAGATAGTGACATGGCATCACTAGATATTATAACAGCATCTTTTATTTTGATGGTCAAAATAAGTCAGAGTGCTAACATCAGTAGGTCTGCTGCTGTTCGAAGATGGTAGAGTGATTTATCATCCTTAAGTTTAGAAGAATCCGCTTCCTTCCCTTTCACAAAGTCAATGTTTCCGATATGAAGGATTGCAGCTACTATGCTGAATATAGCATCCTACAGAAGAGAAAACTCCCCTTTGTTAATCTGGAACATGTATCTCTATGCTAAGTAATCCATTCCTGTAGGGATGGGAAGAGTAAGAACCTGTTCATCCTGGCTGATCCCGACAATATCCATTGCATTTCTGGTCTCCAAATACTCCCTTGCATCATCTACATTTGCAACTTCGTAACAGTTTGTTTGATTTAAATAGTGGAAAGTTCTCGGGTCCCCTAACTTGTATTTCTTGACATCCTGAAAGGTAACATCAGTTAGATAGCTTTTCCTGAATGGCCACGAATTCTTGCTGTTGTCAGGAAATCACCTCTGGTGGTGCTGAACAGAGCATGTAAAAACAATGGTAGTTTCTCTCTGGGTCAGAGACTTGGCAAACACGTGATCTTTCGAGAAGATAAGTACGAACTGCAGCTCCAGATATTTTCCCATGCTTGTCAAATTGTATCTCAACAAACTTGCCAAATCGACTGATTGACCACCCAATTTTTGTTAGTTTAACACCAAGTTTTAGAAGAAATAGAACGTAGATAGAGCATCTAAATTTCACCTCGAATTGTTGTTTTTGACAGTTTTTGCGTTCCCAAATGCTTCCAATACTGGATTGGACTGAAGTGGAAATTAATACAAGTCTTCATTCAATTAGTTCAGTAGTTGAATCACCTAAAAGGCAATATTTTGTCATATATAGTTTTTAACTTACCTCCAAAACTTGTTGTTCTACTGTTCTTCCTTCACTACCTGCAGATCTCCCCCCCATGAAGGCGAGGTATCTCATGAGCATCTTTGTTGTCTCTGTTTTACCAGCTCCACTCTCTCCACTTACCAAGATGGACTGGCTGCCCTGTTCATTTATCATTGCTCTGATGTTTGAAGTTATCATATTAGCTTGATATATGTAAATATATGTATATATTAAAAATATATTAGTTACAAGATATGTTGAATTCAGCTCATGCATGTTAATTAAACTTAGTTTTTGATCTGTTGATATTACCTGTAACAAGTGTCTGCCACAGCAAAAAGGTGTGGACTTAGCTCTCCAAATGCAGCTCCCTTGTACTGCTCCATCATGTGGACGTCATACAGATGTGGTAGTCTTCGGAAAGGATTTACCGCTATTAGAATGTTCCCAGTGTAAGTCTGCTTATTTCAGTACTGATCATCAGTATACTGGTTTGTACATAAATCTATGTTCTATAGTCTCAAGACTAATTCCTAAATTATATTCACTTAATTTACGGTGGTGTCAGATGCATCAATTAATGTTGACTCACATATATCTCATTGAGTGCAAACCGGCAAGCAAGGTTATGCAAGACTCCTGGTTCATGGAGGTATGCTAATTTCGTCATGTCATCGACTCCTGCTGGTGGCGCCTCTGTGTCTCTTGGATATATACTTGAAATATCTGCAACTATCTGGAGTTGAGGTAAGAATCAATAAGGAATTCTTGTCAATACCAATCAATACTTCGAACTTCATCTATCTAGTTCATATGTTGGTGGCTGGTCTCTAAGAACAAACCTCAAACATAATAATGTAGCATAAATCTTGACCGATTATGGAGTCAAGAAAATTCAATGAGTGATAGAGCGGTATTTTGTTTGAGTGATGTAAGCTTTTGCCTCTTCTTCTTATTTGTAACAGCTAGCAAGTGTTATAACAGTTGTCTAAATTGTTTCAGAAGAAAATTGCAATTTAAATTTAAACGTCAGCCAATGTCCTCAATATACAAAGCAGAAGTTACAGAGTATATATTTATCCATCTTGTAATTGATTTTTGTTTGTCCACAATATACATTTCCCCTAAGTATGCCTAGCTACTATGATATAAACAATCAAGTTTCACGATGTGCTGGATCGCTAGCAGAGTCAGATTCTTGCAAGATATTCACTAAGTGTAGTTAGCATTCATGCACTCACTAATGGATCTTTTGCCATGCTTTGGATCCTGGATTTCAAAGGCATTTAGTTTTTCTACTATATCAGTACAAAACCCTTTCAATAGAATAGATGGTTTCAAACTCTGAGTACCATATTTACATGATCTGAACTAGTATGGAAGAGATTGGATGATATAGTTAAACAGGAAGTCTCACAGTTTTTCCATTTGAGGTAGTAATGGTGGCATCTCTGCCCTTGATTTCTGTAACTTCACCATCCAACCATGCTTCCTCAGGATCCTCAATCCAAACATGCGATCCAACTATGATGTTTACCGGGGTTCCCTGGATACATCATCCACGACAGAGAACATAATATCAATCATTTCAAATACTTTGCTAGTAAATCAAAGAGTGGAAAATGAACCAACAAAAAAACCCATGATCGGGAAGCTTACCATATTGAAAAGCTTGTTTATACGATCATCAAATGTTTTTCAGAATTGGAATGATGTAAAGAAGCAGATGGAAAAAATGTAATGGTTTTGAGAGAAAGAGAGGAAAGAAGAAGAAATGTAGTAGCTAGCTAGCTAGGAGAATGGGAATGTCTTTTTAATCAAGGGTGGTCATAGAGCCACTGGGTGTTGGATTAAAGAAGTTGAAAGTATAAAAGAATGTTGAAAAGGAATTCAAAAAGCAGAGGGAGTGCAGGGTGTGGCAACTCAAAAGCAAAAGGAAGCAGTCAGCCAGCCAGCCAGCCAGCCACCCCTCACCTCCCGCCCCCACTCCATTGCCAACCTTTTTTGCTCATCATACGTAGGATGCTGACCTGGCGCCACTAGAGAAGCCCCCACAATCTCTTCATTATTTGCTTAAGCCATACGTAGCAGCTACAAGCAGAATTTGATTCCCATCATCCCGCAGATACATTATGTTGCGGTGATGGACAAAGTCACGGTACTGTTCCATTGCATGAGCGCAACCTTGATTGTTTCTGCAGAGGGGTCATCTTGTAGTTCTAGTTTAGCAGCATTGTTCAATTAAGTCTGTTGTAGTGACGTTTAGAAGTGCTGTTGAAGTTTAGTGACCTCATATTGCACACACACACGCATATAAATATATGCATTCAGCCGGATAATGGAATATGTCAAGCATTCTGTCAAAGTCAACGTCTTCGAAGGAAGAAGGGGACAGTTTGGTGATTCCCATTCATTTGTAAAGAAAGAAACAGGAAAGCTGATTTCAAGAATCCAGTCACAGAAAGACACCTATGTTTTTCTACAATTCAAATCATGGGCGGGTGGACCATAACCATACATGCATCCCCTCTCTTTACGCTTACCAAACACGAGGGCCCCCTGTGGGCTGTGGGGTTTGTCTTTGTGGGGGAAGGCCGGTGGAGAAGATATTCATGCCGGTGCCGGATTTTGGCTATTTCACATGGGGAAAAGGTCCTATGTTGTGGGACCTCAAATACTATATAAAAAAAGCTTTCCAACCATGCTGCTGCTGCTTTTTTTTTTGCTTTTACTTTTCTTTCTTTATTAACTCGTCATTTTCATAGCCGAGACTTGGGGTGTTCAATCATTATTCTTGTTCGTCAAGGCTATGCTACGAGGGGGCATGGAGAATCACCCCACTTAGACTTAAAATGAACCCACCGAGGCCATCTGCTCCTATCCTACTCGGTTGCTTTCTGCTGTCAGAATTTTGCCCCCAGGCTGCGGGGATCGAGTCTTTAGAAAAAAACTGTGACTCTGTACTGTACTTTACCACTGGCTGTAAGCCGAGTGCTTATGCTGTCCTGACTCCTGGGACAGAAGTTAAGGCTTTGATGTAAGTTAGTGATGTTGCACATGTGCATGTGGTCTGCTTATGGCTCCTAATCTGCCCGATGCTAGAACTTGTTTACTAAGCAGATGTGATGGGACCATCTCAGCTACATAAATTAGATTGGAAAGTTGTGAGTGTTTTCGATACAATTTATGTACAATATTAATAGCTACCTTACAAAATTAATCATATAGAAAATCAAAATTAATTACATAGAAAATCAAAAACCTAAATCTCAACGCCTCAATAAAGGATACTTTACTGTGTAAAAATCCATTGACATCCAATTGATTTCCTTCTTGATTGAGGATCAGGAGTTCCCCCTTTTCTTTTTTCTTTTTCTTTTTGGCAAAGATTTCATTTTTTTTTTTTGTTCATAATTGCTTTTCACCTCTGGTTTTCTATACAATGTTAAGAGTAAATATAATATATAATTGATTTATAAATAATAAATTTAATTTTAAAAAATAATAGTTAAACACATAATAACTCGTAGGATATTTAACTTTACTAGATAATTTAGGTTCATATATGGGTTTAGAAATATCTCTAATATGACAATTTGATAATTTTTTGATTAACTTCAACACTAAGTTAGAAATATCTTCAACAATCACTTGTTTTGGTATATTAGTTGTAAGGGATTCTAACTTGAACAAAGTACTTGTTGGAGTCAGATCTTCGAGTGCTCATCACCATTTTAATCCAAAATCATACCACTCAAATTCAATTTATATTCTTTTTGATTATTTGATCTAGATTGTGAATCATCATTTCTAAAATTTAAATTTATATCTACAAAATCTTAATCTAGCGTTTGAATTTTCTTCTGATACTCCCTTTGAAGTTAAGACTCAAAGAAAAAAAACATGGTTTTTTTCATAAAAAAACAATATCTATTTTGATAAATATTTATTCATGATAACATCAATATCTCTTTTGACCTATGTTTCCATCTCATCTCAATCGGACAATGGATGACTCTTATCAAAATGTTTGATCAAAACTAGACGGATTTCCAAATTCTTGTTCTTGAGAAATTGATTTTTCCTAAAAAGTCACACACAAACATAATACCTTTCTCTTTCAAAGAGAGAATAATTTGATTTTTTTTCCTCGAGGATTCAAAGACTTTTAAAAAAGAAAGAAAAAATAGACAACAATAAAGAAAAATCAAGGGTTTAAAAGTTTTAAAAATATGTTTTCAATAGAAAGAAAATACCTTTCTGATTTCTTTTATTGAGAGAATTAATGAGAAATATAATATACACACACAATACTAATCAAACTAATTATATAGAAAATCAATAACCTAATAATTAAGAAAAAAACTCTAAATCTCTATACATACAATAAATCAGGAAATCTCAACAAATCCAACTCCAGCTGGATGGAAGAAAAATAGTCCTTTTAATTAGTCATATATGCGCCTAAAAACATCATTACAATAAGATTTGCCATGCCCCATTCGGTCTAATTTTATGCATGTAATGCTATCACATTTTTCCAATACCATAAGCCTCTTGTGCTCAATTTTTTCTATGTTCTTGTCAAGGTCTTAGAAGGGCTTGTGCTGATGTGTCATCAATAGTCACAAGTAATTGAATAACATGTAAAAATTGATGTTTTGGGATTTCATTATTGTGTTACTAACTCTATCTTTCAATGAGAGAATTTTTTTTATTTTTTATTAATAATAGTTAAGTTATTTGCTATTCTTGGCACATTGCTGCATCATATTCTCTCTCTTTGAATCTGATGGTTTAGATCTAAGGAGTGTTTAGCAAAAGAAAAGCTTTTTGTTCTTTGTTCATCGACCACCAAACCCTAATATGAGAAACCTCTTTTTCTAAAGCGTCCCGTTTGTTATTTTAATAGCAATTATTTTTTA
>Ga0307511_10002371_pt1 | contig 19708 bp, 26 predicted proteins | sample 13_EM_MG_FD_200266 | JGI IMG/M metagenome (GOLD analysis project Ga0307511, IMG submission 200266) | Populus trichocarpa ectomycorrhiza microbial communities from riparian zone in the Pacific Northwest, United States - 13_EM | ecosystem: Host-associated > Plants > Roots > Unclassified | place...
CCAACCCAGACTAAATGCAACGACATCTTTCAAGAGCTCAACCAATGCCTCGAGGTCTGTCGGCATCTTTCCCCCTCTTGCGGGTCACCTCCATTCTGATCCTGAACCTAAATCCCCCCCCCCCCCCCATCCCCCACCCCAAACGTAACATGAAACGATCACATCCAACGCCCGACCCACCGGTTTACTCCAAACAACCCGAACCCTTGGTGCCTTCACCCGTACACGTGTCTTCCCTCCCCTGATTCCCCAGGAAATCGTCCAAGCGAACGAGGAGATTAGATTGGGTGCAGATCTCGCCTCCAAGTACAGGAAAAACGCACAATTCAACATAGAAGCCTTGCGCGCCAGTGGCACCCTCCCATCCGACTCCATCGGTGACCCTGGCGGTGCATCGGACGACCAAAGCAAACAAACTCGTGCTGTCGATGATCCTCAGCCTTAGATCCACCGACCCTTTTGCAGTAGTACGGGCGATTTATATACGCCCCCTTGTACACCGGACCGCGTGTACAATACGACTCTCGCTGGCTTCATACCGAATTAATCGAAGCCTGTACTAGAAGCCAACACAGTGATAACCGCGCTGTCGCCTCGTATCGTATCGGAGGCGAAATAGGCCCAGGTCGACATTGAAATCTCACCAATTCACTCATCTCGCCTATTGTACGGGAAGAAAATGGGGGGCTTCACTTCGATTATTCTAAGGGCGGTAAACGATAAGCTCTTTTATGAATCAATACACAAATTAATCTTCAACGCCACAAGAAGTCGCCGTTTCGACCATGGGTCCTCGGTGGATGAGGAAACGGCCACTTTACACCTGGCCTGCTGGTCCAGGTGCCGTAACACCGGGTCCAGGCGCCGTCTGACCCAACTCGGGCTTCATCGCGGGGAAAAGAAGCACCTCCTTAATATCTATCAACCAAGCAAAGCATTCAGCATTAGTCACGGATCTTGAACTGTAACCCATATCAACTCGTGGCACGTACTTGTCGAGTTGGTAAGGAACATCACCAATCGGTCAATACCCATTCCCCACCCACCTGTCGGCGGCAATCCATGCTCAAGCCTACCGATCGGGTGAGAGATTCCGAGTATGAGTGCCGAGGATAAACGCTAGCGTGGGAGGCAAGCCACTTACGCGTCTATGAACGTCTCGTCGACGCCCTGGGCTTCATCGTCGCCGGCGTCCTTCTGTCTCGCCTGCAGGGTGGTAATTCAGTAACACGGAGCTTCTACAACTTGAAACCTCAGAACCTGCTCCTCGAATCGCGCCCTCTGTTCGACCGGATCGTTCAACTCGGTGTAGGCGTTGCAGAACTCCTTTCCGCACATGAACCCTTCGAAACGTTCACACAGACCAGGTCGCGACCGGTGCCACTTGGCCAGCGGGGACATGATTTGAGGGTGTCCGACTGACGGGGTCAAACAAATACATCTTAGTCTCGGTGGATCGACCACACTCGGTCAACCGAGACTCACCAATGAACGTGGGGCTGATGCAGAGCGGTTCAATGAATTCTCCAACGAGCTGTAACGCACCGGCGGGTGAACCCGTGTCCTCGTTGTTAAACTCAGCGAGGCCGTTACCTTATCCAATAACCTGGCATTCGTTCTCGGTGCGCTGCAGTCTACGTTATGCTGGAGAGTGGCGTCAACACACAGTTAACCGAACTATCCAGGCTCACAACCCTCACCTTTACGCACAAATCATCTAAGAACTTGGTTGCCTCCGGGGTGTGAAAGGTATCGGCCGGGGGAAGCTTAACGCCTAACTTTTCCTCCAACGTCTCGATCATGTCGTACCTCTTCCATGGTCGTGCGAATTCCAGCTCGTAGACCTTTTCGCTGTCCTTTCCTTCGGGGTGGTACTGCAGCTTGGTAGATCCACCCGTAAGGTACTTGACGAGACCCTCCACCATAACCTCCGTCATATCCATGAGATCGTACATGTCCGCATAGGCCATATAGAACTCGCAGATCGTGAACTCGGGATTATGCGTCATATCGATGCCCTCATTCCGGAAAACCCGTCCGATCTCATACACACGATCCAGGCCGCCGACGATCAACTCCTTCAGGTAAAGTTCTGGGGCGATCCGAAGATAGAGGTCGATCCCAAGGTCGTTGTGGTGGGTGATAAACGGCTTGGCGGTTGCTCCTCCAGCTGCCATGCTCGTCATCGGTGTTTCTACTTCGAGGAATCCCAGGCTGTCGAGATATCGGCGGACGTAGTTTACGATCTTGCTACGGGTGATGAAGATGCGCCGGGTGTCCTCGGAAATGATCAGATCAAGGTATCGCTTCCTGTATCTCGTTTCCTGGTCCTTCAAACCGAAGTGACCTGAAGGAAGTTGGTGAAGGTTGGGGGAGAGGAGGATCGTTTCTGACGGCGAGATAGAAAGCTCTCCCTTCTTCGTGCGCGAAGGTGTGCCAACTACACCAACGATATCGCCACGACGAAAGTTCTCGTGGGTTGAAATGAAATTGTCAGGGTCCTTGTCGTCCTGGAGTGTGGCCATTATCTGAACCTTCTTGCCCTCGGCGTGGAGATCGTAGAATCGGAGCTTCTGGCCGGAGTGTCGGATGTTGTGGATCCTACCGGCAAGAGCAGCAATCTCTCCAGGAAGCTTCTGTCCCGGGGCGACCTTACCCTCCACGCCATACTTCTCAATGTATGCGGGGATCGACATCGTAGGGTTAAACTTGTGGGGGTATGGGTTAGGGTTCTTGGTCTCCCGAAGCTTTTGGATATGTCGGGATCGGAGTTCATAGTATTGCTGTACGGCCAGACGGGTCGAGTCAGCACAAACTTTGAACATGGATGATCGAGTCACTCTACCCTCGGGCTCAGAGCCTCCTCGTCTTCGGCAGCGTTGGCGTCGGCAGGAGCGTTTGGTTGGGGTGGTGCGTTGGCAGCGGCCTCGGCCTTCTTTGCATCCTTTTGACGTTGCTTTTCGCGTCGCTTCAACTCGCTGTGTGGGGTGAGTTGAGGTGCGATTAGGACTGGGTTGATGAATGAAGTGACGAAATGTGCAGACGTCTTGGAGATCATCTCCCCTGTGACGGGGTCCTTGTGAGTGCCAGCAGGGGGCTGTTCGGAAGCCATTGTTCTGGCGAGGGCAGGAAAATGGGGGCGGGTTTTTGGAGGAAGGGGAGATCTAATCAAGACTGATAGCGGCTTGAAGAAGAAAGGTGCCCTGTGCATTTAATCCCAGTCACCCCTCTCGCACCAGACCCTCGCCGATTATGTAATTTCCTCCAAAAATGCCTTTTTCTGCCAACCCAGTCACAGGCACGGGGTTTTCCGAAACTCAGCCAAACTCCGACGACGTGCCTCCGTCAGTAAGTACTCCCGACCCGAGGGGGTTATATAAGCCCAGGAACACCCAGGCTCTGTCCGGACACCCAGCCACTCTCTTCGACTTGTACCACAACCAACGACAGCGACACACCGTCTGTTAGCGCGCCTTTTATCTAGTCTGCATCTCCCGCCATGTCTTCCGACTACGAGTACTCCGACGACGATGGTGATTACTACGATGAGGACGAGTTAATGGATGAGGATGATCAAGGCGAGTGTCGTATGACACCCTCCCCAGCTGCAATATACAGTAGCTAACTATCCAGTAGATTCCGCCCCATCCGAAGAGGAAATGGACATTGACGCATTCGACATTCCTGTCAAAGGGAAACAGAAAGCTTATCACGTCGACTTTACCCCGCTTTCTAAGCACGATGTGGAGAAGTCCATGGATGAAAGCATTGAGTATATCACTGGCATTTTTGGAATTGAGGTGCGTACACCGCACGGTCACTGATACTCGAGTATTTCTAATCGGAACACCAGCCCGAAGTAGCTTCGATCCTCCTCCGACACTACGAATGGAACAAGGAGAAGCTCACTGAAAAGTATATGGATAACCCAACCGGCGTTAATGCCGAGGCTGGGGTCTCTGCCCAGCCCTCCCCTCCCCGATCGACCGTGTCTGGTCCTTCGCGATCTACCCGACGAACTGCTCCCGCATCCACGAGATCGAAGAGGTCGCTCCCCGTCGAGGGACCCTTCGTTTGTCCAATCTGCTTTGACGACACCCAAACGCGGACTCTTGCTCTTGCTTGTTCCCACAAGTTCTGCACGGAATGCTGGTCTGCGTACGCGACAAACAAGATCAGGTCCGAGGGTGAATTTAGGGTCACCTGCATGGGTGAAGACTGCAGTCTAGTGGCAACTGACTCTTTCATCCAGTCTGTCCTGGTCGAGGACCCTCCCACGTTTGATCGATTCAAGGAGCTACTCATTCGCCACTTTGTCTCCTGCAATCGCAAACTCAAATTCTGCCCATACCCGGAATGTACCCAGACGGTCTCATGCCCCGCTGCCGCCTCGAAGTTCGCCCTGACGACGATCATTCCGACCGTGAACTGTGGGAACGAAAAGCACAAGTTCTGTTTTGCGTGTCCGATTGAGGATGACCATCGGCCCTTGATTTGCAGTGTCTCAAAACTCTGGACACAGAAGTGTCGGGACGATTCTGAGACTGCTAACTGGATCAAGAGCAATACGAAGGAGTGCAGCAAGTGCCAAAGCACAATCGAGAAGGATGGAGGTTGCAAGTGAGTACCTTTATCCGCTCGACTGGTAGCCCTGGTTGCTTATTCTTTCATCCTCAGTCATATGACCTGTAAGAAGTGTAAATACGAGTTCTGTTGGGTCTGCATGGGTGCGGAGCTTTGCTTTTCTATGGGTGGTTTTGGGTGGTCGCTAATCGTGCGCTACACACATCCAGGTCCCTGGTCGGAACACGGGACGGCATGGTATTCGTGTAATCGATTCGACGAGAAGGAGAGCGTCGACGCCCGCGATGCGCAATCGAAGAGCCGCGCCTCCCTAGAAAGATACTTGCACGTCAGTCGCACATGATCCCCCGATCTTCGGACCTCGCGGACGTATTTTCTGACCCGTTCCTCCGACAGTATTACAACCGATGGGCCAACCATGAACAATCAGCCAAGCTGTCAATGGATTTATACGCCAAGACTGAGAAGAAAATGGAAGAAATGCAGCTCACTTCCGCGTTGACGTGGATCGAGGTCCAGTTCATGAAGAAAGCTGTGGATGAGGTGTTCAGGTGTAGGATGACCCTGAAATGGACGTACGCGATGGCATATTATCTGCAGAAAGGGAACCAGAAGGAGTTGTTCGAGGACAATCAAAGGTTCGGAGATGGCTTGCTTAGTAAACGAGCGCACAGAGACTTACTATGACACTAGGGACCTCGAAAAGGCGGTCGAAGACTTATCCGAGTTGCTTGAGCAGCCGATTGACACGGAAACGATTGGGGCGTTGCGCCAGAAGGTGACGGACAAGGCGGTAAGTGGCATATCCAAGCTGCGGTAACCCGATCTGTACTGAGCGCTGGCCTCGGCAATCTCCCAGGTCTACGTGCAGAAGAGGAACGAGATAGTGCTGGAGGATTCCGCTCAGGGCTACCTTGAGGGTCGTTGGAAGTGGAACGCAACCGTCGAGGGTTTCGATTAATGTCTTTGTTCTCTATACAACCCATACCTGTATCATAACAAGTGCTGCCATGTTTTTACCCGGATTTCATTTGTATGCCGAGGAGCGCCGGTGTGGTTGCTCTGCGCCTCTCAAGAGTGGCCCGCTCGATCTGTTGGCTGCTGTCATCCCCCACCTCTACCTCCCCAAACGGGCCCTCCAGTCGTCTACCACCTCACGCTCCTTTTTTCTCCAATCTTCCGCCCTTTCTAGCACACGACTTCCACGTCACCCACTCTCTGGTCGAGATGTTATATCTCACCTCGGACTCTTTCCCCGTTTGTGAGTGTTGCCCCTTCCAACACCACAGCTCGACAGTACTCATCTTTGTCTTCTCCAGTTGTACCCTTCGGTGTCATCGGGTTCGTATCATCAGCAAGAATTCGCCACCCCGGAAGTTCGGGCTAACCCATTCTCGGTGTTGTTCAGATTCTACCGATACCTATGGTACCTTATTCGAATAGCGGCCTCTCTTACCTACCGCCCCGTCCCCCTCCCTGAGAACCCCACCTACATTGCTGAGGAGGACGTCACCATTATCGTGCCAACTATCGATGCTGGAGAAGAGTTCAAGGAGGCTGCCCGCAGCTGGCTCATTGGCAAGCCCAAGGAAGTCATAATCGTTACCGAGGAGAAAATGCTTGGCCCCCTACAGGAACTCGCCAACTCTGTCGACCCTCAGCGGATCCGCGTCATTACCGTTCCATACGCCAACAAGCGTCTGCAGATGGTCAAGGGGATCAAGGAAGTTACAACCGACATCATCGTCTTTGCCGACGATGACGCCATCTGGCCTCCCACTCTCCTCCCGTATGTTCTCGCGTGTTTCGAGGACCAGAAAGTAGGTGGCGTTGGCACATCCCAGAGGGTTCAACCGTGTGGAGAGAAATTCACCGTCTGGGAGATCCTCGCGGCTTTCCGTCTGACTATCCGGAACATCGAGATCTCTGCTTCAACCCACATCGATGGCGGCGTCTGCTGCTTGTCCGGTCGCACCGCCGCATACCGAACGGTCATCCTCAAGGACCCCGAATTCATTCACGGTTTTACCCACGATTATTGGTTGGACAAATACCACTTGAACTCTGGAGACGACAAATTCTTGACTAGGTGGATGGTCTCGCACGGCTGGTCCACATACATTCAGTGCTGCAAGGAGGCTGAGTTGCTGAGTACCATGAAGCCAAACTGGAGGTTCTTGAAGCAGGTCTTGCGTTGGACGAGGAACACTTGGAGGTCTGACATGAGGTCCCTTTTCATGGAACGACACATTTGGACTGCCCACCCTTACGTCGCCTTCACTATGGTAAGCCCGATGACCGTGGACTTTTTTTCGGGTTTCTCAGCACCCCGTTATTCAGGTCGACAAACTATTCAATCCTTTGACGCTCCTTGTTGGCCCGTGCCTTGTCGTCGTCCTCATGTGGAAGAGTACGAAACCTGTGGAACAAGGCGGTTACCATCTGCCGTGGTGGTACGTATCTGTGAAGTCGGTGCCTCACCGCGGCGCTGACGTGATACTCCACAGGAATATCCTCGCGAGTTACGTTGTCTGGCTCTCGGCTACACGAACTGCCAAGCTCCTCCCTCATTTGTGGACTCGGCCACAAGATATCATTTACGTGCCTGCGTTCATTTTGTTCGGTTACTACTTCGCCATCATGAAACTTTATGCGCTCCTCACCCTGCACGAGGTCGGTGTTCTCGTCTTGGCCCGTTACTTCCTTAACCATACTCACCCATACCACAGACCGGTTGGGGTACTCGTGCTGGTGTTGGCGACCCATCTCAAGCCATGGCCGCTGCTGCCTCTAACGAGAAACTGACGGATACCAAGCAACAGCAATACCAACATCCCCCCATAGAGATGCGAACCGGGTATGCCTCGTGAACGATCGTACGGCGATTTGACTGTAACCATAGCACGTAAGACTCCCACCCACCTTTCATATTTTCTTAAAATTGGAATTGACGGCGCCCTGGTGTAGTTAATGATTCCGCTACCACCCGGATAAATCGTATATACCACCAAGTCTGATTGGGCCGTGTTGCCCCTCGATCCACAACAAGTACTCTTACCAGCACACCGGCCTTAGGAAGAATCTTCCAAACTAACCACCAACTCTTTGTGCCGCCGGCCACGGAGAGGTGTTGAACACGACTTGGATCGTGGTCTCGATCTTCCTGTCGGCCTGGTTCAATTTTCATGGGACTTTTTTTCCTCCTGGCTTTTTTCGTGGACCGTAGCACCGCCGCCCCGTTTCTTCTCTCGTGTTCTACTGTCGCAAACATACAGACACTCCCTCCTTCACGGCTTCACCATACCTTACTCGTTTCCCTTCCCCTCCATTTCCTTGATGTGGTGCGGAAAACAAGAGACACGGATACATTAGTAGTTTTTGCAGAATTCAAATCACAGCCATGTTGAACCTGGAAAAGTTGAGGCAGGGGATCACATATGCAGAATCATGAGTTTGCAAAGATTTGTCGATCGACTCTGGATGTTTTCGATCACTCGCTTTCGCCATCTCCGTGTCAAATCTCCCAAGAGTCACATCTCCATCAAATAACTTGTTTTCACCCCGTCCTAGAGCCGGGGTGGTGCTTTCGTTGCTTTCCTTTCTCTTGCTGCTTGGCTATCTGGTCTCATTTCTATAGAAGATAACGAACAAAGTATCGCCACGAAGATGACGAAGAACAAGAACAAGAAACCCCAGCCGCCTCCAACCCAGGACCGTACTTCTGATCGAGCTGAAGGGCCTGGTCGTGGTGGACGGGGACGGGGGAGGGGTGGGCGTGGCGGGCGTGGGGGAGGTGTAAATGGTGGTGGTGGAGGGGATGATCCTTTGCGTCGGCGAGGCGGATTTCGAGGTGGAGGTCCTTCGGGATTGGATGCTCGAGACGTGCCATCACCTTCCACATCAGACCGCGGGTTTGGAAGAGGGAGAGGCCGTGGACGTGGACGTGGCCGGGGGGGTTTTGTAGGGAGAGGGAGAGGGAGAGGGTTTGGAGTGGATATGGGAGCCTTTGCGGCCAACTTCCACAGTGGAAGGCCCGCGTATCATCCGATGGACGAGGTTGACTTTGATCTACAACAGTTGAGTGAGTTGGCCAGTGCTCTTGTCATTTGTGTTTGCCCAATGTTCACAACGACCTGATTTCCCAGACGGACAGCCACAAACTGTCCAGAATACTTCAGGTGGCCGGGGCCGAGGATCGCCCTCAAATCCCAGAGGGAACGATACGTTTCGAGGACGCGGTGGTCGTGGTGGTCGCGGAGGCTTCGCCCAGAAACTTCCGCCCACCTCGTCATTGTCAAGCCTCTGGGATGAACAACGGCCGTTGTTACGGCCCATCAAGTTCATTAGATCTGTCGAGACCGCCACACTTTTTCAAGAGGCCGAGGAGCTTCTCGAGCCTACTGCTCAAAACCCAAGTAAGCACACACTATCCTCGATCCGGCAGGTCAGCTGAGAAGCTAAAACCATTTTCGTGCAGACGCAACCGCAGAAGGTCACGCCCCCACTGCAGACAAAGTCTCACGGGTGTTCAGTAACACACATCCTCACCTCTTCGACAACGCTCTTTTCGAAGTCGAGGAAGGTATCGAGGAGGTCAACTTTGAAGATCTGGCATTTGTTCACGAACGCGTTCTCAATCCCGCTCCGTCCACCCTTACCGCCGCACTTGTTCAAGAGGAGGTTTTCACTGGGATTATCCGGAATCCTGCACCTGAACCCGAGATTCAACCTGAAGAGACTTCGGATGTAACTCTAGTGACCACTGAGACAACCATTCGAACAGAAACTGAGGCCTCTACCACCACCGACGTCGAACTACCCGACGAACCCGCGATTAAAGCCTCGACCGAGGTTGCCCAACTTGTAATCCCTGTTCAGGAAGAACCTATGGTGGTCGAAACCCAGATATCAATCGCAACCGAGCCTGGACCAGTGACGATACCGACAGACCCTTCCCCTCTCTTCGTCATCGATACCAATCCTTCTGCATCACAAAAACAAATCCCTGTCCCAGCGTATGACATTCATCCGCACACCTTGTCACTCGGGGAGAACGTGGACCTAAGGGCCAAGGTTGAATCAGATCCTGAAGACCCTGAAGACGATGTGATCGTCTACGAGGCACCGAATCCTCGGTTATCTACACCCAGGGTGGAACTCGCCACACTCACGAATACCCCCTTCCCGAACCATACCCCTTCCTCAACACCTCGACAACTTAACCCTGTTCGAAAGGGTAAATTCGTCCACGCTGTCGGAAAGAACGCCAGACGGGGCAGTGGTGGTATTCTGGGCGTGAAGAGAAAGAGGCTCTCAGAACACGGAAACTTTGCGGCGTTTGGGGCTATGATCGCCGAGGCGAGGCTAAGGTTGCAGGACGATGGGGAGGACAGGGACCCGAAGGAGCATCTGAGAAGGCAGGGGGATTCAGACGTTGATTGGGGAGATGAGACAGACGAGGGCAATGGTGGTCCCGCCGTCGCTACGGCAGAAGGTATGGACCTAGATCCGGATCTTGTGGGGCCGGGAGTCACAATGACCGCTATGGCGAGGTTCGCCGAGGGGATTGATGCCGATCATGTCAGAATGGACGACCTAGAGGATGCAAATGCTGGGGAAGGCTCGGCTTCGGACGAAGATATGTACGAGGACGAAAACGGGACAAGTGATGAAGATATGGAGAGCGACGAGGAGACGATGCTAATAGAACAGTTCCTTGCTGCCCAAGATGGCTCTGATTTCTCAGACGAGGAGGACGAATTAGATCCAAGGGCGGGATTCCAGGCTCGGCTGGATAGACTAAGGAGGAAACAGCAGAAGACGATCGAGGTGGAGGACAGCGAAGGCGAAGACGAGATGGATCAGGACTTCAAGTGGGGGGAGATTGACGTACGCATAATTTACCTTTTGGAATCATGCGACTTACGCGGTACACTTAGGATTTGGTTGGACGTGCCCTTGACAAGACCGAGAATAACCGGGCGGCGCGCAACGCGGTCTTTAGGTCCATACAGGATGGCTCTTTCGAGGAGCTGCAGCCCAAAGCTTCCTCGTCAAGTGAGCCCTTCGGTCGAACCGACCTTGCCTCCCACTGATAACTTTGTAGGTCCTAAGGACCTCCCCGCAGGACTCCAGAAACAATGGGAGAAAGATCGACTCAATAAGGCCAATAAGAAGAGAGAGCGTGAGCTCGCTCGTCTTGAGGCCGCCCTCGACCCACTTGTCCCAAAGAAAGGCGGGAAAAAACCCAAGAAGGCAATGATCACTGCGGCGAGACTGGATCCTTCGATCGAAATCCCTCATAGAATCGTGGACATGGTCTCAGTCGAACAACAAATCCGCCGCTTCCTCGCCGATAAAGGCAAAAATGGTATGGCACTGCCCGCCTGCGACAAAAGCACGAGGATGAAAATTCATGATCTTGCTGCTCTATTCGGGTTGAAGAGCAAGAGCAAGGACTGCGCACTTGGACGGTACACGACTTTGACGAAGACGAAACGCTCGGGGGGAAATATCGATGAGCGGGAGTTGACGAGGATGATGGAAGGGTTCAAGTACCGCGCGTCGTATGACGTGTCCGACGATGACTGGGATTATCTGAGAAAGGGTAAGGGTAAGGGTAAGGGTAAAGGCAAGGGCAAGGGCAAGAGCAAGGGTAAAGGCAAGTTGAAGGAGAAAGACCAGTCCGCACACCTGAAAACGAAGGAGGGAGACGTCGTAGGACATGTGCGTGCTTGATGTTTCATTGAATCCGGCTCGCTCGTGTTTCGGCTCACAGATTGTCTCATTCTCCAGGCTGCCCCGAAGATAGATGAGAAGAACGTCGGCTTTATGATGCTTGCGTCAATGGGCTGGTCGGATGGCGCGACCATTGGGTTGTCCGGTGGTTTGGAGGGTCCAATCACAGCGGTCATCAAGAAGACCAAGCTTGGTTTGGGTGCCAGCGTAAGCACGAAATCTTGATTGTGACGCACCTCAGACCAGCTTGTTATCTTTCGCTACGTCCTTTGAATACGACTCAATGTCGGCGCTCAGACGACAGAACCCGAGACTTCAGCGGTGGCCTATGTAACAGGTTTGCAACTGTGCAGCGTAAATAATAATAAAAAGGTGAAGTAAATACAACGGGGATTTAGGAAACACAGAATACAGTACAGGTTTGTAGAGAGCAGTGGAACAACAGAATGTGGTAGGGAAATTCAACAAGAACGGTAGAGCGTCCTTAGGAACGAGAGGGGAATAAGAGGTCATATCTGGAACAACAGAGAACGCTGCTTTCAAGAATGGGATGGAGGGCTGCCGCTTCGCGAAAGAATGGAATCCTACTCGCAAGAGGCAACTGACATTTCCATTCCCTCTTCGATAAACCTGAGGATCTCTCCGCAGTCCCCCACGTCCTTTGCAGCCCCAAGCTTCCCAAACACATCGGCAGCACACAAAACCTCAGGTTTCGCCTCTTCTAACCTACCCTCCCTGAACAAAATACAAGAATACAGCTGTGTCGCCCGACCCAGACAATACAAATCATTGCCCACGTGCGACTTGGCGCGTTCAATTTGAGCGTGGGCGTGATCGAACCTCCCTTCGTTTAAAAACACCATCGCCATGCAGTGATGGATCCAAAATTGTTGATCGTGCCAGTTGAAAGACGATGCGATCCCGAGGGCTATCTCGTAGTGGTCGATGGCCTTCCCTGTCTCGTCCTTGGAGTCATATATATGACCGAGGATGCGGTGGCACTTGCAGACCCCAAATTGATCGCCGCCATCATAGAGGTCGATCGCTTGGGATGCGGCTTCTTCTGCGGCCTCAAGCTGTTCGTCATCGACGAATAACCAAGCGAGGGTTTCCAAAGCTTGTGCTTGTCCGTGTCCATCGTTAAGCAGTTTGTGGATTTCCACCGCCTCTCTTGCCTGCTGAATTCCCTCCACGAAGCAGCTGAGCAGCCGGTTCACATCAGCCAGGAACTGCAACGTTATTGCAACCGAAGAGTCGTCGCCCCGCTCTCTCCAGAGTTTCAATGCGCAAACAAGAAGCCGCTTGCTCTCTGGACTGTTTCCGACTGAATTGAACAACTTTGAGAGCACAAACAAGCATTGTGGCTTGAAACGATGGTCATCCGGGAGCCCTTCGAGCTTTGGCCCCAGCACAACAAGCCGTCTCTTGTGCCAATAGAGGTGCTCCATGAAGTAACAACAGATGAACCAGACACCGTCAGAGTTCGCATCATTGGTTGTAAAAACATCGAGCAGGTGCTCAACGTTGACGTCCTCCGATACAATCCACCGTGTTTCTTCATAGCTGGGCTTGTCAGGATCGACCTCGATCAACAACCGAATGAAGTAATGGTACCCGGTCGTTTCGAGGAGTGAAGATGACGCTGGGTCTTTTGGGCGAAGATAATCTCGGAGCGGTGCCAGCATCGTGATGAATCCATCGCTTCGATGTGTCAGAGAAAGAGCACAGAATTTGTCGAAGATGGTTCTTCTGCCGGAGATGGCAGGGAACAACCAGTCGAGGTTGTTCTCGTTGATGCCCTGAGGGAGGAAAGCGACAACACCGAGGAGGTCACGGGCATCGGGGCCGAGTTCGCGAAATGTTGGTGAGGCGAGCGAAAGTTCGATGGTTGCTATCAAACTCTCGGTGTAGTCGGTACGAAGTACCTGGACGCGGTGTTCATCCCACTCCCGGGACAGTCGATCGTAATCCCACATGTTGTGAGATGCGGTGGTAGCGAGTAATTTGATTGAGAGCACATGGAAGTCCAATTGTTTGAGGAGGTTGTTGACGATGTCGGACCGACTGCCGTTGTCATAGATGTCATAGAAGATGTCGCATGCCGACTCCATGGACAATGTGAGGATGACTGGACGTTTGCAGTGTCCGGGAACCATGGAGATGCGAGAGGTGATGCAAAGACACATAGTCCTGAAGTGGCTCAGTTCCTCCACTATGGGATATATTTCCCGAGCGCCCTTTCCCGCCGGATCGAGGATGGATTCGGCATTATCGAGGACAAGGATTATCTCTGTTGAGGATAGGAAGGGTCGTAGAGGTGTTAGATTATCAGGGTTATCCACCCCCGCACCGATGACGTCGGAAAGTTGGCTCAAGAAATGAGTGCGGGATGCAAGGAACTTGTCGCAACGGATGAACCGACGATTGTCTCCGAACCGTTCCCTAATGCGAGTGTGGTGGAGCATGGTCAGGGCAATGGCCGTTTTCCCGATTCCCCCTGCACCGATGAGAGCGATTGGGGTGAGGTTTTCCGCGAGACCAACGAGGTTCTCGATCAGGTCATCGCGTCCGAGGCAGGCCCTCGGCGGTGGGGGTGGGGATTCACCAAGGGGGGTGCTGCGCCAAGGTGAGATTGTGGACTTGATGGGATCCGAAACTACTGACCTGGGTTGAATCTGGGGGAGGTGAGTGTTGATTCAGTGGCGAATAGAGTACGAATGACACTCACTGACAAATTTTGACCATTGACCCTTCCCTGGCTCCTTACCATGGTACGATGGATGCCGGAAACATCGTTTTGAAGCTCAAGGACAATGTCACGGGTGCTTTCAATGCTCTGAAGAACGTCGGAAACGCCTAAATGTGTGTTAATCGAAAGTTCGGCCTGGAAGAGGGTGGTTAGCAGCAGTCATACAGAAGTGGCAGAACTCACGTTGAACACTTGAAGGATCCTGTTGAGGTCCAACCTCCAGGTGGCAATTGCCTCTTTGTCGTTCTTCGCGTGGAAATGTCGAGAGACTGCGCTCCGTTTACCCCGATGGATGATGCTCCTCCGAATCTCGGCCACAGCCCTGCGATTGAGAGCTCGGTAAGTGCGTCGCACAACCCATCCACCGCAGGCCCAACTCACGTGGTCAATTGCTCAATCGCCTCGAACACCGACTGACCGAGTTCGTCCACTCCCCTCCCATGTATTACCCGGTCAAGGGCTCTACAGACGTCAGCGCAGGCTAGCCCAAGGTCGACATAGTCCGCGTCGTTGATCATGGAGTCCTGTACACATTATCTAGCAATCAACTAACACGGAGCAGAAGGAAACCCACTCTGATTGTAATGAGAATGGCGCTGACGGTGCCAAAAGCTGCCTTGGCTGGTGTCATGCCCAATACATCCTTCACGATATTCATGGCGTCGATGGCCGTATTCAATGAGGAGAGGGTAGTATCTGGACGTTTTGGTCGCTGCGACTTGGTGCTCATCGTCGAAACGGCGTGACGCGCAGGCTGTGAGGGACCTGTGCCCTAGAATTTGTACGAGCGGCCATTCTGTCAGACAGTCGCCCCGGACGCGCCGCATCGGAACGGAGCCGGTTGATTGAAGGGAACCGTTAGATCGATCAGTTCTTCGTGGACCGCCCGAGAACGATACACCCCGACGTTCCTGTTGCCGGGAGTCCTCAACCACGGTGGGCAGTTTGTGCCGACAAGCCTTATGCAGACGGAACCGTTTTGGAAGTGGTTGGTTCGCAGGTTCAGGATCCTGTTTACGAGTCATGATGCATTTTCTGCCAAGAATGTTATCCGACGGGGTTTGTAATGCTTGCGTCAATGGGCTGGTTGGATGGCGCGACCATTGGGTTGTCCGGTGGCTTCGAAGGTCGAACCACAGCATCCACCAAGACGACCAAGCTTGGATTGGGTGCCAGCGTAAGCACGAGGTCTTGATTGTGGCATACTCAGACCAGCTTGTGGTCCTTTAGTACGTCCTTTGAACATTTAGCCAGGACTGTATGCCAGGGCGCCCGAGACTCCAAGCTTCAGCGGTGGCCCATGTAACAGGTTTGCAACCGTGCAACGTTAGAGAGCGAAGCAAATAAAACGGGGGATTTAGGAAACACAGAATACAGTACAGATTTGTAGCGAGCAGTGGGACAACAGAACGTGGGATACAGGAGATTCAACCAGAACGGTAGAGCGTCCTTGGGAACGAGAGAGGGATAGGAGGTCGTACCTGGAGCAATGACGAAGAACGCTACATTCAAGAATGGGATGGAGGGTTGCCACCTTGCGAAAAGATACGTTTGAAAAAGTTCGTGGGACGGTGTCCGGTATCCTGAGCTGGGAATTTAATGGAGAGTTAGCCGGTGTGGGAAGTGGTGACGTTTACAGGAGACCACCTGGAACCGCTGGAATCCAACTCACCAGAGTCAATTGACATTTTCATTTTCTCTTCGATATCCCTGAGGATCTCTTTGCAGTCCTCCACATCCTTTGCGGCCCCAAGCTTCCCATACACATCGGCAGCACGCAGTATCTCAGACTTCGCATCTTCGCACCTGCCTTCCATAACCAAAATCTGAGCACACAGCCCTGTCGCCCGACCCAGACAATAGAAATCATTGGCCACGTGCGACTTGGCACGTTCGATTTGAGCGTGGGCCTGATCAAACCTCTTTTGTTTGGAGAACAGCTCCGCCAGAGCAAGATGGGTCCAAAATTGTTGATCGTGGTAGTTGAAAAATGATGCGATCCTGAGGGCCATCTCATAGTGGTTGATGGCCTTCCCTGTTTTGCCCTTGGAGTCGTATATATCACCGAGGAGGACGTGGTACCTGCAGACCAGAAGTTGATCGCTGCCGTCCTGGAGGTTCATCGCTTGGGATACGGCTTCTTCCGCGGCGTCAAACTGTTCGTCACCAAGGAATAACCGAGCGAGGATTTGCAAAGCTCGTGCTTGTCCTTGTCTGTCATTGAGCTGTTTGTAAATTTCCAATGCTTCTTTTGCCTGCTGAAATCCTTCTACGGTGCAGTCGAGCATCCGGTTCACATCAGCCAGGTACCACAACGTTCGAGCAACCTGAGAGTCGTTGCCCCGCTCTCTCCAGAGTTTCAATGTGTGAACGAGGAGCCGCTTTCTCTCTGCATCATTTCCGACCGACTCGAACACCCATGAGAGCATGACCAAACATACTGGCTTGGAGCGATGGTCGTCCGGGAGCCCTTCGAACTTTGGCCCCAACACAACAAGCCGCCTTTTGTGCCAATAGAGGTGCTCCATGAAAAAAGGACAGACATCCCAGATGCTGTTAGAGTCCGCATCGATGGTTGTAAAAACATCGAGCAGGTGCTCAACATTGATATCCTCCGATACGATCCACTGTGCTTCTTCAAAGCCAGGGTTGTTAGGATGGACTTCGATTGACAACCGGCTGAAGTAATAGTCCTTGGTCGCGCGGAGGAGTGAAGATAATGCCGGATCTTTGGGACAAAGATAATCTCGGAGCGGTGCCAGCATCGTGATGAACCCATCGCTTCGATGTGTCAGAGAGAGGACACAGAATTTGTCGAAGATGGTTCTTCTGCTGGAGATGGCAGGAAACAACCAGTCAATGTTATTCTCGTTGACCCCTTGAGGGAAGAAAGCGATGACGCTGAGGAGATCACGTGCATCGGGGCCAAGTTCGCGAAATGTTGGTGAAGCGAGTGAAAGTTCGATGGTTGCTATCAAACTCTCGTTGTAGTCGGTCCGAAGCACCTGGACACGGTGCGCGTCCCACTCCTGGGACAATCGATCGTAGTCCCACATGTTGTGAGATGCAGTGGTAGCGAGTAATGTGATCGAGAGCGCGTGGAAATCCAATCGTCTGAGAAGATTGCTGACAATATCAGGCCGACCACCGTTGTCACAGATGCCGTAGAAGATGTCGCATGCCGACTCCATCGACAATGTGAGGATCGCTGGACGTCTGCAGTGTCGGGGGACGGTGGTGATGCGGGAGGTGACGCAAAGACAAACAGTCTTGAGCTGGCTCAGCTCCTCCACTATGGGATATATTTCCTGAGCGCCTGTCCCCTCCGGATCGAGGATGGATTCAGCGTTATCGAGGACGAGGATCATCTCTCTTGAGGATAGGAAGGGTCGTAGGGGAGTTAGATCTTCGGGGTTATCTACCCCCGCGCCGATGACATTGGAAAGTCGGCTCAGGAAATGAGTGCGCGATGCGGGGAACTTGTCGCAACGGATGAACCGACGGTTGTCTCCGAACCGTTCCCGGATGCGATCGTGGTGGAGGATGGTCAGGGCAATAGCCGTCTTCCCGATTCCCCCTGGACCGATGAGAGCGATTGGGGTGAGGTTTTGAGCGAGACCGACGAGATCCTTAATCAGTTCATCACGTCCGAAACAAGCCCTCGGCGGTGGGGGTGGGGATTCACCAAGGGGGGTGCTACGCAAACATGAGATCGTGGACTTCATGGCGTTGGAAACCGCTGACCTGGCTTGAACCTGGGGGAGGTGAGTGTCAATCCAGTGGCGGATAGAGCACGAGTGATACTCACTGACAGATTTTGACCATCAGCCCCCACCTGACTCTTTACCATAGCACGATGGATGTCGGAAACATTGTGCTGAAGCTCAGAGACGACTACATTTGTGTTAATTGCAAGTGCGGTCTAGAAGGGGTCAGTTAGCAGTGGTCATGTAGGGGTGGTGGGACACACGTTGAAGACATGAAGGATCCTGTTGAGGTCCAACCTCCAGGTGGCAATTGCCTCCTTGTCGTTCTTCGCGTGGAAATGTCGAGAGATTACATTCTGTTTACCCCGCTTGGTGATGCTCCTCCGAATCTCGGCCACAGCCCTGCGATTGAGGGTTTGATAAGTATATCGCCCGGCATGTCCACCGCTGGCCCAACTCACGTGGTTAACCGCTCAATCGCCTCGAGCACCGACTGACCGAGTTCATCAACTCGTCTTCCGCGCATCCCCTGGTCAAGGACTCCACAGACCTCAGCGCAGGCTAGCCCGAGGTCAACATAGTCCACTTCGTTGATCATGGAATCCTGTACGCAATGTCTAGTAATCGACCAATACGGAGCAGAGAAGAACCCACTCTGATTGTAGTGAGAATGACGCCGACAGTACCAAAAGCCGCTTTGGCTGGTGTCATGCTCAACACATCCTTCGCGATATTCATGGCATCGATGGCCGCGTTCAATGAGGAGAGAGTAGCATCCGGACGTTTCGGTCGCTGCGACTTTGTGGCCATGGTAGAAACCAGAGGAGGTTGGAAGAAACGGCGTGGCACGCAGGCTGTGGGGACCTAGGCGCTATAATTTGGACGAGCGGCCATTTCGTCGGACATCGCCCCGGACACGCCATATGGGGACGGAGCTAATCAGTTGGAGGTCGATCGACCGACTCGGAGCATTTCTTCGTGGACCGCCCGAGAACGATACGCCCCAACGTCCCTGTCGCCCGGAGTTCTTACCATGGGGTGGAAGTTGCCTTGACGAGTCTTATGCAAACTGGCTGGTTCTCACGTTCCGGATCCCGCTTATAAGTTATGGTGCGTTTTCTGCCAAGACTGGGTTTATGACACTTGCGTCAATGGGCTGGTTGGATGGCGCGACCATTGAGTTATCCGGTGGTTCCAAGGGTCCAGTCACAGCAACCACCAAGACGACCGAGCTTGGATTGGGTGTCAGCGTAAGCTCGAAGTCTCGTCGTCCTTGCCAGTGCTACGTCCTCACAACCGTTGCCATGTGGCTGCTGTGCTGGGAGATTTACCGTAGGCTTTGTAAGCTTTGTCACCATCTGAGATCTGACAAACCACTTTCAATAGTCGGCAAGTTATCGGAAGGTGAAGCTTATCGATCACAATGTAACGAAGACCAAGATCTAAAATAAGATCTCACTAATTCACCATGTCAGACATATCTGTGCGGAATCCCGCGATTATAAAAGTCGATATGTCGGACTCCAACAAACAGCTTCACTCCAAGTCTCTCGATAAACACCACCCCTCCTGCTACTCAACTCTCGAAAAATGTCTTCCTTCACCGAGTCCTCTGCTCTCTTCACTCCTCTCAAAGTCGGTCGAGTGACCCTCTCGCACCGCATCGTTCTTGCACCTCTCACCCGCTCTCGAGCCACCAAGGACCATGTCCATACTACCAACCTTGGTGTAGAGTATTACGGACAACGCTCTTCGACCCCTGGGTCGCTCTTGATAACTGAGGCTACCACCATCCACCCTGCCGCCGGGGCATACCTTCATGCTCCATATATTTATACCGACGAACAGGTCCAGGCCTGGAAGAAGGTAAGCCTCGTTCACGTCCACCGATGGTCTTCCATCTCACCCCCCACTCCCAACAGGTTGTAGA
>Ga0307511_10002372_pt1 | contig 19703 bp, 13 predicted proteins | sample 13_EM_MG_FD_200266 | JGI IMG/M metagenome (GOLD analysis project Ga0307511, IMG submission 200266) | Populus trichocarpa ectomycorrhiza microbial communities from riparian zone in the Pacific Northwest, United States - 13_EM | ecosystem: Host-associated > Plants > Roots > Unclassified | place...
ATCGTTTTTCTGTCTCATACCAGAGTTTAAATACAGGAATGAAATAACAAACTTTCCTAAAATACTGGCACGACTACATACAATCAGGATTCTTAGCAACTGACTCCTACTACATAGTTGGCATTTATTTAATTTGATAAATACGACTTGACTTCTTCCTCCCGTGCACTGATGACACTGCAGTGACTGGATCCCCTTGACTCGTTCTTCCCTTGACTGGCTCTTCACAGCTCTATGAATCTACGATTCTTTTTAGGAACTCTGTGCGATCTTCTTGGCTCCAGATCACTTGGCTCCAGCTGCTGCTTATCATCCTATGTAGAATATTATTATTGTTATTATTATTATTATTATTTTCAAAATAAAGGAGTCAAAAACATCACAATAGGAGCTTTTATACTTAAAGCCTATTTGAACTTGTTCCACTGTGTTGTGTATATTGTATTGATCAGTTGTATTGTGAAATTAAACAAATCAAACTATTTTGATATTGAATTGTTGAGATACCTTTTGCATGAGGTACATTGATTCCAAACACCCGTGATGAAGTGTTTGTTATTGTAGAATTTTTTAGAGCTTGTCTCCCAGGTATAGGGACATGGAGTGTCCAATCTACTTTAGGTTCTCATTTAATTTGTTGTGATGTGTTTTGCATTGAATAACATGTCTGCCTTCTAAGAGTGAAGAAAATAAGGGATTATAAAATTTAAGGTTCGCCACTTAGTATTATGGTTACTAAAAAATCTATGATATGCGAGAGTTTGGGTAATGGACTGGTTGTATAAAGGAAGATGCATTACTCACAATGCAACTTACTTAAAGTAGGTTACATTGTTATTTGATTGTTTTTCTGGGTTAAATTTCTATTCATCGGTCTCATCTAAGGTCTAAGACAAATTTTTTCTATTAAAAAAGTCTCTACCTTATCAGGTTAAATCTTAACCATTCTAAGGGTCACACTTATTTATTTCTTGAATATAGCTAAGTCCTAGCATTCCGAATGACTAAATAATTGTTATGAGTTTTTTTCTATTTTGGTCAAACCCTAATGCATAATTATAAACTAGTTACAATATCTATTTTTGCATTTAAAAAAAATGATAAAAATGTGATTTTATCTTTTAGAAAATATGCATGAAAAACCTTTAAGATTTGGTCGTACGCATGAAAATGAAATGAAAATTTATTTTTTAATTTTTGGAGTTTTTTTTTGAAATTTTGTTTTATTTCTTGAAGTTTTGGAGGAAATCAGGTATTTTTAATACCAGTTTTGTATCTTATAGTATAAGTCTACAATCCGATATTATGCAAAATGGTTGAAAAAACATGCGAGGGACCTGGAAATATTTTAAAATGTCCCTTGGAAAATTTCAATTTTCTTCTTTATTTTAAAAAATATATATTTTTTAATTTTTTAATATTATTATTTTATTATTAAATATATGTTGGGCTGGACCCGGCCCAGCCTAAGTTAGTCTGGTTGGGAAGACTGACAACTCAACAGACCTCTCTTTTTTTAGGGGGGCTGGGCTGCACAGGTCTAGCCCGATTAGGATGGGCCATCTGATGGCCCAACAACCATTCCTTTTCTTTCTTTCTTTTTATGTTGGGCTGGGCTGAAATGGGTCCAGCCCACTACCCATATGATCACTGGCTCGACCCAGCGACCATGTCTACTGTTTGGTCGTTACATGTAAAATCATGTAATGACCACCATCCCGGGGGGGGATAAGAGAAAAAGATGAGGGAGGCTTATTTGGCCGAAGAAGAAAAGGAGTTAGTGGCGTTCTTGGTGGTGCAGGGAAGTTCAGCGTGTGGCTGGTAGCTGGTGGCGGCAATGATGGCAGAGGAAAAGGGGAAAGAGGTGGTCGAGGGGGAGAAAAAAACTAGGGAAAAGAGCTGATTTTTTTCTCAAATTTGGCCTCAGATATCTTCCTCCTCAATGCTTGGAATCCACCCCTATTTATAGCGGATGGAAGAGCGACACTTTGTCTTTATTAGGAACAAATCTCGGCCCTTGTTTCAGCTGGGAAGGATCTCAACCGTTGGCTCAAATATGTCATCATGGTCTATCAAAATAAGTTGTTAAAGGCTACCTGAGTTGGCCTCTTTAGGGTGGCGTCGTGGCAGTTGTGGTATCAATCCGCCGAAAAGAACAATATTGGTGTGTAGTCAAATGTTAGGGCATCATGGTGGTGTATGTTTTGTTAAATTGAATGAAGAGACGAAGCATTAAATCCCCCTGAAAAGTAGCTATCCCAACAACTTTTTTGGGTAAAAAGAAAAAGTTGATGAACAATTGTTGTTTGGTCTGTTCTTTTTTTTTTATCTTCAAAACGATGTTGCTTTGGCCTTATTTTAGTGATTTGGACAAAGTTCAATTTAGTCCTATAGCTTTTGATTTCTTTTAAGTGCACTCCTAATTGGCCTAAAACTTTTAGCTTTATGCAATTTTGCCTCTGCCAAACTTCAATATCAGCCCTGAATTTCAGCGCCTTTTTCATTGTGGTCCTTGGTTTTGGATTTCTTCAATTTAGCCCTTAATTGACCATTAAACTTTCAATTCTCCTTAATTTCATCCCTGATTTAAGCCAATTAAATCCCCATAGTTCAGCGTCTTTTTAAAAAAGGTCATTGGTTGCAAATTTCTTCAATTGAAACCCTAATTGACTCCAAAACTTTGATTTTCTTGTGATTACCCTGATTTGAATCAATTGACTTTGTAAAAATTAAGTTTGGACCTCTAAAATTTCAATATTCTCAATTAAGCCCAAATTGGGCTCCCAAACTTAAGTTTTCACCAATTACATCCCTAATAAAATTAATTTGACTCATTTAAAGTATAATTAAGTCCTTGCATTTAATTAAATCCTTTAATTTGACCCAAATTAATTCTTAAACATAATTAAACTTTTAATTTGGCCCATGATTAAATCAAATTGGCTTATTAAAAATCTAATTATATCCCTAGACTTAATTTTTATGCAGATTCATCCAATAATGATTTGATTTGACCTTGAATCCACATCGTCTTTCTAGTTCTCCCAATTCATTCAAAGTTGCAGCTTGATCTTCCTCTATATTTGAAATCCTCTCAGCTTACTTTTGTCAAATCGTCAGTCTTCTTGCTATTATGTTTTATTTTTTATTTTTTTATTTTAAAAGAAAAAAGGGTAAAATTTTGAGGAATAACCCAAAAATGAGTTATGACAATTGCCTCCCTCTTTACAATGCTTATTATAGAAAGTCTCATAAGAGATTTTAGATATTAAGCTTTGTAAAGAAGAAAAAAGAATGAGAGATAACAGACTCACCATATCAAGAAATGGTGAATCCTTCTGAAAGTGCTTAAAGTGAGGGCTAGAAAGCACACTATCTTGGATGAGGGCAGAAACAGAAAGAGGGAAAGAGAGAGAGAGAGAGAGAGAAGGGGGGCTAGAAAGCGCACTATCTAGTAGATGAGGGCTGAAAAACACACTCTGAAAGAGAGATGGGGCTAGAAAGTGCAATATCCAAATGATGAGGGCTCAAAGACACACTCAATGACAAAAATAGGGTTAGAAAGCACATTATCTGTTATGCGAGGGCTACAAAGTTGTAACAACCCGGCTTTTTCAAAGCCAAAATCGATGGAAATATTTCTTTTTTCTCATTAAGTTCTCGATGCTTCTCACAATGACATTTGATGAATTAGTAATTAGGTTCCCTTCCTTATCATGACATCATATGAGTATAGTTTTCGTAAATCAACATTGCCATAAAACGGTTACTCAATACACATACCCATAATATTATATTTTCATATTCATACATTTACATTACATCATATTGACATACTCGTAAGTTTGCATTTCTGTTTTAGTCTCTTTATCAACACGAGTTTACACACGAGTGCCGAATGATAATTTTACACAACTAGTACTTTCTTTCGTACAATCCTCATGTGATTTCACAACACAACATCCTCATAAAAAAGAATACCACATAAATATATTCATAACATCGTATCTACATGTTCGCACATCCATATCCATGTTCCATTACAATTTTCATTACAAGTCCTTACAAAAATGCCAAATGAAAAATATTCAACATAACACTTAAGACCTACTATCACATACACCTTTCAAAATATGTGATCCCGTGGAATGGGTTTCCTTACGCATCTTGATTGTGTGATGTCCCTGTTAAAAAAACAACATGGATATAAAAATTGTAAATAATCTAACATAATAATAAACAACTAGAAGTACGTTATCGATATTTTTCATTATCAACTTAGAATGCGTATATTCCTTCTTTTACTTCTCATATGCATTGTTTAACTCTTGTTACTTCATTAAATGTACTTTTCTCACTCACACGCCCCAACCTCTCCATAGGAGTTATGGGGTCGAAGTTTAACATCGATCGAGGTTAATTACTTCTCCTTAACCTAGTCATCCACCTTGGATACTTTTAGTCGTAGCTAATTGCAACATTCAAACTCGGCCATCCATCTCGGATGCCATTAATGAAAACTAATCACAAAATCAAACCTGTCATCTCTTTTGGATACAATTAGTCGAAGCCAATTATTATAATCAACTTGGTCATCTGTCTAGGATGCCATTAGCTAAAGCCAATCATTATAATCAACTTGGTCATCCGTCTAGGATGCCATTAGCCGAAGCTAATCATTAGCACGACCCGGCCATCCGTCTAGGATGCCATTAGGTGAAGCTAATCACCAGCTCAAGTAACATTTTGTAGTCGTTTCAACATTCCTCAAGAATTCAATCAAACATTTCATCATTGTTTCATCATTCATCAGAATTCAATCAACATTTAATCATCGTTTCTACATTCATCAAGAACTCAACCAACATTTCATAGTCGGTTTAACATTCATCAGCATCTCAATCAGCATTTCAAGGTCGGTTTAACATTCACCGCAATACAATAATATATCATCCATAAGTAAATCATTTTAAAACATTAACATTAGACAAGAAAAAGGTGAAAACCGCCTACTTGGTCCTCCCGTGGGGTGTCCTTCCCGGTCGAAGGTTCGATCCCGGTCGCACCACCTAACACATCAATAGTCACAAATCAGCACATTTGCATTTTGAGATCACATGATTCATCACCATACATACTTCAAGCATACACAAGTTCATATTCAAGTGTTCCACATATTATAATCACACAATGCAATCATTTTAACCATTGGACCAATCCAGATACGTAAATCTGCTACAAAAATTTGTTAGCGAAAACTGGTTCGCTAGTGATGTAGATTCATCAGCGAACTGATTCGCTGCAAAAACTGATTCGCTCCTAACCACACAATTCAACAGCGAAAAATGGTTCGCTGCAGACCATACAATTCGGCAGCGAAAACTGGTTTGCTGTTGACAACACAATTCGGCAGCCAAAACTGGTTAGCTGCTGACCACATAATTTGGCATGAACATCCACATGTGTTTCGGTTCCAACACATAATTTTTTATTAGAATCCAGCAGAATCATACAATTTCAAGCATGAACATCTACATGCATTTCGGTTCTAGCACACAATTTATTATTAGGATCCAGCAAAATCACACAATTTCAAGCATGAACATCTACATGCATTTTATCACACAATACATTTTGTCTAGCCCTTCAGCTATGGCCGACCCTCTACCAAGTGTTGTCCATTCAATTTATTCATTTTTCTTTGTCAAGTGTTCTGGAATTTGACCCCATTTCATCTCTATTTTCTTGTCTTTCTAGTTAGTTTTGGTTTCCTTCACAACTTGCCTAGAAGTCCTAGGTCATTTTCTTAGGGTCTTTTTCTTCATTTTCAGTTCCGAGGTCTCAAGAACAGGAGGAAGGAAGTTACCTGACCCATACCTTTCGAATCTAAGTAGGTTTGGGGAAAGTTTGATAGTATTCCTTCTCTTCTTCTCTCAGTTCTCCCCCTTCTTCTTCTCATTTTGGTTTCTCCTCTTTCTATTGGTTTCTCCCCCACCGGTTCTAGGCCATTTCTCCTCCCCTTTAATCAGTTGTTCAACCTTCTCTAGAGTTCTTAACTCTCTCTCTCACACGTCCAAAGAGGCACCTACAACTGGGGCTTGGTTTAATTTCTGTTAGGAGAGGGCTTAAAGGTGCACTCAAAAAAAGAAGTTAGGGCCTGAAGGTGCACTATCTGAGAGATAAGGGCTCAATGACATGCATAAAAGAAAAAGATAGGGCATATAGGTGCATTATCTGAGAGGTGAGGGCTCAAAAGAGATTTGTTGGTAAAACACTAGTCTATCAAAGATCAAAGTATAATGCATGATGATCAATATGCATGTATACCTACCTAAGAAATATATGTCCCTTTTCTTCATGGACTTTACCCTTTTGTAGTAAGCTTTGATGGCTTTTTTGCTTTTACTTACTCGAGTCATTACTTGTGATTTTGACCTCTGGAAAGGGTATGATATCAGCATACTTCTTTACCTTCAAACCTTTATCTCAAAGGTTGTCATCTCTACCCTTGACCTTTTTTCGATCCATGGATTTCTAGACCTTAGGATTGACTTGTAAAATGGTACATCGTGCCCCTAGTGTTGGGCTTGGGCTTTTTCTCTTTGTGTTCTTCATTTTGTTTTAAGCATCATCATCATATTAGTTATTTTTGTGGTATGCTCAAACCTTCAAGACTCTTTGGATTCTTTCATGCCCTTCATGCCCCCCTCATAACTTTGTTTGGGCACCTCTAATCATGATTTTTTTCATATTTCTCGTGCTTGCCCCTAGTGTGGGGTGTGATTTTTTAGCCTTGTGAAATGATTATCAAAGATGACCTCTCTTCACTTCAAACACATGCATTTAGGATCAATAAGTTATGCTTTTTTTCATGTGAATATGCAAAGTGGTCTCTCATTATTCATTCAGCTAAAACTTAGCTTTGATGTCATCTCATGGTGTTTGATTTTTTTCTTCAGGTTTTTCTAGGTGTATGGTCACCTTTTTAGGAGATCATTTGAATTTTCAGAACTTGTCTGTTAGAACAAACACCAATTTGATTTCTGTTTTTGTACTAAAACTTTGACTTTTCCATAAACTTTTATGAAAACATGAGATCATACATAGTTTTTTAGGGAAAGGGAAACACACCAAAAAATTATTAGATGAACTTTAATTTTTATTGATTGATAGATTATCAAAGTTTGGCCAATTATTCTTAGGGCATTGTGTTTGTAAGATGTGGTTGTGTAGATATGAAGAGAGTCATACATGATATCATTAAAAAAAAAAATTCTATTTAACAGAGAAAGTCTTGTGGCATTATGAGCCAAATTGTCGATAAAACTAAAATAGGTTAAAACATGACAAAGTCAAAACACTTTTGCAGACATGATCAAACAAAGGCAATTACTTTTTGAACACAATAGGAGTAGGCTTTATCTTTCAATTCTGATACATTTTTCTTTCAGTTAGCCTCCTCATGAAAACACTTGTAGGGATCTCCTCTATAGTATGAATAGAAACTGAGTGCTTGCTCAAGTAAAGTAGCGATGCGACCCATGTTAGCTTTCAGAGACTCCAATTCTTCTTGGAAATGATTATTACGGTGGACACACTTTTCATCTTCTATATTTCTTAGTCTAAGTTGGGTGTTGTAGACTTTATGGATTGGAGCTCTTTGGGGACCTATATTTCAACCTGACGCATGTATAAATATATATGTATGCAAATGTATGCACATTAGGTATGGATTAACCTGTTTGAAGGGCTAATTCATGACTTCTTTATTGAATATGGACAAAAATATATAGTTTATTTAATCTGAAAAGATAATTTCCAAGTCCTTATCTCAGTTAAACCAATATACAGTGGAGAGTACAGGATAAAAAGGTGGGTCTGAGCCCCTAAAAATAATTTTTACGCACAACTATTCCCCCCGGCTAATTACATCATCTCAAATTCTTACACATATTCAGAAAAAATCATGGTCTTGACTTAGAATTAGAAAATCATGTGAAGTTTAGAATTATTGATCAGATTTGCCTTGATGCAAAATGAATTATTAAGGAATCCATACCATATAGGAAGGTTATAGGCCATTATATGAGGGGTAAGCTTTCCACCTGGTCTCAAAAGAGTTTATGATTTACCAAGTGACCACCTTTTGGGAAGGGAGTATAGGGGTTTATAAGGAATGGTTAGGGTATAGTGTGACCGTCATTACCAAGTAAACGCTCAGTTCATAGTTGGATGTTTCACAAGTCTAAACTCCGACTGAAAGTAATGAGGCAAACCGCTACTCATCACCTAACCTAGAATCAAGTTTATTCATAAAAATTAAAATGCATGAAGGTATTAATCCATACCCGATGTACTTATGCATAAGCAGTATGCAAAAATGCATCTTAAATATGCTAAAATTAAACAAACTAAAATAAACAGGAAAAATATTAACAAGCAAAGCTTAGTCTAACCAGATAAGGCATTACCCAGCAGAGTCGACATCCTGTTGTGACTTGCATGGCGTCGAATAGAGGGTCTACCTCTTAAGAGTGGTGAAAAGAGGGCTTTATGTATAATCATAAAGTTATGGTTATGAAGTTCAGGAGTCACCACCTACTATTATGGTTGCTATAAAACCTATGGTCTACGAGAGTCTATGTAAGGGATTGGTTGTACAAGGAAAAGACGCATCACCCTAGTGCACCCTGCCTACAGTAGACTGCATTGTTGTTCGATTATTTTTCTGATTCAAGTCTCAATTCGTTGGTCTCGTCTAAAGTTCAAGGCAGATCTTTTCTCATGAGAAAATCTCTACCTTATCGAGTTAAATCTTAACCATTCTAAAGGCCAGACTTATTTATTTCTTGAATATAGCAAGGTCCTAGCATTCTGAATGACAAAACAATTGTTACAGATTTTTTTATATTTTAACTAAACCCTAATGCATAATCATAACCTAGTTATGATATTTATTTTTTTATTTTTTAAAAACATGATAAAAATGTGATTTTATCTTTTAGAAAAATGTATGAAAAACCTTTAGAATTTAGCCGTATGCATAAAAATCAAAAACATTTTTTTTTGGATTGTTTTTGAAATTTTTTTTTTCATGTTTCATAGGAATCCGGATATTTTTAATATCAGATCCATATCTTACAGTGTAAGTCTACAGCTTGATATTATGCAAAATTATTGGAAATACTTACGAGGGACCCTTAAATATTTTAAAATGCCCCATTGGAAAATCTAATTTTTTTCTGCTTTTTTTTAAAATATTTTTTAATATTATTATATTATTATTAAATATATGTTGGGCTGGACTCGACCCATCCATTTCAGCTGGTCTTAAAAGGGTTCATCCCGACTCATTCTATTTATGTTGATTGACTGCCCAACAAACCTCTTTTTTTTAGATGGCGGTTAGGTTGCAACATGTCCAACCTGGATAGGATAGGCCGTCTGACGGCCCAACAGTCTTTGCTTTTCCTTTATTTTTTTATATGGGACCAGACTCTACCCAACCATCTAGGCTGGGTTGAAACAGGTCTAGCCCACAGTCCACATGGTTGCTGGCCCGACCTAATGACCATGTTTATTGTTTTGCCATTGCATGCAAAACCATGCAATGGCCACCACTCGGGGGGAAACAAGAGAAAATGAAGAGAAAGGCTTGCGTGACTGGAGGAGAAAAGGTGTTGGTGGGGTTCCTGTTTTGTTAATGTTATATTTTTTTAAACGTAAAAAAAAATATTTAAGCATTTCTAACTTTTTTTTTAGAAAAAAAATTGCATAGAGGTTGACCTGATGTGACCTGGTCAACTTGACGGGTACCAAGATAACCCAAACAACCGGTAAAAACACGGTTTGACTAAAAAAATTCAAGACGACATGTTTTAAAAAATAATATTAAGATGACAATATATTGGATTGACTTGGATCAACCTTAGTTAATTTGTTAAATTTTCAACCATGATTATAAGATCATAATAACCCTATAAAAAGCAAATCAAAATAAATTATAAAATTTAATTCATAATAACCCAAATTTGAAGGATGAAATTAAGAAAAAATCAATTAAAAAAATATGTCCCGAATCAACCCAGGTTCACTTTCCAAACTCGCAACTCAGGTCATGAGACCGTGATAACCCCATAGAAAGCAGATCAAGATAAATTATGTAATTCAATTCTCAATCAACCCAATGTTATATATATAAAGAACTAAAAAATATTAAACAACTCAACTTGAGTTAACCCATCAAATTGGTGACTCGAGACATGAGAAAATGCTAACCTTATAGAAAACAAATCAAAACAAACCATGAAACATAATTCTCAATCAATAAAATATTGAAGAATGAATTGAAAACAAAAGTCAAAAAAAAAATTTAAATTAACAAAGTTAATCTGTCAAATTCGTGACTCGTTTCTTAAAGTTGTGATAACTCATAGAAAACAAATCAAATGAAATCATGAAACTCAATTCATAATCAATAAAATATTGCATGTTGCATGAAGTAATTGAAAAAAAAATCAATAAAAAAAAATAAACAAAAAATATAAATCACAATTAAATTAACTTGCAATCCGGTTTATGAAATTGTGATAATCAATAAAAAACAAATAAACAAAAAACATAAATCACAATTTATAATAAATAAAATGATGAAAAATAAAATAAAATAAAATAAATAAAACAAATAAAATAGTATTCGGTGAGGTGATGGAGTTTTGCTAATGTTAATTACATATCCAATGAAAAAGTGAAAGGTTGTTGTTTTGAATAAGCCAAGTTTCCCCATCGGTAACTTTTGACAGGTTTTAGCAGTAGACAGTTGGCACTGCTAATTGAATAGATCCGTAATTTTGTTGTTTTCAATCAAAACTAATTAGATGATTGAGGAAACCATGTTTGTGATTAAGAGTAAGGACACCATTTAGAATCATAATTATTCTTTTCAAATCGAATCTGTCAAACAAGAAAAGCTGTGGATTGTGTTATCTATAAATAGCAAATCAAGTTCTACCATTTCTCCATCCCAAACATTAATCTTCAAACTCAAGCTTCTCGACATTTATCTACACGTTTAATTCTTCTTCATTTGACCATCTTCAAACTCCAGCATATATACGTTATCATGGGAGTTTTCACTTACGAATCAGAGGCTTCTACTGTGATCCCACCAGCCAGGCTGTTCAAGGCCCTTTTCGTTGATGCTGCTGAAGTCATGCCCAAAGCCCTGCCACAGGCTATTAAAAGTATTGTCACTCTTGAAGGAGATGGAGGCCCTGGAACCATCAAGCAAACTTATTTTGGCGATGGTCAGTACGTAGCTTCACTAGTAGTCTGATACATGATTTCCGTAACAGTCACAATCCATCATTTTGAATAGAGTGGTTTCACTCTTTTGCTCCTCCTAGTAAACAAAAATGAGCTAAAAAACTAACAATATGGATTTGCATTTTGAACTTTTGACCAAGGTCGAGTCTTACATACATATGAACTAATTAAGGAACTGTGCATGCTTGTTGATTCCTCAGGTAGCCTATCTTTCAAGGAGAGGACTGATGCTATTGACAAGGAGAATTTGTCATATGCGTACACTGTGTTCGAAGGTGCTGTCTTGGCAAACACATATGAAAAAATCTTCAACGAATCTAAGATTGAAGCCTCCCCTGACGGAGGATCGGTGTGCAAGACCAGCACCACATACTACACTGTTGGCAACGTGGACGCTAAAGCAGATGAAATTAAGGATGGACAAGAAAAGCAAATGGGATTATTCAAGGCCATTGAAGCCTACCTGTTGGCAAATCCTGATGCTTAAATGTGCCTTATCTGAAGCTGGTCTTGACGTTTGTTCTAGAGTTCCTGAAGCTACAAAATGATAATAAAGAATCTGTGTTGAGTTCTTCGGTCTTGTAATTTTCAATAATATTAAAAATATATGGTGTATTGTTTGTAAGAAGATAATTGAAAATCCTCGCGAGAAATAAGTTTTTACTTGCAAATGATTTGGTGGACATTCTTCAATTTGGCATCTTACTAATTACATAATCATCAGGGAAATGAATAAATCGACTTATCATAAATAATTGTCCAAGAATATTTTATATTATTTTTCTTATAGTAGTAATACATATTATGTATAAATATATGTTTAAGACTATTTTTCAAAGCGCTATAAAGAGTGTTAGAAAGAACAATATCATTATAAAATTTCTTATATTTGCTTTTACAGCCCAATTACGTATAATCAGTGTATTATTATTATTATTATTATTATTATTATTATTATTATTTTATTTTCAAAATAAATATAGTTAGAAAACATCACAATAGGAGCTTTTATACTTAAATCCTATTTGAACTTGTTGTTGTGTTGTGTTATAAAATTAAATAAATCAAACTATTTTGGTAATGAATTGTTGAGATACACTTTTTTATGAGTTACATTGATACCAAACACCCATGATGAAGTGTTTGTTATTGTAGAATTTTTTAGAGCTTGTCTCCCAGGTGTATAGGCTATGTCAAATCTACTTTAGCTTCTCAATCAATTTGTTGTGATGTGCAAGGCGTTGAATGATAGATCTATCTTTTAAAAGTGATAAAAAAAAAGTTTTGTGTATAATTATAAAGTTATGATTATAAAATTTGAGAGACGCCATCTAATATTATGGTTATTATGAAATCTATGGTATGTGAGAATCTGAGTAATTGACTGGTTGTGTAAGGGGAAGACGCATTACTCACAATGCAACCCATCTAAGGTAGGCTATATTATTATTTGATTATTTTCCTGGGTTAAGTTTCTATTTGTTGGTCCCGTCTAAAGTTCAAGGCAAATCTTCCCTAGTGAGAAAGTATATACTTTATTGGATTAAATCTTAATCATTCTAAGGGTCACACTCTTAGATATAACTAAGTCCTAGCATTCCGCATGACAAAATAATTGTTATGGTTTTTTTTTTTACATTTTGGTCAAACTCTTATGAATAATTATAAACTAGTTATAATATCCATTTTTGTATTTAAAAAAATGATAAAAAAATAATTTTATCTTTTAGAAAAAATGCATGAAAAACCTTTAAGATTTGGTTGTACGCATGAAAACCAAACAATTTTTAAAAAAAAATGAAAATTTATTTTTGGATTTTTTTTGAAATTTTGTTTTATTTCTCGAAGTTTTGGAGGAAACCGGGTATTTTTAATACTGGTTCAGTATTTTACAGTGTAAGTCTACAACCCGATATTATACAAAATAGTTGGAAAAACATGCGAGGGACCCGCAAATATTTTAAAATGCCACTTGGAAAATTTGAATTTTTTTCTTCTTTGTTTATATATATATAAGTTGGGTTGGACCCAACCCAGCCATCCGGCTAGGCTGAAACGGGTTTAGCCCACTGCCCACATGATCGTTGGCCCAACCCAGCGACCATGTCTATTGTTTGGGCATTGCATGCAAAATCATGCAATTACCACCATCTTGTGGAGGGGGGGAGAGGGAGGCTTGTCTGACCAGAGGAGAAAAGGTGTTGGTGGCGTTCTTGGTGGTGCAGGGAAGTCCAGCGTGTGACTGGTAGCGGCAATGACAGTGGAGGAAAAAGGGAAGAGGTGGCCGAGAGAGGAGAAAAAAACTAGGGAAAAGAGCTGATTTTTTCTCAAATTTGGCCTCAGATTTCTTCCTCTTCAATGTCTAGAATCCACCCTTGTTTATAGGGGGTAGAAAAGCGACACTTTGTCTTTATTGGGGACAAACTTTGGCCCTTGTTTCAACTGGGAAAAATCCCAACCATTGGCTCAAAGATGTCATCATGGTCTATCAAAATGGGATGCTAAAGGCTACCTAAGTTGGCCTCTTTGGGGCAATGTCGTGGCGCTGTGGTGTCAATTAGTCGAAAAGAACAATACCGGTGTGTAGTCAAATATCAAGCCATCATGGTGGTATATGTTTTGTCAAATTTAGTGAAGAGAAGAAACATTAAATCCCCCTGAAAGTAGCCATTTGGGCAATTTTTTGAGTAAAAAGAAAAAGTTGATGAGGTGTAATAACCCGACTTTTTCAATGCCAAAACAACTGAAATTTTTTTTTATCACCATATCATTCTGAAAAATTGATAAACCAACGTTCACTTATTATTGTGGCACAATCCATATGCAATAACATCACTCAACATTTCATAAGGAGTAGTTCTCACACATACACATAGTCACATTTGCATAAATACAAGTTTACATCATAATATATGTACATAGTCATAAGTGCACATACTAAGTAATAATAGTCATTACGAGTTTAAATAAAAGTACCGAGTAACAATTATACATTAATACATTTTACTTGTACAAGATACATTGTAATTTAATGCGACTACATAATTCTTTGCAAAAGTAGGGTCCCGTGAAATCGGGTTCCTAGACACCTCGTTGGTGTGACGTCCCTACTGCAATACAAATATTTACAAGAATTATAAATAATTAATAATAAGCAATTAAATAGTTTAAGGAAAGCATTATTGTTATTTTCTGTTTAAAGAAAAACAATCGTGGTTCTTTCATTTACTTGGTACACACAAAACGTAATACACATGAACGCATCAATTCTTGAAACTAACTCATAACTTCCCAATCCCGCTATCCTCTTAGGACGCCCTTAGTCAAAGCTAATTATCAATCACAACCCAGCCATATGCTTCAAATGGCATTAGTCAGAGCTAATCATCTATTCATCCCGGTCATCTACTTGGGATGCCATTAGCCAAAGCTAATCATCTACTCATCTTGGTGATCCACTCCGGATGCCATTAGCTGAAACTAATCATGTATTCATCTCATTCATCCTTTTAAAGTGTCATTAGCCAAAACTAATTATTTATTCATCTCGGTTATCCACTTTAGATGCCATTAGCCGAAGCTAATCATCAATCACAAAACGAACACTCCCATGACTGCTTGGTATTCATAATAACACGATATTATGACATTCGTAATAAGACATTTCTTAGTCGGTTAAACATGTATCACAACACAATAATATATCATCCTTAAACAAGTCATTTAAGAACATTAACATTTTCATCAACAACTTAATCAACATTTCATAGTCGGTTTAACATTCATCACAACGCAATAAAATATCATCCTCAACAAGTCAATTCAGAACATTAACATTTTTATCAACAACTAAACCCACATTTCGTAATCGGTAACATTCATCAACAACTCAATCAACATTTTATAGTCGGTTTAACATTCATCACAATGCAATAATGTATCATTCTCAAACAAGTAATTTCATAACATTAACATTATATAAGAAAAAGGTGGAAGCCACTTACATGTCCCACCTATGGGGTGTCCTTGTCCTAACGAAGGTTCGATCCCAATCGCACCACCTAAAACATCAATGGGCACAAATCATTGCATTCATATTTAGTAATCACACCACTTGTCACCATGCATATTTCAAGCATACACAAGTTCATATTCAAGTGTTCCACATATTACAATCACACAATACAATCATTTTAATCAACGGACCAATCCAGATATGTAAATCTGCTGCAAACTAATTAGCAAAAACTAGTTTTGCTAGTGATGCAGATTCGTTAGCGAACTGATTTGCTGGAATACAGAATCGTCAACGAAACCAGTTTGCTAGTGCTACAAATTCATCAACGAACTGATTCGCTGGAACAAAGAATCGTTAGTGAAACTGGATCGCTGGGACACACACTCATCAGCAAATGAATTCGCTGGAACATAGAATTGTCAGTGAAACTAGTTCGCTGGTGACGCAAACTCGTCAGTGAGCTGATTCGCTGGAATATAGAATCGTCAGCAAAACTAGTTCATTGGTAGAGCAAAATTTGGTAGCAAAAACTGTTTTGCTGGCGACACAGAATTCAGCAGCGAAAACTGGTTCGCTACTGACACCACAATTCGACAGCGAAAACTAAGCTGCTGACAACATATTTGGCTTAAATCGCCAGCCCACATGGGCTACTATTGACTCAGAAATTGTTAATGAAAGTCGAGTCACTACCAACTCAGAAATCATCAACGCAACACAGTTTCACGGCTGACGTAGAAATTGTTGATGAAAACTGAGTCACTATTGACTCAGAAATCGTCAACGCAACCCCTGTCGTTGCCAATTCAGAAATCGGCAGTGGCGATGAATTTTTTTTTTGTTTTACTTCTTCCCTTCGGCCAAGCATAATGCTTATGTTAGTCTTCCCTCTACCAATGTTTCTCACCCTAAGTAGACATAGAACTCACCGAATCACACTCTATTCATCATCAAACAACACAAACATCAACACAAGTTCATTTAGCAAGGTTTTCCCAATTCATTCCTTCCAACATTAGCATCTAGCATTGCTATTACATAAATTCATGCATTCTCAATTGCATTATGGTAATGTACCAATACAATTCACAAACACATGCTCACTTTCTTGATTCATTACCTATCCATTCAACGCATCAATAAACCAAAGCATTAACTAGAGGGAGTCTCGTTTCAGTTGCAACATGTCCTTTTAAGGTTTACCAACAACACAATTGCATTTCAATAATATTTCAACACATTTCCATAGAATTTTGTCAGAGATATATGCAGAAATTACATCATTTATACATGAATGATTTTGTTTTTCTGGTTCAAGTATGACTCTAAAGTCTTGACAAGGTCATCCTTCAAGTATTTGGTCACTTAAGTTCATGGTCTGTCCAGCCATCATTATGGTCGACCATCTAACTAGGTTTGTACCTTCAAAATTATCCATCTTTCTTGTTGCATGTTCTGGTTATAGGTCCCTTATTCAGCCTTATTATTGTCTTCCTTTTTAGTTTAGTTTTTCCCCTAGCAGCTAGTGTAAAATTTTAGGCATTCTCTCATGGTTTTCTTCTTACTTTCGGTTCCAAGGATTTAAGAACAGGTGGGGAAAAGATTTGGTTCATACACTACTATTTTCAACAGCTTTAGGAAGGGATTTAACAAGTTTTTCTCCCTCCTCTACTCATGGTTTTATGTTTCTTCTTCCTTTCTGGTTTTGATTTTTCCTTCCTTCCTTCTCTACTTGCACCAATCGGCTTGTTGCACACCCTCTCTTTCCATGGTTTTAACCATTTTCGATACTCCTTAACTCTCCTTTCCTCTATAGGGTTCAAAAGGGATGCATGCAGCTGGGTTGGGGGTCTTCTCTTTGGGAAATATGGAGAGGTTCAATTGCATACAACTAGATGGTTTTGGGGAAAAGCAAGGGTCACCCTTTCTCTCTCTCTCTCCTTGCATTTATACCCCCTTTAAATAAGGTAGGGTGTTTAGGGCTGGTTTAAATGTGTTTTTGTCCCTGCTTTGATTTCTCTAAAACCAGTTTTCTGCCCCCTCTCTTAACTCCTTAAGGCATACCGGTTTGCTCCCCTAAACTCTTACTTAGCATGAGCCAACATTTTACTTAGATTTCTGTCAGGTATTACAGCCACGACTGACACATGAATTTGTCAGTGCACACAACGACTGTTGATTCAGATATCGTCAATGAAAACTGAGTCACTACCGATTTAGAGATCGGCAATGAAAACTGTGTTGTTGCTGATTCAGAAATCGGCAACGATAGTGGAGTCGTTTCTAGCTTTACCTTTTTTTTTGTTGGGTGATTACATTCTCTAATTTAATCCCTAATTGACCCCCAAAACTTTGATTTTCTTGTGATTTTACCTTGATTTGAATCAACTAACTTTGTAAAAATTAAGTTTGGTCCTCTAAAATTTCAATTTTCTCAATTAAGCCTAAATTGGGCTCCCAAACTTAATGTTTCACTAATTACATGCCTAATAAAATCAATTTGACCCATTTAAAGTATAATTAAGTCCTTACACTTAATTAAATCCTTTAATTTGACCCAAATTAATTCTTAAACATAATTTAACTTTTAATTTGGGTCATGATTAAATCAAATTGGCCTATTAAAAATATAATTATATCCCTAGAATTAATTTTTTTATAGATTTGTCCAACAATGATTTGATTTGACCTTGAATCCACATCGTCTTTCCAGTTTCTCCCAAATCATTCAAAATTACAACTTGATATTCCTTTAAATTTGAAATCCTCTCAACTTGCTTTTGCCAAATCGTCAGTCTTCTTGCTATTATTATTATTATTATTTAAAAAAGAAAAGGGGGTAAAATTTTGGAGAATAACCCAAAAATAGGTTATGACAGTTGCCCCCTCTCTTTACAATGCTTATGATAGAAAGTCTCATAAGAGACTTTAGATAGTAAACTTTGTAAAGAAGAAAAACGAATGAGAGATAACGGATTCACCAGATCAAGAAATGGTGAATCCTTCTGAAAGTGTTTGAAGTGAGAGCTAGAAAGTGTTTGAAGTAAGAGCTAGAAAGTGTACTAAGAGAAAAAAGAGACAGGGCTAGAAACCACACTATCTTGGATGAGGGCATAAAGACAAAGATATATATATATATATATATAGGGGGCAATAAAGCGCACTATCTAGTAGACGAGGGTTGGAAAACACACTCGGAAAGAGAGATGGGGCTGAAAGCACATTATCCGAAGAACGAGGGCTCAAAGGCACACTTAATGACAAAGATAAGGCTAGAAAGCACATTATCCGTTATGCGAGGGCTAGAAAGCACACTCAAAATGAAAAATAAATAGGGCTAGAAAGCGCACTCAGAATGAAAAATAAATAGGACTATAAAGCGTACTATCTGGAAGACGAGGGCTTTAAAGTGCACTCAAAACAAAAATAGATAGGGTTAGAAAATACACTATGTTGAAGATGAGGGCTAGAAAACGCACTCGGAAGAGATTGGGTTTGTATAGTAAAAGATGATCTTTATAAAAAACTGAAAGATTTTTTGAAGTAGTATAGTTGTACAAAACAACCTTCCTATTAATAAAATTCAAAGATTTTTAAAATTGTCAAATTGTCATGAGTAACTTGTCCAGGTGAAGAATATAAATATTTTTTTCAAATAATCTCATTGTAATAAGTGATCTGTTCATGTGAAGAATTTAAAGATTTTTTAAAATAATCTCATGACCTGCTTATGTAAAGAATTTAAAGATTTTAAAAAAAAAAATTTCCAAAGAACGTTTTGGAACATCCCTTTTTTGGATTTGGCATTTTGATCATTCATGACGCCCGCGCGCTACAGACAGCATATCCAGATCAATAGTTTATTGATTCAAAGTTTTGTCCTCTTCATCTATTTAACTAATTAGATAATTAATTTTGGTGATTAACTATGATGGTTGTTTCAGGGGTAAGGACACCACTTAGAATCATCACTGTTCATTGAATATTTATTTTAAAGCTAATTGACAGAGCGTCTCATCGTTCCATCGGCATCTAAAACAGAAAGAGATTTAATTCGAATCTTTGGAACAAGAAAAGCCTCAATCTGTTATCTCTATCAATAGCAAATCAAGTTCTACATCCTAAACATTAATCTTCAAACCCAAGCTGATCGACATTTATCTTCACATTTAATTCCTCTTCATTTGACCATCTTCAAACTCTAGCAGATATATGTTATCATGGGAGTTTTCACTTACGAATCAGAGGCTTCTACTGTGATCCCACCACAGGCTGTTCAAGGCCCTTTTCGTTGATGCTGCTGAAGTCATGCCCCAAGCCCTGCCACAGGCTATAAAAAGCATTGCCATTCTTGAAGGAG
>Ga0307511_10002373_pt1 | contig 19700 bp, 21 predicted proteins | sample 13_EM_MG_FD_200266 | JGI IMG/M metagenome (GOLD analysis project Ga0307511, IMG submission 200266) | Populus trichocarpa ectomycorrhiza microbial communities from riparian zone in the Pacific Northwest, United States - 13_EM | ecosystem: Host-associated > Plants > Roots > Unclassified | place...
AAGGAAAACCAAAAAGTTTCATCCACCCCCTGAAATCAGCCAAGGACACTCTCGCCGGTATAAAGAAACCCCCTCCACTCGCTGGTGGAAAAGATAACCGCTGCCTGTTGTGGAAAGTGTTGACCCTACTCCCGATAATCCAACCCCCATCGCCGCCAGTTTCCAATCGTCCAGCCCCTCGCTTGTACTACTCATATGTGTAATGTGTGGACCTCACAGTCCCGTTACCGCGGGTGGCCCCTATTCCATCCATACCTCTCCGCTAGGAAGTGTTCACTGTTCATCCTCATAGCCACTATATCTTTCATTGATTTCGTGTATATGACTAGTGAGGAGGTTGCTTTCCTGTTCCCTGACAACAGAAACCTCATACCCATCAACTCGATTCCTGTGTTGTCCTCCTGAATCCATCGCCACACCGTACCTGGTTTGTGTTGTATGGAATCGCCGTATAACAACGGCCTGCCAGCGTTTCCTAGCGTTGTTCCTAGTCTAGTCTAGTTTTGTAGTCAGTTTCGCTTAGTAACTAGCTTGATGAAAATCTGTTGTTTTGAAAACACGCCCTACCACCGCTAGAGTTTCCATCTTTCTTTTGATCCGTCGTGAACCAGGTCCATCACAACAAAGACATTTCACCACATCCCTTACTTGAAACCACAACAAGGATTTCTTCAGGCATTCATATTCCATTCTGGTAGTGGGGATTCCGATAATCTAAGAGGTTCTGAGAATTTCCAGAGGAGAGGGAAACATCACCAAACATCAGAAAAACTCAACAACCAACCCAACGCACTACGAGCAACATAGCGAACTCCCATCGGCCATTCTCATTCTCCCATAGGATCTAGGAAACTGAGTGAAGGTACTAAGAGTCCTCTATCTCGAAGAGAAACACCCCCACTTCGGTCGCAAACCACTCCAATGACCCCAAAACGTCGTACCCCTGCGATACCCGAGTCTTCGAAGGAGAAGACCCAAGGGCGCACATCGTCCACAAGTACCCCGATACGCGTTGTGGGCATAAACCCCAGGCCCATTGCTGTAGCCAAACCTAAAAAGGCTAAAAAGGAACTTAAAGTGGTGCTCGCACCGGAATCGCGACGACTATTCAAAGGAATGACGTTCTGTAAGTTTGCGGTCAGAATTCAAACAGTCAAGATATCAACTGATTGAAAGTCTCCCTGAGCAGATTTTGTTCCAAATAATACATCAACCAGTGGTGCTCGAAGGTTTCGAGTCAACAAAGCTATCGAGTATGGAGCAGTGTGCAGCAACGATTGGACTAATGACGGTATGTACTACAGCTCGTATCAGCTCTCCGGCCTTGCGAGCACAAGGAATGCTGATGCATGTTGGCGGCAACAGAAATTACGCACATCATTGCAGATCGTTATTTACAATACAAGAATGTTCTTAATCAACTTAAAGTTGATAAAATCCCAGTGAGTAATGGTAGCTCCTTCATTATGTTGGGGTACTGATGAAAATCTCAACAGGATAACATAAAGGTGGTGAATGAACAATACCCTGGAGATTGTCTACAATACAAGCGAATTTTAGATACAACACAGCCAATATATCAGGTGCCTGGAAAGCCAGCAAGTGCTCTTCAAGAATCAGTGTCTGTGGGGAATGGCGGGGATGGTGGGAGCCAGGAGAACAGGGATTCCATTCATTCTCTTCAGATCAAACAAGTTAAGGAAGAGGCTCAAGAAATTAGCGAAACGCAGCCGAGGTACGAGGTCTCAAGGAAGATATCCTGCCCACATGTAGTCGAGATGCTCACTAGTGAAAACCAGTATGGTTTCCGAGGTGCCGTTGTCATCAACTAGTGATGCTACCAAGAATGGACCTACACAGTCTACCGAAGCTACCAAGGTCGCAAAAAGACCACATAGATCTACAGAGAAGCTGAAAGATCATGATACAAATGATATTTTGGATCAGATAATAGAGGAAGCCAAGAAAGTGACCGATCTGGTATTTACTACTCCCCTCGGAACCCGTGCTCAATTAACGAAGTGCAACAATCTAGCCCCTGGACGATGATGAGGATCTTTTGGTAACTGCATCAGCTGAAGATTCAGATAACGAACGATATGACTCAGATACTGCAAGAAAGAGGAGGAAAGTTGTGAGAAAACCTGACGGCTCAGTTGGTTTTCAAGCGTCTTTTCAATGCATGTACAAAAATGATGGGGAAGGGAAGCACCAGAACCCTAACGAGCGCACGATCCAAGTGGTAGGTACAAGTGTATGAGTGACCAATACTCTCCGACTGACATTACAATGTAGCTGTCAGAAATGCAGAAGTATTATGAGATGATCGGTGACCACTGGCGCTCCCTAAGTTACAGGAAGGCAATTACCACTCTGAAGAAGCAAACAACTAAGATAGTTTTTGCAGAGGAAGCTGCGAGGTAAAGAAGAAATAGCCTTAAACAATGACTAGTATTGACATGCCCGGGTAGATTACCATGCATTGGGGAGCGACTTGCCCAGAAAATTGAAGAGATAGGTTCGTTTTCCTGCATAATTCGTGCACTACTTATTGTTGATATGTACCTATAGTCTTCACAAATCACCTTAAAAGGCTTGAATTTGCCAAATTAGACCCTTACGATGCCGTATTGAAGTTATTCCTCGGAGTGTATGGGGCAGGGTATGATCTCCCTTGCTACCCTGCAGAAACAAAGCTAAATATAACATTCAGGACAATACAAGCTCAACGCTGGATTGCTGCTGGCCATAAAACCCTAGAAGATCTCTTCAAGAATGCCAAGCTCACCGAAAATCAAAGGATCGGGGTAGAGCATTACGATGTAAGCTCAATCACGTCATGGTACCCTGTGTGCTACATGTTTTTGACATCCATATCTAGGATTTCAATACGCGCATCCCGCGCGACGAAGTGCAACAACATGGAGATGTAGTCACCAGAGCTGCATTGGAAATCGACCCAAAGCTCCAACTAGATATCATGGGTTCCTTCCGCCGGGGGGCAAAGGACTGCGGAGATGTACGCTTAAAGTTCTATCCATTTGTTCTAGGTGTTAATTATCGATAGATTGATATCATTATCACCAAACGTGGGGCGACAAATGTCGAACTCAAAGGTAATAGGTTGTCCGTGGTATAAAATCACTGAGGTTTTCCACAACTAACCAGTTAACAGGAGTATTGGACGAACTAGTTAAGAGGTTGTTCGCCATTGAGTTCCTCCAATACACGCTGGCAACAAGCCACAAGGATGACAAGGGATCAAAATGGCACGGGGCCTCCAAGATCGAGCCTGGAGCACGCTGGAGAAGGATCGGTATGGCCCCTGGACTCATGTTAACAATTATGAACCGATTGTAATCTTATGACCACATGAGTAGACTTCTTACTTGTGCCCTGGAACGAGCGAGGAGCGGCATTGATTTATTTTGTATGTCCCACAAAAATATATAATTTCTATAAGCTAATATTCTATAGACCGGAAATGATATTTTCAATAGATCAATGAGACTCCTGGCTTCTAAGAAGGTATGGTTACTGAGCATGGTTGTTCTAGTGTACAGATCTGATAGAAGAGCAGGGGTACCGACTCAACCAACGGGGTCTGTACAAAGACGTCATGCGTGGCGCCAACAGAGTGAAGGTAACCGACGGTACGTTGGTAGAGGGGGAAAACGAACAGGTAAGGTTCCTAGACTTTTACCAGTTACCGGGCTAACATCTTTGGCCTAAGAAAATATTCGAGATATTGGGGGTCCCTTACAGACCACCAGAGCATCGGATATGTTAGACGGTGGAAGGTGCCAGGGGCACAGAGAGAGGATGGGGTCGTACATTAACTAGCTTTGTTTCGCAAGCACCAGATTACTTCGCACGTTTTCAGGGAATTACTTCTCCAAGGTCAATTGAGATTTGTTGGTTTTTGTATGCAGATATTATTCAAACTTGGTAACCTGAAGTACAAGTTAAATTTCTCGTGTATATCGCTAAGGGGTTGCGGTGTTTAACAAGTGCGAAAAATGACCTTTTAAGCTACTATTGTGTGCGCTACATTCTTTGCAACATAATAACCTTCATTTCGGTATACCTCTATTAGTATATTTTTAATTAGTTCGCCTATGTTACCTCCGATGTTTTTTGATCAAATGTTTCTGTTACAAAACAATCCGTTGTATGGCCCGATTTAGTAATTATAACGTCGCTGTGGTATTGTAGAAATTAAATCTCTGTCGCCGTGGCATTGACCAATTTTAATCCCGTAACGGCCCCGAACATATATAAGGTAGTCATGAATTGCTTGCATGGAAGAATGCCCCGGGCCGTACGAGTTGCTCCATGTCGATCCCCTTGACTCATGCATTGCGGACTATTATTTCTATCACTTGGCATGATGTTCCTAGCACTATGAATTTCTTCCCTGTAGTTTTGGGTGCCCCCTGTGTAGTCGTGACCCTCGTGTGTGAGATGGATAATGCTAATGCTCCTCTATGATCATGGCAGGCACCTCTCACTATTCATCTACCTGGGCCGTAGTTTTGCCTTGTGGCCCTCGTGTACATATATTGAATCATCGTCAACTACCATAACTCGATATTTAATAACATTGATTGGATAAAAGACCTTGTTTGCTTTCTTTGTTTACAAAAACACAGAAAGTATAAGATATAAGATCCCCTTAGCATAGGTAAGAGCTACCGTAGATGAGAAGGGATACCAGGCATAACATGTAGGTAGATAGGCTACTTGAGAACGATTGGATAGACTCTAGAATACATAGATATGGTTCGGTAAGACCCCAAAAAAATAACCCGCCTAGATTGGCACACCCATCATAGTTCGACCAAAGCGGACAATAACAATGACCAAACACTCTGACCCCAGGAATCTACCCCTCTTCCTTGCGCCTTTCTTCCCCTTGGACGTGTATTTCCGAACCTCTCCCAAGTTTTAGGGTAACCATGGACAGTAAAGGTAAGCTGAGCAATCGTAATTCGATGACACTTTTGGTAGTGGAGGTACGATACGATTGGCGTGGAAAGTGTGGAAAGGGTTTCTGCGTTTCCGTTCCTGGTTTCCAGGTACTAGAGTTTTCGTTCTCCTCTCGACAGTGCGTAGTTTGCTGATATCCCCTTGAAGGGTACTGTTTGCAAGATGCTGGGGTTATGACGGTCGGTGCGAATGCCCACCCAGGTACAAGGAGCCAAGCCAAATCTGAGGAATATGAGCCAGATAGCTAGCTTCAATCATGACTCAATCATGATATCCCAGTGCTTGTCTTGGCTAAATCGGTGGCTAGGGTCTACACAGGCATCGGCAGTTGACTCAGAAAGATGTTGTCAGATTTCTGACGCACAAGACATTGTACACATCTCAGAGCGTTCCCAATGATCGGAAGCGGCGACATTTGTAGCTAGGCAGAAGACTAATCGAAGTATCCAGTTTTCCGAGCTGCCGTAGGTCTGGTTCTGTGTTACCAGGCAGCGGTTTTTTTGGAAGTTGCTGCTGTTGTCTGATGTAGGTTCCGCATTCCCGAAGTAGAAGTTTTTTTTGGAAGTTGCTGCTGTTTTCTGATGCAGTCTGCGATGAAAAATCCAGGTATTCAGAGGAGTAGCAGCTCTATATACATTAAGGTAAGCTCGAGCTTTAGCATATGGGGAAGGTATGGGTGCACGATCTCGAAGGACTTAAGACATACTATGGAGTAAACGTAACAAGGTACTATCCTGCGTCCACAGATCGCAACATCCGGTACCAGTTGCCAGGTTCCGAGAGTTGGTAGTAATTGTTTGTTGGAATTTTGGGTTGGTGTTATTCGCTCTTGTAGGTGTGGGGAGGAAAAGTTCCAGGCGACTGGGTGGGAAGTTAGGAACAGCGGTTGTGTGATTCTTGTTGCTCAGTCCGGGGATTCCACCCTCTATATATAGACCAATCTTGTGCAATTCACATGGTGGGTGCCTTGGCTTCAGGAATTGCGCACATGGCTTAGCCCTTTCACAACCGTTGTGTAGCCAGTCCCACTCCATGTTAAACCGGAAGGTTATGCGCTAGCCATGCGGTGATACGGTAGCAGTGACGTATAATCTCGAGTGTAATAAGCTCGCTGTGTGGTTGTGTGAGTAGTAGAACAGAAGAAAGTGTATCCTGATGATGCCGAGCATTATCCCGAGGCACAAACTTGTTGGAAGTGTGCAGTTGTGACGCACATACAAGCACAAATATGCCTTATATATGCTCTGCAAACCATACTAGTGACGTTTGATTTGCCTACCGCATACAGCTCATAGCATCAGCGGCGCACCCAACTCCACAAGCTTGCAAAACCTGATTACGGTCCTTACAGAGGCTCGCTCCAGATAGTAGCGTTCACCCCTCTTCGAGGGGCTTGTGCCAACCAGACTAGCGTTCACCCTGTGTAGCATACCACAAAGTTATCGTAGCGTAATAAGTCCACAATCACCTCATTACTGGTGTAGAGAGAGAGGCGTGTGACCTGTACATCGCACAATATTACTTCTCGCATGTGTTGGGTGGAGTGATTCCTCATCGACCACACTTACTCACCCCTGTGCTCCGATACCTGTCTAACATATTTAATAGTATCGTTTCCACGTGTGAAAAGTGAGGCTCAATCTTCCATTAATTTTGATTTTGGCAATGCAAGTGTTGGTGCTACTAGACTACACGTGTTGGTTGAAGCTTTGGAGCTTCTGTTCATCAGTCGTAGCTTCCTTCACAAGCGTTGTGCATGTGCTCATCATTTTAAGGTATCTTCACTGAGTTGCGTAATTCGCTAACACACCCAACAAAGCTAACACTCCACCCGATAAATTTCCTTGACGTCAGGCCTACTGGATTAGCTACACATAGTATAATAGCATTGATTAGGATCAAGGGAGATATATGTTTAGTGGCCGCCATCGCTGAGTGCACCTGGGCCCAGAGTGGGCTCTCAATACCCCTGCAATTTTGGCACAATAAGGTAAAAGACTACCTTTTTTAAAAATCTGTTTTTTCAAAAAAAACTCATTACTCGTATGCGTCCCTGTAACAGGGATGTGACGAGCCTACCGGACAATAACTGGCCTCTACGCCTCCGGCCTCCGTCCGGCTCCCCAGGGCCAAAATAGATTCGTAAAATAAGAAAATGGACCTTCCCCGCCACACCCTCTCTCCCGCGCTTCCCCTGAGGAATCACCCTGCTTCCCCCACCACGCCCCTTTTCCTTCTCTTTCGCCGAGAATTTATACAGCCCATCCTCTGCCACGCCCTTCCCGGCCCTCACCTATTTCACGTCAATCTCTGGCCTCCGGATCCCTCCCGAATCTCCCGCCGCTATATTCATGGGATCTGTCAAACTACGGCCACAACGGCAACCAACTCCAACTCTCTGTCTATAGGTCGTGGTCCAGGATGATTCTATTGCGTCGTACAGGTGGTCGCCTCCCTCCTTTCTCGTCTAGTTGTACCCAAGTGGATTTTCCCCTCAGCAGTTCCTTCCTCTGTTGGCTGTATCTGGGGCATGAGAATGTGACATGGTCCCCGGTCTGTTGGGGTGCCACGCATGGGCATGTGGGATAGGGTCACTAGGCGGGAAATCCCTAGTGTGTTGGATGTTTGTCTTAAACGGGGTTTCGGTGCGTCGGGTGGTGGAGGGTGGAAGCGTGTCCTCTATGGTCCTCCGGGGTCTGGCAGGGGGTGTCTAATGACTTATTTCCGGGGGTGGCAGTTTTGTCGAGTGTGTGCTGGCGGGTTGTAGGATGGCTGTTTCTCTTTCTTTTCCCTTTTCGCGGTTCTTTAAAGCGCCATGTTGCCTTGGGCGTCGGGGGCGGGATGGGGACAGGTGTGATTGAAACCTGTTTATAGACTGCGAGGCTCCTAAGCCTGTCGCTTATGATGCTGAGTGAGGGGGCGGTCTGTTGGGATATCCTTGCCCTCTGCACCGTTGCAGGCCCAGTCTAGGATGAACGGTCTAACTGGGTATATTTCTTGATTCATGATCACGGCTCTTCCCGGCGGCCTCATCCTGAGCTGCCTGATGCATTATTTCCTGTAGCTGTTCCGCTAGTTCTATTATCGCTCGGCTTTGGTCGCCACTCCAGCTGGGGCACATATCGGAGCTCCTCCTGGGTCGGATTGGCGAAGGGCGGTGATCGCTCTTAGTTGACGCTGTGTTTGAAGGTAACCTTCGTTGATCTGGTTGAGAGTCTCGATAAACGCTTGTGGGTCTGTTGTGTTGTGAGGTTCTGATCAAGTTGCTGCCGGAGGGCTACCAGGCGGCGCGAGTGGGTGTCGCCTCGTATTTTGCTGTCGATCGCGTAATTTTTCTGGTTCTGTTGGATTACGCGGAGTCCCACTTCCAGCCGATCCAGGAGGTTGTGTGTTGGTGAGCTTGAGCCTGTGTCGTTGTCGCTGTCGTTGGCATCATCATCTCTGACACAATCCGTTTAGGTATCTGAGTCCGGTATGGTTTGGTGTTCTGATCAGTCGGGGCCACTCTCCTCGTTATCAGAGTCGGGGTCGGAGTCTGGTGTAGTCAAGGGTTCTTGATGTTGGACCACTTGGTCGTCGATGATTGGTATCTCGGCTTGGAGGGCAGGGGAGGGGGCGGACATTGTCGCCTGATATGGTGTTGCTCGGAGTGCTGGAGGCGCTAGCCCTCTCGGCCGCGGATCGAACCCGGACCGTGAACTCCATTTACAACGTCACATGGACAGAATAGATTCCAATCTGGAAGACAGGATCGACTTCAGGAATGCGGAAATCAGCAGGGTAGTCACTGGACAAAATCGCCAACAACGAAAACACGACCGAAAACTTCCAGACCACCCAGCAAGAGCTACCGTCCCTAAGAGCCCAGGCATCCACCCACCGAACGGAGACATTCGCGGGTAGAACGGATATTACGGGTAATCAAATCACAACGACAGGCGGAGTTTAGAGAAATAGAAGTTAGAGAGGGACTCAAGACGATGTACGATGGGCTACTAGAACTGAAAAGGGACAAAAGGACGTTACTCCATGAGCCACTGTCCAGTCCAAGCTCATCACCAGTCTCCAGCCTCTCCTCCTCCCAGACGACATCATCACGCTCAACCTCAAGCGGCCCTTCGTCGCCCTCGTCCACGGACCAGGCAGACGGACACCAACAACGCCTCCATTACTCTGATGACAACGGCGGGGGCCACCTCCAACAAGCAAGATGGAGGCAGAGCTAAGCGACAAAACAATCAATGGTTCACAATTCGCACATCTACCCCCAACCAACGTTACAAAGCCAATTAAGACAGCTTCCAGTGAAACACCCAGTCCCTGCCCCTCCCCATACCAAAAAGCCAAACAAACCCCCCTTCCACCTCCGTACATGCTTTCTCCGCATTCAGCTCCGTAACATAGTCCCCCTCTCTATTCACATTCCGAAAGACAGACAGCCCCAAAAAACACCGCCGTCCACCCAGGGGGCAAACCAAGCATATCACCCGCCCCAGGCACCGACAAGAACATGAAACACAATGACGCAGCATGTCAAAAGATAGTCCCGGCACTACCCATCAGAAAGGTAGACAGCCCCACCGGTCACAGGGCATCACCAACCCCTCCCCCAAAGACACGCCAAATGTCTCCGGAGACGACGGCAAAGCTGCAGGAAATAAAAATCAGACTACATCAGAAGCCCGGAAGCCAAGGGGGCCACCCCTCTCCATCACCCAGCCCCCCCATAGAGAAGCGAATGGCCCATCAAGAGGCCACTAGATAGACCAACACCCAAGAAACAGGCGAAGGTATCCATACTGAAAGTCCGCGAGGACTACAGAAAGAACACCGTCCCCACGGAATGCAGATGCCACGCAAACAAACACAGACTACCCTAGATAGGGGCGTTGATCTCACTAGAAACCCACCTCGCTCCCAACACAGCTAACATCCCCCCCACATCCGGAGCGAACAAAATCCTAATCCAGACGGGAGAGGGATCCCCAGGCTTAGTGCCCCTTTCCCCAAGAACTATTGTAGCCATCGCCGCCGCTACCAGGGATGCGGAAAAATCAACCAGACTCCGGAAGGAACTAGAGGCTGTAGAGGGCACACTGAGGAAGGTAGATCAAGAAGCCAGTGCGCAGCTCCTCAGAGAGCAGTCCCCGGTACAAACTCAGGAACCAGCGAAACATGGTTACCGGCGGAAGCACAGTACGCGGGACCTCCGAGGAACCCCAAGCAGGGAGGAAAAGAAGAGAAGGTGAGGCAATGTACATACCAGCATAAAGAGAACAGGGAAAACGACAAAAAGAGAGGGCATACATGGATCGCCAGAGAGGACCTAACATGGGAGATTTCAAGAAAGGGGAACCAGGCTGCGTCACTGCTCACCGAAACCTCGAAAACGACATCGCCAGCCACAACATGGGATGCACTCCCACGCGACACGATACCTCTGCCCCAGCAGCGGAATACAGTCAAAACCTACCACAGGCTCAGAGCGAGGTAGCATATCGCGAACTCCTCAAAGGCAAGAGCGCTCAACCGAAACTACCCGAGACACCTCCTCTGCTGCCCCTCCCTATCATCACCCCTAAAGCACCGAGAATGAGCGTATTCGGGTTTAAAGACATTAATTACACATCTCAGCTCAGGTAAAGCGTCGACGAGGTAGACTAAAGAATCAGTCAATCTCAATCCATCATCAACGGCCTACCCTCATCCCACAGAAGATCGAAACAATGGAAACTCGACCAGGCCAGGGCTTTTGATCAAAAGGCGGATGAACTGGCATAAAGTCATGGTATACGAGTGAGCAGGGTCACGACGATAACCTCCTACCCTACGGGGTCCAACTTACAGTGAAGCAGAGAGAAGGACTAATAGGGGAAGACTTACTTCACTCTATGAAGGCATTGCGGAAAGAGATAATTCCAGGCCACACCGCGAGTACCCTCCCACACGGTCGAGAGAGTAAAGACACAAGAAGCAGCAAACAACATTTGTAGACAACTCGGCTTGCAAACCACTGCAAGGGCAGCCAAATAGCTGACAAGACACCACAACCAGGAGGGATACCAAAACAAACCCACTTCGCTAAGATTCTCAGTACAAACAGAGTCCCTCCGAAGCCTCAATACAGCCATCCCCATACCCATTCCCGAAAGCTGGGCCAAGATTTTCATTCACAGGAGAACAGATGACAAGGCCTATTATGTGGATGAAGCCACTTACACCATCACAGAGCCCAGACTGTCAACATCCCCGGAACCAATTAAGAGATAGACCTACTGCACCTACTGCAACAAACGAAATCACGAAGAAATGGGGTGCTATACTAAGAAAAACGACGCAAGGCGGGAAACTGAACGACAAATTGTTTAGACAACCCAGCATGAACGGAGGGAGGAACATCAGGGAGGAAAGATAGCAGGAAAATGGAACTAGGCAAGAGAATCACCGACACCGAAAACACCCCCTCCTCATCCTCATTAACATCATATCATACAGATTTACAAAAAAAACAAAAACATCATATCATACAAACCACACCACACCACCATCACCACCACCAAACAAGAGAACACAGAGAAGACGAAACAACACACTCTCCGCCCCAACTGAGAGGAGAAACTCTACTCCGCCAATAACCACGCCGCTCCGAACAACACCCCACACCAGGAGGTCCCTAAACCTAGCATGTATCAATACAGGCAAATCCAATCTGGTCACCAACACAGCCACATAGACCTGCAAAAGATTTGACATCATCTTCATAGCAGAACCAGCTATATACAAGAGGGTCGGCGGCTACCTAGTAACACCTGGCCACCCCTCTTTTCGGAGAATCACCCCCCTGAATTCCAACACTAAAGTACCTAGTAGACTACGTCAGCAACAGATTAGTGAATGCCAGAGGAAGCATTAACCCATCGAGAACAGTGGCAGTGATCTCTTGCCTTATGGCCAAGATAAAGTCTCTCTAGAAGACCTTGTCGATGAGCTAACCCAAATCACAATAAACAGGAGAGTTACGATATTAGGTGATTTCAATGGCCACTCCACCACCTGGGGAGCACCCCGCGACAACCCCGGAGGCATACAGATAGCTGGGTGGACCACAGCTCGGAACTCAACCAACACATACATCGGCCAACTTGGAGAAGAGGAGACCTAGAATCGACACTAGACCTAGTCTTCACCAACTCACTAACCAACTTCACACCAAACGCCAGCTTACATCTGAACAAACTAGGGTCAGACCATAGCCTCCTAGCAGGAGAATTCACAACCCTGACACGGGGAACGAACTTACAAGACACCAGACTGGAACTTCTTCGCAGAATACGTCAAGAACGAAACACCTTTCACACAAGTAGACTTCAACGATGTCTACAAGGAACTAGTTAGGATCCTAAACAACAACAGTAAGGAAAAAGCTGCGTCCATTCAAAGCAAGAAATGGTGGGACGCGGAATTGTCGGAGCAAGTTTGAAAAGTCAGACGCTCGTCACCACAGGATTACAAGACAGAGAGGAAAAGACTCAAAAAGATGATCAAAGTCAAAAAGAAAATCTGCTAGGCGAAATTTCTACAACAATCGGGAAATCGGGACCCTTGGTAGGTCGCATGGATAGCCAAAGATCCTTTCGGAATCAAGGAGCCAACAGGGCACCTCTACGATCAAAAGGCACGAAGCTAACTACACAAGAGGCATGTATGGAGACCTTCATAAAACATAACTTGATCAATCCCGAGAGCCCCGAGGACAACCTCCCCCCCCTCCACTCTCCCTACACCACTAATAGTACATAGCCCCACACCCTATAGGGTTGCACAGGATACCCAAATAACAGAGGTCAGGGCCACGTTGGCCAAAACCAGAAACAACATCTCACCCGGGCCAGACAGGATCCTGTATCACCTCATCAAACTGCTAAAAGACACCGATCTAGGCAAGGCTCTCATCAACGACATAGGAAGGAGCATCAACAACAGCCAAGACACGGTACCACAACAACATAGGGATATGGCACTGATGATGATCCCCAAACCGGGCAAAGATAGGACCCTAGTCAAAGGATAGACACCCATCGTACTCGCCAACACCATAGGAAAGCTAGGACAAAAGGTGATAGCCAACAAACTCCAGAACGTGACCTAACCCTTTCACCACGGGCAATATGGCTCCAGGATAGGGAGCTCAGCCACCGACGCTATGATGATCATTACCTCCATAGCCGGGAGAGAGACAGCCAAAGGCAACCAAGTAACTCGGTTAGGCAAAGATATAATATCTGCCTTCAACAACCTCAGAAACGATCAACTACTTAAGATCCTGGAAGTCAACGATATCAAAGATTCGGTTTTTTACAGGAACTTCTACAATGGAGAGACTTCCAGATTTCGTGGAGAGAGTTTCGAGTAACACCAGGATGACTGACGGAACGCCCCACGGGAGCCCCCTCTCACCCGCGCTATGGCTCATCTGCATTGCACACACCTTAAACACAGTAGACCAGAGATGCCAGAACATTCACACTCCCAGACGATCATCGACCAGGCTCCCTCCCAGCAGCGGAGAAGGGACATCCGTACTGATAATTAGATACGCTGACGATGTCAACTCCCTAGTTTTCATCAAGAAGAGCGGAATACGGGAACACAGAAAAGCGGTGGGAAAAATAGACCAAATACTGGTAGAAGAAGCAGGGAAAGACAAGCTGAGATGGGACCCAGCGAAAGAGAGCCATGTGGAATTTGGTGGAAACAAGAAAGACTCCACAAGCACCCTCGGCATACTGATCAACTCCAGGCTAAGATGAACGCAACACATCAAAGCACGTACTGTTAAAGCCCTCACGATTCTTGGAGTCATGGACAAAGTAGGCAACCCTAGCGGAGGAATCAGCCCCACTGCCATGAGAAGGCTCTATACGGGCATGATACGACCCACCCTCACGTGTGGCGCACAACTATGGAACGGTCTGCATGCCGAGGTTAACATCTCAAAAAGCTGGAGTGGCGTTGAGGAAGATAACTGGAGGCTACCATGGGAGCAACAAGGCAAAGTTGGAGTTTATTGCAGGAGTCGAGCCCCTACAGATCTTCCTAGACGATCTCTCAGCAACATGGGCAGCAAGGTCGCTAAGAACCGGGGACAAGCTCCTGCGCAATTTGGTAGACGAGAGACCAGCCCCAGGCGCAACCGGGTGGTACGATGCCACAGGACAGGATGGCACTCGTACAGACTGTGAAGTGGCTTCAGCTTTCTACATGGCAGACATCCCTTCACCAGAGTCCAGGTCATACAGCGACAGGGACTCGGTGGATTTATTGGGAATCACACCCCTCCCTCTTATGCAACCCGAGGAGGAACGGTCGAAACACAAGGGTTACTGGGCTGGCTCCATCGGGGGACTGATAGAACAAGGGTGGAACATTCAGTACACAGACTGGACAGGCAGGAAGGAAGTGGCAGCAGCCGCTCATTTTTCCGAGAAGGAGGAAAAGAAGGGTATGTACCTAGGACACAAGGCAACCGCGGCGGATGCCGAAGAATCGGCCTAGCCTGCAATACCCCAGGCCCGATGAATTTCACCTTGACGGAGTCGATGGCAGCCGTGACATCCACACTCAATCTGTGTAACGGCTCCTCCCCACGGTCAGGAATAGAGGTGGACCTAAAAAAGGCGTTGAAATCGAGAGAGGATGAAGACACCGCCATCTCATGGATCCGCACCCACATCGGCATACCCGCGAACGAACAGGCAGACAAGCTAGCAGACTTCACGTCGATATTGGGAGATCTACCGGTACAGGGGACTCTTCCAACAGCAACTGAAGGCGGTGTCAGACAGACGTCTAAGGCAAATCGGGCGCCTTTTTCGATCATATCTACACCATGTTTTCCTAAAATTCATCGGAATTATATTTCTTAAGGCATTTTGTATGTAGCCATCGGGAGGGATAGGGTTCAGTGATTCCTTTGCTTTTATATTTACTACTGCGTGGGCGGGCCAGGTTAACTTGGCAACCCTTCAACCCTCCCGGGTTTCCGGAGGGCTCATCATGGTCCTTCGCTGGGACCGAATATGAGTAATGAATATTAAAAATAAAAAATAAACAAAAGAACCCGGACCGTGTCGGCCATTTGTTCTTCCTCGGGTTCGTTGCTTAGTACGATGGTTTCTACATCGTTGATGTCAGGGGTTTGTTCAGAGGGCGTTGTTGATAGGAGTGTGAGCTTCCTCCCAGTGCCTGAGGGTTTTCCTTTGAATAGTCTCACTGCGCCTCTGGCGACGGCCCGGTCTAGGGCTCCGGGGTGCGCGGCGATCGTCGATTCTCAGTCCTAGGATTCCAGCATACGGTAGGTGTGTCTCCTAATTATTACTAGATGCTGGCCGTGGAGCCAGTTTCGGACCGGATAGTATACGGGCCCTTTCCTGGGCATTGTGTGGGGGGAGTTCGTGTCGTTTTCTTGGTGTCGCGTCTGTACCTTGAGGGATGGCTTGGGTAATAGAGTTAGATAGGTCGGTCGTGATGTGGGAGTTACAGGCGTCTCTATTGGCTCGATCTGGGTTTCGTGAAGAGATTTTGAACTTGGCGAGTGTGGGAAATAACGATTGGTGAGGTAGCCGATGTGTGTCTGGGTGTGTCAGTTGAGATGTGATCCGCGACTCAGGTTAGTCGGACTGACGTGTGGGAGTTTAGGTTGATGTCGTTGGTCGTCAATGTCGTGGTCATGCTCAGTGGGCGGGTTTGGCTTATACGGTGTGTGCGGGAAGTCGTGCACATTATCGCGGGTTTTAAGAACTTCAACGGAGGGGGAATAGTGTTAAAAGAATGGCAGAGTGGGAATGAGAGCGAGGCTTTGACAGAACTCGGAACTGGCTGTCTCGTGCAGTTTGTGTCTCGAACGCGGTTCTTGGTCAGGAGATATTTCCAGAACCGCATTTTTGGGGGTCGTGTTGAGTCGTTGGTACTTGATGGGTCAATGGTCACTTCGACTGGCAGACTCGTGAGGACGGTGTCTAGCGTGCTTAGATCAAAGTTAGTCTAGTTGGCGCAAGCCCCTCGGGAGAGGGATGGAGGTTTTGTGTTCACTCCCTTCTTTACACGTCGCAGGTCAACACTGAGGAGCAAAGAAACACAACAAACCAACAACTTACTACCCGTGTATTTAGGGAGCAAACTGCTGCTTTCTCGAACCGTCCAAGTTCTATCGCCATCGCTATCATCGTCCGTCACCATCCATACAGAATACCACAAACATGCCGAAGGCACAATCCATGCCCAGTAAACCATCCACACAGGGTACATCACCGGCTAAACAGTCCACCGCGATGCTCTCACCATCCACTTCCCCTGTGCTCGAAATACCATCGCGAGTTCCTGAGGCCTCGCCCACAGCATTCTGCTGACACGGCTAACTGGTGTTCTAGGACTCTAGGGAAGTGGTTTAATTTTGGGAGCCATATGTAATGGGACAGCTATGGACTTGGCCTATGGATGGTTCCAGGGAGCGCCTATGGCTATGACAAGATGAACGTTGTATTAAAGAGTATACACAAGACGTTGCGTGAGGAGGGAAGTAGAGAGAGAGTAAGGGAATATAGGAGAGTTATATAGAGTTTCCACCGTTCGAACTAGCCAATAGAATAACCCATGAAAGCAACACTCAGCCCTGGATCCCGTGCATGCTTATCAGCTCAACCCGTCCAATCTTAAGGAACTCGTGCATACTCATGCCTTATATTGACCGATCTCGCGCCCCGTGACAGTATCCCGCCTCGATGGCTGCAGTCCCTTGAGGCCTAGTCATCGTTATCCGGTAAGGGTCTTGGATTATCAGGGTAACGCTCGTGAAATTTGTCTACCGCCTCCAGCTCGATCACCTCTTCGACCACCTTCCATTCCGGCTGGTCATCCCCTATGAACTTCACCAAGTATTGCAGTCGCCTGCGGAATATGCGGGCGTTCAGGACTTCCTCACCGTAGTGCTTTTCTGCCCCATCCACTATGACTGGCGGTGGGGGTGGTTTATGCTGGCTTGGTAGAGGGTCGCTGTCTGCGGGGTCTAAGAGGGATACATGCCGTACTCAGTGGTGCTTGACGGCGCTTGGGAATCCGATCTCGTAGGAGTAGGGTGACACAACCTTAGTAATCCGGTAGGGCCCGATGCGCCTGTGATCCAGTTTGCGGCTAGGGCGTTGGGTGGTAAGGTTCTAGGCATTAAACCATACCTGATCGTCAACCTTGAAGGCTGGTGCTGGCTTCCTCTTCCGATCCGCCTTGTCCTCGTGCTTGTACTGGGCTCTCAGGATCTCGGCCTGGAGGTGTTCCGTAATCTCCTCGAATTGTCGGCCAGATCTCTTGCTCCTCCTTCTTCCAGCCCAGTCACCTGTTGTGAGAGGTTGAACTGCCAAAGGGGATCTTGACCATGGTTTGCAAAGAAGGGCAAGATGCCAGTTGCCTCTGATGCGTGGATATTAGATGCGAATTCAGCCAGGTGCAGCCATGCTTTCCAGTCATCCTGGAGGTAGCTGATATAGCAGTGCAGGTATTGTTCGAGGATAGCATTCATGCCTTCTGTCTGTCCATCAGTCTCGGGGTGGAATGGCCTGGATCGTAGTGGCTCGATTTTGAGGATACTGCATAAGACTTTCAAGAACTTAGATGTGAACTGAGTGCGGCGATCCGATACGATTGATTCTGGCAGTCCATGGAGGAGGAAGACATGGCGAACGAAGAGATCTGCAGTTGTTCAGCAGCACAGGTATCTCGATATGGGATAAGGTGGCGCATCTTGGTGAGCCTGCAGACAACCACCAATATAGCGTTGAATCCATTAGACCATGGAAGCCCAGTGATGAAGTCCATAGACAGGTGCCTCCAGGCTGCGTTCTGGATAGGTAGAGGGCGTAGAATAGCAAACGATGTATGGCGGGCGATGCGTGACCACTGGCAGATATGGCAATTCCGTAAATACTGATCAACATCCCTATGCATCTTAGGCCAGTAGTACTGGCGAGCTAGGAGCTCTAGAATCTTGGAGCGTCCTGGGTGTCCAGAGGCTGGAGAGGCATGGAAGTCTTGAATCAGGCGTAGCTTGAGTGGCATATAGTTAGGAATATATATCCGGTCCCTATAGATGCGCCTGCCAGCCTGGTCTTTGCATTCTGCCAATAATAGCTGCATAGATCGGATCGTACCATCTCGTAGCTGTTGTAGAATGTCGTTAGGGATGGGGTCGGCTAGGTAGCCTTCATTTATACGCTGAGGCAATGAGTTGGTGGGTATCTTAGGTAGTCCGATGGTTTCCAGGGGTAGTTCGGTAGTGGTGGGTTTCTTTATTGCGTTGGGGCTTAAATTTTGCAGCTTAAGTACACCCTGTTCCTGGAATTTGAGTCACTCATCCTCCTCCTTAGGTAGATCTCCGGATCTTCCAGTCAGTGCGACTGGCTTAGTACTGGCCTTTCCAGGTCGGTACACGATCTTGAAGTTAAACCGTGAGAGGAATTCCGACCAGCGGGCTTCTCGGCGGTTGAGGAGCTTAGTTGACATCAAATATGCGAGTTTCTTGTGGTCTGAGAGTACTTGGATATGGTGCGAGGTAGACTCGAGCTCTGTTCCCCACGCCTCGAAACACCTAATTATTGCCATGGGTTCCTTATCATAGATCTCGTAGTTACATTCCGCTGGTGAATGCTTCTTAGACAAGAGTGTAACTGAGTGTAAAATTCCATTATGGTATTGGGACAGTATACCAGCCGATACGTAGTCTGATGCATCAGTTTCGACAACAATCTCAAGATCTGGGTCGAAGTGCCTGAGGATAAGTGCAGAGGAAAATGATAGGTTGAGTAGTTGGAAGGCCTCCTCGCTTGCCTCATCCCAGCTGAATATAACTTCCTTCTTGGTCACTCGTTCCATGGGGATTACTACTATCCCTGTGTACCTCGATGGCGCTCTGCATCCTTCCAGGTGAATCCTGATTACCGTGTGCCCCTCCGTGTCTAATTCTTCCATTTCTGCTATCTCCCCACCCTCTGCCTCCTGTACATCCCTCCCTGACGTGTCTTTGTAAGTGTCGGCCAAGTTAGCAGGAGTTCTGTAATGAACCCGGCTCTACCAACGTGGTTATGGGGTCTTGAGCACGCCCACTATGTCCTGTACAGGACAACAGTAGGTGGCTAAGAGGTATTTGTTTGTAGGGGTTTGTTGGGGGATCAAGAGGTATCTGGAGGGCAAGGATATTACCAGTGTAGCTCGTATATTTCGGAGGTAGCTAGACTAGAGTGTGTTGAACGAGAACTGTCCTATCTAAGGCCGTGGAAATCAGATCTTTAATAGATACTGAGTTCGGAGGCAATGAGGTAATTTGGACTCATACTAGGCAACAGTAAAGACTCATAATGATACCAGATCATTATAAATACATGATGAACATAAAAGATCATAATATCACGGATGTGAAGTACCTGAGAAGTTCGAGATAACAACCTGTATGCTGAGCCTGAGGCAGAAGATATTTGTTTATTATGAGACTCTTTTGTCAAAAAAGGGATAGTATAGAGATGAGCAGGGAAGGGAAATGGCGAGGTCGATAGTATGCACACAAGATGTGTTAGAATGCAGTATGTCATTCCGCCCATACCTAGCTATACAGTTATTACCTTGCAACCCGCCTTGAGCCTATTCACCTAGCCTCTCACGTTGAGTTG
>Ga0307511_10002374_pt1 | contig 19690 bp, 13 predicted proteins | sample 13_EM_MG_FD_200266 | JGI IMG/M metagenome (GOLD analysis project Ga0307511, IMG submission 200266) | Populus trichocarpa ectomycorrhiza microbial communities from riparian zone in the Pacific Northwest, United States - 13_EM | ecosystem: Host-associated > Plants > Roots > Unclassified | place...
GTAGTACTAACCAAGGAAGAACGATGAATGATCCAGATATTATTTCTTTTCCTCTTCCTTGCCGGTGACCAATTGAGTCTCCTGACTCACGACAAACGTCCACAAGACTGGGTTACCCCGGATGATCAACTGAGCAGATGAGGAGAGCACGGGAATAGAGTTTCGCCTCGTCTCCTACGCTGGAGGTGGATGCAGGCTATTGAGCGAAGTAACGTCAAAATTCCATGCGATGTGGTGGAGGGGGTGGCTGAGGTGAGTGTGCACGTGCACGTACGTGTGAGGTGCAGGACTGGAGATGGGGCAGCTGTATACCGGTACTGTACCTATGTACCTCGACGGTGGAGTAGGTACATAACCCACCCACTTCCTAGGGACTGTAGCTGTGTGAGATGGGCAGCCGGCAGGGGTAAGTATGCACTGAACAGTCGTTGTTAGCCGGTGGTGCAACCACGCCGCAGCAGCAACCAACGATTCCTTTGTTTTTGTGGTTCTCTCCAATCGAGTCTATCTCAATTCCTGTCTAGCCCAAGCTATCCAGCCTCCCTCAAGCCCCTATTGCAAGGGCATTCATCATCTTTCTCCTCTCATGGCATGACCGTTGTTGTGGTCAGCTGCAGGCTAACTCGCTGGCGGCAAAATCGTTGCTTCAACTGGCATAGCCCAAAACAAAATCTGATTCTTATTGCAGCAATATGCATCAAAACTTCAAGACTTGCGGACGACATTCCATGCTAACTTGGTGGTCTATGGATATTTCCTTATTTTTCATATATATAAACAGCATTTGCAGGCTGACATGGTCCGTAAAGTGCCAATTGGATATTAGACGAGACCACCGGTCTGCTCCCCGCTTGCTGCCCATAGCATGAATCATCAACTCCCGCAATATTTACTCTGCAATCTCCATGGACCAGATACCTGGAAGGCTGTCCCCTACCGCATAGACTATCTATATACTATATAGACGCATATGCCCTTGCAACTACCAGGAACATGACTGCACTCGGAGACAATTACAACGACAGACCACGAGAGAAAACAGGCTTAAAGACTACGCGCAACGAATAGTCAGACACCTTCTTCAGACATGGTTTCGGATGAGATATTTTCCGTGTTCGAGGCCAGCCAAAGCTCTTCCTTCTCTTCTTCTATCAACTAATGTTGATATCAATTAACCAGACCAGATATCAATATGAATGAGCTGCTTAATCTCTGACAATAAATTCATTTTCCAGCACGAGAACATTTTCCTCCTTTAGAACTATTGATAAGGCCTTGCCCAATTCCCCCGCTATGCTTATCGTGTCCAGTAAATGGATCATTACCACATTGATTAAAAGTGCCGTCGCAAACCGATGGGGGATTTACATATGTACCGTACTATACTGATGTCCATAACAAAGGCACAGGTGGCATGACACCTGGTTCGGCATCCACTGTAGCCTGGTTGGTACATGTAGGTTACTCCAAAGTGACTTCGCCTTTTTAATTCCCATTCCCATTTCTTTTTCTTACCACTCCCGGACCCCATGCACTGAATTAGCTAAACTGTACTGCTGAGCCCAGACTGGCCCTATTCCGAGAAATTTAAACCAATCCATTGCCCACGATTTATAAATGCTGGCTTCACGTCACGGTTGTATGTGCGCATGCTGAACCGGCATACCTATATCGGCTACGTGCTGTAGATCCAGCAGATCCAGAGCTCCAAGATTTGAGAATACCGGTATTGTATAGGAAATTTCAATACCAGTGGGAAAAGCAGGAAACCCCCACAATCGTTTTGGCAGGGGGGTGTTGGCCATGATTACAGTAGCCTAATATACATCCCAAAGAACGTGTGTACCTAGGCCCAGATGAAGCCCAATTCCAAAGCGTTTCCCCACCATCCACAATTGCGTTGCCGCAGCCATGGAGGAGGATCGGCACCAGGGGGCACGTGAACTGAGGGAATACATCGCCGTCTTCCCAACTTCCCCACAATCCTGCAAGCCATCTGTCTCCTTAGACCCCATCTTTGTTCCGTGCATATTCCTGTCAAACGTTATGACCACTTGTACCTCTAGTGGCTTATTCCAATTCAAAATCATAGATACACATCTTTGTTGTGCCAACCAGACTACTTTGTTCCTCTCCTATGAATATCTCCTATAAACCGAATACAGGAATACGGTAATACATCAAAGTGGAGCACCTGCGTGCTAAAACCAGAATAAGAAAACCACAGAATCAAGCGTAAAAGCATTTTTATCCAGATCAGAAAAACTCCCAAGAGAAACGAAAATTACAGGTCATCTCATCATTACACAGCCCATGATCTCAAAGCCCAGAAGAAAGAAATGTAACAGCTCTATTACCAACCCACTCCTCAGTTCCCAGAACACAGCTTCACCAGCAGGGTACCGATAGAGTGGCTTTCCTGGTGCAACTGACCAAGGAAACCCTCAATGCACCTCGCACGAGAGAATCGCACCTCATCTCTAGCTCTCCACACCGCCTAGAGTTGTAGCATGGGCTAAACAACTAGACAATCATTGACGCTACACCGGCTCCACCTAATGTCTTGCTCCCAGTGAACTCTTGTCCTTTGATAGCAGCCAACGTATAGAAAAGGCCGGCAATCGTTAAAATGACAGCTGCAGCGATCAAGCTTGTTGCTTGGACGATGATACTCAGCCATTGGACAACCCCCATGCCAATGTATAACCCAGCTCGGCCCCAGTTGTGATGAAACTTCTTCACAAAGTCGTCAAACTGCTTCGAGGTTGGGCAGATGCGGAGGAGGATAGGGATTTCGACGAAGATAAGGAGTGCGCCGAACACCAGGCAGATAGCGGAGAACACAATAGCCCTGGAGAAGAGGTTTGCTATGCCGAGTGCAATGCAGAGGATCATTGCGAGGATACCCGTCCTATAAGTGGAGAGTTAACAACATACACCCCTTACTTTACCGTGAGCTGGCATAGCCATTCGGGTGATAGATATAAACACTTGGGAAAGGATGGAGGATGCTAGGATGCTATACCATTGCCCATAGATACCTATAATGAGGCTTGAATTAGCATGTGTTTCTCTGACGTCCGTTTCCCCCCCCCCCGCCCCCGCGGCACTCGGACAATATCTCGGCCCTAATGCATTTATATTTTCCAACATGTGTAAACCCAACTCCAACCCCCGATCTATCAAACAAGGAAGCGTACGGGGCTACGTACTAAAGTTCCTCGTCCTGAACTCCCCTGCGATGTTATCCAGGATCGACATTGTGCTTGATTCTTAAGCTTCCCAAGTTCTGTTACTTGAAAACCTTTCAGTAATGGTGATTTGGTAGCTCTTCTAGTATGTGGTTGTAGGCGAGATCCCAGATCCACCGATGGAATAACTAAAGTGTGGTACGTGATTGGGTCGTGTTGTTCCTGACAGCTGTGTCGATCGTCTGTGTCTCGTAGGATGTCGGGGGGAACAAGGGAAGAAGAGTTTACAGGAGGAAACTAGAGGAAATATGAAGATAAAGTTCAGACGGAAGTCCTGATAGCCGTCAGAGCGGAAGAACGTAAACAGTCGTCGTATTCAGAGGCGGTATCGAGTCACGAATTGAGGCTGTTCGTGAGTGGATTACGTTTACAGTTTGAGCCTGGGGTGGTCTTAGTCAACAGGGACGTGCCAAGCGCCGAGGGAAATATTCAGTTGAGACTACCGCGCGGTTGTCCCGCGTCTGATCCTACGATATGAGCGTGAGGCCCTAAGTAGCAACAAGTTGATGATGGCATCCCAAGCTTTCTTCTATAAGGTTTCTATATTTGTCCCGCGATACCGACTAGGATGACATAAAACGGCTCGAGGCACAGAATATGGTACAATGAGCGAGACTGCTGATGAAGGGAAGTCACTTAAACATAAATAACATGAAGAAAGGCTTGGAACGCTGGTAAGAAATGAGACCCAAGACCACCCATTATTGTAAAGTTCAGCTAATCAAATCCCAAGCACAATCTGAATTATCCTCCTAGAGTGAACTCCATAGATCCAAGCGCCTGTGACTCCACACCTGTGGGTCAAACATCTAGATTAAGCTGGGTAGGTCAACTTGAAGATGTCGTTCAAAACATAGTAGCTTCCGCCCTCGGGTATCAAATGGAAACACTGGGAAAAGCCCTGGGGATGCTCAGTTCCCTCAAGGGCCAAGTGTCCGGTCACCACGACCAAAATTCTTCCATCGTTTCCAGAGGGTTGGGCATCGGTAGTGTTGATCTTGTGTTGGACTTTACCGAGAGGGAGGTTCTATAGACATCATGAGCAATTAATTACTACAAACTTCTTTCGATATATTGAATGAACGTACGACAAGAGTCTCAATGATTTTACCATCACCAAGAACTTCGTTTGTCTCGAAAGTCAACATAGAATGCGCACGCTATGTGGGAATCACAGTCAGTCAAATAGGAACCAACAAGCCACTTCTTTGCAGCGCTCCAGATCGGTGCCAACCATTCATCCGGAAGTCCTGCACGGCCTGGGGAATTTGAAAGGCAATTGACAACGTGGATTGGTGTATGGTAGCTTCCAAAATTTGGGAAGGAGCCTAGGAGATGGGGACATACATAGAGACCCCTCAATGCCTCCCTGTTTTCATCGAAGGTGTTATAGTAGTGTTTCGTGAATGCGGCTGCGTGTGATGTGAAGCTCGGTTAATTTGTAGTTTTCACGTGTGGATTCACTCTGCCAATGACCCAAGGTGGGAGCGGACATTGTATTGAACATACCAGCAATATCGGTGAAGCCTTAATGCGCAGAAACAGTGCTATCAGTACAACGCTCGACCGCTGAAATGGAGTAGGATGTTCACTCACTCATGGTGAAGGCTGTGCAGAAGTAAGGTGGATGATTCCGATAAGGAAGGGAGGGCGATCCGGTAGAGGCACTGAAGAGCTATGAGTATCGCTTATGGGGGGATCTAGGTTGAGGAGGCTGACTGTCTAGATGAGGGGTGAGGGTGGCAGGGAGGTCGCCAAGAGGGGTATGATCCGACTAGTCCAATACCGTTTGAATTCTTCGATTCCACGAAGTGCACTTCGGTGGGCGGTACTGTACATCCATATGTATGTAACTATAAGTCCTGGATCAGTGAAGAGAACGGAGTCCCAGTCCCTCCAAAAGACTACTACTCTGAAAATGATATATCTTCTTCATCAACCAGGCTCTTCATTACCCGGAGTTAACGCTTGTGGGGTTCTGAGCGGGCTTGGCTCCAGATTAGTCATCGGTCATTTGCCCTACCCAAAAACCCACATAAAAACCCACAAATTTCACTTGCAACTTTTCCTTTCACTGTTCTAGTCCAGGTATCACCAACACGAGAACCAACCAAACGACAAGAAGGTAGTAGTTTGGGAAACCGATAGTATTAGTCTGGCGGGCACCAATAATATGGCTAACTGAAGGTGAATTTCCCATAGCTCTACCCTATCACATTTTTCTGCCTGCCGTTTTTCTGCCTGCCATTACAGGATGATCCCCAATTTTGAATACTTATCTACATTGCCTGAACTGGACCGTGTTGATAAAATAATCACCTCTGACAATCTGAAGTTGATGGCTTCGTTTACACATACCTGCGTTACTCCCATTGATAAATATCCCTGAGTTATGACTAACATTCTTCAAGTATCTCTAGGTCTCAATCTCGTACCACTCGTACCGGCCCAATAATACGACTCATCGACAGGCATCTCGTGGATTCAATCTCGAAGTATTTCGGTACCAGAGTAAAAAATCGAGACTGTCATGAATATTTGCATCGGGGCTATCAGTGTCCACGACCTATTGGGGATCCATTTTTGTTGGGCGTAGGTTTTGCATTTTCAACTAGATCATATTCATAAAATAAATTCTCATTACTATATCCACCAGCTCCTGTTCTGCCTGATCTCGTTGCAGTCTCTCTCAAGCCCTCGATTCAAAACAACCACCCATTATAAAACAGACTTTCGTTTCGAAGAGTCAATACCTAGGAAATGCTCTAATACCAAGCCCATATTTACCAAACCTACTGAATCACAATTAACTATCTCGTAATAATGAACATCGAGTGATGGATTTATATTCTACTTTGAATGAAGCACAACACTCGGAATGAGGTTGTTATGAACCCTGTGCGCTATATACGTCATCGTGCCTTTGCGTTGTTTGTTCGCAGCCATTCAAGTGGTCCCGCGATAACACTCCACCAGTCATGAGTTCGCGTTCGGTCTTTGTTTACTACCCCGCTAGGCTTTCACAAAGACGCAGCCGTATATCTCCACCGTATGCTTAGACAAAGAAGTCCCACAGCGAGAAGAAGAGACATCCATCATCGAGTGAGCCTGCACGGAAAAGTCACACTCGAAGCACGTCACACTCGAAGCACATTCCAAAGCTAAAGGTTTCTCCTCATCCTTTTGACATCCTGTGGCCTATACCGACGTGAAGCTAATTCCCCTTCCAGTCCTGTATATACTGAACCAGAAGAAATCCCTCTTTAGCATGTCCACCGCCGACATCAATACCCTTTTCTCTCGCCTTCAAAACCTCTCCCTCACCTCCTCACTCCCTGCCACTCTCCCCGACATTTCCTACTACGATTGTCTCGCCTCCTCCTCCGACTCGCAGTTCATCTACTTCACACGCCTCTCCCGGGCCCCCCCGAACACAACCGAAGCTGACGACCAGACCTTCTACATCCCCTTTTTCACGGACAATTTCCACACCCTGCTACATGAGATTGCAAATTATTATGAGCTACGGAATGGAGTAGCAGATATTAAGGGGTTAAGTGTAAAGGCTGAGGGCACAGAGAGTGATGGCAAGTTTACAGAGTTGGAGTTGGGGCTGGATGGGATTAGGGAGGAAGGAAAATGGGACGAGGCAAAGAAGAAGTTAGGGGAGATGGGGTTTGGGACTGAGGCATCGGGGGGGATGCAGATGGGGGAGGCAGTTGTGGTCGTCGTTGAGGTGTAAGAAATTCATTGGATTGTCATTGAAAGGAGCGGGGTTACTTCTACAACTATGATGGTTTGGGAGTCGATCTTGTGACTGAGGGAGCGGGGAAGCTGTATACATTCCATGTTCAATCGATGCAACTATTACATATAGGGCCCATGGCCCCTCTCGTTGGGCCGATCTACGGTATTGATTTGACGAACTATTTACCTCGACTACCCCATCTGCACACTTCAAGATATCTAATTTCTGCTTCCGATTGGACGACTTTTTGTTCTTTCATGCCTCTTCTAGTCTGGCTCTTTTGTCCTACTTCACATGAAAACCTAGACTAATGAAAACCGGGATTTTACTATGAGCGTTTTCTTCGTAGAGGTAGATAGCCGGGGAGAAAGGTCAAAATTCGCTTTCTAGTTCACATTATGCTTGTGTGGGCTTTTATTAATAAAATGAGGCACTTTGCCCCTATACCTCTGGGTGGTTATTTCTGTTGTCTTCTGATGTACGTTTAAAGCTTGACTGTTCAATTCCAACTAAAGTGGTTTCTTGTGATGTCAAACAGAGGTCCAGATTCTCACAATTTCGCTTCTGAAAGACGACTACCCACCTACCGTACTCAGAGTCATATTACTTCATACACGGAAGGATAGATACAGGGCGGCTGTGGAAGGTGTCATAATTAGGGGCACCATTTCTGTCGAAAAATTGTGCCAGCCAAAGTACAAAAAAATGTATGAAAGAGAAGCTTTGTTTTCCGGTATTACGGTAGTGACCCTATCCCATTAGCATCACATGCTCCTACTTCTTGAATACGTGCACAGCTACTTAAGCAAACCCATCACCAGATGGTCGGTAACCCGCTGTACTAAAGAGGTTGTAGATAATCTGCCGCACATATGCATGCCTCGAATGAAATGCACAGATCTCTGTGTCATTTTTTATCAGTATCGGCCTAGTCTGGTTGTTTTTGTAGAATCAAGGGCGAAAGTGAAGCTCATATATTTGGTCCTTTCTCAGACGATAAGATGGAGAGGAAGAAGGAGAAGACAGGAAGAAGACGAGAATACAGGAAGAAGACGAGAAGACAAGAAGACAAATGTAGCTAAGATCGCCAAGTTATCGGGCCCACTTTCGTTTAGAATAGTTGAATTAGTCCAAGCCTATCCCTGAATTAGCAGCCATTTCAATGAACTAATTTCAATGCATGTTATAAATAACGTCCACCCCACATAACAGAGTTATTATTGGGTGCGAACACTTTAAAAACAAAAAAGCCAAAAAGGGTACCCGTGACTGAGACATACCTTGTTGAGGTGGTAACTAGACATCAGAGTATTCTCGAGCTTCTTTCCAGACTTTCTCTCGTTCTATCCACTTGCAGATGTACCCCACTGGTACTCCACCAGTTTGATCTTTTTGTGACAACTCCCAAGTGTCATCTTCAGATGGGTACCCTACCCAATGGACAAGGTATTTTTTGGTTGTTGGGGTGGTTGAAGTGCTGCCAAAGGAGACTTTGCCTACTCCAGAGTTTCTCGATGCCCGCGGTGTCTGTGAGATTTCGTGCTTCACCCCTCTGACCTTTTTGACTTGATAGTATTCCTCTCCGTCTTCACCACGAAAGCTTGATCGCGATCCTTCTACAACAGCCTGCTCAAGAGACGCATCCACCTTAACCAACTGCTCCAGTTCGATCCAGCCTTGGGAAAACCTCTGCAATAGGGAATCTGTTGGTATGTTGATCTTAGCTGAGGCCTTGGAGCTGTTATTTGTGAGTTTACCGGCCTTCCTGGGTGTATTTCGGGCCATTGGTGTATGTTGGACCTTGTGTCGTTCCTCAACTTTGAGTACTTCCCAAGGCCCGTCATACACATCAGCCTCATCTGACGTTCCTTTAAGAATAGTTTGGGGAGGCCGGATGCGAAGAACCCAATCGCCTGGTACGATCTGTCTCGGCTTCTGTGGGACCATTGGGATGTGGCTGACTACTCTTTCGGGTGAGGGCCATCGACCCCTTCCGCCGAGGCTAGGCCTTGGGGACTCGGCTTTATTGTATGATCGAGGCCGGAGCACTTGGATTGATTAGGACTCATTAGCTAGCCAAACACCACAAGCATGAGTGAAGGAGAGTTAGGGCAATTACAGGGTGTCTTGAAGGAGTGTCGCACTGGCTGAGGGTCTGGGGTATGTAGTATGACTGGGTCATGATCGAAAATGCAGTCTTCGGTTTGGCCGGAAGCAGCGTCTATCACGGGCTGGAGCATGGGCTGAAGGTCGAATTGATCTTGTGATCCGAGCTCTCTAGGTCGAGGTTTCCTCTCTTTCAGTTCCTGAGTCGGTTTGCTTCTGCACGGCCTTATTAGTATAGGCAGTTGGAAACTATGTGGATGTTGGTTCTGAGATTACTGACCTCTTCTGACTGCCATCAGAGTGACGGGACTTGGACCGTGCCTTGCTAGAGGTTCTCGGTGGTCTTGGGTCTTTCCGCACTTCTTGCCTACGCTTGCGTTCCCCGAGCCATCCGCTACACTCGACGAAAAAGCTGACGAGGCAGAGGATACACATGATGGTAAATGCATAGAAGACGACTTGAAACAATATCGTGAGTGTTGCTTGTGTGATAGCGTGGGGCCCGAGATGGAACGTGCGAGGGATTGGCAACATGTTTTCGGAGGACCCCACATCTGGATCTCGAAAGATATCTGTGAGCGTCTCTGGATCCATTTTTGATATCAATCTTTCAACCGAGGGAGGCGATCTCATAAATGACAGGTTGGGGCTTATTGAATGAGGGTTTGTGCTGGCTGACGACTGCTGCTAGTTTGTGTTGACTGACGAGTGCTGCTGGAAAGAGAGAGGGTTTGTGTTGGCTGAAGAGTGCTGCTGGAAAGAGAGAGTCTGGTTGGCAACAAGCCCCTCGTAGAGGAGGTTGAGGGAGCTATCATTCGGGAAGCCACAATGGTTGGGGCATCACGGGGCCTGGAATCCGCCACGAGTGCATCATATAAGCTCTCTACGAGAGGACATAAACTTCAAACTTTATTCCGAAACAACTATGTATTTTCTAATGCCGCAAACCAGCCTTACCTTAGGGCATCAGCCCTTGGCTCTAGTACTCAGAGACAAGAGGCGGGTGGCGGGCCTACCTGCAAATATAAGTAGTCTGGTTTGCCCCCGCAACTTTGTTTTAGAACCAGACTTTGCTACAGACTTTGGTGGTTTTGGGCTTCTCGAAACACGCCTCCGCCTGGAACAAACAACCAAATTAGCCTGGCTGGACTCGAGAGAATCCTACACCGAGTTCTCAATTTCCTGGATCCTATCCTCCTCAAAACCACAAACAACACTAGAATTTTTTGGGAGGACTTTCTTTCCTCAAGTCTGCCTCAAAAAATACTAGACGTTCAGACCTACTGCCTACTGCCTACTGCCTTTACTTATAATTAAGTAAGTACTTACCCTCGGAAAGTGATGAGAATGCACTGGTCTAAGAAGTAGCACTGTCGCACGAAGCGTGGCCATTGAAATTTACGACTACTTGAATTCTTTCCATGCTGCTTGTGATGACACATCCTGCACCGTGTTGTATGAAGGCCTCAGGCTACCTAGAGCCAAAGACAACCATACAGAAGAATGCTACAAGTATACTCAAAACTTAGCCACAGAAAAAGAAACGGACTGAACAATGACTGCTTCCCTGGGGGAGTCTTGTGAAGCTATTGCTAAGATAGTCCTGGATATAGCATTGCAAGGTTTGTGAAAATGATTCGTAGTCCCATTATTATCCATTTATCATGAGAAAATGACCGAGAAAATCCTGCTAATGTCTCCTCTTGCATCTGCGAGGACCAAAGACCCGCAAGGAACTCAATTACCCACTCACAGATACCACAGGGGATTACCCCTCGCAGGGCCACCAATCCGCATCACACCGCCCCGCAAACAGACAGCCAACCCACGGTTGTGTCCAAACCTTCCATCCACCAGTTATTACTTCCCTATTCCTCCCATTTCGAATTTCGAGCCCACCAACCCAATGAAATCAACACCCTGAACCCAAGGCATGTACCAAAACCCAATGCTTGAAGAAAGAGATGGACTCCAAAACACTAAAACGGTGGAACACCAAAACCTGAACCCCGATTGAAATGAACCATATCTACAGAATTGTACTAGAAGAATGAAAGGACAAACATAAGGTATCATGTGATACTGAAGAGCAGATCTGTTGAGGATTGGTGTTGCCCTTGAAGGCTGTTTTCGAAGGGCTCCGGATCCGAGGGGAGTGGCGCCTGGGTCATCTATAAGCAGGGTAAACAATGGCTATGCGCCAAAGCTAGGGCCAGCAGCATGAGACTCCAGCAAAGCCCCAGCTACAACCCTATGAAACCAACCCCTAACCCTATTGTCATTGCTGCCCAGAGCGCTACTGTGGCCTGCCGCATTCGTCTTTGGCTCCCCTCCTCCCAAATCCCAAACAAGTTGCTCTTCCCTTGCCAGGCAGTGGATGTCACATTGAGTCTCTGTGGTGGATTGTCATCGGATGTGGAACCCCCATCCACTGGAGGAGGTAGCTCTTTAGCGAAAGGCATTGGCATTTTTGGTATGGTGAACGGGATAGTGATCGCATCATTTGGAATGGTTATATTGAGATCCACCACAGCTTCTGCAAGATATCTTGTCAGATTTACTACCGCCTCGGATGGAAGCAACGGCCTGAGATCATACCTGGCGGAGGTGGAAATGTTATATTGTAATCCGCACATACTTGATACCCGAACTCAAATGCCGCTACGCTGTTGCCAACGATGTCAGCACGTGCTGGATTCAATGCCTTCTATTAAAGAGTTGGGGTCTTACATTGCGGGGCCGCACTATTTTATGTCGTTAGCCGAGGATCAACACAAAACCAAACATGGAAACCGACTGACCTTCTGAAAGATGCAACCAACTAGGTACCTTAGGAAGGGCCTGTGTGTACACAGGCAGGGTACCCACTTGTCATCTCCTTGGAATTCGTGCTCCGCACACTGCAACTTCGGTTAGTGGTCATTCACCCGATATCCAGATTTTCTCCATACCGGCATCTTGTGATCAATGAAGTTATCCGCAGGCCAGGGATAGCAAAACCGAGAGCATTTTGGAGCAATGAATCCGAGTTTTGTAGAGAGGTTGAACTCTGCATCAGTACTGAAGTTGTATACTTGGAACTTCGGGTTGTCCTCGGGTACTGGTAAGGGTTCCGCCGCTATGCAACCCGTGGTCATCAATAGAGCGAGGCAAAGGAGAACTAGTGTCATCCAGCTTGTTGGATCACTCCTTGCTCCCCGAGCCGAATTCGAAAATTTCATTGTCCTGTGTGGAAAGTCTTTTTGTGGCTCTTTTAAGCGAACGGTCGTCGAACTCAGGAAAGCGAATGACCCGGCTGTTGCGTCGTTGGATATCAATATGAAGACGCCAATACCATCACCAAACAGCGCGGCGCACGTACCTATACACAGCTCGGTGACGACACTCCTCAGTGCAACAGCTTGACAATGCGGCCAGCCTCGCAACTTAAGGTTGAAGCATGGAACCAACTCGGGACGATGGCTTTTGATATTATATATGTCTTGGACCCCGCACAACAAGACAAATAACATTACTCTTCACATAGAATTGAGACAGGCATTTACCAGCTCAAAAAAAGCAACTACACAGAAAGGGGTATAAGCTAACTTATGAACGGCAACGTCCACGAGTGACTAGAGAACGGTACAAATGAAAAGCCGGGTCTTAGCAACGGTTGGACGGCATATGCAGGTATCAACTTAATGATCATCATCTACCGTACATCGGTGCTATCCTTCTTGGAATCTTGGATAATACCGGCATTCCCCCTCAAGAGTTTGATCAATATTTAGCAGGTTGGGAGCAGAAGTAATATCACATGATGGGTGTGGGCTATGTGCAATTGCAAGGTCCAGTATGATTCGCCATTGGAAAACTGGTGACAATAAAGCCAACCACTCACAGCGCTACAAGGCTGTTTGAGACCATCCAACCCGCCTGACTAGGGAACTGGTAGCTCCCCTGATACAGCAAGCTTTATGCAGATCTTTGAGCCCAACAACAACCCATCCCTATCAAAAATTACCAATTCGCCCTCGGCACTATGGGCATTCAGGGTAGACCACAAGCCCAACTGGGAATTTAGTCTGGTTGCACAGTTAATTATCTCGGAAGAGTCTATCGCTCGGGGCGCGAACTATCTCGTGTTATTATGCCGATCCTAAACGCTATCAGGTTTTAACATACCAAGCTTTTCGTCGGGAGATGCCATATTGCAAGCGACTGGACGGGCATAAGCGACCCCAGATACTGCAATTATCCGTCGAAGTTTCTATTCTCACTCTAATGGGCCTTAGTTCTTAGATTCACAAGGTAGTTTCTAAAGATTAATATATACTTAATTGGCGATATTATGGTTCCCTGCTTCCGCTCCCGTGTGCTAATCCTCCACCCTAGATGGTTGACGGCCGCACCTCTAATGTGGGGGCGATGCAATGGCTATTATCATAGAATACTCATGAGTAGTATATAGAATTTTTTTCTCATACATCGGAGAGGATATGCTTAGGGTTTCCTATCAGCGTCGGGAAACTTTTTCCTCCATTATCCATCTTTTCCTATCCTCCATCCAACTCCGAGGTAAAATGATCAGCGACGCGGGAAGAGAAACATTAACGGTCAAGCTACTGCGAATAGGAGGCCAAGGTTAATCCATTGGGAGCTAATTAAATCCCGGCGCTCCAGGTAAAGTGGAAGGGCGAGGTATCCATGGCAGCCCGGACTTAGGTAAACAAACGGTAAGTGTGATCCGAATAATGTCCCGAGACCTAGGCTGCCCATCACCAGGCGTCGGCGCTTGTAAATTGACAGACGCCCTTTCAAGCTGTTAAGTAATTTTGACTCAGTTGTCAACTCAGTGAGTACAGCGCCTAACTACACCGCCAAGTACATAGCGCGCAAATACCTGCACAGAAATACCGTTGTTCACGATCCCACTACAGTGGAATTTGGTATGGTTCTAGACCGCCCGCGGATCTTGAGGGCTAGAACTCCGATTATGAGCTCGAGTTATTCACTAAGTGCTCTATTATCGCTGCGGTTGACGATCGTGGGCTTGCAGCTATCCTTGAGGAGAGGACTTCTTACCTAATCCCTCTAGTCGCTCAGCTTGTTACTTTCATTCGACAAAGGGATCCGATAGTCTGGCTTAGTCTGGTTCAGTCTGGCTTAGTCTGGTTCAGTCTGGCTTAGTCTGGTTCAGTCTGGCTTATCACTCGAATGGGTCTGGGAAGGTTGGAGCATTTAAACATGTTGGTCTTGCTAAGAGACAGCGGACCCTCTGTAGAGAAGATGTCCGATGCAGTGGATCCTCCGCTATCGATCGCGATCTGGTTCCGATGTCAATCTACACACAAGAAGTCAGACAATTGTAAATTTAGACCACTTTCTCATACAAACCTCTCTTAGTGTCCTATTGCTTTTCGTGCATATGAGACAGCTGATATCCATCAGGCAGAATTGCTTGCGGCTTGTAGGCAAACACCGTTTCACACAATTCGTGTTCCGGTTTCGTTTGGCTGTTTTCAATACTAACACATACCTACTATGTAAGTTATGCGAGAGAGTGTGTTATAGCGGAGTGGTAGTGGGAGATAGGAATTTATTAAGGAATTTTTGTTTATACCCAAGTTATGTTACTTGTTTGTGAGAAAGACTCAGAGGTAGGAACCAGACTAAGAGATAGGATTATTCTGATCGAGGGGCACCGTGTTAGTGTTTACACTCATCCTTTTTCTTCGACTTGGTGTAGCCGTAGTCAGCGCCTGTTAGCAACCACTCAATAACCTCAAGAATCTCATGAATACCGTCCTTCATGGGTTGCTGTGAAATAGCTTAAACTTAGGCTCTTCATTATCACCACTGGAGGCTAAAAATCTCAATTATTGTGCATCAGTAACAACCCCAAAGCAACAGCGTATGGGCTCTCCATCCGTATCAGCTTCACGCTTCCATCTCGGACTCTATCAGCACCGCATTCTGGGCCTGGAGCCCTCTCCAGCACCCCGCCACCCTGTATCTCGATTGCAGAGTCAGCCGGCCCCTTTCTATTCTCTGCTTCCATATATCTTTTTGGCATAAGAATTTGACAGGGGTATAAATTTGAAGGTTGCTGCATTGAGGAAAGGGTGAACATAGATTGTTTTGGTGGTAGGGGCCTAGGAGGAGGGGCTACATTTGTAGCACGAGAAATTTCCTAGACCTGCCTCCGATTGATAGCCAATCTGATATAGCCGCCATACCGCAGCCAACATCCAGTCGACGAGGAGCTCTGCAGGAGTTGTCACTAAAACCTTGACTGTCATCTTTAGCAACCAGGGAATGGAGCAATCTTTGTTGAAGTTTGAACTCCCTCAATAGTCTATGTTCTGCGGGTCGTGTCATCGCTTGGTTTGAAAATAAGATGGGTAGAAGGTTTCTATCTTTATATTCAGGATATTCCTCAGAAACTCGTGTACCACGACTTGAAAGTATCAGCATAAGACATTATATTGTTCAGGAGAAACTTATGTTGTGGTGGGTCTTTTCAACACGTTAATGAGCTCCTGGATGGCGATTGCCATTCCATCAGACAAGCCGTAAGGGCTTCATGTAGATCCTTCCTGGTTAGTTGGAGAAATGCACGTTTGCTTGTCTTGAAGGTTACTATCTCTGTGTCATCAAGATCAAGATCGTATTCTTCATTGTTGTTTTTTGAAAAACGTTTGCACATCTAGTCGCTTCACTTATGGTCTTTTCTGGATGACCCCTGAGGGCGTCGGTATTGAGGTCTAAACGAATGGTGTGTTAAAGCCCATGATGTGAGAATATGTAGTGAAATCAAGCCCCTAAATCAAACTCAATAAATACACCTGCTCTCGTTAGTCTTATTGGCACAATGTTTTCGTAGAATAAGTAGCCACCTAGGTACGTACCAGCACTCCCCACCTTTCTTCCAATCCGGTCCTTGGGTTCCCGCCTCCTGAGCTCTCGTGTTAGCTCACTATAGTGCTCCTACTCCCTAACCCTATCCTCCCCGTAGCCAGGGCATGCTCCATTCATCCACCATACTTTACTCTCGCCTCACTCTCACTCTTGCTCTATTCTTGCTGTCGTTCGAAAGGAAGGGTTTTATAAGAGAGAGAGAGACGGGGGGGAAATAGTGGGGTAAGGGCGCACATGAGGGGGGGGGGGGGAAGCAGGCTCGGTAACTGGCCATGAGCAGAGATTTAGATGAAGCTTTGCTCTCATATGGTAGGGGTAAACTGGGTAAGCTTCGTACTGGCAGTATTGTAGGACTTTGAAAATGTAAGCGTCCGTCTACTTCTACTTCTGTAACTACCGAGCTTGGGAAGTATGTTAAAGTATTCTGTGAACACACCGAATGTAACTGCAAGCATTTCTACGTTGTCTTGTGCAGCTAATTTATTATTCTGAAGTGCTTACTCACATCCCTAGGTAATTGGGTACTATATATATTTACTACTACTACGGATACAGTCCACTACAGGGGAAGAGAGGCCAGTGTTCTCATTCCCGGAACCAAGGCCCTCTATTACGTATACTCAGTACCAGTATAGAGAATACGGGTTATGAGACCACATTCGGGTGGCATTTCACCTTCTGGGAGGGGTAGTTACATGATTCCGGAGTGCGGATTATTCACTGCAACCATCCCCTAACTCTTTCGTAAGGATTTCCGCGCACAAGTGGCAACGGGCTAACCACCAGCCTAATAGTCTACCTTGCAACCCCATGCTGGGATCTATCTCATCAAGAAGCACGAATACTATCACCTACCAGTATACCAATAGCTAACCCGAATAGGCAGGCAACCGGCTTGACTTAGCGGCCAGACTAGACTTAAACAGGATGATATTTGAATAAATTGGGAATCAACTAGACTAAATCCGGATAAACATTTTCGTTTACGAGATTCGACAAAATCAGTTCAAGAGCCTGTAATCGTTTGCAACTGACTATCGGTTAGGCTAGTTAGGGTAGCACGAGATGTTGATATATCGTTCTACTCTTCTGTTAGTTGCGGATATGGATTGCAATGGAATTGAAGTCTTCTCTTCCAAACAACAAATTTGATCCCACAGGCATGCTCAGCTTATTAATATTCTTGTTCCCAGCCTCAGTTGCTTTGTTAGTGGTTTAATGGCTATACTAAATATACCTTACTTGCCTAGTCTGGCTGCATTACTTGCCAATGGAGAGTTCTTTAAAGAAAAGCAAATATAAATTTGGGCGTTGCAGTCTCGACTCAGGGTAACGGACACAGGTTATATCTAAGTCTCGGCACTGTAGACCGAAACTGGTATACACCCCTGTGTAACATACCGAAAATGGTAATTTCTAATCTCACACCATAGTGTACGTATACGTTCCACTATTAAGGTGCAGTATGTTGTGCCCTAACTAAAATAATTCATATCGATAAGTGAAACGTTGAGCTACCAATAAGAGGGCTTATATTTCCACCCATTATCATGCATTGCTTCTCATATTCCATTATTACTTTATCTTAATTGAATTTCCTTTGTGTTGCACATGTGGCAAAAACCCAGATAGTTCGAAGCCTTGGTAGCACTGTTTAATATAGGTTACAGCTTTAATTGCCCATATGCATGGTTGGTGCCTTGGTGCTGACAACATTAAACCAAAGATACTGTGATTTAATTTGAAGGTGTGTTACAATTATTACTTTTATAGCGGTGGTAACTCGAGGAACTTGAAGCGTAACCAATACTTGTCAAACCCTACTCTGTGTCCATGAGTTTCTATTCTAACTTCCAATGAAGTGGGTTTATTTCTTTTGACTCAATAGTTTCACCACATGCTTCGTGCCGGTATGTTGGCATTAAAATCAGTGTGCCATAATTGTTTGGAAAGTGAATATATATATATTGGCCAATATCTCTCAGTGTAGCGTTCCTGCGGCCCTAGCTCTCATATATGTGCACATTCTACTAAATTTCGGCCTCGTTTCATGGCTATACCTCTATCTAACGACATTACTTTTTCTGTTTTTACAAAAAAATGTGGTAGATAGATTAACGGCCCTAGGCAGGCTGGTGTGGTTTTTACAGTCAGCGGCATATACCTAATGCATGTTCATGTTCTTATAAATGCCACATGAACAGGCTAGGTCAAATGTTAATACGTACAATACGCGCTAGGTTGCCATCAGACCGCCCAGCTGGGACGGTTGCATGCCTATAGACCTAGTCATGCGAGACAGATTTTGAATTTCAATGTTGGAAGGTAACAAGTAATGTGATCATGGTCGGCTCCCATTACATATAGTTAGGACCTAATGTGCTATAGGGTTACCACACCTGGCCTTTTTCTGGGACTACGCTTACATGTACTTATTAATCGATATCCTTTGAAGTTATCTATAGTTAGCTACATGTGGCTTCTGTTGCAATTTGTGTGTATGCTCAGGAGGGGCAACGGGGTGGGGTCATGCTAAAGTTATAAGCGCTGAGGTACAAAGCTTGGTAGGTTTTGATGGAATGGCCGCCACCACAGATGCCCCAACCAGACTAAGATCCCCCCATATGCAATACTGCAATGCAATCATATGAACTAATTGGGGGCGTTTAGTTGCGGGCTTCCCACTCACAGAGCAATATACAAATGGCCACCACATTACCTCACCCAGGACTCTTATCTAAGGTCGGCGCCCAAGTTTAATGGGTAGCTCTGCATACCCTACCCAGCATCAACTCGGGGGGCCTGTTGAAAATATTCCGAATTCAAAGCAGCAGCATGGGAATATAATGAGACCAACACGCCATCTTAGGATTGATGTTCTCGAGAACTTACACGGTGCCACAAGCTTCGCCCGAGGAAAGGATTTTGTGAACTGGGTGATAACAAAGCTTACCCTAGGCCTCCCATAGCTCCAAGATTATATTTCGATGCGATTGGAAGTTCAAGCTGCAGTGGTATAGTGGAAAATGCAATAGCCGCCTGTATCTCCTCGCCCTCAAGGTCTGCAATTTTTTTAAATATATTTTTAAAAACCCCAGTGCTCGCACAATTTGAAGAGATCACCGAATTTTCCCAGGTTGTGCTGATGGCTACATAAACACGTATGAGGGCCTCTGTTGGACTTTTCATTGGAAATTCCAGTCGGTGTGGCATAAGGGTGCTTTAAACATGGATAATTCGGCCCATACCTCACCCAGAGAGAAAACTAAGGCTTGACGAGAAAACCAGATCGCAATATTGCACAATGGCCATTACATTGGTTCGTTCTAGTCTCTAGATTCGTTTGGCTTTTCAATCAAAAGCAGTACTGAATGATTCCACCTGCATGCGTTGGCGTATATATAAGCAGGAATGTTGAAACAGAGGTCAACCACATCTCATTATTTCGAGTCGAGGACTCTGTTATGGTCAGGATGAAATAAATTCATCCCTTTTTGAATCCCCGGTATTTTGGAAAGCAAGAGCGCTTAAGAGGTTAATACTCTATGCAATTTACGTTTCAATTAGTGACACCGAGCTTGAGGTTTCCCAGAGGGGTGAAGTAGAGCCGAAAGATTTAGATGTTGAAAGATAAATGCGTGGTGATTGGGAGAGGGGAAAGGAAGTGTGTTTTACCACCCTT
>Ga0307511_10002375_pt1 | contig 19685 bp, 24 predicted proteins | sample 13_EM_MG_FD_200266 | JGI IMG/M metagenome (GOLD analysis project Ga0307511, IMG submission 200266) | Populus trichocarpa ectomycorrhiza microbial communities from riparian zone in the Pacific Northwest, United States - 13_EM | ecosystem: Host-associated > Plants > Roots > Unclassified | place...
CGAGCTGGGGGCGGGCACCGTACCAGCGCGGCATTGGTGGGATGCGGTGTATCGCAAGAGTCATGGCGATTCCATGGTCGGCGATCCCCGGCCCGGAGCGCCTGCGACGCACGCCTGGTGGTCGGGCGATCAGGAGCAGGTAGGTGCGCTGATATACGGATACGAATCTGCGTGGTTGCCGGGTTCGTTGCTGGATGACGGGAAACGCGGCCGCCTGGCCGATGCGCTGTTTGCAGCGAGCCGCCTACACAAGGTTGAATTGCATATCAGCAAAGGTCTCGCAGGTGCTTCTACCGAGCACATCGCGGCAGCAGCGGACACCGCAACGAACCCACAGGTCTTATCGGCGTTCGCGCTCGCGATCATCGCTGACGGTGGTCCAGCCGCATATCCCGGGCTTCCTGATGTTAAGCCGGATCTGCCCGGCGCACGCGAAAGCAGGCGGGTGCTTGGGGCGGCGGCGATGCAGGAATTGAGAGCGGTGGCGCCGGAGGCCGGGTCGTACGTTTCGGAGAGCAATTTCTTCGAGCGCGCGTGGCAGCGCTCCTTCTGGGGCGAGCACTATGCTCGGCTCCGCGCGGTCAAGGCGAAGTACGACCCGGAGGGTTTGTTTTTCGTTCATCACGGGGTCGGCAGCGAGGAATGGAGCGCTGATGGGTTCGTGCGGAGGGGCCGGTGAAGCCCCCTGGAACCCGGTTTTCCCTTGCTGGTCAAGTACTTGCGCAAATGGGGGTTTTCCGCCCATTTTTGGCTTGTCGGGTTGAGCGGAGGGTGCGGGTTAGCGTACCCTTCGCGTCTTCCTTTTGCGTATGCGCGCTTAGCTCAGCTGGTAGAGCGTCGCCCTTACAAGGCGAATGTCGGCGGTTCGATCCCGTCAGCGCGCACCAAAAAATCAATGTGTTACGCACGGATTGAGCGGTTTGGAGCGCCGCACGGAACTGGTACGGAAAGGCGAAGGCGCCAATGGAACCCGCCGAGCCTCTACCCCCTGGAGTGATGAGCAACGAGGCGATGGCATCGCAGCCGGTACCTGCGGCACATGTGTTGCACCCCGCTACCGGTCACTATGGGATTCAGGGCTGGGACAATCCGAAGGTTGCGCTGTGGTCGGAAGCATGGATGACCAGCCGCAAGGACCGCCACGCTGTTGCCCACAAGGGTGCGCAGATGACGCAGGTACAAGCCACCGATGCGGGTCAACGTTGTCGACACATACATCAAACACGTGACGCAGAAAGTGGAAGACGCCCTTAAGCCGCTTCATGCGTGGTGACCTGGACGCAGCGATGTTCGAACTCCGGGCCGCCCACGCTGAGGCTAGCGGAATTCGGAAGTTACCTCGATTAGGCCGACGATGTACCGATTGAACTCAGGAAGATCCTCGGCGGGAATCCAGTATTCAGTGTGGATCGCTCCGCCGACTTTCTCCACCCGGTACCGGCTCAAATAGTACGCATCGACTTGGAACTTCGTCACGAATCCCGCGCCACTTGCCTTCACGTTCCAATCGCGCGCGATCTGGATGGCGTAGGGCTCGTTGGTCACCGGGTAGAAAATCGGCTGATCGGGGAGGCGCGGAGGAAACTCCCGCCATCCTGACGCGGCGATAAGTTCGTATTCTTTCGGTCCAACGGGGCGATACAGCGTGACAGTACGCTTGCCAGCACTGAAGCGCGCAATGACGTTCTTGCACGCCTGCCGGACTCTCATCCGATGACCTTCAGTAATTGCCTCGATTTCTGCATCCGCTTTGGACAACGCGGCGTCGCTCCAGCGACTGCGGACCTCGCCGAACGGCAAGTGATCGGTCTCGCTTGCCAATGCCCCAAAGACTACGAAATCGGGATCGGCCGCCCAGTCGGACACAATGCCATGCGCGCGCGCGGCCAAGACAATGCTGCCTTCGATCACTCCCACCTCGCCGTCGAGTACGGCCTGTGCCGTTCTCAGGGCGTCGCGAAGCGGCCATGCCGTTTGTTTTTCGGAAGTCATGGGTTAGAGACTATGGCTTTCGCATCTCGATGCTCTGCTGTGATTCCTGCTGCATTTTCGATGGCCGCCGCAGCCAGTAGAAATTCTTTGCGTGCGGGCCCGTGCGCAGGCGGCTGGCCGAGGGGCGCCACAAAATCCCGTTTCACAAACCTACCGCTTTCAACGTAAGGGGTGAAGGTCTGTTCCGGTAGTGGCTTTGACTACGTTGAGGGCAAGAGGGGTTCATAGTCGCCCGCGCGGCCACTGAGCCAGGATAGCTTTTGCTTGCCAATCCCCCTGAGGTAGTGCACTGACTGGACAAACAGAGTTTGCCGGAGATCCTCCGCTTTTAGCAGATCAGGTTTGCCGTCTCTCTCGATTCGAAGGAAGTGTGTTTCCTGAGGCTCGTCCGTGTAGCTGCGAGCTACAATGACAGTCGCGCCATCTGAAAACCGGTAGAGGTCGTACTCGTAATAATAGTCGTACCTGCCATCTGCGCCTTTCTCACCAGCATCGATGTGATGGGTCGATTCTATTTCCATCTTCAAACCTCGCTGAATTATGACTACCATCACGACATCGCTCAAAGGGTCGTGAACGCCCGGGGTATCGGCAGGGGAGTCCTTTAGGTAACCACGCATCCGGCAGCGCTGCTGTTTGGGCGCCCGCGCTCGATTGGGAGCGGTCGATGGGCTACGGCTATTTCCGTGAATTCGTTGCGCCCCCATGTTCAATGGACTCGACTGTGCTCCCCACCGGAGTCACGTGAACTGTCAGAGAGACCTCCTCATCGACCGAGAGATCTTCAGGCCCAACGTTTCGGCCCAGTCCGCCGGTTAGGCAGATCTCATCCTGATCCGTGCGATCGCGGCGGAGTAGGGTTACGTGTCGCTGGCATAAACTTCTTCCGCCGGTTCGAAAAGACGTGATTGTTGCCGGGACTACTTTCGTCTCACCCGGGACTAGGGTCGCCAACCAGTTGGCGGTCCAACCGAAAAAAAGGGCGCTGAGGGGTCCCCACGCAAGGACAGCGAGCCATTGCTTTGGCTCCAACGCCTGTGACTTGCGCTTCAGCGCGAGCCAAACGCCGCTAACACCAGCGACCAGTCCGGCGCTTGCAGCGATCCAAAGCGTAACGGCTGTGACACGATCAATTTCATTCATTCGATCAATGCCGAGAGCGACCGCGAAAGCATCCGAGAGAAACAAAACCAGCGGCGTGAATGTGACGACGGTCAATGTGAACCTGATCATATCTGCTGACAGTCGAGTATGTGGATGGATGTCATGCGGTAGTTTCACCCGCGTGAGACTTCAGCTTCAGTCCACCATCTTATGCTGTGGATTGAGGATGCGCTCCGAGCGGCGCCTCCAGTGCATTCGCAACGGCGTGTACTCGAGCGGCCGTCTCAATCTTCCGGAACCAGCGCCGGACTGACGGCTTCGATGGCTCAATGAAGCACAGGAAACCGTCTGGGTACTCATCGTAATTCCACATCCGATCCAGAGCCGAAATTGCGGATTGTCGAGGTCGACTATGTACCCCCAGTCCTCGGTGTACACCGCTTTCGCCGTGAATCCCCGATCGGCGAGCTGCGGCTTGAGGTACTCCACCAATGCCTCGCCCCACCGACCAGGGTTGATTTTTTCATCTTCGCGGGGTCGGGCCGGAAAGGCATCAGAGCGACAGTATTTCCACCTGATCGAAACCGGCTTCTGCGGGGATTGCCTGCTTCGTACTTGCCAACCGGCGAACTGATCACTGAGGCAAGTCGTGCCAGCTCGGCTGACGCAATGTTCGCATGCGTGTCGTCCGACAGATGGTCGTCGGACGCTAGTTGTGTGGTGATTGGTGTCGTTTGCCGGATAGCCTAACGGCAGCTCTGTGGATCAAACTAACGCTACATGAGCAATCGAACTCACCTGACGACCTGGGTCGCTCACGAGTCAAAAGCGCGATTCGCCGAGTTGGCCAGGGCTCAAGGAATCTCAGCGTCCGCAACGACTGCGCATGTGACGGCGCCCGCCCAACGAATAGAATTCTTTCGGTGTGTAATCAGGCGGAGGGTGGCGGATATGCGGTTCTTTCTGTCGATGATGTGCCTCGCAGCGACGACTGCGGGTTTCGCGGCTGCATCGCCCCATGTCGTAGAGTCAATGGAGCGGTCCGTCAGTCCGAAGCTGGTGATACGCGGCGAGCACCGCCCTCCCGTCTCGCTGGCACAACGCATGGAGCAGCTCAAGGTCCGCGCCGTCAGCATCGCCGTGGTCCGCGACGGCAAGCTCGACTGGGCCCGCGCCTATGGCTACGCAGATCGGGAATGGAAGATACGCGCTACGCCCGACACCCTGTTCCAGGCCGGCTCGATCAGCAAGCCGATTACGGCCCTAGCAGCCCTACGAGGCGTCGATGCCGGTACTCTCGACTTGGACCGCAACGTCAATGACTATCTCAAGAGCTGGCAGCTGCCCGACAACGAGTTTACGGCCGTCCACAAGGTCACGGTCCGCAACATCCTGAACCATACGGCGGGTCTCACGGTCTGGGGATTCCCCGGCTACACCCGCGCCGCTGGAATGCCCTCGATCGTCGACGTCCTTGACGGCAAGGGTAACACCCCGCCGATCCGCGTTTGGAAGCAACCAGACCAGAGCTGGCGCTACTCCGGAGGCGGCTACACGATCCTGCAACTCTTGCTTAGCGACCAGAGTGGCATGCCTTTCCCTGTACTCATGCGCGACAGGGTGCTGAAGCCACTGGGCATGAACCACAGCACCTACGAGCAGCCGCTGCCGCAAGCGCTGCGTGCGATTGCCGCGGCCGGCTACGACCGCAAGGGTAAGAAGGTCGAAGGCGACTGGCACGTGTATCCCGAAATGGCCGCGGCCGGGCTCTGGACCACTCCCAGCGACCTTGCCAAGTACGTTATCGCCATCCAGAGAGCAAACCGCGGCGACACACACCTCCTGTCGCCGAAGCTGACGCGCGCCATGCTCATACCAGGCATGAGCAATCATGGTCTCGGACCCGTGATGACGGAGGACGGCCTGCGCTTCGGCCACAACGGCGCAGACGAGGGCTTCCAGGCCAACTTCACCGGCTTTCTCGACGGTCGCGGCGGCGCGGTTGTCATGACGAACTCAGACAACGGCGGACACCTCGCTGAGGAGTTGATCTTAACGCTCGGTAATCTGTACGGCTGGCCGGGAATTAAGCCTGTCGAGCGGTCCGTCGCCCAAGTGTCCGTTACTATACTCAACAGCCTCGCTGGGACGTATGCGGTGCTCACCGGCGGGGACAATGGAAAGACGGAGGATTTCGATGTCGCGAGGGAAGGCGGCACTCTCGTGATGACCTACAACGGCGAGAAAGTATTGAAGCTGCTACCCGAATCTGATCGGAAGTTTTTCGACAGCGATTCCGGAATGCCAGTCGAGTTCTCGCTGGAGGACAAGGCGGCCACGATAGTTATCGGCGGTTGGGGACGAGGCGTCCGGCACGGCCACGATTGAGCGGGAGCACCTCGACCCGTCTTGACAAATGCGGCAACCTACGCCTCAGTATTGATCCGGTCCCATCTGCGAAGTCTGGCTCCGCTCCCCAAAGACGAACTCCTTGTTCTCAAGCGGGCCGTTTCTGAACTGGGAGCTCTCAGTGATGGAAGTACAACCTACCAAGGGGTCGTGGCGAACCGGGAGTCCGAGCGAAGTCATGTCATGGCTCTCTTGCCTTACGGTTTCATGGTGGATCGCCGGGGGATGGGCGCTTGATCTTTTTGTCGGCGCGCAAGGCCGAGTGCATGGTGATCTCGACGTTGGAGTACTGCGCAGTGAGATTATGGATGTGCTGGTAGCGCTTCCATTGTGGGAGTTCTTCGAAGCCAAGGAGGGGGTGTTGACCCGCCTCGACGCAGGGAATGCGCCTCGAGCAGAAGTAAATTCGCTATGGTGCCGGCCGGCGAGTTCCAGCATTTGGGCCCTGGAACTGGTGCTCGATCAAAGCGAACAAGACCGTTGGGTGTTTCGGCGTGACGCCAGAATTCAGCGGCCACTCGCGACTGTCATTCAGCATAGCCCAGAAGGTATCCCCTACCTCGCGCCCGAGATTCAACTCCTTTACAAGGCCCGAAATGTCAGGCCACAGGATCAGGCGGATTTCGATCGCGTTGTACCGCAATTGGATGTCAATGCCCGTGCTTGGCTCAAATGGGCGCTCTGCACGGTAGAGCCGGATCACAAGTGGATATCAATGCTCGATCCGCATCGAACGCCTGAAGAAGATGATTAAGTTGAGCGCGCGCCTCGCCGTGGGCGCAGCGATGCGGTCCTGGTGGGCGATAGATTATCCCTCCGCCTTGCGTATCAGATTTCGGATCGCAAGCACGCAGACGCCGGCGAGACCCGCCGCTAGGCACGACCAATGCAGCATCGGGACGGTTACGGCGAGCAGCATCGGATTGGAATCGCTGAGCGGCGCGAATGGCCTAATGTCCGGATGCATGATGCTGTCGAAGAATATGTGCGATAGCGTGCCTGCTGTCGCGCCGATCGCGACGCCCCCGATTCCCAGGTCTTGCCACCGAAATGGATTGGGAACGGACCAGACTCCAGTCAATCGGCGTGCCAAGGTAAAGAGCGCAACAGTCGCCATCGCTACAATGACCGCGCCGACGTAAGTGTGAAAGAACCGGTGGAGCGGATATTGTCCTGTGAGCAGGTAGTATAGCGGTTCGAGATCGATCAGCACGTTGGCTGCACAGAATGCAAGAAAGCTTACATATCGAGGGGCTGCCGCATGTAAGACGGCGCCTGGACCGAAGTGAAACGGAGTAATCGGCATAGTGAAGAACGATGTTATCGGAAAACATCAGTGTTGAATTGATCTGCAGTGCGGCAGTGGCAGGCACCAAATCCAATCAGGCGCTAATCGCGCCGCGCGATGCCATCGATAACCGATGGCCGCCACCTCAGGTCCGGCGCCGAAAGGTCGACCAGCACGTCGTCCTCCACGCGGAAGCGCATCTTTGTGGTCTTGTTCACGGAGAGGTGTTGTTCGACCCGGAACTCAAGCCACCGAAAGTTCGGATAACTCTTCCTTCTTGGGTGCTTTTGCGGCGTCCCGATCACGCGGCTTTACCGCGCTCATATCCAGCCGACCCACTGGCGCGGAATCGAACGTACCGCTTTCGTCGAAGCGTCGCCCAAAACGGCGGCGCTTTTATTCCAAGCTCGAATCCTACATATCTTCGCGCTCAATGAACGCCGCACACATGCAGACGCCCGACAATCACGCATGCTGCGACGTTAGGCGCGGTCGCCTGATGACGTACGCCCAGAAGGACCCGGTCGTCAGCGTGCGCCTCGAGTCCGAACTGCTGATTCCGCAATCTCACCGAATCCGGTAATCCTCACCGGCTTGCGATCAGGAAATTCGGCAACTAAGGCGAGCTTGCCGCCCACTTTTGCGACGTAATGCCGGAGGGTAGAGAGCAGCATGTCGGCGCGTTGTTCGTACCGCGAAACCGTGTCCTGGCCAACTCCCAAGTCTGTGGCTAGCTTCGCTTGCGTGCGTCCTAGCGCGTGCCGTAGTTCTCTCAACGACATCTCCTCAGCCACGAGCTCCGCCGCCCGCTTGTTGACTTTCTCGCGCCTTGCGCGTGGAAGCTGCGCAATCTTCTCGCTTAATGTACGTCCCATATTTGATCTCCTGTCCTATTTGATCCGATCGAGGTGCGCATCGAATCGCTTGTCGGCCGTCTCGATTAACCGTCGGTAGAAGCGCTTCTGGCTCGTGCCGGATTTGTCACCCGCGACTAACAGCATAGCGCGGCGCTTTGGGTCGAACGCAAAGGCCGCACGCCAGACGCCGCCGTCGGCGTCGAACCTTAGCTCCTTCATATTCGAATGCTTCGACCCCTTCAGGGTGTCCACTCGCGGGCGCCCGAGACTCGGGCCGAACTGCTCCAGGAGCTTGGCTTGTGCCAGAAGCTCATCCTGCACGGAATCCGATAATTCGTCGAACTCCGCTTCAAACTCAGCCACAAATTCGACTGACCATGCCACGATTAGTATGCCTTATAAACCATATGGTGTCAAAGCCATATTCTAAAATTAGCCTACACTGCCTTCTTGCTGGACCTGGATAGTCAGTTGCGTGCCGCGGGCCCCTGCTATCGAGGGGCCCGCCAATAAAACGCCTACAAAACTTCTGCATTATCCTGGGTGGCCAGAGGAATTGCGTTCTCGGCGCGGACGATGATTCGGCCGAGCGGCACACAGTATTTCCTCACCGCATTCTGCATCAGAAGCCGCGCAAGGTTGCCCCCGCCCGATTCAAGAAATTTGGAAAGCGATGCCACTTGATCAGCAGCGGACAGTAGTTCCTCTTGCGCGCTCCTTGGACGTGAGCCGCAATCGCCTTAACAACCGCGGTGGATGCACTCCGTGTTGCGTACGTCAGTTTCCGACGTCAGTCTCGCCGTGACTCAGACGCGCGATTCGGATCATTTCGTATCGATATGGGAAGCTACATTTCTCTACAAGCACCCATGTTTGCGAGTTTCCGGCGCCATTGGTACGAGATGTCAGCTGGAGCGGCAATCTCCTCATACTCAGTCGGTGCAAATCGCCAGAGGAGCGAGAATCTTGACGCCGTTCCGGCAGGTTCAGATCCCTGCTCTTGGCGCGAGCGCGATCGGAGCTACAGGCACAGAGTAGACACGCGCACTGATGGCAAGCTTTAGACTCTGCGGTATGCATGCCAGCCCAACATCAGTGCGGGTGTATTGACACCTACGCCGCCTCGGTCATCCTTTCGCCTCTACATCGGTCTTCCGGAATGCGGCTTCCCCAGCGTCGGACACCTCGACCCACTTCGGGTCAGGTGCGGCCTTGGCATCGTAGTTGTCGTGCCAGTTCCACCACTTGTACGGCGGGGTCTGGGGGTATCCCTTCGGCGAGTCCTCCCAAGCCTCCTGTCGGCCGAGCGCCGTGATGTCGAGGTAGCTCCAGGTGGTGCCCATCGCCTCGTCGCCGCGGTTGTTGATGAAGTATGTGCGGAACACCTTGTCGCCTTCGCGGATGAATGCATTGTGGCCGTGCCACTCGTTCACGCCGAAGTCGGTGTCGAAGGTGTCTGTGATGGTGTACCACGGCATCTTCCAACCCATTCGTGCCTTCAGGCGTTCGATGTCCTGGTGTGGCGCGCGCGAGGCGTACGCGAGCGTGGTGTCGCGGACGTTCAGATGGGCCAGGTGCGCGACCTGATCGGCGCCCAGGGAGCAGCCGCGGCAGGCGTGCTCGGGCCAGCCGTGCACCCCAGGCTCGAAGAAGGCGCGATAGACAATCAACTGCCGGCGGCCCTCGAACAGGTCGAGCAGGCTAACTTTGCCCCGGGGACCTTCGAATTCGTACGCCTTCTCGACGGCCATCCACGGCATCCGCCGGCGTTCGGCGGCCAGGGCGTCGCGGGCCCGCGTCGGGGCCTTTTCCTTCACGAGCATCTGCTGGCGCGCAGCCTCCCAGTCCTCCGGCGACACGATCGGCGGGGTGCGCATGGCGGGTTGTTCGCTGTTCCGGTCTTTCTCAGGTGTCTTGTCCGTGGTCATGGCGGTCTCCGAATTGGACGAGGTGGCTCGTCAGTTGCAGTCGTTTGGCTGATTAGCGGCTGGGAGACAGGTTGCCATGGGCCATTCATCGATGTGAGTTACAAATGTGGCGCGATTTGCCTCAAGGCTCGCCGAGGCGCCCGACCACCAGATTATTTACGTCGTCCGGTGACGCGGGCTGAAAGCTATCGATGACAGACTGGCCAACTGGCACCGTGCGGCGCGCGTCGTCCGAGTATTCCGGTCGGAATATTCCCAACTGATATTGGGCCACGCGGGTGGAGTGTGTCTCTCGCAGCCATCTGGCAAACCCCGTGGCGTCGGCCGGACTTGAAAATATTGCGCGGAACGGACCTGTTTTTTGATCGAATAGCGCGAGCCAGAACTCGCTTCTGCCTCTTTCGGCGGTCTTTCTAAGATCCCAGAGAGGTGGTGTTACGGCATCGCGATCGGCGAGTGTGACGCGAGTTTCTGCGGAGCATTCCCAACGCTCCATTGCAGGACGGGGACCGGCCACTATGAGGTCGAGGCTGATCATTGCTGCAACAAAGTCGTACATCGAGAAATGACGCAATGGGGTCAGTGAAATCTTCATTGCATCCACAGGAATTGGCCGGCGTTCTTCGCTCCACATCTGGGGGACCGATATGGCCATTTCATCGATTGGAGCCCCACCAGGTATCACTAACAGATCAAGCGAGACGGTTTGGGGCTGTAGGGTGGGTCCATTCAGAAATGGTGAGAGACGAAGTCCCCCAGGGCTGACATCTATTGCGTGTGATACTTCGCCGGATGCATGACCGGCGGCGTTGCGTTCTACGGCTGCCCAACCTTTGAGCGTGCCGCCGACTGTTGTTGCCGAGAGCGCACTCGAGAGGATCCTCATGCCGCGAGCCGCGCCGCTGGGTGAAACGGATACCAGGAGTCTGCGACCCAAACCGCCGTTGCCGGCTCCGTTGTCGACACTCAACTCGGGCGGGATCGTCACGGGAACACTGGACGCGGAAATTTTGATGGCAGCCTGCAGCTCGGCAGGACAGGACGGCTCAGGTAGTTCTTCCGTAACGACAGCAGCCGGCCGCGTGCTCTGGCACCCCGCCGATCCAATGATGGTCGCGATCGCCGTTGCGGCGACGAATTTGCGCATATTTGCGATTCCTCCATGGACGACCCACTTGCGGATCCCAGCCTATATGCTACAGTCTGTAGCAGTACCAATGGTAGCGTTATGAATCGTCACACAGCGGCAGACTTGGGAGATTTGGAGCGGGAAGTGCTGCGCTTGGTGTGGCGCTTCGGCTCGGTCACGGCGGAGAAGGTTCGTGGCGAGCTGGATCGGCCCTTGAAGGAATCGACCGTACGCACTGTCCTTCGACGCCTGGAAGAGAAGGGACACGTGACGCATGTCGTCGATGGCCGAACCTTTGTGTTTCGCGCTTCCGAACCCCGCAGCCGTGCGGCCGCCAGGGCAGTCAAGCGGATTGCAGACTGGTTCTGCGAAGGCTCGGTCGAAGAAGTGTTGGTTGGCCTGGTCGACGCAAAGATGCTGGATCGGGCCGATCTCACGCGAGTGGCGGAAAAAATCGCAGCGTCGAAGGGAGGGTCGCGAAAATGATCAGCCTGATGGTGGAGGCCGCACTGCGGTCTTGCGCACTGGCAGTTGTGGTATGGCTCGGGATTGCCGTATTTCGCGTCAACAGTCCGCGCGTTGAGAAGATCGCATGGACAACCGTGCTCGCTGGCGCAATTGCCATGCCGGCTCTGTTGCACTGGCCGCTTACGCACGCACTTCAAGTTACCTCGTTTGCACTTCCGAGTGTCGGAATTCAGGAGCTTCATTTCGTCGATGTCGCATCTCGCGGACCCGCGATCGTTGCAATTGTGTATGTCAGCGTATCGCTCGCACTTTTCATACGGCTGGCCGTTGGCGTCGGTCGGATATGGCGGATCCGGCGCGGAGCGTGGCGGGTACGTGAGGCATGGACGCTCGGAGCGGATGTCCGGGTAGCGCCTCAGTTGTCGAGTCCCGCTACGTTCGGCTCAACGATTCTCCTGCCGGCGGGTCATACGTCGTGGGCGGATTCCAAGCGGGCAGTCATCCTGGCTCATGAGCAGGCCCATGTTCGGCACCGCGATAGCCAGATCCAATGGCTGGCGGCAATTCACTCGTGCGCTTTTTGGTTCAGCCCATTGGCTTGGTGGCTGCGGCGTCGGCTTGCAGAACTCGCGGAACATGCGAGCGATGATGTGGTACTGGATGGAATTGCCGATAAGGCAGGATACGCAACAGTGTTGCTGGAAGTGGCGCAGGCGCGGCGACAGGTCATTCGGCCAACGTTACATACCGCGTAAAGTTTGCATTGGACAGGTCGGTCCCGTAAACCCAATGCGCGTTGCGCTGCCGGCGGTCGTTCTATTCATGCTGGTGGGCTGCAAGGCAGGACGGGCAGTCCCTGGTTACAGCCCCGGCAACGCTTGACGCTTGGTGGGGCGCCAGAGTCTGGTGGCGTGCATCCAAGTAGGTGACAGCGGAGGTGCTGTACCAGTTATGTAATGTTAGTGTAGGCTAGCCGGCGCAGGCTACGACGAGGACGGGGCAAAGCCTCGGCCACAAGAAAGCCAAAAAGCCGCTTCCCCGGTTGGATAGGAGCTCACGGATTGACGCAAAGGAGTGCGAAGGACACGGGATCCGAGCCTGCGATCGACGTTCCCACATTTGACGAGCAGGTAGTTGTCACCTTCGGCCACCAGGCGAATGTGCCGCTCGCCAGTATGGGAAATAGATCGGGCGTGCGGCTCAGCATCGAGCAACTGTCGTTTTTGCTGGCTTGCCTGCTGATTGGCGCCGCCGTCGCCGCGGGATTCCTGGAGCCTTTGGCTGCGATGTTTCGTACGATACCGAACGATTACAACGAAGGTTGGAATGCGTTCTGGGCGGATGCTGCAATGCATGGACGTGCACTGTATCCCGCGCCCGATAGCGACATCGCCAACAATTACCCGCCGTTGTCCTTCTTCATCGTCGGTGCGGTGGGTTACCTGGTGGGTGATGACCTGTTCGCGGGCCGCCTGGTGTCCCTCGTCAGTTTTGCCGTGGTCACGATGTGCATTTATCTGTGGCTGAAGGCCAGCGGCTCCTCGCGCAGGCTCGCTATGTTCGGTGCGTCCCTTTTCGTGGCGTTGTTCATAGCTTGGGCGCCGGACTACATCGCAAACGATGATCCGCAGCTGTTGGCCCACGCGATCATGATGACGGGGCTGTTGGTTCTTTGGCGCGGCAATCTGACCACGTCGTCTGTCGTTGCTGCGGCGGTTTTGATGCTGTGCGCCGGATTTACCAAGCACCTGCTGATTCCATTGCCCCTCGTTACGACTGTGTGGCTGGCCCTGCATGCGCGCCGACAGTTCATTGTGTGGATGCTGGCATCTGCCGTTACGGCACTGCTGCTGTGCGGTGCGACCTATGCGCTATATGGTCCCAGTTTCGTCGCGGATCTGTTATCCGCGCGTTTGTATTCGACTTACCGCGCATTGAAGCGGGCCCGTGAAGTCATCGTGCTGTGTTGGCCTGCGATCATTCTCATGTTGGTGATCGTTGTGCAGCTTTACCGATCCAGAGACAGGGCGCGTCTGGCGGACCGCGCACTTTTCGCGGTGTTGTATGCGCTCGCCGCCGGCGTGATCGGCGCGTTCAGCGCGGGCGGCGCGGGCGTGGATAGGAACTCCTTCTTTGATTTCCTGATTGGCGCCAGCTTGTGCGCGGTCCTAGGCCTCGAAGCGTTGCAAGCTCTCAGGAAGCGCGGGTCGTCCGGGTCGTCCGGGGCGTGGGTGAGCGCCGCAGTGATCTGTGCGCTGGGCGCGTTGGTGGTACCGTTGACCTATCGAGTGCTGAATCGACTGACAGCGGAAGAGCACCAGCTGCAGACGCTCGGTGCTCGCGAAGCGGATGCTCGGGAAGTTATTCGTTTGATCAAGGGCCTCGGCCCGGGTCGCGCCGCGTGCGAGACGCTCTCGCTGTGTTATTGGGCGAACGCAGGTTTCCAAGTGGACTTCTTTATGTACGGCCAGAAGCTCCAGATGGGCGTGCTGCCTCCGTCATCCTGCAAAGACGTGTTCCTCGCTCCTCAGATGCGTCTCGTGCAGCTCGAGAAGTACAGAGGTGAGCCGGTGTCGGGGCGCCTTCCTGCGTCGTGCAACGACGTGATCCATGAGCACTACAGGGTGCTGCGGGATTCGCCATTCAGCGTGCTGCTCGCTCGCAATGACGGTTAACTGCGATCGTGCTCAGGGCGGATACTTGAGCGCCCGCACGATAGCCTGAAACCGCGGTTCGCCGCGTAATGGATCCAGAAACGCGTCCGTTTGGACACACTCCACGCCGGGATCGAACACCCGCAATCCTCTCTCGAGCGAATCCAGCGCTTCCTTCGTTTTGCCCCATTGAGCGTAGATCTGGGCATATTGATATGAGCCGTAGTCGCCCTGTTCCGCCATCGCCGTGGCGAGCGCCGCTTGCGCTGCCTCGTGCTGTCCGAGCTTTTCGTACACGAGGGGCATGCACGCCTGCCGATGATAGATGTCCGGCTCCGCTTCGCGTAATTGCCCGGGTCGCATCGGCTTTTGCTTTGGAAAACACCTCGCGGGTGGCTTGAATCAGGAAGTAGCTGCCGTATTGCACGAAGGCTCTTGCGCGGCCCGTGTAGGCCAGGGCGAAATTGGGATCCAGGCTGATGGCTTCGCTGAAAGCGGCGATTGTCTCGCGTGCTTCCTCGCCACTGCGTGCCGTCGCCGCCGAAAGCTTGAGGCCTCGCAGGTAAGCATCGAGCGCGAGCGGGTTTCGTGTGACTCCCAAGCCCGTTCTTGCGGCGGCATCGCCGAACAACGTGATTTTGAGCGCCATCGCCACGGCGTTAGCGATCTCGCTCTGCACCATCAGCACGTCATCGAGACTACGGTCGTAGGTTTGGGACCAGACGTGGAATCCGGTGACCGCGTCGATGAGTTGTGCGCAAAGAAAGTCAGATTGCCATATCAACGGTCAGCTCGCGGTGTGGCTGTTCCGCGCAAATGCTCTCGACCGACAAGTAACTTGTATTGCCGCGCCCTATGCGTCGGCCTATATGTCCGAAATTGCAGGCAGGTGGCGAACTGCCGCGAAAGCCTGGAAAGAGCTTGGATGTCCCTATGAGCAGGCAACCCTGCTTGCGCTGCACGGTGCCGAGTCTGACAAGCGTGAGGCGCTCGCGGTTTTCGAAGGTCTCGGTGCATCTCCGGCAGCGCGGGCACTTCGCAAGCAGTTCCGGGCTGACGGGGTGAAAGGTCTTCCGCGCGGCGCGCAGGCCTCTACACAGAATAACCCACACGGCTTGACCCGGCGTGAGGCGCAGATTTTGGCGTTGTTGTCGGAAGGTCTGCGAAACTCCGCAATTGCCAAGCGATTGTTTATCTCCCAGAAGACGGTTGCGCATCACGTGTCCTCCATTCTGATGAAGCTCGGAGTGCCGTCTCGGGCAGAAGCGGTGGCCCTTTGTACTTGACAGACCTCGCCTGGATGGTTGTGATCGCCATCCTCCGTCCCCCAGTGCCGCAGGTCCTGTCGAAAACATGGAATCTTTCGCGATCACCCGGTCCCAGGCCAGGCGCATCTGGCTGCATGCGCAGAAGTTGGATACGCCGGCGCCCTTTGGCAACGGGCCTGATGCGACACCTGCCGCGATCAGGCACCTGGGATATGTGCAGATCGATACGATTCACGTCATCGAGCGCTGCCATCACCACATCCTGTTTGCGCGGATCCCGGAATATCGCCGCGAACACCTGCAGCGCGCCCAGTCTGTCGACAAGACCGTTTTCGAATATTGGACGCATGCCCTGTCGTATATACCGGCCGAAGACATGGGTTACTACGTTCGCGCCATGCGCCGTTACTGGCGGCTTCGCAGTGTCTGGTTCACGAATGTCAAAGACAGCGATGTTCGCAAGGTACTGACACGGATACGCAGGGATGGCGCGCTCACGATCCGTGATATCGACGACGATGTACTGGTTGAGAAGGATCACGCCTGGGCCAGCCGGAAGCCGTCGAAACGCGCATTGCAGTTGGCCTTCTACAAAGGGCTGGTGACGATCAGTCAGCGTGCCGGGATGTTGAAGACCTACGAGCTCATGGGGCGGCACTTCGGTTGGCAACGGCTGCCGCCCGCCGCTTCGACCCTTAAGACGAACGAGTACCTCGTTGACCGGGCGCTGCGGGCCCAGGGTATCGTAAGTGTCGATTCCATCTGTTATCTGAGAGCCGGAGACAAACCGGCTGTGCAGCGCGTGATCGACAGGCGAGTCCGCCGCAAGGAGCTGGTGCCCGTGGACCTCGAGGGTGCGGGCAAGTGGCAACACTGGGCGCGGCCTGAAACTCTGGAGCAGCGGGTGGAGGCCGGCGAGTGGGTCCACATCCTCTCGCCATTCGATCCGCTCATCAACCAGCGCAAGCGGTTGCAGTTGATCTTTGGCTACGAGCACCGCTTCGAGGCATACGTGCCCAAGGCCAGGCGCGTGTTCGGTTATTTTGCCTGTCCGGTGCTGATCGGCGATGAAATCGTGGCGGCGATCGATCTGAAGACGGACCGCGAGCGGCGCAAGCTGCTGATTCAGCAATGGACCTGGGTGGGCAAAGGGTCGGCGCGGGCGCACAAGAAAAAAATCGAGGCCGCCTTGGGGGCCTTCGAGCGCTTTCAGCTGGCGTGCTGACGCTGTGCACTGCGGCCTGCGACAAATGGGCCGGTCACCACAGTTTCCTATGGGTGATGGCCGGGAAGAAGAAAAAGAAGCCGAAACAGCCAGCGAAGAAGAAATACCCGCCAGACGAGCCGCCTTTCGGGCACGCATGTGCTTTGCCGGGAAGTACCCTCGAGGTAACCCCGGTGTCCGTGCCGACCCGGATTCTGCCGAAAAACGCCGGCGTGCGTTATCCACCCCCCCTCGCGCCAGCAGCTTCGGCAGTATCCGCTCGGCACGGCTTCGTTCCGCGACTTCGGCGGCGGTCGAAGCTTCCGCGCCGGTGTAGCGATTTTCCGCAGTCCGCAGCTTTTAGTTGATGTCCATATTTTGATACATTGGCATGAGCCATGAACAGCTTCGTACGGAACATTGCACGCATTACGGGCCCGGCTTTCGCTGAAAGCCGGGGCTCGATTGCGTTGGGTGTTCCACGGTCCAGTACGAGGTTGCAGGCTCATGAGTGCCGAAAGTCCACTACCTTCCCCCACTTCCGCGCTGTTGCGCCTGCGGGTCACGGCTGAAGCCGACCTCGGCGCGCTGTCGCGCGTCCTCGAACGATTCCAGAATCTGAACGTCGTGCCCCGCCGGGTCGTGGCGGAGATGGGCAGCGGGGACGTTCTGCATATCCAGGTCGATATCGTGGGAATGGCCGAGGAGCGCTTGTCGCTCATCACTGCCAAGTTGAATCAGGCGTTGAGCATCCGCGACGCCTATTGGCATGCCGTCTGACTATTCGTCCACCCAGCCGGGTGCATCTGCTGACGGCGGCTCATATGGGGCGGGCGGCGGGTTTGGGGGTGGAGGGGGGGGGGGGTGGCCCGGCTCGACTGCGGATGCGTCGGATTCCGCCTCGGCTTGGACTTCCAGGTCAGCCGCCGCCGACGCGGCAACCTCACTTCGGACAGGCAGGGTGCTTGCCGGCTGTTGAGGGGTGGGCCCTGACTGCCAGGGGAAGACTTTGTGGGACACCGGGCGATCTATGGACGCGACGAGTGGTAGTGGCGAGCGCCCGATCGAGTTGTTTGCGTTCAACATGAAGAAAGTCAGGACTGCAGCGGTGACCGCTGCGAAAACTCCCGATCCAACGAAGATGGCAGCGCGTTTCTTGCCTCCGGAGACACCACGCGCGTAATAGGTTGGTCGACGTGTTGTAGTGAGGCGCGCCAGCTGAGCGAGTGAGTCGTTGGACATGGCCGGCTCTCGCCGCCGCCCGCCGCGGCCTCCGGACTCGTGTGATTGCTGAATTGCACCGAGCACGTCGACAGACGAAATACTACTGTTCGCGTCGAGCTTGGCTGCGTTGCGCTTCGCGAGTGCGCGTTTGAACGCCTGGGTCTGGGGAATTCGCGCGTCTTGTCGCGCTGCCGCCGCGGCCCGTCGTGCCCCGGTTGCCACCCCAGCGTTTGCAGCGCGTTGCGCAGTTGGGGTCGCGCGAGCCTGCGCAGCTTGGCGAGGCTGTGCCTGCCGCGCAGAGCCGGAAGCGTGTGCGGCCGTGTTGCTGTTTGCGCCCGCGCTTGTGCGCGCCGTTGCCACAGCTGTGTTTGTAGTGCGTTGCGCAGTTGGGGTCGCGCGAGCCTGCGGCGACTGACGAGGCTGTGCCTGCCGCGCAGAGCCGGCAGCGTGTGCAACCGTGCTGCTGTTTGCGGCCGCGCCAGTGCGCATCGTTGCCACAGCCGCGTTTGCAGTGCGTTGCATCGAGGCGGTGTTGCGCACCGTTGCCACAGCCGTGCTCGACGCGCGTTGCCCCGTTGTCCCCGGCCGGGCACGCACAACCTGGCGAACCTCTACATGCAGCGACTGGCTGGCAGCCTGTGGTGCGATCGCGCCGCGCCCGTTTACAGCAGTGCCGTTGCGCGCGGCCGTCGCCACCACGGCGCGTTGCACCGGCGTGCCCGCTACCGCTCGTTGCTTCTCCGGTGCAGGTGCGATCCCCTCGGTCTCCGCGCCGCAGCTGCGAGCAAGATTCATCGCAGCCCAAAGTTTGCGGAAACTGATCGGGTAGGGAAGCGTACGAAACAGGCCAAACAATCCCAGCTCGCCCTTGAGCAGGTTCAGCGTCGAAGGCCGGGCCGCGAAAATACGCAGGGAGTTTGGCGTGTTGACGGCTGCGTGACTCAGCACCTCGAGGCCCGATCCGTCGCTGAGCGTCTCGCAGGCGATGATCAAGTCGAACTCGGTCCGCTCCAACAGCGCGATGCAGGCGGCTTTGGTCGCGGCCGTCTCGATCGTCAGGTCGTCAGCAAACGCACCGGCATTGGCAGCCAGTAGTTTGGCGTTTCGACCTGCAACGAGTACCCGCATGCACACTGAATACTACAGATTGAAGGTAATTTGCAGTGCCGCCAGAATGCGACACTCGCGATTTGGAAGACTGGCGTTACCGCATCGCAACGTCGACTCGCGCTCGCCAACCCCCGCCCAGCGCCCTGAACACGGCGATTTGGTCCTGGATCAGTGCCGCATCCGAGCTGGCTACAGCAGCGTCCGCCGCAACCAGCGACTGCTCGGTCGTAAGCAGGTCGAGATTGCTGAGCGAGCCGGCCAGGAATTGATCATGTGCCATGTCGAACGCCTCGTGCGCGCGGTCCTGTGCATCTGACAGCGCCTGACGGCGGTCAAGCTCGGAACCGTAGGTCGCGAGGGCCTGCTCCGTCTCTTTGAGAGCCTGGAGCACCACGGAATCGAAGCCGGCCAGAGCCGCGGCGGCAGTGGCCTTGGCGGCCCGGACCCGCGCGCGAGGACCCGCCATGTTCGGAAAGGTCCAGCTGATGCTCGGTCCGACGCCCCAGGTGCGCGAGTTCGGCGAGGTAAATTCGCTCAGCTCGGACGTGGCCGCACCGTACAGACCCCGCAATGTGATCTTTGGGTACAGATCGGCCGTGGCGACCCCAATCCTGGCCGTCGCCGCAGCCATTCTCCGATCCGCCTGCCGCACGTCCGGCCGCCGTTTGAGCAGGGTCGTCCCATCGCCCACGGGGATGAGATCCGTCAGGTGCGGTGGCGTCACGCAACTTGCCACTTCGTTTGGGGCCATGGTCGGCGTGCGTCCCAGTAGGGCGGCGAGCTGGAACAATGCCGATCGCTGCTGTCCCTCCAGCGGCGGGATGCTGGCGCGCACCTGCGCCACGAGTCCTTGGGCACGGACGACGTCGAATTGGGAGTTGGCGCCGGCTTCGTTCCGGTGAACAGTGATGTCAGCCTCGCGACTGACCACATCGAGGGAGTGTCGTGCCACCTGCAGCTGTTCACCGAGTGCGCAGATCTGTGCGTAGGCGCGCGCAGTCTCTGCCGCAACCGTTATCTTCACACTGTCGTGCGCTGCGGCAACAGAAT
>Ga0307511_10002376_pt1 | contig 19680 bp, 5 predicted proteins | sample 13_EM_MG_FD_200266 | JGI IMG/M metagenome (GOLD analysis project Ga0307511, IMG submission 200266) | Populus trichocarpa ectomycorrhiza microbial communities from riparian zone in the Pacific Northwest, United States - 13_EM | ecosystem: Host-associated > Plants > Roots > Unclassified | place...
GAGGAGAACGGCTCGCTGGACCCGATGGACCGCGTGACCTGCCGGCTGCACGGCCGATGGCTGCACAGCTGTGTGGGCTCCGCATCGCACGCCAACCCCGCGACCGGACACCGCTGGTGCCGGCGCTGTGGGCAGATCGCGGTGACCGCCGTGGACGAACTGGCCTCCGAAATCACCATCAGATGCGACCGCTGCGGCCGTGAGCCCGGCGGGCGGGCCAACCGTCAGCTGATGGAGCTGTGCCGGCGCAGCATGCTGTTGTCCCGGTCACCGTTGAGTGTCTGAATCTCACAACGCGCGTGAGCCCTGGCGGCCCGAACGATGTCGCACTCATCAATCTGAGGTGAAAAGGTCGTTACGATCGAAATACCGCGCGGGAATGATCCGATGAGCGGTGGAATACCTGTTCCATGAATGCTCTGCAACCAGCGGCGATGCGCGTGTTCCTCTTGACCCCGGTGCGGGTCGGCGGGACCCTGTACGCCAAGTGAGCATCGTGGCACAGGTGGTAATGTGGCAGAGGCTGTCAGCACCGACGGGCTTGGTGGGCGCGAAGCCGAAGACTTCTGGCGCACCTCGATGTCCGAGACGTTCGTGGCGGTCGACATCGACGCCGTGGCCGACCAGCCCTTCCACGGCGGCATCGAGTCCTCCTGGATGGGGCCGATGATGTTGGGCCGGGTCAGGTCCACCGCTCAGCGCATTCGTCGCACGCAGCGCCTGGTGAACGGCGCCGCCGCGGAGTACTTCCAGGTGGCAGTGGTCAACTCCGGCGTGGCCCACGTCGAGCAGGCCGGCCGTCAGGCGATCCTGTACCCGGGCGATGTGGTCGCTTATGACACGGACCGCCCCTTCGACTGGTCCTTCGACCGTGACTGGGACGTCTCGGTCTTCACCCTTCCCATGGGGGCGATGGCCTCCCAGGTAGACGAGAGGCGCCAGTTCACGGCTCGTCGGGCCGACGGCCGCGACCCGCTCACCGGGCTCACGTCGCGCTTCCTGCTCGACCTGGCGCGCACCAGCGAGAGCGTCTCCCCGGCGCTGGCCGAGCGGCTGACCACCCACACGAGCGACCTTCTGGTGACGCTCTTCAGCGGCGGCTTAGCCGAAAGCGACGTCGTCCAGGGCGCGGCCCAGCGCTCGCTGCTCACGCGGATCAAGGACCACATCGACCAGAACCTGGCCAACCCCCGGCTGGGGCCGCAGGAGATCGCGGCCGCCGCCAACATCTCGACCCGGTACCTGCACCGGATCTTCGAGCCCGAGGGCCGCAGCGTCACCCAGTACGTGCGCGACCTGCGCCTCGAACGGTGCCGCCGGGACATCACCAGCCCAGCGCACGTCGGACGGTCCATCGCGGACATCGCGTTCGGTCACGGGTTCGGCGATCTGAGCGGCTTCAACCGCGCGTTCAAGGCCCAGTTCGGCGTGCGGCCCAGTGAGCTCCGGCGGGCCCCGCTGGTCGTGCCGGGGATGCTGGCCGAACCATCGGTGTGAGGATCCCGCGAACACCGCTGTGCACGCTCGTCCAAGATTCAGTTCGCTCCCGTCCGAGACGCTCGCGGCGGCGCGGGTGGACAGTTGCCTGGTGATCGCAGTGGATCGACGGGAAGAGCAGAGGGAGGCGCCGTGAGTGGATGGGCCGACTCCGACAAGGGAGCCTCTGACAACCGAGCGAGTGGCGCGGACGCCGCCGACCAGGACGTGGCGCAGGCAGTGCACGGCGAATCGAGCAACAGCGCCATTTTCACCATGCTCGTGTGTGCGGCCTGGCCGAAGGGATGGCCTTGGGCCTCCGCGAGCTGAAGATGGAGCGGACCCGGGCACTCATCGCCGAGAAGGCGTTCGAGCTGTTCACCACCCAGGGGTTCGAGCACACGACCATCGCGCAGGTCGCCGCGGCAGCCGAGGTCGGCCCGCGCACGCTGTACCGGTACTTCCCGACCAAGGAGGCGCTGGTCGTCACCTTCGTCGAGGCCCACCTGGACGCCTCACTCGACCGCCTGCGCGCCGAGCCGGACGACACCCCGCTGGCCTCGGCGCTGTTCGTGCTCGTCGAGACCGTGCTGGCCACCACGGTCGAGTGCGCCGAGCACGCCCTCGCCGTCTACGAACTGGCCACGCGCGCCCCTTCGGTCCAGGCCGAGCTCGGCCGGTCGTGGTCGCGGTGGCGGGAGGCGTGCGCGGTGGAGGTGTGCCGGCGCAGCCGGGTCCGCCCCGGCGACCTCCGCGCCCGCCTGAGCGCGGGGGCCCACGCCATGGTCGTCATCGACGTCTGCGTCCGGAGCTGGGTCGAATCCGGCGGCCGCGTCGACATGGAACGCATGGCCGTCAAGGCTCTGAGGCTGCTCCGCTCGGGCGAGGTCGCCATCGCGACGCCCTCCGTCCCGCGATCCCGATAGTTCGCCACGAACCGTTCTCACATGCGCCGGGCAGGCGGCTCACACGTGGGATCCTCCTGCGGGGAACGACCTTCGGCCGCGGCGCCGTCCATGGCCACGAGTTCGACGACCTCCGCGAGCACTCGGTGGGAGATACCGGGCTCGCGGGCCTCGGCCTCGGCGACTCCCTGCCACTTGGCCATGAGGACGGACAGGCTCACATGGCTCGACGCGCTCCTGGTCTCCGCCACCACGATGTCGCGCTCGCGGTCGAACTCGTACCGGAGCGACAGTGGAAGCGTCGCGCGGATCTCGTCGAGTCGGGCCAGCATGTCGGACGGCACGTCCATGATCACCTTTCCCGTCGCGGGCGGGTCACGCAGCCGCGTCGGCGATGGCCGACGCCAGCAGCCGCGTCGAGGTGCTCGCCCCCGGGTTGACCAGGGCATCCACCTCGTGCTCGGCCAACAACTCCGCCAATTCGCCGGCGTCGACCACCAGCCACGCCTCCGCCCGCACCCGCCGCCGGTGCGCCGGCGCGGTGGTCACCAGCAGCGACGGCACATCGTCCGGCGCCGGCGCGATCACCGGCCGCTGGTGCTCGTCCAGCGCCACCCCGAACTGTTGCTCCCGGATCACCGCGACCAACAGGTCCGGCTCCACCTCGCCGTCCGCGGCCAGCCGCAGCACCGCGTCCACCGGATCGGTCGGCGAGTCCGGCGTCGCCGGCTCGTAGTCCGGGTTCGGCTCGAACCGGCCGATCTCCTCGCCCGCCACCAGCCACCCGCCGACCACCGCCGCGGCCGGCGGGCTCGCCCCGTCCGCCGGCGGCTGCCAGGCCGGGTCGACCAGGAACACCCACTGATCATCAGACATCTCGCGCACGCCCCTTCGTCCCATACGTCGCGGCCAGCGCCGTCGCCGCCGCCGCTCCCTCGTTCACCCATGCCCGAGCCACGGCATCCACCACGTGGTTGACCATCAGACCAGCCGTCACCGCGTCGCCCGCCTCGCGCACGTACCGCCCGACCACGCCGGTGCTTTCCAGCAGCCGCAACGCCATGGGCACCGCCGTGGCCAACCGGCCCGCGGCCTCCGGCCCCTCCGCCACCCTCGTGTTCTCGACCGTCTCGTTGACCATGGACAACACGATGTCGACGGTTTCGGCCGGGGCTCCGTGCGCGGTCAGGACGCTCGCCAGCGCGTCCCCGACGGCAGCCGGCTCCGGCAGGTGGAAGTCCAGCACCACCCGCCGGCGAGCCTCTCGCGCCGGGCCGGCGGCCTCGCCGACGTCCCGGCCGCCCGAGCGCTGCGTGATCTTGACGTCCTGCGCGGTGACCGACCGGTCGTCGCCGAGCAGCGCGGCCAGCCGGCGGCCCGCCGCGGCGGAGTCAGCGGTGGTCAACGAGAGCGGCGTCGCCTCGTCCCGGTTCCGCCGGGTCGGGTCCGCGATCGGGACGTGCTCGACCGGAGCCGCGTCGTGCACGATGGCGAAGTCGTTCACGTCGACGCCGTCGTCGGCGTGTGACTCGAAGTACTGGCGCACCGCGGCCGACACGATGTCCGGGCGCTCGTGGGCCGCCGCGAGACCGGTGATGAAGGCCCGTGTGGACGATTCATCGAGCTCTTCGCCACGACGCCGGACCGCGTCGACGATCCCTCCGACGAGGTCGACCGTCGCGTTGCGGTCGGACAGCGGGACCAGAGTGCCGTCGCCGGCGTCGTTGCCGTCGTAGGGCCAGCCCTGGTGGACCGCGCTCGCCAGCTCGTGCGCGATGGCGTCGTCGTGCTCCGGCGTGGTCTCGCCGTACACGTTCCAGTGGCCGCCGTCCTCGATGATGGTGACCGCGTCGTGGCCGTCTCGAATGAGTGCGCGCGGCGCGTTCCGCACCGCGCCGGTCGGCGCGAACATCCGGTCGGCCACATCCGACTCACGCAGGGCCGCGTACAGGTCGCGGCCAAGGTCGCCGGCGCCGGCCCTGCACGCCAACAACGTCGTGGTGCGACGGCCGTCGGCGACACCTTCGCGGAAGCCCTCGGCACGAACCGCAATATGAGCCAACGTCCGCCCGTCGACGTAGACCTCACCGACCTCGATCACGTGCAGGAACGCACTGGGCCCACCGGAGTGCACGGCCACCACCGCGGCCTCGTCGCCCGTCCACGGCGTCGGCACGTCGAGCCGCTCGCGGTCCGGCTCGCCGCGAAGGAACTGCTCGACCATGCGGTCACCGTCGGTGCCCGGCCCGAGCAGCACCGACCGTTGACGGTGCTCATCCGCCGCCCAGCCCGCGTCGAGTTCCTGCTCCCGGCGGGTCTGCACGAAAGTGGTGCCGAACCGGCGTCCCTGGTGGTCCACCAGCGGCATGGACATGACCTCGCCGGCATGGAACCACCGGTACCGGTCCAGCGCATCACCGCCGTACTGCCACGAGTACCTGTTGTCCCGCTCGGCGTCGTACGGGGCTTCCCGCAGCGCGCCGTGCCGGCTCCGCAGCTCGGCCAGGTGATGGCCGGTCAGGTGTTCGTGGGCGGAGAGGCCGAGCATGTCGCCGACCTGGTCCGCCAACTCATGCGGCTGCTCGCCGCCCGCGATGGGGAACACGGCATGCGCCTGCGCCTCGTCCTCGACGTGGACCACGTTCAGCCGGAACTGGTCGCCGCCGGGCAACAGATACCCCTGGTTGAACCGATTCTCCACGCCCTGCAACAGATGATGGAAGGACCCGCGCAGCTCGCGTCCGCTCAACACGCCGTGTCCGTCGCGCAGGTACAGGCGGAGAGTCACCTCCTGCACCCATTCGTCGGGCCGGACCTCCATGCTGCGCACGTCGTACGAGATCGGTCCACGCACGTGGTTGACCGGCGCGTCCACTCGGGCCCGGTCGATCTCGTCCACCGGAATCACCGCGCCCCGCTCACCCGGCAGCGTCAGATGCTCCGCGGCGGCAGTGAGCAGCAACTCCGGGCGTTCGTGCGCGTTGGCGAGCCCATACACCCGCTCCCCGTCGTCACTGGCCTCGATCATCTGCCGCAGCAAGGAAACCGTGCCCACCCGGTCGGACAGCGGGACATGGTCGTGCTCCGGATCGACGACCACATCGTCACGGAACGGCTCGTGCGCGAGCATGTGGTGCAGCTCGTCGACGACCGCCCGATCCCGTTCGGCGTCGACCCGATCGAGACCGAGCAGCGTGCCGACATGCTCAGCGAACTGGTGCGGCTGATCGCCGTGCGGGCCGAGCCGGATGGTGGTGTGCGCCTGCGACGGGTCGGCGGCGTGCACCACGGTCAGCCGGAGCTCGTCGCCGTCGGGCAGCCGGAAACCGGTGAAGCGCTCGTCGACGCCGCGCCGGAGCGTCTCGAACGAGGCCCACGAGATGACTTCCGGCAACGCCTCGCCGTCGCCGTCGCGCATCGCCACGTGCAGCGTCGCCTCGCGCACCCAACGGCCGGGCTCGACCTCCGTCCGGTGCGCGCCGTCCACCAACCGGTACAGCGCCTGGCCGTGCTCGGCCGGGGCCGGCCGATGCTCGACAGAAGTGAGCTCACGATCCGGAGTGGTCCAAGGATCCTCGACATCACGACGCACTGCCTCGGGAGACACCCGTCCGACCGCCGGCCACTCATGCCGCACCCCGCTGGCCGCGCCCACGTCCAGAATCTGCCGCAGATGGGCCTCGGTCAGCGACGGCGGCTTGCTCCACGCCTCGGAACCCATCACACCGCGCACATCCGCGTTCTTGACGTTCTTCCGGAAAACGGCCTTGTCGTTCTGGGCCTCGTCCTTCAGGCCGAGGTTGTGCAACACCTCGTGCACCAACACCGCGTCCGGATCTCCGGTCGACCACCGAGCCTGGTTGCTGCCCTTTCCATTGTGGACAGTCACACGCCCGTGCCGCGGCCCGTCACCGTCGAACTCGACCCGCAGATGGAACTGATCGCCGTTCGCGAACCGGTAGCGGCCGTTGAGATGATCGTCGATCGACGCCACCACTCGATCCCGCACCCGCTGCAGCTCGTGCGGGCTGACCCCCGGCTCGGCCTCCGTGCGCAACCGAACCGTGTACTCACGCACCCACGTGTCCTCGGCGATCTCCATCCGCCGCGACTCATAAGCGATCCTCGTCTTCCAGCCGTCCAGAATGCCGCCGTGGCCGTGCACATCGGCCCGCACACTCGGATCAAACCGCTCGGTGTCGACATGCTCGACATGCGCGTCGTCGCGCATACGCGCCCAGTCGGCCGGCGACGAGAACGACGGATCCCTGCCCGGCACCGGATGCTCGCCGACATCGGCCCGGTCCCCGGCCGGCGCGGGCGCGGGCTCATGCCGCTGTGCCCCGCGCCCGTCCCTCGGCCGCTTCACACTGGGACCCTCGTCACCATCCGACTGGCTGTCCTCACGGGATCGCTTCGGCTGCGAGTCGAAGTACCTGCGCACCGCGGCTGACACGATCTCCGGCCGCTCATGCCTCCGCGCCAGCCGGCTGATCGTCGACGGCGCGTCCACACCTGGCCCACCCTGCTCGACTTCGCCGATGATGTGGCGGACGAGGTTCAGCGTGCGATTGCGGCTAGCCAGCGGCACCGGTTCGCCGTCGACCTCGTGGTCGCCGTAGGTCCAGTTCTGGCGCGCGGCGTCCGCCAGCTCGTGCGCGATGGCGGTGCCCTGCTCCGGCGTCGGCTCGCCGAACACGTTCCAGTGACCACCCCCCTGGATGGTGGTGACGGAGGTGTGGCCGTCGCGGACGGTCGACATCGGGTGGAAGGCGATCAGCCTGTCGGTCGGCGCGAACACCCGGTCGGCCTGGCCGAGCTGTGCCAGCACCTCGTGCACGTCGCGAGCGGCGGCGCCGGCGCCGGCGCTGCACGCCAGCAGTGTCGTGGTGCGCCGGCCACCGGCGATGCCCTCGAGGAAACCCGCAGTTCGGGTAGCCACATGAGCCAGTGTCCTGCCGTCCACTCGGACTTCACCGAGGCCCAGGACATGCAGGGCCGCACGGTCGCCGTCGGAGTGCACGGCCACCACGGCGGCCTCGTCGCCGGTCCACGGCGTAGGCACGTCCAGCCGCTCTCGCTCGACCACGCCGTCCATGACCTGGTTGACCAGTCGGGCACTGCCGACGTCCGGCCGGTACAACATCGACCGTTCACGCTGCTCACCCGAAGCCCAGCGTGCGTCGTTCCGCTGCTCCTGGCGCGTCTGCACGAACGTGACGCCGAACCGGCGGCCTTGGTGATCCACCAGCGGCGTAGACATCACCTCGCCGGCGTGGAACCAACGCTGCCGGTCCAGCACGTCGTCACCGAACTGCCACACGTGCCTGGCGTCCCGGTCCCGGTCGTACGGGGCGGCATGCAGCGGGCCGTGCCGGTCGGCCAGCTTGGACAGGTGGTCGACCGTCATGCCACGGTGGTCGGACAGGTCGAGCAGGTAGTCGCCGACCCAGTTCGCCAGCTCGTGCGGCTGCTCGACGTCCTCGGTCATGGGGACCGCGGCGTGTGCGTCCGCCTGGTCGCCGACCCGGACCACGTTCAGCCGGAACTGGTCGCCGCCCGGCAGCAGGTAGCCCTGGTTGAACCGGGCATCCACGCCCCGCTGCAGGTCGTCCGCACGCCGGTTCAGGTCGCCCGGGGTCAGCACGCCGTCCTCGTCGTACATATACAGCCGGAGGGTCGCCTCCTGCACCCACTTGTCCGGCATGACCTCCATGCGACGCACGTCGTACCCGACAGTCCCGCTCACCTGATTGACCGGCGCGTCCGGCCGGGCGCGGTCGATCTCGTGCAGCGGGATCAGCGTGGCCCGAGGTCCCGGTTGCGAGGACGCGTCGTATTCGGGATCGAGATCTCCGTCCGCGTCCGCATCCCGGTCGGAGCCATCGTATTCGGGGTCGGGATCTCCCTCCGCGTCCCGGTCGGAGTCGACGTCCATCGGCCGTGTGGACCCCGCGACCGCCTGCTCCGCCCGCGGGTTCACCTGCCCTAGCTTCAGGCCGTCGTAGTCCTGGCCGAGGCGGGTCTCCGGCACCTCGACCTGATCCCGCGCGACCCGCTCGACATACCACAGGTTCCGCGGCTTCAGCTCGACGTCAGCACGACGCACCCGCGCACCCAACAGACCGTCATCGGCCACCACAGCCGACTTCCGCGGCTTGTCGAGGAAAACCCGACTCCGGTCGCGGTACTCGTCACCCGGGCCAAGGTAGTGCAACACCTCGTGCGCCAAGGCCTTCGGGTTCTCACCGACCCGCCAATGCGTCTGATCCGTCGGCTCCCCACCCACCTTCACCGTGGCATGAGACCCCATCTCCGAGTCGGGGAACTCCAGCCGCACATGGAACTGCTCACCCGACGGCAACCGATAACCCTTGTTCAACAACGAATCCACGGCCTCGACGGCGTCCCGCTTGGCCTTCGCCACCTGCTCGGGGTCGCCGGACAGATGCAACTTCACGGTGTGCTCACGTACAAGACGACCTGGCTCCACCTCGATCCGACGCATGTCATACCGCACCAAACCCGTGTACTGCCCGAAATGAGGCCGATGATCCTTGCCGATCCAACTGGAGGTCTTCACATCCGCGATCTCGGTGTGCACCGTCCGCACCAGATCATCCCGGCGCAGATGCTCCCACTGATCCGGACGAAACGGCCGCTTCGGCTCAAACCACGGAGCCGTCCGCTCCCGGCTGTGCCGCCACGACTCGTCATCGACAACACGTCGATCATGGTCATGCGCATCCGGGTCGTAGGGCAACGGACCACGGCGGTCGGCAGCGGGCTGGACCTCCGCCACAACCGTCACGGCACGTCGCGTGTCACCGCGGTCGTACCGCTCCCCCGTCGACGAGATGTCCAGGAGCGAACGCACCGACTCCGGCAGGGCCACGTCGTGGTGCACACCGCCAACCGTCCGCTGGTCGGTCACGGTGGTGATCTGACGCGACAAATCCGGGTGGGAAGTCAAATAGGACAATGCGGCGTGCCACACCAGATCCGGGTTCGGATGCCTGCGCACGGCCGGTTCCACCGCGGTCAGGTGCAGGTCGCCACCGCGGTTGTGCATGCCGCGAACGAGAGTCTGCACAACCTTCTTCGTCAACTCGAGCGTCGAACGCCGGTCGTGCGGCAGCGGGGGCGCCCCCTCCGGCGGCGGCCTCAGCCAGCTCGCGTCGCTGTTCATCAGAACGTCGCGCAGGCCAGGAAGGTACGTGTGGTCGGCATGACCGACGCGTTTCGCGAGACTCCTGATCACCTCGGGGCCGGTTCGGTACATGACCGAGTTGCGGCGTACGAAACCCCGCGGCGAGTCGAGGAAGTCCGCGTCCGCCTTCGGCATCAGCTCGTCCTGGCTCTTGCCGTAGTTCTCCCGCAACTGATCGAGGTACTCCTGGGCGAACGGATGCCCCTTCGACATCACGAACGCCGAGTTGCTGAACTCCTTGAACTTGGCTTTGTAGCCCTTGTCCATGCTCTTCTGGATCGCGTAGCCCTCATCGGACCGGGCGACCCGATGCAGGTCCCTCAGGCCGAGAATCGCGTTGTCGCCGTCGGAGTACATGCCGCCGAAGCGGTGCATGACCTCCATCCGCAGGATGTCGCTCGCCGCCGCGTAGCCGGGACCGACCTGCTTGCCGGCTTCGGCGTTGTAGAACTCCTGCAACCGCATCGGGTGCTCACTGTTGAACACCTCGCCCACGTTGATCAGTCGGACCTTGTTCGCCCTGGCCCAGTGGGCCATGTCCCGCACATCGGCCAGCGGATCGGGCGAGCCGTCCGCGGGCGGTCGCGTGCGCAGCGCCTGGTCGAACTGCTCGCGGGGCACGTCGGTCCACAGCACCGGCACGGCGGCCTGGTGGAACTGGGCGCCGAACCCGCCGAAGTTCTCCCGGAAGGTCGCCTGGGTGCCGGCGTCGCGCAGCGGGCCACCCAGCCAGATCGCGTGCACCAGCAACGGCGTCACGGTCTTTCGGTCCAGCGGCCGGAGGTGCTCGCCGGGCGCCCACGACGTCGTCGCTCCGTCCGCACGCTCGTGCTCGACCGTCCAAGCGGCCTTGTCCGGCAGGAAATCGCCGCGGGGATCCAGGTGCTCACGGGTCAACGTGTAGCCCTTGGCCAGATCGAGCATGTCCATCAGCGACACCGACTGCCCGGCGGTGATGTCGTGATAGTCGTGCCCCGCCATGAACGGAGGCGGTTGCGGCGCCTCGTACAGGCCGAAAAGATCAGGCCCCAGCAAGCGGGACCCCTCGGCGGCGTCCGGGTGGCCGACGGAGTCGTCCTCGAGATCCCGCAGCAGTTCGTCCGACGAGCCGTAGGGCTCATGGTCCGCCGGGGCCGGGCGGGACTCCGGGCCGGGGTCGGCCGGCGCGTCCGGCGGCGCCTCGACGTGGACCGTCGGCGCCGGATCCCCGGCGTCGCGGTCGGCGGCCCACCGGTCGACCCGGTCCAGGTCGAAGCCGAGGTCCCGCAGGCCGGCCCGGTTGACCACGATCCGGACATCGCCGTCCGGCCGGGACTTCCGGCCGAGGTTCCATTCCTCCGGCGTCTTGCCGTCGGGGTACTCCGGCGTGAGCCGGGACCACAGGTTCGCGTGGACAAGGAACCAGGAGTCGGCGGTGTTGTCTCCGGCGTGCCGCTCGGTCGTCACGGCATCGCGTTCGTGCTCGGCGACGACCTCCCGCTTCAGCGCCGCGGGGCCCTCCTGGAACGCCAAACCGGCCTGCCCCTTGAAGTCCGAGCGGCGTCCACTGTGGTCGGCGCCGGTCACCTCGCGTTCCAGCGTCGTGTGGTCGAGCGCCCGCACCAGGGTGATGCGGTTGAGGTCCAGCTCCACCTTGAGCGCCTTGAGTGTGGGACCGTTCAGCTCGATCCGGTATCCCCCGGGACTCAGGGCCTTGCGGAAGTTGCGGACGAGCTCGCCGGCGGAGACGGCCGAACGCAGCTCGTGCGAGCGGTGGGCGCTGAGCATCCGCGCCCGGCCGACCGGCGTCTCGGGTCCGACGGCGAACTGGTCCACAAGACTGTGCAGCTTGCTGGCCCGGAAGGGCTGGACGTGGAACACGGCGTCGTCGGAGAACTCGGCGGCGTCGGGATCCAGGCGCGCTCGCTGGTTCCGCACGCTGGGATTGACCTGCAGGGTCTCCCCGTTGAGGGAGGCGACCGCATGGCCGTCGGACAGGTGGTGGTCCTCGCCGACGGTCACCCGGACCGCCGACGGCACCGTGAACCACTCCGACTCCCACGACTGCTGCAGCCGACGTCCCTCGCTGCCGAACTTGTCCCGCACGTACTGGGCCGTCAGGCCGTCACGCAGCCACGGGAACACCCGCACCCGGGCGTTCAGCTCGTAGGAGAAGCGGAACGCCCGGCCGGACTGGTGGACGGTCACCGTTTCCAGCTCGTGCCGCTGCTGCCCCGCGCCGCGGTCCCACGACGCCTCGCCCGACACCGCCGGATGAACCTGGTCGGTGACGAGGCCGGCGACATGCTCGAGCGCGGTGTCCACCGGTCCCACCCGCGTCGACGGCAGGGTGACCGACGCGCCGGTGTCCGCGGCCACGGAGCCGGACAGGATGTTGCCCTTCTTGGTGGTGTGGTCGGACGTGCTGGCATAGGTGACCGTCGAGCTGTAGTCCTCGACCTCGTCGCGGTACTTCCCGTCGCCCAGGCTCGCCTCGACCACCACCAGCACTTCCGACCGGCCGGACTCGCCGGTGGTGCGCTGCCGCAGGGTCAGCAGGCCGCCCTTGAGCGCGTCCTCCACCTTGAACCCGAAGCCGCCGACCAGCGAGCTGCCGAGCTCCTCCATGACCTCCTGGGTGAGCCGCTCCACCTCGGCGGCCTTGCCGGGAACGAGCTTGCCCTCGAGCGACTCACGCCACTGGTCGAGTCCGTGCCGCACACCGCCGAGCAGGTCCTCGAGGGCGCCGGCCCGATCGAGCGCGAACGTGCCGATCCCGGCCAGGGGATCACGCGGCAGGGCGACATCCGGCCGCGCGGGCGCCGGCTCGGCGTCGTCCCACAGCACCGGGTCGTGCTGGAGTTCCGGATGGTCGTCCACATAGGACGCACGGTCGTCCGCCTCGAGATGGGCGATCTCCTTGACCGGCAAGTCGATCGTGCGGAGGTCGGCGGCGTCGACCCACACCCGCACGGCGTCCGGCTGCTCCTTGACCAGGGTGACGCCGCCGGCCGCGGCGTCGTGTCGCCCACCGAACAGGCCCGTCTTCGAGTTGTGGGCCGAGGCCGTCAACTCGTGTACGGCGTCGTACTCGATGAGGTATCCCCGCGCGCGGTAGGTGGCGGTGGTGTCGACCTCGACCTTGTGGTCCGCGTTGTCCACGGTGTCGTGGCGCAACCCGGCTGTCGCCTTGGTGTTGATGGCCAGTGACGTCTTGATGACGTTCGGCACGTTGACCGACATCCCGGCCTTGAACGTCCCGTCCACGCCGCGGCTGCTCCGATCGCCGCTGGACTGCGTGGTCTGCCGGCGGTGGGTGTCGGTGAACCCGTGGCTGGGATCCATGTGCACGACCCGCGGATTGTGCAGCGTGGTGTGCAGGGTGAGCTCACCCAGGACGTCGCGGCCGGCGGCGCCGATGAAGCCGCCCTCGTTGTGCCGCTCCAGACTCAGCCGGTCGCGGGCGCCGGACGTCGCGAGTGTCGTGCGGGCCAGGCGGGCCTCCCGCGCCGCCCACTGGCTCACCGCTCGTCCGCCGGTCAGGCCGTCCTGGGTGTCGGTCAGCGCCGCGGCCTTCGACCCGGCCGCGACCCAGTCCACCGCCTCCCGCGCGAAGTCGCGCACCCCGCGGCCGGCCGGCAGGGCGTCGGTCAAGGCCGTGACCGACGCCGACCGAAGCCCGGTGATCGGCTTCATCGACTCGACCTCGTACCGCGACGGGGCCCGGTTCTCGGGCCGCGGCTTCGCCGGATCGGGTGTGTCCCACTCCGACTCGGGACGCGGCGGCTCGTCCGAACCGCCGAGCCGGCGCCCCTGCCGCTCGGGCACGGTGACGGTGACGGTGTCCCGGTGCGCCGACTCCGCCAGCGGGAGCGGACTGGCCTCGTCGGGACTGTCCCCGCGCAGGGCCTCGATCTCGAACTGGTACTTGTACCGGTGCAGGTCGCCGGTGCTGCTCCAGGTCTGTTCCGCCTGCTCGGCGCTGCTCAGCTTGTGCTCGTGACCGGTCTGCGACGAGACGCCCAGCGTGCCGGAGAGATCGACCGGTCCGACGCCGGCGTTCGCGGTCACGCTCAGCCGCGCCTCGGTGGTCCGGGACCGGTCGCTGCCCCGCGAGTGGCCCGACGCGACGGTGTCCTCGAACCGCCGATGACTGTCCGGTCCCACATAGGCGCCGCTGTCGCGCAGCACGTGGCCGCGCAGGAACAGATAGGGGGCACTGTTGTTCTCGCCCAGGGCAAGCGGCCGCCCGTCGCCCGGTTTCCCTTCGCTGCCGTCGAGAATGTCGCGCGCGTTGTCGCGGATGAACCCGACAAGGCGCTGTTTGATCGACGGCAGGTCGATCGTGCCGCCCTCCTGCCGGGTGACATTGTCCAGCCCCATCAGAATCCGGCTGGACAGGTCCTGGACCGTGGCGTCGTCCATCGTGTAGCGCGCGTGCACCGCGTCGAGCACATCGGTGTGGCCCACGCCGGTCGGCGAGTTCATCCGGGAGATGTCGGGTGGCGTGACAGCCTGCTGCGCCATGATCAGCTGGGCGGCCCCGGGCACCAGCAGGGTCTTGTCGCCGACCTTCACCACGTAGGTGAAGTCCAGCTGGTGCGTGTCGGCCTGCCCCTGGTAGGTGTCGCTCTGCGTGACCCGGTAGTCCTCGCCGTCCCGGCTGGCCTCCACGGAGGAACGGCCGAGCGACACGTCGACCGACAGCTTCGGACCGATGATCGCGGCCAGCGCGTCACTCCCCACGGACAGGCCGCCGCCGACACCGTGGGTGCCGCTGCGCGCCACCGAATCGCTGGTCGTGCTGTCCTGGGTGTGCGTGATCGCCACGTCGCCCCGGCCGAGAAACTTCGCCATCAGCTGCGGCGCTTCACCCCCGCCCACCGGCTCCCGGGGCCGCAGCTTGATCACAACTTCTTTCCGGGCCGTGGTGAACAACGGCCCCTTGAACGCGAAGCTCTCGCGGACGGTGTCCTCACCGAACAGCTGCTGCGCCGCGTTCTTCGCGCCGAGGCCGCCCAGCCACTGCTCGAACCGCTTGCGCTCGTCCACATCGCGGAATTCCCAGGCGTCCCGCGTGATCGCCTTGGTGATCCCGGCGGTGTCGAGGTCGGCATGCTCGATCGAGTTCACCACGTCCTCGACATCGCGGTACTGCTGCGCGCGCACCTCGGCCGTGGCCGCCTCGGACCGGCTCGGGTAGTCCAGCCTCAGCGGCCCCGCAGCGCCTTCGTCGGCATGCTTGGGCGCGGACAGCTGCATCTCCAGCGCCACCTCGACGGTGCGGTCGTGGCCGGCGCGGCTCACCTCGTAGGAAACGCGATAGCTGTCGACGGTCCTGGTCACCAGTTGCTTGATCTCGGTGGACCCGGATTTGACGTGCCGGTGCGTGCGGCGCGACTCGGTCGAGTTGGGAAGCACGCGGCCACTCACCGTCACGACGGGCGTCGGCACTTTCAGCCCGGCCGAGAGATCGTTCTGGGTGCGCGTCCCCACCTCGGTGACTTCCCGCGTGTCGGCGGCGTCGTCGTGCCGGCGGGTCTCCTCGGCGCGGGTCGCGGGGCCCTCGACGCCGCCCAGCGGTTTGATGGCCACGACCTTCAGCTGCAGGCCCTGACGGCCAAGGGCGATGGTCTGGCCCTCGGGATTGTGCAGGGCACTGGAGAATCCCTCCGTCAGCGTCGCCTCGGTGATCTCGCGGTCGACCAGTTCCGGCGCCACGCCGTGCCACGCCAGCAACGTGCGCGCGGCATTACGGACCACCGTCACATCGGGAGCGTTCGCCGCGATCCAGTGATTCACCCTCGCGTCACCGAGCAGGCCCGGCCCCGGGTTCGTCGTGTCGACAACGGAATTGTGACTTTGGGGCGCGCCGTAGTGTGGCTGATGCGGCGCCGGCGGTGGTGGCGGCAACGGCCGATGCCCGCGGCCAGCTGGCGGCGGCGGCAACTGACGCCCACCAGAATTCGGCGGCGGCGCGTGGTGGTGCAGGATCCCAATCGCCGAGGCGTTGCCCTCGTGCGCGAGTTGCCTCAGCAGTTGCTCGGCGACTTCGTGCGGGCGAGGCGTCCGGAACGCGAGCTGACCGAGCACGTCGATCGGCCGCCGATTGCCGAGCACCTCCAGCGGATCCTGCAGACCGGCCCGCACCAACCCGTCCACGGCATGCACATCACCTTTGGCAGCAAGGGTGACCAGCGCCTGACGGGCGTTCGGATCGCCGCCGGACGCCATGCCGGTCAGGACCCGCATCGACCCGCGGTGTCCCTCCTCCGCCAGCCGGACCAGCGCGGCCCGATCGTTGTGCGCCGCCCGCTCGTACACCGACGGGCCGAGATCCGGCACGTGGTCGCCGTACAGGTCCTTGAGCCGCGTGTCCCGGACAACCGCGCCCGACTGATCGAGACCCCGCTCCAGCAGCCAGAGCTCGCGCGGGGTGATCGCGGCGTGACGACGGTACACGCCACCGGTCATCAGACCACTGTCCTCTGTGGACACAGCCCGGTTCAGCACCACGTGACCGGTGTCGCGCCTGTCTCCGGTAGCCGGATCGCGCCCCCAGAGCTTGGCGCCGTGGTCCTTGTCCTGCAGCGTCAGGTTCGGGTTCTTGTAGTGGTCGAGGAAACCCAGCAGGTGGCCCAGTTCGTGAGCCAGCGTGTGATCGGTCGCGTCCAACGGCCAGCTGCCCGAGTGCGCCCGCTCCCCCGCGGCAGCCAGCTTGACCGTGGCGTGCGCGTCCGCCTGATCGACGAACTCCACCAGCACGTGCAACTGGTCACCGCTGGGCAGCCGGTTGCCCTGGTTGTAGAACCGGTCGACGCCACGCAACGCCGCCTTCTGCACGGCGTCCACCGTGACCGGGTCGGTTCCGGGCGGAGCGTCCAGGCGCACCTTGAGGGTGAACACCTTGAGCCACTTGTCCGGCGCCACCTGCATGCGCCGCACGTCGTAGGAAACAGGAAGGGCCGAGGGCTCCATCGTGATCTTCGGGCCCGCCTCGGTCAGCTCGACCCTCGACGACGTGAGCGGAGTCGGAATGTCCGTGACCACGTGCGTCTTGGCATTCTCGTACGCCGGCGTGTTCCGCAGCTGCGCCCACTGATCGACGTGGACCGGGTTCTTCGGTTCCATCCAGTCGGCGGTCGGCTTCTCGCTGTGTCGCCAGCTCTCGTCGTTCGAGATCTCGCTGGCCGCTCGGGTGTGGTCGGCGGCGACCGGCGCCGGCGGATGGCCACCGCCCTCGACCGGTGGCGTCGGCATCGGACGCCCGCCACCAATACCAGGTGGTGTCGGCATCGGACGCCCCCCGCCACCACCCGGTGGGGTCGGCATCGGCCGCCCACCACCACCATCCCCACCACCTGATGGCCCTGGCGTCGGCAGCGACCGTCCACCGCCGGGCCGCATCGGCCGGCCACCACCAGGCCGCGGCGGCGCGGCGTACTCACTCCGCCGCTCGGCGGCCGGATCCGGCGTCCCGCGATCGGGCCCGGCCGACTCGAGCCGGACGGCCTCGATCTCGGTGTTCAGCTTGGCGACGTCGGCGGCCAGCTTGTCGGACTCCGCCTTGCGTTCCCGGAACCGCTGCTCCACCTCGGTCCGCTGCTCCGGGCGCATCTTGCCGAGCACCTTGTCCGACGGCAGCTTCGGCACGTAGTGGCCGGACTGGCCGACGAGCTCGTCGGGCGCGCCGAGCCGCAGGTCGACCTGGTCGATCGGCCGGCCCCTGATCGCCTCCGGCGGCCGATGGTCGCCGACGAGCACGCGCTCGTGCGCGAGGCCGTCGTGGCTGGTGGGCGGCAGCTGTGGCTCGTTCGACCGGGTCGCCGGTTCGTTCGGTGCCTGCTCGAACCGGGGTGACTCGAGCGGGCCCGGCGCGTCACGATTCGTGGTGATCCTGGGCGTGTCGGTCGTGGTGACCGGCGGCGTCTTGTCCCCGCTGTCGCGCGTCGGTACGGGGGTCGGCTGCTGTGGGGTGGCCCGCGTCGGGGGCGGCGCGGCGGCCGGTTTGTCGGGGGCAGTCGAGTTGCGGACGTCGTTGGTGGACGGGCGATCCTGTGGCACGCCGTGTTGTGTCTCCAGCGGTGTCGGACCGTGTTGCACAACCGGCGGGCCACTCTGCACGTCTTGATAAGCCTGGGTGTGCGACCGCTCGACCGGCTGGTGGCTGCCCTGCTCGGCCGGAATGCCTTGGTGCGTCTGGGGATTGGGCTGTTCTGTCGGCATCGACAACCGCGCCGGCGTCGGGGCGTCCTGATGAGTCTGGGGATGGGGCTGCGCGGTCGGCATCGACGTCCGCGCCGGGGCGGGAGCGTTTTGTTCCGTCTGCGGAGGCGTCGCTTCCCGGTTCACGCCAGGCGTGGTCGCGTTGCTCGGCCGGCTGTTCGACGACAGCGTCTCAGGCTGCCCGACCGGTGTGCCACCGCGGTCGCCGGTTGGGTTGCGGTTCGTGGCGAGCGGATTTCCCCTGCCGTCGCCGGAGGTCCCGGTACCCGTCGGCGTCAGGTTCGGCTCGCCGTCCAGTCCGGGGAGACCCCCGTAGTCGCCGCGCTTGTACGGCGGCGCCGCGGGCGGATCGGAGCTCGGCCCGCCGTCCGGCTCGTACGGGGGCGGCACGTCCTGGCTGAGGTCCGATCCATCGAAGTGGATCTTGTCAACGTTGCCGACGTGGATCTCGCCCATCTTCGGCAGGCCACCGCCGTGGCCGCGCCGTCCGCCGCCGGAGCCGATGGCGCCGGCCAGGCCCGACGTGAGGCCGTACCCCAGGCTGCTGTCATCCTTGTTCATCACGTTGCTGATGCCGGTGACCGTGACCCCGGTGACGCCGCCGTTGATCATCATGCCCGGGAACGAGTCGCCGAAACCGCTCGGCCGCAGCTTGTTCATGCCCAGGTGCAGGCCGCCGCCGATGGCGCCGCCGATCGCGCCCATCTCGACCATGCCGAGGGTGTTCTGCCAGTTCCAGGAGAAGTCGTCGCCCTTGAGCTTGGCCTTGATCGCCATGATCGTCTGCACCGCGACGTCCAGCCCGAACTGCGAGACCACACCGAACAGCACCGCCATCGCCAGCCGGCGCAGGATCTGCATCACCGTCAGCCGGCTCGCCGCGATCAGCCCCGGGATCAGGCCCATGGTGCCACCGGCCGTCAGCGGCGCGTTCGCCACGCACCAGGCGATCTCCGCCGCCAGCAGCGCCGACTGCGCGATGATCATGTACTTGGAGTACTCCAGCTGCTGCGCCGTCTTCGAGGACAGCGCCGCGAGCTGGTTGCCGGCCTCGCTCAACGAGGGCAGCTGCTGGTGCATCTGCGTGACGAACTTCCCGAACTGCTCGGCCGGCTGTCCGCTGATGTTGTCCATGACCTGCTTGAACACCGGCTCGAACTCGGCGGTGACTCCGTTGAGCTGCCCGGCGAAGGCCTTCCACTCGCGACCGAGGGCCCGCATCTTGTCCTCGTCGCCCTTCGGCCACCCCTGGCCGGCGGTGATCTTCACCAGCCAGTCGAGATCCGGGGGAATCTGAAGGCTCATCGCCGGCCCTCCGTGTCTAGTCGGTCCCGAACGTCACTCGTGCGCCGGCACGCTCGGCGTCTGCGGCGTCAACGGCTCCCCTTCCAGCGGCAGAAACGCAAGCGGCTCACCGGGCACATCCGAACCACTGCCCGGCACCCACCGCACATCACCGTTCGCCGGAACCGCCGGCGTCGTCGGCATCAACTCCGAACCGTCCCGCGGCGTGAACGCCAACGGCTCACCCGGCACATCACCGTTTGCCGGCACGCTCGGCGTCCGCAGCGTCAACGGCTCCCCTTCGGACGGCACGAAGGCCATCGGTTCACCGGGGACATCCGAACCATTGCCAGGCACCCACTGCACATCGCTGTTCGCCGGCACCGCAGGTGTCCTCGGCACCAACGCCGTACCCTCCCGCGGCGTGAACGCCAACGGCTCGCCCGGGACGTCGTTCGGGCTCACGGCCCCTATGCGGGGGCGCAGGGCGCTGCCGTCGGGATCGCGGGCAAGGCGGTTGGCGGCGTCGACCATGTCCTGCTCAGTTTTCAGGAACCCCTTGCGCATGGTGTCGAGGCCGTCGGCGACGCCGTAGACGGA
>Ga0307511_10002377_pt1 | contig 19676 bp, 22 predicted proteins | sample 13_EM_MG_FD_200266 | JGI IMG/M metagenome (GOLD analysis project Ga0307511, IMG submission 200266) | Populus trichocarpa ectomycorrhiza microbial communities from riparian zone in the Pacific Northwest, United States - 13_EM | ecosystem: Host-associated > Plants > Roots > Unclassified | place...
CTTAAGTTGATGGCCTCGCGGAAGCCCTGGGCGATATGACGCAGTGAAGGGAGGAATGAGAAGCGACTGGGGGTCCAGGGGGAGGTGGAAGGGTGTGGAGGAGTGGGAGGGGTGGGAGCGCGAGGCCCCGAAAAAGATTGAGGGGTGTATCACAGAGCGATATATTCCGGCGCAGTGTGAATAGCTTGGTAGGATATGTATGTCCCATCCACACACTGGCCCCTCAGGGCGAGACGTGAGCTTGTGGGGTGTGGGTGGTTGGGTGTGGAAGGCACTGAAACCCCCCCGAATCCCAACTGCTCGCCCGTCGAACCTCTCCAGCTCCGAGTCTTCCCCCCGTCACAGAAGGATGGATAGTACTAGTCTGGTTGAGAGGGTACGGTCCCGAGGATGCAGAAAACGTGTGGTGGGGGTTCTCCGCCAGTACAAAACGACATTCCTACGCCTGAATGCCTAAGCCGCACACTTGCCTCTGCGGAATGCTTTTTTCTTTTTCAACTTTTTCTTATTCCCACTGGGCGTGCATACATACTACATCTACATACATACACTGCATCGTATCTCTTACGCTTGCCATCCATACGCGGCCGGGGTTGGCCAGGGCAAGACCTGGCAAGTTTGGGTGCTTCTTGGAATACACCTCAACGATCGAGACTTTACGCTGCACTTTCTAACCGGCTACCCCCGCGTATGCCCATGGTGGCCGGGCTTATGAGGATGTTGGTAGGACTTCGAATTCCTGCACTAGAGCAAAGTAACAGTATACCCGGATGAGGTATACCCTACAGTACATACAGTATATGTTACCAAATGGCTGATTTGAGAGGGGAAAGTGTTTACAAGTGAAGTGACAAGCAAATCATAACTAGTTGATGTTTCTAACAAGAGCCAGGAGACGAGGGTGCACATATATTAAAGTGGTGCGCACAGTACGTGGGTCTAGGTAGTGCCAGTGTACGACATACACCGCTTATCGCGATGAGAGGTACCTTATGCCATTGTGATGGTACACGTACCTGACTACAGAACTATTATATGTTTGCCCCAAATTTTATCAGAGGTGCTCGCAGTCTCGGGTCGCCAATTTGCGTTGTGAGTGTGGCTAGCATGCGTACGGAGATCTCTTGTCCGCTCCAATAGCAACAGCTTCACCGCACGGCGGATCTACGATTTTGAACAGTAGTGACAAATCGATCCGTAGACCAAGACCAATACGGAGTGATTGGCAGTACGGTGGACATTACTTGACATGGATAAAACCATAGTAGTTCACCATCCTCCCCACCCACAGACTCTGTTACGCTGCCAAGACAATTACCCAGGTGCTTCTAGTCTGGAGGTGCTTCCACGAACCGCCAAAGATGCACCACAGTTTAATTTAGTACATTGCATGATATGTGCATATTTCATGCTGTACATCCGCATCCACACCGGAATCCTGAAGTATCCTAGAGTCTTTGTGAGAAATCGCTTTATAGTATCTCTGGTTAGCTGTCATGATATCTATTACATTCGTAATATATCAATCCCTTCGCAGGATGCTGACCCACGGCCCGGTACCACCCAAGTACATCACATCTTACATTCAGGCCGCGCATTGCGGTGGCCTGTTGCGAGTTTACTTGAAAGAATTACCGGCTGTTATAGGAAGGAGCTGCAGTGCATTCGGAGCACAGTTCTAACCTCCAAAAGGATTAGCATCTTGAGTTTCTTTCTGCCATTGAGTAGGCCACACCATGACCCAACTGTAAAGTAATCCTAATTCACAAATACCCCATGTACATACAATTTCTGATATTAAAAGGGCACAGTGCAGTGATACAGGCAGATTCATCGGCCGGCCCTCTGCTAACCTGCAACTCCTTTTTGATGACACTATTTGAGATATGGGGGCCAAAACCGAGGAGTCTATGTTTGGGCCTTCCTCTTCAACTTCGGCTTACATTTGCGCGCCTAAGTAGAATGCGTGATAGTGGCATTGGCCTGCATGAAAAATGCGGAGGCGGACGTACCACAATTAGAGGCACCACTCGATCTCGACGACAGAATGTGGAAGGGTTTCCATCCTCCACTTTACCCCCACTTTCCTTTACTCTCGCCTCCGATATCACGATCTACTTGCTCTGCGGCGATCTATTCGGCATGGTATCGAGGGAGCGGGGGAAAGAAGGAAGTACAAGGAGAAGCTTGGGGTCTTTGGGCCTCTCTCGCTGGATTCGCATGCGCTTTCCAGTTTTTAGTAAACGGTTAACGAAACACTCAGGCACCCCGCAAGCAATTTTGCACAACATGTGTGCAACATTCTGCAGGACTTGCCCCAGGTTCCCCCTCCGAGGCTCTTGGTTATAATTAGAGTACAACTCGCTATACCTAGCTATAGCTACAGTGTGGCAGTGATGAGGGTACCATATATATGCATGCAGAGTAAAACCCGCCCCGTGCGGACGCTGGGGCTGGAGAAATATTACGGAACCTCCAATTGTCACAAGCGGAGGCACAGGCTGCTGCCAAGTGAGCACACCGCCAAGCTTCATCACACCTTGCGCAAGCTCCCCTAACATGTCCGGAGTCCCAGGTCTTTCTCCGTACCAGCTCACACCCACAGAACTGCCCTCCACCGTAGCAAGCACGTATCTATCCACAAGACTGCAGTCTATTCTAACCACAGACAGAAACACTGAGTAGTAGAAGATCAGGAATACTTCATCCAGTGTCCCTCCAGCAGGACAAGTTCCGAGACATCCCCCCCGGTTAGAGACGACAGAGCACGCATCTGCAGAGCCCTAGATATTCGATTACATCCATTTGTATCAACCAACCTTCAGCTATTCATCAGTTTCCGTTGCTGCATCCATGGCATCCGACTCTTTTAGGTCACAAATGAACTCGCTGGGGTGGTCACGGCGAGTCGAGACTCCTGCGACCACTGCGTCATCGCCATTCCTTTCAAAGCTGTCATCCTTGAATCCGTTTGGCAATAGTGGTTATGTTCGCCTTCCAGTATCAAATTCCGACCCTCCCCCACCTACGGCGGATGAGGGTTTTCTAGCATGTGAGTCTGTCCCTGCCAAGCTCGTGCCTTGCCAGGATCTCTGGCTCTGGCAGTCTTCTGATGAAGAAGGAAGACTTGAATGCAGGATGGGGCAGGTGCATATGGACATAGAAGTTGTCGAGACAGATCTTCTCAATATTGCGCTAAGAGCATGTTTCGCTGATTGGTGAACCTTCCGAGAGTACATAGTGAGCCGCTGGGATCGAATTTTAGGATTTGCAGTCTGCAATATTGGTGCCTTAGCATGCTTTGTCATATGCTTTATGCTATTTCCGGTTCTTTCTCTCAAGCCTAGGAAATTCGCTGTTCTGTAGGTGTGGCCGTTGTCGTATGCGAACAGAAGCAATGCTAATTTCAACTGTCCATAGATGGACTTTTGGCTCCATTTTGTTCCTGTCCTCGTGGGCGATTCTACAAGGGCCTAGGACATATGGAGCACATCTCTTGTCTGGCCCACGGCTTCCTTTCACTGCAGCCTACTTTGGATCTATTATATTAACGTTATACTTCTCACTGGGGGTACGTACTGTGTGGAATATACATGGGTATATATTAGAACTAATGATATACAGCTACAATCAACAATTCTGACGCTGCTAGCCGCGATTGGGCAATTGGGCGCCCTGTTATGGTATCTCGTTTCTTATTTTCCAATGGGATCGCAAGGTATTTCCCAATCAAGAACTTACCGGAGAGTCAAGGCTTGACGATTCTTCTAGGTTTGCGAATGGTGTCTTCCATGGGCGCACGGCGGGCGGCGACCTGGATGCAGGGCTGAAGCGGATACTGGGGGAAACAGGTAACCGTTGAGCTGGCCAATAGCCATTGCAGGCATGGAGCATGAGCGTTATTAGCAATCGTGACGAACATTTTTTCGGCTGACGACCCGTTTGAATATCCTGCATATATGGATTATACATTATGTTGGGTGGTGGTTATACTTCTGTACACGTGCTTGAAGCTTCTACATCTTCTGAGACTGCAATATCTACCCGGACCAACATGGTATACACTAGCCCACTGGGTTCATATCCCCGCTTTAGAAGCGAGGCTACCTATGCCAATTGTGCATGAGCTAGCTTTAGTCGGTTGTAAGGCTCGAGCTCTGTGGCAGACGATTGTTCTCCTAGAAAGTATACATAATACGTTTGGTGTTGCGTCTTGGCGCAGACGTCGTGGACTTCCCGAAAGAGCGGACTACTTGAATAGGTAGGTAGGCACGGGTACTTTTCGATAGTCTGGTTGACTTTTCGGCAATTGCAAGTACATGCGCATGGTCGTGGCCGCACACAAAAACTGTAATACAAACGATGGTCACATGGAGCAAAGAAGTGTAGGTACTCATGTACCACGCCTTATACCTCTAAGGTTGTTTAGGGTAGGTCTTTCCAATCTTCTAGGGACATGTGTGTTTTATACGGTTTGATAACAGGACATGCATTAAGAATCCATCTAATTAGCCTCTTCTCACCAATTGACTAGCGGGGGCCTAGACTAGAATAGGATTCTAGATTTGCGGAGAATCTGCGTCCAGCGAACACAATTTAGCCATCCCAGACCAGCGCCGCGGCCACTGGTTGAATGGCCATGATGTAGTCCCTGACCGGTTGGAGGCTCAATAGCTCGGGTATAGTCTAGGTATGGGGAAAGCTACTTTGCTAGGAATTTTAATGGCCAGGTGCTCTATGTGTAGCTCTCTATGCGATGGTTCGACATATGCATGAGGATCTCGATATCAATTGCAAGTCTAATTGGAGCGTTAAGCCATTGGTCATTGAAATTGAGCTCATGGGGTCACCAATTAAATTTTAAGTTCGTTGAGCTGCGAAGCGTTTTACTGGGCCATAATGAGCAAATTCAATTGGAGGCTAAGGATAATGGGGACTACCTAAGCATCGGGAAGGTCTAGGGTGGCTGGCAATGGCGATTTGGATCGTATCGGCGGGATGTGCGGCTGCCAAGAACTTTAAATGCCCCGGAACAACCTCTCCGGGTGGGTGCCGAGACTACACCTCCGGTGCCGAGACAAAGTACGCTCCCGTTATGATAAGTTTGAGAGTTTAACGGCTGGAAATTTAGAACCTCATGTTATCGAGGTTACATGTTATCTCATGAGCGCAGAAGATTTTAAGGAATTTAGTTTTTCATTTGATAAAGTGTAAAGTCAATTACCACACAAATGTTTGTCTAATTTTATTGTAGGCTGGGAGGGGCGGCATCGCGATTGTGATTCAAGCTCATCACGCTAGCCGATGACGACGTCGCGTCGTGAGGCTAGTGGATTGTGGGGAAGATGGAATGTTGTGCAGTTGAGTTGCAGCGGTGGTTAATTGTGGAGTACATACATGGTTTACCTTCATGGGAGTCCGTGCTCTCCGCCGTACGCCAGCGGCGGCGGCGTCAGGTTTGAAATGTTGGTTCAAGTGCTGGGATGCGCTGATATTGGCAATGGAGTGGGGAATTGAAGTGTAATGGTAGTTAATGTAATGAGATGCCACGGCGAGGCCGGACGGCTCGTTGTGATGCTCATCAGAGGCATGCAGGCAGCTTAGATTAGTTACACTCACATTCGAATTTTTATGAATTGTGATCGAGCGTGCCTGAGTGCGACAAGGAGACTGCTTGCGCTGGGCATTTTGAAAATTTGGGGGTTTACCTCGCCTGCGGGGTTGGTATTTGTATGTCTCTATCACAGGACTCTCGGACATTAAACATGTCCACATGTTATAATCAATATCATACTTACCATGTAGTAATATTATTAATTGTGACTGAGATACTGGAGATTAACACATACTAGTAAAGAGAACCTTATATATCTATCAAACCCAATAGTGTATTTGTAATCAGCCGTTGACCTAGTCTGGGTCAGACCGGGCCTCTTGATTCGTTGCACGGCCCGAGGATTACAGGTACTCGGCCGGGGACGGGTACTAGTATCGTGTCACTTGGAGAGGGGTGAATGCTTCTCTCGCAATGTGAAGTTCTGTTCTCGGTTATCTGGGCGGCTTGTGCAACATCATCCACGTGCATGTGTATATGATCATCAATCGTGTTGTTTTCTTTCGAGCAATCGCGACTAAGGTGGTGAATATGATCGAGTCTACTAATCCCGTGTTAACAATGCGCGCATGCCGAGTTGCTATGCTGAGGAAATACACATGAGGATCCACACAAAGTGTCATATCACAGGTAAGCGTCGAAGCCTGTGATGACAGTATCATAAAGCGTCATTAAAAGCATTCGCGTTATGGAATAGAATACCTGTGCGTATACGTCTATATGCTAATGCTAGAACCTTCATGAGCATCCAAAGCTTCAGATTCTGACAGGTGATTCTTCACTTATCCCATTCGGTATTGATCGTGAGGTTGAGGTTGAGTACTTGAATCGGTTTTGTCGTAGCGAAAAAAAGTCGACCCCTCCATCCATCCGTAAGCGTATTTTTTTTTTCCCGCAGAAAACTCCTAACTAGTCCTGCAAACCGACTCTGCCCCTCACTCGTTCCGTCATCTTGTGGACTGGACTCGCCAAACGTCCTGTGAACGTTACTATCTCCTCTTCACTTCATTACGGTCCTATCGTTTGTCACGTCTTCCCCCCACGATCGCTGTCCCGGCAGTTCTCTTCCCCGGCGCTGAGCTACTCGCAACGGGGCATTCTGTTGAAAGCCCCGAGTGTCCTTTCGGATTCTAGCTCAGTATCGGCTCGTCCAGACATACCCTTGGTTTTTAGGCCTAGGGTCCAGTGAACGCGCTACTCGCCGCCATCTAAAAATCCGCAGTCACGACTTGGAAGGTCTTTACCGAGCCTCATCTCCAAACCTTCAATACCCGCCGCTGGTCTAACGTCTAACGCCGCCAGAACTCCAGCTCCTACCAAGACTCCGTTTCCAATTTTTTCTGATTGGGGTCAGTGTTTAAGGATTTGACTCCTAGCGTATCTCAATTCCACCTATCGAGTCACTCACTTATACGACGACATACACTCGGAATCATCTACTTGCGGACCCGCAGGCACCGAAGGCACTCGAGGGGCCCCAATCCGCTTAACTAGCTCTCCCCTGTGTGCATCATATCCTTTAGCCTTAGTGGTCAACATCGTAGGACTGGATATTACAGGCTGTTTGTCTTGTGACGAAGCTTTTGCCTGTCGATTTTCTACAGTTGAATATCGAGCGACCCCGCATTCTCAACAGCATTTACCGCCATATTGACGACATCGAGAACATTAGCACGGTCAGCTGCGTGGGGCTACAGCAATATTGAGAAAACTTCCACCAAGCAAACGACACTTCTGGGTGTTTCATTTCATTCTGCATCACTGAACTAGGGGTTTCATCTTCAAATACTTCCTCCACCTAAGATCTGTCGTGCGGAAATTCTGAACCAAATTATCACTAGTTTGTTGATTTCGTCTGTGAAGCCGGGCGTGGGCAGTCTTCAAGAAAGGCCATTCCTCCATATATTGTCAATTTTCTTCCACAGTCGATAGAGGCTGCTTTTTAGACTTGAGATTATTTCATAGGACATTCTATATTACCACAGGTCTTGTGTCAAAGCACTTACACTATGTCGACACTCTCTGTGCCTTCTAAACCATCAGAAGGCACGTTTTCTTACGCAGCAGCAGCGTCTGGAAAACATTCACCCAAACCCACAACAGTTCAAAATCCATCACCAACAACACCTCAGATGGGTAATTCAGGGACAAGCACACCCAATGGCATATCAGGTGACAACATAAAAGGCCAGACCTCAGTAACAGCCACCGAGGCCAGAAGTGCACCAAAACAAAAGGCCAGCAACGCCTCCTTGAACGCTGCAAATAACACTGCTATAGCAGCCAATGACGAACCTATGTCATTCCCCAACAGCCTTGACCAGAAGCCATGGAATGACGAGAAGAGTTCCTTCAGCGAGAAAGGGTCACAGCCTGAAGGGGATAGAAGTGATATCAATAAGCAACCAGCCTATGGGGAACCTGCTAGAGAAAAGCTAGTCCCTGCTCCTCCACCACCGGTGAATATATGGAATGTTCGAGCTGAGGAGTTTAAAGCAAAGACGAAACAGCCTGTCCCAGCACCTGTGGCTCCTCTAGTAGCAGCGAGCAAGCCTGTTTCATCAAAAGGAGCAGAGAAGCCAACGGAAGCAAAACAGGCTGACCGCAAACGGGGTAGTAAGCAGACGGATTCTGGGAGCTGGGATACTGAGAAAATTAGGGAAGGTGGGGCACATGACCGAAAAGATGCACCAAAAGATGGGCGGGATAGGAAAAAGAGTGCCGATGCGGGTAGAGTGAACGGCTATCTGGCGAGGGAAGATGGTGAGCAAAGGAACCTTCAATCTTGGTAATTTTTGTTCTCTAACCATAATGAACAGGCAACATACGACATGGAAAGTCTGGTAGGCATGTCCCCAAGCCTAGTGCAGAAAAGGGGACGACCGTGGCCGAACTTCCTCCATCACTGGGGGATGCCACATTGTGGCCAACACCCGAGACTGCCCAAGATGAGGAGAAGAAAGAGAAAGAACGCTTGCAGGCGGAAAAGGAGAAAGAAAAGTCGACTGTGGTCCGCTCCTCAGGCCCTACTAAATTCGTCCCTGCGCCGTTTACTCCCACCATAGTGCACAACTCTCCTTTACCAACTAAGAATGGTAGAGGGGGAAGAGGAGGCCGAGGCACCACAGTGGGGCGTGGCGGGAATCCATCCCCGGGAGCAGCCGAGAGTAGGCAAGACAGGACTGATAAGCCTGAGAAGACAGCTGGAACCAACTCATTACCACAAGGCGGAGATGACCGTGGCGGCCGTGGTAATAATACTAGAGGTAGCTACAATGGCAACTCTAGAGGAGGAGGGGGGAGACGCACTGGGAGTGTAGGGAGCAATTCACAAAGAAAGGTCGAGCCACTAGCGAATCCCTCTCAAGATAAGCGGGAATCACCGCAATCTATAGTCAGTAAGGTCTCTAGTACCGCCTCCGAGAATACGACAGAGGCAGTGTCTAGAACACCCTCTCAGCCAGGGGAAGTGCGACAAGAGGCACCAAATGCAGCACCGCAACCAGAAGATGATGGGGCTTTCATCGGACAAGGAGTAATCCCACCACAATATCCAGAGAGGACTGAGCGGATACACAGCAGCCATAACCTCAATACTCCAAATAGCCAGGGCTACCAGAAAGCAGATAGTTCAAATACACAAGCGGAAGGGTACACTCATGGCCGGTCCGAGCGGGGTTCTGTAAGCACTCGGGGAGGTTATAGAGGGCGCGGAAACCACAACAACACCCCGCACCCCCACGCTTCTCACTCGAACTCCATCCCAAGTCAGGCATATCATTCACACCATAACCCGGGACAATATCTACCACATCCGCCATCATACAGAGGCTACGGACGAGGGTCTCGGGGCCATTCGACATCTTCTCGGGGTTACCACCAATCCTACCAGCAGCCTGCAGCGTTCCCGAACCAACAGTTTTCACAACCATATCCAGGATATTATGAATACATGAATCCTATGAACAACCCTATGAGCAGCCTGCCGTCGATGAGTATGAACAATGGCAGCAGCCCCCCCGTACTGGATGACCCACTAGCTCACAGGGATTACCCTCACGGCCCTAATTCTCACGTTTATTATGCTAACTTATTGGAGAATGTGACAACGCAAATGTATGTTCAATTATTTCTATTATTTGGCTCTGAGTCTAATTGCTGATGGTATCTAGGAATTACTACTTCTCCGTGGATAATTTATGTCGGGACATCTGGCTAAGAAAGCAAATGGACTCGGATGGATGGATTAACCTCGGTGTGTTCGCCAAATTCAGCTTGATCCGGAAACAGACACACAATATAGATCTTTTAAGAGACGCCTGTGCAAAGTCAAGTGATATCGAAGTGCAGTTGGCTGCTGATGGGTATCGGGTGCGGAAGAAGCATAACTTTCAGCCATTTGTTTTGCCCAAGGAGGACAGGGCTCCCGAGGTCCAACAGAGAGAAGATACGGAAGTAGCTGCGAAGGAGGAGCCAGCACCAGAAAGTACCCAGCATAGTGAATCCGGCCGTTCGCAGATGTCCGCCGCAGCCCGACCTTTCCAGCCTACATTACATCAAAAACCATCCCTAAATAGCCTTCAGTCAGCTGCCCAGTCAGCGCCACCTGTGCTTAATGGGATCCCCGCTCCTACTGTTGTCGATTCCGAAACAAATGGAATCCAAAGAAGACACTCACAACTGTCCGCGGACGCTGCTGAATTCACAATGCCAAGCGGGTTTACTCCAGCATCTCCAGTTCCTCAAACTGTGCCCCAGGCCACCGATTTCCCAGACGAACAGATTGGGCATATCATTATCGTGTATAAGAAATCGCTCCTAAACAACACAGCATCTCCCGGTGGCTCGCCTGCCGTTAACGGTGAAATACCAAGGTAATATTATTTCTCTATTTTCTTACATTCTCATCTGACACTTCCTTTCGTTCACAGCACTTGCAATAGTGATGATAGAACTGAGTCTTGCCAATGTAGCCCGCGCTCTGGTCGCCTTTCCCGCCATGGAGTAGGCTGGACTTTGGATCAGGACCCTGAAGACCCTAATCTCTATAAGCACGAGCACGAGGAATACACCAAGATACAAACCTACTCACTACAAAAAAGACTAGAGGGTGATCCGGACGCAGCCAAGATAACTATCCTTTGCCGGTTCTGGAGCCACTTTCTCCTCAATCAATTTAATAGGAAGATGTATGAGGATTTCAAGTCATTTGCCATGGATGATGCGTCCACAACCGGTGGTCTGAGTTTGGAAATACTCTTTGGCTTTTATGAAGCCATCCATGTCACTGGGTCTCCTCGTGACGAAATGACCCGGGATTTTGTGGATCTGGCACGGAGGTTGGCGGCCAACGGCTCAAATGTAGGCTTGTCACGTTTAGAGAGCACTTTTAACAATCCTACTCTGAAGCCCGAGGTGGGCAGAACTCTACGGGGTCTTGCAAACAAGGCTGTGTGAATTGACAAGTAAGAACTGCTTTCCCAAGTATATTTCTTCCAGTACTCATCAAATTTGTGGATAGTTGCGAACCATTGTGATTACTGTCCGCAAAGAAAGCCGAAGTTGTAGTATTTGGACATATTTTCAACATATTACGCCTTGGATAGTGAACGCCTGAAGCTGTGTTGTTTTTGTGCATGGTTGGGTATACTGGGGCAGAGACGATACAATCACAGCACACAGTTTGCAGCTTCAACTCCTCGAAGTTCGGTATTTCTTATTATTATCCCTTTTCTGTGTTTTTACCCCGGGCTGTTATTATGGGATGTAATTCCCTTTTTTCTTCTTAGCATCTAGACCACGGAAAATTTCCTTTGTACCTGATTCTCTCCTATGGCGCTCTCTAGGAAGCGTTTTTTGAGTTGCTATATTTCTTTAAATATGGCAACTGATTCATACTTCATTTATCCTTTGACCCTTTCTTTACTCTTCCTTTTTTCTTTTTCTTTTTCGTTTCTCTGTTTCACTGCTTCATTAGGTTGGTTTCAAGTTCGCGTTCATTGGCTGCTTTTAGTCCTACGGGTTTCATCCAGATTCCATTGTTCATCCAGGGTTTTGGCTAGTTGTTGTAAAAGGAAGCATCAAACCCAGAAATTGCTGTTGTTATTCGTGTTATTCGTTACTGCTATCGATACAATTTGGACCCTCGGTAAAACTCATGCTCGTGTTCTCGGACATCTGGGGCTTTGATGTGTGCAATATTATTGAGGGCTGATATAGTGCATGGCCTAGAGGTGATGGGAATCCGACTGTCCATCGGGTCATTTTTATTTTTTATCACGTATGTGCCTTTGGGGTTCTTCCTGTCTTTGTGGGCATGTATGTGTTTTTTTTCCTCCCTTCCTTCCGTTCCTTCATTGACTTTCCAAAGTGTTAGTTGTACAAAGTGGTTGTAGGCAGCAGCCGTGCCGCTTAACGTGTCGCCGCCTTTGTTCTGCTTGTGCGGAGTCGGAACTGGTTAGGTTCATTGTTACCCTGAACTTGAAATATGAAAACGATGCTTAACATTCACATTCAAGATGTCAACAAACATTAACTCTATTAATTCAATCAAATCAAGGAGGTATCAAAGAGGAAATTGCAATGTATACTATTGAGTGCCTAGGTCTGGGCATGGGATCCATAGCATGAGGTCAGCTACTACATCCACCCCTAGCATGAATGCTTTGAGGCCTCTAGCAGTTGCGCATACTGAAGAAGGCTCCATAACCAAAAATCTTACTTCCCTCCACTCACAATTCTCCTACAGCATGCAAGGGTTATTTCCAATACAATGATAATTGCAAGGAAGAGGCTTTTCTTGCGTGATTTCTGAAATGTTTCTTGTTGCTAACAGCTCTTCTGTTGATGTTATCACTTCTACCCCCCCGGCTCAGCATCCCATCCTTCATCATCCATTCATTATCCTCGCCCCACTGAATGTACTCTACTACACTTATTACTTGCTCCCAATGAGCTTCAAAGCCTCATCCAACACGTTGCCTATATCCGATATCGACCCATTATAGCGCGTGTAGTCTAGGTTTAGGCAGGCGTTTCTGGATCTGAGATCCTTGAGCCAGCGGGGGATCGCGGTCTTCCTACCCGGGCCATGGAATGCTTCCCATATCTATAGAAGCTTTGCCTTCAGTACCCCACCCCCCACCTGTGCCTCATAGAGTCCCCACGATTCGAAGAACCCCAGGCCCGAGTTGCTATGCTTGGGTCTTTCCTCCTTCCTGCTGTGTATAATTCAGGGTAATACGTATATACTTAAGGTACCTATGCAATAAAAAACTTCTATCCAGTAGAGGCAGGCCTAGGTTAGCTACCTGGAATTGTAAAACAATGAAAAGCGAATGTGAATGATTTGCGAGGACCTGGTAAGATGGCGCATGTTAAGCGGATATCGATATCTGGTCAAAGCTATTGTTCACAACAAGTTGTAGCTCAAGCTTCATAATAAACAAAAAGGACCTCGAATCCTCTCTTACAGTCCACCACCAATCGGGTGGAGCATGTATACTTTCCATCGATATACCGAAGAAACCACTATTACAAGCCACAACAAAAATCCTCGAGCCTTATATTGTCCTTCGGACTTCGGAAGAGTAGTCATAGTTCGAGCCGCAGGCCCGCCGAGTTCTGTTTTCCTTCTTGTGTCTGTATTTCCTTTCTGTGTCTGCATTCCCTTTTTGGTGGTAAAAACTACGCCAAACCCAGATCCAATCCCCGGGGCCGCTACCTATTCTCTAGCGGCGGCCACATCTTTATTTTCCTTCTCTCCATTTTTCAACGCTGCATAGATGCAATCCACCACAGCTTTTTGTCTACCCATGGTCTCAAACACTGCCCGGAACTTATCGCTTACCCGGAACGATTTACCATCATACGCCAATCGTCCCCTGTACATTGTACATGTGTAGTGGCCAAGCCATATACCACCCTTGTGTCGTTGTTATCCTCGAAAGGGGTCTGCGCCGGCACCAGATTAACTTGACCGTCGTCTGAATCCAGCAGGATTCCGCTGGCTCATCATGGCCCCCCAACTGGGGCCACATGAGTACCGAGTATATAAAAATAAAAAAAATAAAAATCTCGAAAGAGTCTGACGGTATGGCGACTGGTTTGGGATATAAAATCATCGATAATAGGAAGAAGTATCAACAAAAACTAGGTCATTGATATTTGCTCGATCAAAGGAAATTCGACCCTTAGCATTTCCTCCACAGGAGGTGCTGTAGAGAGCTGTAGTATCGTAACCCCAATCTTTTCCTCAACTTGTTTTTGTGGCATCTTGGAGTAAGTGTCTGCCATGTGAACTTTCGCCTTTCCACATTGCTGCGGCTTACCACTCCTGCCGGCCGATCAGTAACTGCCTAAACAACTAGACTTGCTTTATAGCTATGGAATGGAAGTGCGGAAACAACTTTCAAGATTAGGAGATGGCTCATATAATAGTACTGTACATACATAAGTTGCACCTTGATTCTCACGTGTTCCATGCTTCATTCATCTCCTTTTGTTGGCCCCTCAATCAATATGGTTACCTCATTCCAATTCCCGTTAGATAACATTTACTCTTATACACTTATACAATACAATGGGAGAGGGTTCTGGTTCAACCATGTCTCCAGATGTTTTGATAATTATCAAATTACCCCCCGGGAAGCCGTTCAAGTGTGGCGTGTGGCGTGTGGCGGTTAGAGTGGCTTGAATTGAGCCATCCCGGTGAAACTTTTATCCAAGTAGAGTTATTCCGTAATCTAGGTGGCAGTCATTCCATTAATCGCGGAAAAACTTACAATAATTGTGTTTGACTGCTTTTTTATCAAAAGGGTAGTTGGTACTTGCCATCCCACGGTCGGATAGTCGAATTCAGACTGTTCTCGTGGTTCCGGCCTCCACTATTCATACATAAACCCTTTGATCTCGTCTTATTGTCTCACTTCGTCGACTCATACTGAGTAATACTGTTTTACATTTCCATTTACATACTTGAGAGGTATATGGGAATGGTGGTACAAGGCTGCGCCAGAGTCATAATTTATCGCTACCAGCGTCAGACCATCTATGCAATAAAGGCTCTCAAAACTCCTCGACTTTATCACACAACAACACCAGCATCACCAATTCTATTGGCTGCACAACAGTCTGTTGCACAGGAAGCTGGAAATTATACCAGATTGTCTGAACCTCAGTGTTATTCTGGAGGAATCCGCCCTCGCCTAACAACTCTACACCCAACCTCAAAAACACCAACGTCCTCTGCCTTATCTACTTCTTGTTTTTCCCCAATCTCTTTCACAAAAATGTCGGAACACGCACTCACCGGCACTCTTGACGAGCCCCGGCTTCAAAAATCGAAGGAGGTCAATGACCTCATTAAGCAAATGGAACTTGGGCTCAAGAAGGTCAAGGGAGGCTTCGGTTGCCGCCGAACCACCTTCAAACTGGATGGCAGAGATATGGAGATTCACAGCTGGAAATTCAATGACTTTGATTACAAGAAATACACACTCCCCACCTTCGCCCGAGGGCTTTTCACCTACCGGAATCCATCGAGCGGAGACCACGAGATTGTCATCCGAGGGTACGATAAATTTTTCAATATCGATGAGGTAAACAAAACGAAGTGGGCATGGATCAAAGAGAATACCGAGGGGCCGTATGAGTTGACGGTAAAGGAGAATGGATGTATTATTTTCATTTCAGGCTTGTCGGATGACAGTTTGCTGGTGTGCAGTAAGCATTCGACAGGGGCGAGGGAGGATGTGAATCTATCGCATGCAATGGTAGGGGACAGGTGGGTTGATAAACATCTTGCTTCAGTGGGGAAGACTAGAGCAGAGCTGTCGAGGCACTTGAGGGAATTGAATGCTACAGCTGTGTTTGAGTTGTGTGATGATTCCTTTGAGGAGCACATTCTAGCATATTCCGAGGATCAAGCGGGCCTTTATCTCCATGGAATCAACTTCAATGTCCCGAAGTTTGCTACTTGTTCCCAAGGGGAAGTGCAGAAGTTTGCCGAGACTTATGGCATGAGAAAAACAGATTACTTTGAGATGCAGGATGTTGATTCTCTAAAGAAGTTTCTGGAGGAAGCGGCTGAGACTGGAAGCTGGGATGGGAAAGACGTGGAAGGGTTTGTTATCCGATGCAAAGCACGAGAAGGGCCAACGGACCTGAGCTGGCATGATTGGTTCTTCAAGTACAAGTTTGAGGAGCCTTATCTCATGTACCGACAGTGGAGAGAAGTTACCAAGGCTATGCTTTCCGGTAAACAACCTAAATACAAGAAGCACCTAGAAGTCACCCAAGAGTACCTTACTTTCGCAAGGTGGTATTTCCAGAAAAACCCTAACCTGGTAAAGGAGTACCAGGCAAACCACGGCATCATCAAACTTCGAGACGCTTTCCTGGAGAAGAGAGGAGTGAAGGGGAGTGATCTTGTCAAAATCGAAAACGAGGGTAGGGTGTCTAAGGATGAAAGTGGGGGGGCCGAAGATGTCAAACTTGTGCTTGTCCCAATTGCTAGCATTGGATGCGGGAAGACTACGCTCGCTATCGCCTTGTCGAGACTATTCAATTGGGGCCACATTCAGAACGACAACCTCCGGAGCGGCAAACAGCGCCCAGCATGCTTCGCCAGGGCAATCGTTGATAGCCTGGAGACAAGCCAGGCAACCATCGCAGACAGGAACAACCATCAAAAGCGTGAGCGAAAGCAAATCTTCGATGATGTCGGCAGCTCAGCACACACAGCTAGATTCGTTGCTCTTCACTACGTCCATTACCGCCCCGATGTCGGCATTTATGAATATAAAGATCGAATTCGAAAAGTTACTCAGGATAGGGTGTTTAATCGTGGTGATAACCATCAAACTATACAGGCTGCAAGCAAATCCCAGAGAGAAATTGTCAGCATCATGGATGGATTTGTGAAGAGGTTTGAGCCCGTGGAGCATGATGAGCAACCTGATTGTGCATTTCAAACTGTGATCGATCTAGATATTGAGGCGGATTCTAGGACGAACTTGGAGACGGCACTTTTGCATTTGAGAGAGGCTTTCCCGAGTGTCATCAAGAAGATGCCAACTAAAGAGGAGATGGATGAGGCGATTGAGTTCGCTTTGAACGACTATCAACCCAAGACTGATAAGGGAGGGAAGCAGCAACAGCAACAGCAGCAACAACAGCAGCAACAGCAGCAACAACAGCAGCAACAGCAGCAACAGCAGCAACAGCAGCAGCAGCAGACTGTGAAAGGCCCAGCACAACAGCCAAAGAAGGAGAAGCCAAAGCCGATAGAGTATTTCTCTATCCAGGTCCCTCACGAGACAATCTATAACACGCTTAAATCGACATTTGAAGCCCTCCCCGCAGAACAGCGCTCCTTCTATTACCAACTCAGGGACTCGAATCGTATTCAGGAGGCATTCCACGTAACTCTCATCCACCGTGCCTCTCTCAAGAATTACAACGGGAAGACAAACACTAAAAACCAAGCCATGTGGGATAAATACGTCAACATGACCTCCGCTGCAGAGGAGCCTATTAAGGTGAAAGTCAGGCTGGATAAGGTGGTTTGGGATGGGAAATTAATGGCTATTGCAGTCAATTTGGGCGAGAACTTTGCGGGAGGGAAGGGCTTGCCGTGTGCGAATGAGGTTCCACATATCACGGCTGGAACGAAGTCGCAGAATATCAAGCCGAGGGAATCGAATAATTTGTTGGTGATGTGGAAGGCGGGTAAGGATGGGCAGGGAGAAAAGATTCATGTGGCAGATTTGGGAGGGGTGGAGGTGTATGGGAAGGTGGAGGCTGTTACAACGCAGAGATAAGGGAGGGATTAGGAAAGCGGGGTTCGGGTGGGGGTTGGTTGGGATTAGGGATCTCCTCTCTTCTGTTGTTTCATTTTAATTTTGCTCTTAGGGCTTTTGAGGGTTTGGTGGGCGTTTGCTTGGTCTTGCTTTTGATGTTCCTCTGGGAAAATATCTCTACTACTCATGAATTGCTTGAGGGAATAAGGCTGAATTTCCGCAAAGTGAATAGCATTTGGGCAGATGGGGAAGTGAAAGGGAAGGCATTCATGGAGCTGCATAATATATCTAGGTCACGGAAATTATTTGCTCATCTGGTATATCCAGCACTAGATGTAGTCACCTATTGTCCATGAATATTCACATGATCTGCCCTTGCTCTGCTCGGCCCCTCCGCTATTGCACGACCCCCCCCCCGTGATTAGGCTTTACAAGTACTATGTAGGCAGGCCGAAGCGATACACTTTCCCCATGTCAACACCTGGAGATATCAATCTCATGATCAGTGTCATTACATTGATTACCCTGAAGCAGCCGTCATACTTAATTGAGTGTTGTGGTTTCAGGGTAATACAGCTACTTAACTATGCATCAAAGGAAAGACTTTAATCTGATTAATTCAACGTACTCTACTCAAGCTAAGCATGTGAACTCGTATAGAGAGAGGTCTAGGAGGGTTAGAGTAGCTTGTGATGAGGAACTGTAGAATTAAACAAGTGGACGCTACTATCCGAGCCATTTATAGTTGTTTGATTCCCTAGCTTCCCGCTCACCCGAGGTTGGAAGTTGGTGAGAAAAATAGTCTGGTGGAGCAAAATTCTTGGTCGGTGCGAGACTGACCTTGATTTTGAGACCTCTACTCTTGGGCAACATAGTGGCATTGTTTAAAAAGACTATTTAAGGAGTTTCTAATTCAACTTCTGAACGAGCAAAAATCTAAGCCATTCTGAACGACTTGAGCTCTGGGGAAATCTCTTGGGAAAACCCGCCCTGCGCCATGTGAACCCGGGCGGTGCGAGGAAGCGAACTCTTGATTATTGGTAAAAAAGAATATCAACCACTAGTGAAAATTCTCCCTTACTTGCTTGAGTCAAGGTCAGTCGATGACTATATTTCCCAGAACTCCCCCCCCCCCCTAAAGGTTGAAAATTTTCTTTTGGTCCTCCTTCCTCGTGATAGCTTTAAGCTATGGTTTAGGGTGGGGTCTTACTCACGAGAGCCCAAATTGCTTGAATCCACCAGCTATTTTCTTCGGGACACCCTAACAATCTCTCTACTTATCTCTCCCCTACTTACCCCTAGCATCTCGCCGCTCCCTGTCTTTTCTCTCCGCCAGTGTTCAGTTGAATAAATTAAAATCCCATTCTTTCACAATACAAGAGACAAATCAATAGAAACCTACATATATATAATTGGGAACGCCTCCGAGTCTGGGGCCATATGGAGGTGACAAACCCACTGAGTGAGTTCAGAAAGATTGTTTGTTTGTTTGTATTCATTACTCACATACGAGTCTGGGAGTTCAGAAAGAGGTCTTAGAAGAGTATATGCATGGCCTTAGAGGTAGTATATGCCAGTGATTTGGTACTAGTAAATGTAATACAAGTTGGATAAGTTATTGTGGGCACGAAAATGAGGCTAAGGGCAGTTTTCGGAAAGCATGCCAAGACCTACACATATAACAGGGGAATCAGATCATGTATGCTAAGCTGAGCGGGGAGTTGTATAGAGGTGGAGTATGTCACGTTCGATTGTATTTGATAAGCAACCCGCAAAATACAACATCTACTCTATAGCATTTGAGAGAAACTGCTTATTTAACAGAGGCGTTTCCCAAAGCGTAGAGAATCGTGCCCATGAAAGGGAGTTGGATAGGCAATTTAATTGAGTCTAATAGAAAGGGCACAAAGCCCGCAGTTCAGGGTAACTCTATTACCTCGCGCATGCGATCTCCAGATGAGCATTACCCTGAATATCACTTCGCCACAAACGCCCACCCACCCACACTGTGGATCGATGAATTGCAGCTGACCTTATCTAAGTGATATCTGACACGTGCGTAATTACTTCAAATGTCATTACAATTTTATAGATTTTTTTTTTTTTTAAAATAAGTAAATCGCTATCGAACAAGCAATTTTCCAAAAAGTTTTCCCCATCGACGCTAAAGGTAGAGATCTAAATAAGCCGCCAAGTCATGTCATAACATCTCATACGTTGACATATCACAAATGACACCTCAGAAATCATATCACAACGCC
>Ga0307511_10002378_pt1 | contig 19674 bp, 14 predicted proteins | sample 13_EM_MG_FD_200266 | JGI IMG/M metagenome (GOLD analysis project Ga0307511, IMG submission 200266) | Populus trichocarpa ectomycorrhiza microbial communities from riparian zone in the Pacific Northwest, United States - 13_EM | ecosystem: Host-associated > Plants > Roots > Unclassified | place...
AAGGGGTCGATCCCATAAGAAAGATTTAGTTCGGATTTTTATGCTATATGTTATGCAATTGGGGGGTTTTGATTTGTGATGATCTAAACTATGGAAGAACTTAAACTAGCTAACAAAATCAATTGAAACCGAAATTTATCAAGAAAACAAACATTGGTCGTAAGCACACATCCACCAACAGAAATTAGAACCGATCCTTGAAACGAAACTTCAATTTATATTCTAAATTTTTTATCTTTTCTTAAAATTGGTTAATTAACGGATCCGCCGTATAACTAACCCTAACCAACAAACAATAACAATGTCCGCATTAATGATTTAGTTCGATGGCAGCCCTAAGAACTAGATAAATTGATTGATCTCTTGACAACCAAACTGTCTGCAGCTTGTGTTCCTTTTTTTGAGTGTTCTCCCTAAGTTTAATAACGTAGTTCCACCACAATTATCAAGCTTAGTTGCTTCACAAGTTCATATATCACAACTCTGGTTTTGATATCAAACTTAGCAATAAATTGTTCACAATAATAACTTGGAGTCCGCTCTAGCAATTATCAACAACAATAATAGAAAATATGCATAGGAAAACAATCATACTCATTCATAATATAAACTGAAAATAAAAGGAAGAATAAATCTCACGGTTCTTGAAATCTGAAGGTTTGTTGTGTCCTTGCAACCAAGAAAACGAGCTTAGCCTTGCATATCTATAGAACAACTACTCTTAAAGATAAAAGAAAGCATTATTTCTGGTTTTTAGATAGGAGAGTTTGTGTTTCTTCACTTCTGGCTGCTGCCCCCCTTCTGCCCTCTTTCTCTTCTCTCTTTCTTTTTATATGCTAAGAAACCCTAGTCTCTATTTTACAAAATAGTCATCCCTTAAGTTGACAGTTTTAATTTTAAGTACTTCAATAACTATTTTCCTAAAAAGGAGAAATAGCCTTGCATTAAATCTTCAAACTTTGACTTAGAGGAGCAAAATTGGTGAAATAAAAACTTGGACGCCGATTTAGATGCTTCGAAATGTAATTTAGACATGTTCCTTCACGAAACCTGTTTGCTAGCAGAATTCAGCTGTCATCTTTGAAAGTTAATGTCTCCCTCATATGACATCATTTTTGGCTGAAAGTTGGAGCGTTGATAAGTCTTTAAGTCAGAAATCCAAAACAATTGAGTTTGCATCAATTGGACTTATGTAGCTCCAGATATTGAATTTTGAATGGACAAAGGTCAACATTGGCAGAATGCGAGATTTGACTTTGAAAGATGTGATTTCCATGATCTCTCTCTTTTTATTTTTCTTGCATTAAATTTCCAGAAAGGTATGAATGTTTGCTTTTTAGTGCCACTGGAATCACTTTATTTTGACCTCTAGAACTCACGCTCTGCACAAAACATCGATTGAACGTCAAATCTGTCAATTACCTGCAATTTACTCATTTTTGCATCTTTCATCCAAAAGTTCATTCAAAACATAAAATAAGGAATATCAATGCATTTTATATATATAACATAGGCTAAACACTAGTTAAATGTGGGTGAAACTATCGAATAATATGGTTGCATCAATTAGTGTAACCTTTTCACCTTGACATAATAAACTTAGCTAAACATAATGAAGAAGAGAAACATAAATAAACAAGATAAGAACATAAATAAGATATAAGTTAACTAAGTAAAGGAAACAAAATGAAAAGCATAAATAAGATATTAATATAAAAAAAAACTTCAGCATTACAAACACATAAAGAGAGAGAGAGCAAGAACATGATCTTGATCTGAAAACCAAGATGCCTAAATGCATGGCAAATGCCTTCTTTTATAGGCCAAAATTTGGAACTATTGATTTGATGACTAATTGTTGAGTGGGTGGCCACATCTTGACTTGGTGACAATCCTTATCTTCTTGTCTGAGCAAAACATCATTGATAACATCAGAATTTGAACAAATTTTTGTCATGAAAGTTATAGGAAATTATCTCCGCTTTCCAACAAAAAAAAGAATCGGTGCATTTGAACTTCTAGAACTCGAGATATGGGTTGAACACTGAACAGTGTCTAGGCTGCATGATAGATTTCAACTTCTCCATTGTTGCTAAGATTTGGACTTCCAAACAGCAGAATTGAGTCTTTCACTCCCATGAATGTTTTAGGTCTATGTCTTAGCTTTCTAGCCATATAAACCAAATTGAAATCCAAGATGAACATTGACTGAACAGTGTTCCAGTTTGGACTGAACCAACATCTCTTTTCTAAGCTTAACCCTCTCTTTGTCTTCTCAATTTCAGTAGTTAAACTCATCAATCAATCCTTTGATTTATGTGATAGGCCTGCATTTAAGATGAATATTTACCATAAATTAAAAGTATCTTATAGTATCAGACTTGTTATTATAAAACATGCTTTAGTTGTGGAGTTATTGATGCTTTAAGTGTAAAATGATGATATAAAACTTTTATAAAAATGCACTTTTAAGTACTAATCAAGCAACAATAGAGGGAACCCTTCTGTCCTTTCCTCATCTTCTAAAGTAGCAGCCAACGACATTCGCTGCACCCTGCATGTCCAACAATAGCCTTCTTTTCGGTCCAACACTTAGAGCAACACTAGTATCGCAGTGCAGCAACAATAAATAGCATAGGCAAACTTCATCGTGCTCCTCTCGTCCTCCATTAAGGCAACATTTGGAAACCCTCCTTCACACCACCAACGCTGTCTCCACCATGAACAACAAGCTGGATTGTCAACTGTGAGCAGCGTTTGACTGTCTCCCTCCTCGCCTCCTGCAATAGCTGTGCTCAGGTAAGTCCTTTTTCATTGCCTGTAACAATTTAATTACATTGTTAATGTTGCATGCATCCATGAATTATTCACATATGCATGCAACAGTTGGAGACTCGGTTACTGGCTTGGGCTAGTAATCGGGTTGGGCCTGCTGGATCCAGCCTGACCCGTACGGGTGGGCTCGATCCATCCCCAAAACAAAATAGTTACCTAAAATTCAAATTCAAATTTTATGGATTTATTCACTGGCACCAAAGTCAGGAATACCGTACTTTTTTTTGTTACACAATATTTACCAATGCTAGAATTGAAAATATTCATAGGCGAATATTCACTAACACCAGAGTCAGAAATATTATAGGAAGACCATAAGAATGAAGCAAAAATAAAACTCTTAGCAATTTAGACAAAACCAGCAATGCAGCTTGTCTTAGGTAGGACGCTTAAAGGGTAATAATATCTTCCCTTTCGCGTAACCAGTCCCGTACCATAAAATCTCTGTTGACTAGTTAGGGTTTCTAGTGACCATAATACTAGGTGGCGACTCCTTAAACTGGACATTTCCACCCAAAGAACAAGATGCCAAATATGTTTTCCTTTTCCAACAAGATTTTTTTTTAATTGGTCGCCGCGATGTCCGAGTGTAACAAAATGATGATTTCTCTAAGAACTTTTGGACTAAGCTTTGCCTTTTGTTTGTCAATTGCTATAATATTTGTTCTATTTTGTTTATATGGTTATCGCTTTTTATTGCTTTAGCGCACATCTCTAGTGTCATGCATCCCTATTGTTTTTAGCTTTGATTTTGATTAATGCATAGAATGTCAATTTTTTTCTTTGTTTGATCTTGTTTAGAGTTATCTATTATTGTTGCCAGATGTTTAGAATATGCTTCAATGTTTAGATTAAATGAAAAAAAAATGATTTGGAAATCTGGTCGTAGGATTATTGATGTTTTTTTTTTGTTAGTGTGTGTTCTTGGTTCCTAGACATGGTTTGGGTTCCAAATGCTTAAAGAGTTAGTTTTGAATCAAAATTTGATGTTTTTGTAGGCTATTTCTAGTTGGCAGTTTTAAAGTTTGGGACCTCTTGCATGATTTTGATGTTATTTGTTAATTGTTTTATTGAAACATGTTTAGTTATGGTTCTGTATCTTGTTAGAATGAAAAAAACATGTTTTAGAAGTAAAAAAATGCTAGTTTTGGAGGCCTAACATTGTGCTAGGTTTCTAGGCTATTTCTGGGTGACTAGGTAGTGTTCTTAGGAAGAACATTGTCTTAGCTCGATTTGAACTAATTTTTATTCAATTCTTTCCACAAAATCCTTTGTGCCACTTTATTAGTCAATAATCCAGAGTTTATTTGTATCAATAACATGTTTTCAGTAGGTTTTAATCCTAGAATTTTGATTTTAAGCCGAAAATAAAATCATGATTTTTTAGTGATAATTGAAGTGCATGAATGCTATATTATTGATCATTGCATGATTTCCAACATGTTTGTGTCTTTGGTTTGTACATATCTAGTTTGATTTGAAATCTATGTTGCGGGATTCATGTTAAATGTTATTTAGTGTTTTTCTAAGTTTTGATCTATTTTGATAAACATTTTTTAGTTTTTTTTTTTAAATTTGATTTCGTTTTGGATTTTGGTATAGGTTTTGGTTTGTTTTTTGGGTCAAACCAGTGAACATTGGTTCGGTTTATGGTCGAACCAAAAGTTTTGGGTCAACCCGGTCGGGTCAAAATTTTAGACCCTGGTTGGCTGGCAATGATTTTGCTAAATGTTTTTTTTTGCTTAAGCGTGTGTTTGACAAACACTCATTAAACCTGTTTTAACAGTTTTGGTTTTAGGAAAAATTGAGTTTTTGCCGAACATGGCCTTAAAAAAAAAAGAGTTTTGCTTGCCACATACAACGTAATCCATTTTTATTCATAAAAAAAGAGAGATTTTTTTTAGCATTGTCTTAGAATTTTTTTTTGTATTTCTTTGCTTTTTGTGGAGTTGACAACAGGTTTGTAAACTTTCTTAAAGATTTAACCACCATTTCAATAATTCTAATTGTTTTTTCTTCTGAATATTAATAGTCAACATTATAGTATAATTGTTGAACTTACAAGTAAGTTGGTATTTAGATATTAAAAGTTGACTAGGAAGTTCTCTAAATTTTTTGAATATTCACCAATTTTAATTAGGAGTATCTTTCATCACAATATTCAAGTTGTGGAAAATACCTTCATCTTTCAGGATAGGTGAAATTTGTCAGGGCACCTACATAGATTATTTCTATAAGGATTTATCTAGGCATACGAGCCCATAAAAAATTCGACATGTCAGTTTTGTTCATGAGCGTAAATCTTTATTCTGAGTCATAGATGGACTATCGGCTAGGAACTCATCAACACCTTTAAACCATGTTCAGACCACAAAATGCAGCTTATCTCAAGTAAGGTGCACTAAGGGTGCTAATACCTTCCCTAGCCACAATCAATCCTTTACCTTTGAATTTCTAGTAAGACCAGTCCATCCGGGTCTCCTAATGACCCTAAACCAAACAACTAGGTGATGACTCATTAACCCCGATGTTCCGCCATACCGGGCATGCACATGCGACAAAGTGCATATAGAAGCATCTCGTGCTAGTCTTTGTAGGTGACTATCATCTTTTGGATGATCTTCTTGAGATTTTTATTGGCTACCTTAACAACACCATTCATCTTGGGTCTATAAGGAGAAGAATTAAGGTGTTTAATCTTCCACTTAGTGCAGAGCTCAGCAATCAGCTTCCCATTAAAGTTCTGAGCATTGTCAGTTATCATTGTTGCCGGCAAGGCATAACAAAAAAACATATCTTTCTCAATGAATCTCTTAACTACTTTTTGTGTCACAAGTGCAAGAGTAGGCATGTACCCATTTAATGAAGCAGTCGATGGCCACCCAGATGAACCTATGTCCGTTGCTAGCCTTTAGGCTGGTTGATCATATGACATCCATTCCCCACATATCAAAAGGACAAAGCGAGGTCATATTGAACAGTGATGTTAGAGGTGTATTTAATTTGTCACCATGTATCTGACACTTGTGGTATTTTCTTATATAATCTGCATAGTCCCCTTCCATGGTCAACCAAAAGTATCAAAATCTTTACATTTGCCTTGCCATTGTATGCCCATTAGCATGTGTGGCACAGATTCCCACGTGGACTTCCTGTAATACTTGCCTAGCCTCATTCTCATTCAAACACCTAAGCAAAGTCCCATAAAAAAACCTTATATACAAGATTTCATTATCCAAGTAATAATCCATTGTTATCCTCCTCAAAGTCTTTTCATCCATCTTGGAGGCTCCCGAAGGGTATTCCCAGTATTGCATAAATCGTTTGATGTCACTATACCTTGATTTCCTATCTAGTTACTCTTCAAATATGCAACAATGAGCTTGGAGATTTATAACTTTGATGCTTATTGGTTAGATCTTGCCCCCAATATTGATTTGTGTCATCAAAGCTAAAGTGGCTAGGGCATCAGCAAACTGATTATCATCTCGGCTCATATAAATGAATTTTATTTCTTCAAATTCATTAGCTTACTTTGAGAGATAATCTTGACATGCCTTAGTTTCTCATCCTTATTTTTCCATTCCCCTTTCACTTGATATATGATTAGTAGAGAATCACTATAAACATCAAGCTTTTTAACTTTCAGCTATAAAGTAGATTCTAAGCTGATGATGCAAGCTTCGTATTCAATTGTGTTATTGGTGCATTCAAGTTGTAACCTTACTAAAATAGGATACTATTTCTTTTCTAGGAAACTTATCACTGCTCTAGCCCCAATCCCTTATACATTTACATCTCCATCAAAATATATGGTTCATCAGTCATTCACACCACCATTATTCTTAACCTTTAATACATTGTAAATCCCTAGTAAATATATAAATAAATCTGGGTTAAATAGGGTAACTATTAATTAAAAAATAATAAATTAAGGAGAAAATCTTATGAATTGGGATGAACATTTTTGGGAGATTAATTTAAAATTTAGAGAAGTTAAAGTAATAACATAGAATGTGAAATATTAGTTAACGATAAATCATGAAAACTTCCTAACTAGGTAAAAATAGTAATTTGAAGGAGGAAGTTTTTGTAAATTGTGTGATATTATGTGTAAAATAGAAGGGAATGTCAAATAAATCAATGCATGACCCTTTACGCGAGAAATGGCGAATTTCAGTATTACCCGCGCATATTCACGCTATTGTGATTGAAAATGGTAAAAAACATAAAGAAATATTTTATGATAATTATGAATAGAAATATTTAGAGAATTAGTCTAAGACCCAAGATGATTTAAGTAAATTATATGGTATGCGAAATTCAGATTTTTAGCGTGAAATTTTTAATTGTCCAATTTTACAATATTGAACATATCTCTCAATCCGACTGTTAGATAGGGCTAAAATTTTACATGTAGTCTTAAGACATACTGTTTTACCTTGGGGTAAAATGTAAGGTCAATCAGAGTTCAGGAAGGTTTTAAAAATAAAGACACAATATCGGGACAGTGTAATAAATCGAAATTTAGGGGGGATAAGTTGGAGTATAATAGTAATTAACCCATAAAACCTAATATAACCATGTTTGCTGCTACTGTTCATGTGGAACAACAGCTAAAAGAAACGAAGAGGCTTCTCTCCTGCCTCTCTTCAAAAATCATTTGAGAAATCTTTCTAAATTGTGAGATTAAAGCTTACAAATAGGTTTGTAAGGAGAGACACACATTAAGGCTAAAATTAAGAAGCTTGGTTGGAAGAGAGGACCTTGAGGGACAAGTATGGATGATGAAGAGGAAGAACAATTGAAAAATAAATTGGTAAGACTCTTCAATTTGAACTTGAAATTTTTGATAAAAATATTCTTCCTTAGTTTTTCTCCTTGATTTCATAGTTAGTAAAAGATTATTGAAAAACTCTTAATGTTGTGATTCTAGGGTTCTTGAAAATGTGTATGAAATGAGAGTTTCTTTGAACATAAAGTAATGATAATGGATGTTGTGATGCATAAAAACACTTAGTGTGCTTGTCAAATTTATGTCTCATGTAATTAAAATTTTGACAATCTTACTAGCTAACGTCTAATCGAAAATACAACTTGAAAACAATGTAATTTGGATTAGTGCCTTTATAAACATTATCGATATGGATGTTTTCTTTTACATGGAATAAGTCTTGACGTATTTGGAGTTGTATAACTCCAGATATGATAAAAAAAAACACTTATTAAAGGTCCAGATCGACATAGTACTGGACAGATTTTCGGTGCTACTATAATTGTTAATTTGAGCCTTAAAACTATGTAATTTGGAGTTGGTGTCTGTACAACGGTTGTAGGTATAGATATTATCTTTCAACTGGAACTAGTATCGACTTATTTAGAGTTGTATAACTCCAGATATGAGAGAAACATTGAGTAAAGGTCTAGACCGACATAGTACTAGACAAATTTCTTATGCTACTGTAATGAGTGAGTTTAGACATGTAGATTGCAAATTTGGGTGTTATGTCCTTCATGAAAGTTGTATCCCTATGTATTATCTTTCTATAGAGATAAACCACGCTTGAAAAAGAGTTCTGAAACTTTAGTTATGATTAAAACACTAAACAGTGTTCGGGGTTGGGTGGACTAAATCAGCTAGGACTAATCAAGCTTTAATCTTTACTTGGAATTTATTGTTGATTAAAGGTTCTAACACTTGGAATGATGTAGTAAAAAAAATTGATGAAATGAACACTTAATGTTAATACTTATGTTTCGGCCTATAGAAATTTAGATGGGAGAATCCTTGAGAATGTATATGTTGAACTTGATTGGGTACTACTTGACAATATTATGATGAACTTGATGAGGTTATGGAAAACAATATCATCCTTGAACATGTTTAGTAGTACTTTGTAATTGGAATGCGAAGAACACCTTATGTCACATGATAATGAATGAGAATTTGATGTTGCCACATGAAGAACATAAAAATATGTTTGTTAAGGGAATGACATAGGCTTCGACCACCTTAAAAGAGGATAGCAAAGAAAAACCCTCATGAAGATAGTAATAAGTGATGGTTCCTCTTTAAAAATGCTTAATGAATGTGTAATATTGTCATGTAATATAAACATTACATGTTTCCCTTTCTTCATAAACTTTGGAAGTGAATTTAGTTGTGGTCTATGTCCAAAACTAGGTTGAAGTATGGTCACTAGGAGAAAAACTTGGTATTGACCATATACGTGAATTTAGGAAAAAGAAATGTTAGAATGACTTAGTTTTCATTGACGATTTTCAATGTCAAAATACCTTAGTTTTTCATTGATGATTTTCAGTGTCAGAATGACTTAGTTTTCATTGATGATTTTCATTGTTAGAATGACTTAGTTTTTGCTCATGATTTTCAGTGTCGAAATGACTCAGTTTTGTTGACAATTTCAGTGTTATAATGATATAATTTATGTAGATGGCCTTCATCAAAATTAGGGATGAATGTCTTGTTACAATATTATCATTGTACAGTTATACAAACATGAGAGATGTTTAAATGAATGTATGTGTGTTCTAGTATATGTGTAGAAATGGTCTTTGACATTACCTAAATAAAAATGTACTGAGTAATGGTCATTTTGTGTATCAGGAGGTGCGATCGGGATTGGATCTTTTACCGGGCGAAGACACATTACGGGAGGGACATGTAGGTGGTTTCCACTTTTAACTATTATTATTAAATCCTCAAATTATTTATACATAATGTTGCTACCTGATTTTAATAGATTAAAATTACTTATGAAACACAATGAATAATGATGTGATTAGTTTTGGCTAATGATATCCATATTGGATAACCGAAATTAAATGATGTGATTAGCTTCGGCTAATGGTATCCATATTGGATAACCAGAATTCATTGATAAGATTAGCTTCGGTGAATGATATCCATATTGGATAACCAGGAATGATTCATGAGATTAGCTTCAGCTAATGGTATCCATGTTGGATGATTGGGAATGAATGATAAGCTTAGTTTTGGCTAATGGCATCCATATTGGATAGCCGAGAATAAGCATTAAAGATTAACTTTAGCTAATGATATTCATGTTGGATGGCCGGGAGTAAAAGATGATGTTAACTCTGGTTAATGGGGTCCATACTAGGATTACTGGTAATAAGTATTATGAACCATCTCATTTGAAAGCGTTTACTAATACGATGAAATAAAGAGTATGATGTGTTAATCACAATCGAAATTAATGTTTAAGAAACCATATACAAAATTGATCATAGTTAGGAATGAATAGTTATGCATAAAAGAATTCTATATGTACAAGGATTCTTAGACTATAATACATGTCATCAGTTATTTGTTAAACATAGCTCAAATAAAATAATGCGGCATAAGGTTGTATAAAGATGTGGAGTAAAATATTACAGATAGACTCGGTAAAAAGATATTAATAACCGAATGTGTTGGCAGTCAAATGGGTTTACCATAATTATTGGCATCCGCGAGGGGATGACCGGATTATACTTAGTGTCCATAGTATTGGCGACTAAAGATAGGATAGGAATGATACTTAGTGGTTGCAGTGTCGGTGACTAAGGATAACAAATGAATAATATTTAATGTTTGTAATATCTGTGACTAAAGACATGACATAAATTGATAGTTGATGATTAGTTACCAATATCTATGAATATGACAACTTTTAATGTTTAGTTGCCCAAAAGAACAATGACCAAGGAAGGAAAGTACGATTTGGTTAATTATAAGATGATGATGTAAGTTCTCTTTTCCCTATATTTCTATTTAAGTTGGCAAGTCCTTTAAATTAGATCATGGGCAACAAAGGTTACTTCCCAATTGTCCTTAATAAAAAGGGAATTCATATGGTCATCTTTGTTTTGAATGGAGACCATTGTGTTGTTGTTTTTAAATAATGGGAATCATTGAAACTATCCCCGATTGTATAATGGAAACCATTGTGTAAGACCATTAATTGATGCTTAAAAATGGATTTGAGATGGGGGGTTGATTGGCAACTTAAAACATAATATTGTTTAATGTACTATTAAGTCAAAGCAAATGTTAATGGGGTGTAATGTAACAAACGGTTGTGACACCTAGAAAATACAAAATATGGTAATGTCACAAACAAATTATGTTAAGCAGTTATAGTGATGAGTAAACATAAGATGAATACATGCGGTTACTTCAAGGATTGTACCCAAGGAAATTGATAACTAAGGAAATGAAATATTAATCATTGATTGGGGAATCAAAAATTAAGAAAATGAGTTACTACATGGTGATGTATAGTCGGCAACCTTAGATTTGAATGTATTATGTAATTCATCATAAAGGCAATGTCGAAAGTGATAAATATGAACTTAGATGTCATTGTACTATGAATACTTAAATTGTGTTAATAACTTCATCTTGAAATGTACTAAATCGTATAATTGTATTTCTAGCATTTAGTTATTGCATCTCTTTTATTATGTATGTGTGTGTGTGTGTTCATCACACGTATGTTTTAAGTAAATGGAAAATGAAAAGAATATAAGATGAATTGTGAGAAGCGATGTGGAAGAATCAAATGGAGAAACAATTGAACTGGTGGGTAGTAGAAGGCTATTGCGTGTATATAATAGAGTTATTTGATATTGTGTTACCAAGGAGGATAAGAAAGGAATTAAGGAAATGTATAAGTTATAAGGGAAACTCTGCTGTAAATTTGGTAAACCAAAGAATCAATATTGGGATGTATTATTAGATAGATTGCAATATATATATATATATATATATATATAAACACACACACACACACCATTATACTCAAACATGATGATTAGAAATATGGAATTTACATGGAAATTTCAGGTAAATACATCCTCATCGGGAAGGTCAAAATTTAGCATTATCTGCTAAATGGTCAGGAATCATGCTCCCTTTTACATCCTTCCTTGTTATATAGACAATATCGTATTCCGCCAACAACACTTTCCACCTTACTATTCTACTTGACAAATAGGGCTTTTCACATATGTATTTGAGTGGATCCAGTTATAAGATCAATCAGGTCGTGTAATACAACATATACTACCTGAGTCTTTTTGCACTCTAAATCAATGCACAACATAGCCTTTTATTATAGTATATTGGGATTCATAATCGTTGAACTTATTGATCAAGTAGTAAATGGTTTGTTCTTTCCTCCCGATTCATCATGTTAGCCTAGCACAAATCCTATGGTTGTTTCTGTCACCGTCAAGTATAGAATCAAAGGTCTTCCTGATATAAGGGGTACTATCAGCGACAAGTTCTGTAAATATCTCTTAATCTTGTCAAATGCTTCTTGGAAATCATTAACCCATACCCCGAGATTTTTCTTCTAATCAGTTAGAATATGGGCTCACATGTCATCGTAACTTGGGATATGAATCGGGCTATATAATTCAAGTGGCCAAGAAAACTTCCCACTTCCTTCTCTATCTTAGGTGCTAGCATATCTTTGATTACCTTTACTTTGTTCGAATCAACTTTTATTCCTCGACTACTCACTACGAGGCCCAACAGGTTTCTTTTTTTTACCCTGAATGAACACTTTGTGGGATTCGATTTTCATTGGAATTTTCACAACCTTTCGAGCAATCTCCTTAATACTTGCACATAATCTTTTTTTTTATTTGGCAAGTATGACCTCTACTTCTTTGTGCATCATATCATTGAATAAGGTGATCATTGTCCTTTGATAAATGGCTCATACATTCTTCAATCCATATGGCATTACCTTGTAACAGAAGGTTCCCCAATATGTGAAAAAGGTAGTTTTCTCTTTGTTTTCCTTGGTCAACCTGATTTGATTATATCCCGATAACTCATCCATGAATGAGTACATGGTACTCTTCATAGCATTGTTGACTAAGACGTTTATATAGGGTAGAGGAAAGTCATCCTTTGAGCTTGCCTTGTTCAGATCTTTATAATCCATGCTTGCCCTTATCTTTCCATCTTTCCTGGAAACAACAACTATATTAGCCACCCATTAAGGATAATAGACCACATCTAGGAATCATGCATCTCAATGCTTCTATATTTTTACTTTCACCTTAAGCAACACATCTAGACACATTCTCTTCCATCAAGGGAATCTAATGTACCACGATGTGAATATCCAATCCATGCATGTTTGTGTAAGTCCAAGGAAATACATCTGTATACTCTTGCAACAAAGCGACCAAACCATCCCTTTCCTCAGTTGTAATAAATGTACCAATCTTAAATTTTTTCTTATCTTGTTTGGTACCCAGATTTATTACTTCTAATTCTTTATTAGTGGGTTTCCAAGTTTTCTCAGATTTTTTTTACTAACCTAGTAAACTTTTTTATGTTCTCTTCTTCCCAATTTTCACCACCCATTGCGATTATGTTTTCAATGTTTGGTCAATTATTCTTAGTATAATGGGTTTGTGGATTGGTGGAAGATTCACTTTTAGGATTCCTGAAAACGTAAGGAGTGCTCGTGTAAGTGTGTCATTTGTATGAAAAAATAAAAGAAAACGAGGACATTTTGGACACAAGAAATGCATGGTCTCATTAAAATAAGAAGGCACATTGATAAAGAAAATCTTATGGTATTATGAGCCAAATTGCCATCAAAACTAGAAACATGTAGAAACAACAAAACACCTTAAAAAGCATGGTTAAACATGAATAATTACTTTTTTTAACACAACTAAAACAAGCTTTATTTTTCAATTCTAGTATGATTCCCTACTGGCCAACATCCTGACAAAGGCTTTTGCTGGAATTTCATTGACGGTGTGAATAGACAGCTGCGATAGGATCTCGTCATCTGTTTTGACCTTAATTTTATCATAGGCTCCTCATTTTCACATTCTAACACGGTAATGTGAAGGTCTGTTATGCTAGATCTTATCACCTTTGTAGGTCTTAGGAAGGTCATTTGGAGTGGCGAGATGATAAGCTCTTCCTTATCTGACTCATTTCCTTCAATTTATGTCATTATTGCTTCCCTTTTGATCCTGGCGACCCGCATGTAGTCGTCTTTTATAGGCTTATATCCAAGCTCAAATCTCTTATAAACACATTTTAATTTCTTCACATTGACTTGCTCTAACATCTTAGTGTCAAGATTAAACTGAAAGGGAATTTCATGTTTAAGGAAGCAATTAGTAGTCATCCTTGCTACTTCCAAAATTTTCAGCCTTCTCAACACTGTAACCTGTGAAACCCACTCAATGTTCATGATCTCAAAAGTGTGGATGTTCTTATCCCTACAATCTTCAACCTTAATAGATAGTACACTTGTATTCTTTATCATGGAAACTATTTCTTTGACCTTGACAATTACCAACATCTCATTCATAATATATTTTAAGCATTGATGCAAGGAGGTAACCACTCCAGCCACATGGATCTATGATCTTTCTAATAATATATTGTAGAAATGATGAATATCCATTACTTGTAGCGTCACCAAAAACACTTGCGACCCCATATAAAGCTCCATTTCTGAGGTCTCAATTATTTGTCTTTGTGAGCCATCATATGTTCTTGCCATTATGGTATATGGTCTTATATGTGTCTCATCGACGAACATCTCTCTCAACATGTGTCTTAGCAGCATGTTTAATGTCAAACCATTGTCAATCAGTACTTTTCCTACTATGACATCTTTGTATTGCATTGTGATGTACTTTGGTCTGTTATTCCTAGTACCATCAAAATCCAACTCATCTTTAGTGAAGTACAAATAATTTAAAGCCTGGATTCTCCTTACTAGGTGTTTCATGGTTTTTTGGTTGATATCTTGAGGCACATACACCTTGTTCAACACCTTTTGCAGAGCTTTTCTAAGTTGTTTGAAGCTCAAAAGTAATGACGACATTGATATTCTAATAGGAGTCTTATTAAACTGCTTAACAAAACTATAATCACTATATTTTATCAACTTTAGGAACTCATTGGTCTTTTCCATGGTGAAGGTTTTGTTCACTTTTTTGTCAAATCAATTATTTCTTTTCCTTTCATCTTCCTTTGTTTCTCGAGCTCTTCTGGGGTAAAGCATTTTCCGCTACAGGTTAAGCCTCTCACTTCTGTTTGGAAAACATGCGATAATTGCATTCTCTCAAAGGATTACCTATAGTTATGGTAAGGCATTGTAGTTTCCTTTACCTACCACTGTTGATTTAGATAAAATCAATTTAGACAGTCCGTCTATAATGAATTGCACCTAGTAGACTTTCTTGTTTCTGCTAGGTTCATCTACCACGAACATTTCTTTATTTATTACACCATCAGTTCTAAGAGTTCCTTGAGTCAATATTTGTGTTACCTCATTATGGAAGCCTTCATATTAGATGATCACATGGCCTTTCTCACGATGATACCTACAGAAATTCCTTCTTGTTGACACTTCTTCATAACTACCCTTCTTGTATCGAGCTTCTACCAGCATTTTGTAAACCCTATTTAGTGACACATTTAAGCTCCTTGGGTCTTTCATCGCTAATGCATTTACTGATCCACTACTTATGACATGATTAGATAGAGGATTTACATTTATATTTGGGGCCTCATCAAATGTTATCCACCCAAGTTGGGTTAACTGCATGAGCTTTTTCTTAAAGGCATTATAGGTATTGATGGTGTGTCCAGTGATACCAACGTGATGCTTAGAGGTGAGTTTTTATTTGTACCAATTAGGATTGGGTAGCTACAGTGGCGTGAGTGGTACTAGAGCTAGTTATCCAATGTTCAATAGTTTTTGGTACATCTCATACTATGACAGTGGGGTAGTTGTTCTTAGGTTCTTTAGCAAAACAATTTATGGTTTTCAGCTTAGTTGATGACTTGGTTACTTGGGTTTCATGTTTTTTTATAGGAAAAGATGAGTTGAAATTATTGTTAGCAATCTGGGATGAAAAGTTTAGAGGATTGTAGTTTTGGAAATGGTTTCTTTTTCCTCTTTAGCCACCCTCAATATGATCAACATCTTTCCTCTTCCCATAAAACCCTTTTTCTTAGTGAGCATAAAGATTTTTCCACTCCTTATACCTTGCTCTATATGCTTGTTCATGGCTACAATGTTAGTAAATTGTTGCGCTGAACTACCCATCACATGCTTTAGTATGACACCTTGAACATATTTGCAAATAAGGTGATCATATCCTTATCTAGAAGTGGTAGATGTACCTATACAACTAAGTCCCTCCATCATTGAGCATACTCTCTCATGGTCTCTTTGTCTCTTTTCTCTAGAAGAGACAAACTTGATCTATCAATGATGATATCTATATTGTACTTCTACTGTTTGATAAAAGCATCCACAAGGTCTTTCTATTGTTTGATCTTTATGTTATCTAGTCTCATATACTAGCTCAGTGCTGCCCTACTCAAATTGTCCTGAAAGAAATGCTTCAATAATTTCTCATCATGCACTACTTTAGTTATCTTATTGCAATAAAAATTGAGGTGAGTGACAAGACTAGTTCCGGTGTACTTTATAAACTTAGGTACATAGAACTTCTTTGGTACTACCAAGTTTGAGACTAGACACATTTCAGCAGCCTGTACAGGGTCATACAAGTCCACACCCTCGATAACCTTTACTCTTGTTTCTAATGCTTCTATCTTATCGTAATCAATGTCCTTAAAAGACTTTGTTTTGTGGGATTCGTTGGCGAATGCATCTATGACTGTTAAGGTCGATATAATTTTTAATGATTGTACAAATATTATATTGTATTAGGGTTCCTAACCTTGTACACCCATCCTTTCTTCAAGCTAAATTATTGTCTGTGTTTGGGTAAAGGTCAAAAGCTTATTGGACGGGCTTCACCAAAGATTGAGTGTTTTCTCGAGCAAGCTAGTGATGCGAGTTATGTTAATCTTTATGGAGTCCAACTTTTCTTGGAAATTGGCATCATGGTAAGCATGTTTTTCATCTTTCATGTTTCTTTGGTGATGATAAGCTTGATTGGCAGTGGTCGATGGTTAAGGACTGGCAACTGGTTGTATATGATGGTGTTGGTGGCTCTATGAGAGGGGTTATGGAAGGGGTTGTTGGTGTTAGTATAGTTAGTGGTCACGATGAAGAAAGGGCTTTAATTTGTGATGGAGAAGGTTTGGTTATTGGTGGCGGTTTGAGTGGTTATTTGGTTTGGAGGAAAAGCAGTAAAGGTTGATAGAGACTAAAATGTAGTTGTAGTGGTGGGTTACTTGGGTATGTGATTAATGGTGGTAGTGATAGGAGATGATTAAGACTACGAAATATTCTGATTTTGCTAAAATAATGTATAAAAGAATTAATTTTGTGGTAGAGCTTTTTTGTTCAACTATGGAGAAGGGAATATGGTTACTAGTATTGAAATTTGAGAGGTTGAGGCTTATAGGTGTTTGATGGTTCTTAGGTGGAGGAAAAAACTGGAGAACTTTCTGGTGTTAATGAAGGTTAGCTACCACTAGTTTTCTCCTCTAGTTTGAGAAGCTAGTCCTTGGTCTTATGTTTTTCTTCACTGGTTTTTTTTTTCCTTTGGTTTTTTGCCACTAGTTGTTAAGTTGATAAGTTGGTTCTTTGGTTGAGAGGCTAGTGATTTTTCTTATGTGTTTTTTTTAGTTTCCTCCCTGAGAGGTTTTGTGTTGATGCAAATAGTTGTGTATGGTGGATTAGAGTTCTTTTGTGTTATTCATGTCTTGTTCCTTGAGAGGCTCTTTGAGTGATAAATGCTCCTTGTTCCCCTTTTGATTCTTTCTTTTCCCTTAAAATCTCATGTTTTTGCTTTGCAAATCAAGACTGCAAATTTGTGCTAAATATTGATGACGAAGGTTGGAAATCTTGAATTAAGAGCTAGAATATTGATATTGAAATTTGTGATTGATTGCTATGATTGATTAATTGGATTCTGGACTAAAATGAATCAATTGAAAAAAATTAGACCTAAAACTTGAATTAAATGGGCTTAATTGAATTAATTTAACTCCATTGGATTTAATTGGGATTAATTGGATTGAAATGGTTGGACTAAAACAAATAAGACTAAAATTAAATTATTAAAATAGTTAATTGGTCCCTTTAATATTTAATCCTTTTCATTACGGTCTTTGGCTTTTAAGTTTTTCAATTTCATTTAAGATGTTTAATCTTGAAATCTTTTTCAATTAAAACCCTAAATTGAATTAATTGATCTTTCTAATTTCAATTTAGTCCTTGGTATCTCAGAAATTCCTAAATCTCTTTTTTATTATTATTTTGTCCCTAATTGAATCAATTTATTCCTTCAAATTTAACCATTTGTTGCAAATTCATCTTTAGTTCTTCCCATCTTTATTTTTAAACCAAATTGACTCTAATTTCAAATTATTTTTTCAATTAAGCCCTCCATTGATTACTAACTTGACTATCTATTTCAAAATAATCCTTGAACTTCAAATCTCTTTCAATCTTAGCCAAATTAAATCCAATTAAGCCTTTTTATAAATTTTCCCTTCAAATGAAACATCAATTATGGCCCAAAAATTCTCGAACTCGATTTTTGCCTGTGATACTCAATTATTGGTCTAATTTCAACCCCAACTATATTTTTTGTTTTTTTGTATTTTTTAGTTGTGTAGTTTTTTTTTTCTTTTTTATGATTATTTGAACACCTAAAAATGACCAAATTTACTGAAAAGACATATTTTATATTTTTTTTCTAATGCTTTCAAAATATATACATAAAAAAAATTAGAGGTCAAAAATTGAATTATAACATACAAAAATAACATTTGACATCGCTCTTATTAACTTGGTTAAGATGCATTTCCCCTTCTATTTCTCGGATGGTTTTTAATTACCAAATGTGCACTTTCAATCTTTTCTTGACTTAGCCTCCCCTATTCTTCCATATGAATGGTGAAGTTCATTGACTGACCATTTCTCTTTATATGTGTTATGAGAGATATTGAAGGATTTATATTCAAATGAGAGCGATTAAAGGATAAAGTAAAATGACTCAGACATTTCAATCTCTAAATTCAATATAGCAATTATATCCCGCATCTTCATGATAGGCTCATGTATACCTTTAATGCCATTAAACTTTATGAAGCATATTTTTTTATTGGGTTGCTCATTAATGCCTTGTTAAAAGTCTCAAATTGACCCTAAATACCTTTGAGATATTCTTTCGCTTTGGCACAATTAGGGATGGATGCAAGAATACTTTTTCCAATATGAAACTAATAGCACATAAGCAATTGGATCACTCCTAAAGATCATATTATGTTTTCTTTTTCTTTTTTTTTGGTAACCCGGGGTGTTCGGACCAGCTTACACGCACCACAACTAATCCCCGGACCCACTGAACACCCTGCAAGCCCAGTAGGCAGGTAAGACACCGCGGGGATGATAGGCGTGCACGCTGAGGCTCGAACCCAGGTGACAGAGGCAAGGAAACCTTGCCTCTGCCGCTGGGCCACAAGCCTCGGTGCTATGTTTTCTTATCTTTAGTGCTTGATTTTGTGGGCTTTGAGGTTGATCCACTCAAAGTAATAAATGAAGGTCCATGCACATTAATGTCGAACATTTGAACCATAGTTTTTAAACCCGGTTCGGTGGCCGGCCTGGTCCAAGGCCCGGGTTCCGGGTTTTGACCGGGTCACCGGGTCGGTCGGGTCAATCTCTATTTTAAAAAAAATTCAAAACGGCGTCGTTTTAGTAAAAAAAAAAACAACAGTCAACGGGTTGCAACCGGGTTTTTAACAGGGTTTTGCCGGGTCAACCCGCCAGGTCGGCCGGGTCATATCAAGTCATGGCTTATCCTATTTTTTCATCAACCCGACCC
>Ga0307511_10002379_pt1 | contig 19674 bp, 18 predicted proteins | sample 13_EM_MG_FD_200266 | JGI IMG/M metagenome (GOLD analysis project Ga0307511, IMG submission 200266) | Populus trichocarpa ectomycorrhiza microbial communities from riparian zone in the Pacific Northwest, United States - 13_EM | ecosystem: Host-associated > Plants > Roots > Unclassified | place...
TCTCGCCGCTGCCGAGTTGGATCATCGTTGCCGGCTACGCGACGGGCGGGCTCGTGAGGGGTCTGCTGGTGGGTACTGCTGTTACGGCCGTGTCGCTCGGTTTCGCCCACTTGCAGGTGCATCACGTACTGACCATCGTGGCGGCGGTGGTCCTGACTTCGCTGACATTCTCACTGGGTGGATTCCTGAACGCGTTGTTTGCGAAGAACTTCGACCAGGTGAATTTCATCCCGGTGTTCGTGTTGACGCCGCTCACTTATTTTGGCGGCGTGTTCTATTCCGTCAGCCTGTTGCCGGGCTGGGCGCTGAAGCTCTCGTATGCAAATCCGATCCTGTACATGGTCAATGCCTTCAGGTATGGCTTTCTCGGTACCTCGGATGTCAACGTCGGAATGGCCTTCGCACTGATGATCATTGCAGTGCTGGCCATGTTTACGACCGCCGTGTTACTGATGGATCGTGGCGCCGGAACCAGGGAGTGAGTGCGGCCCGCGCGCATTCGGATCGATTCAACCCATGCCCGCATTGAATATCGCCCTGGTTACAGCGCGGCCGGCGCGAGGTCTGGACGAGGATGAGCCGCCACTTCATATGGCGCTGCAAAAAGCTGGCTGCAACGTACAGATAGCCGAGTGGGATGATGCCAAGGTTGACTGGGCGTCGTTCGATATCGCTCTGCTGCGTTCGGCGTGGGATTACGCCGAACGCGTGTCTGAATTTCTGGCGTGGGTGCAGAGTGCTTCGAGCCTCACCCACGTGCTGAATCCGCTCCCCGTCGTTCGGTGGAACACGGATAAGCACTACCTGGAACAGCTCGGCAAGGCTGGAGTAGCGATAGTGCCGAGCACGTTTGTCGAGCCGGGTGAGGACGCGGCCAGGGCGATACAGGCCTTTCTCGCCACGCACGCGCACACCGAGATCGTCGTCAAACCGGCTATCGGAGCAGGCTCGCGGGATACCGCGCGTCACCTCCGCGGCGAGCTGGGGCCGACCGTGGCTCATGTCCGGCGACTGATCGATGCGGGTCGCAGCGTCTTGTTGCAACCGTATCTGGAGCGGGTGGATCGCGATGGCGAAACGGCGCTCATGTTCTTTGAGGGGCGCTTCAGTCACGCGATCCGCAAGGGGCCGCTGCTTCCTCCAGGTGGGACGGCGACTACGGGGTTGTTTGCGGCGGAGACCATCACGCCCCGTGTACCGGGTGCAGATGAGATGCGCCTGGCGGAGCAGGTGGTGGCGGCGGTTCCGTTCGGTACACCGCTCTACGCGCGGGTCGATCTGATTCGCGATGGCAAGGGCGCTCCGTGTCTGCTGGAGTTGGAGTTGACCGAGCCGTCACTGTTTTTTGCGCATGCGGCGGAGTCGGCGCAGAAGTTCACCGCAGCGGTGCTGCGGTGGTTTCAGCGGCAGGGGAAGTAGGGAAAACACCCTCGTAGATTTGCCCGAGCGGTAACGACAGCTCGATCGAGCGAAATTCCGCAGTCTCCTCGAGCGAGCTCAGAATCAGCGGCGCCCAATGCTCGCTGCGGCGATAGATTGTGACCTGTGCCGTTCGCTGGGCGACCAGCGCGTATTCCTCCAGAGCCGGTATTTGCCTGTAGTTCGACGCTTTCTCCCGTCGGTCGGTACGTTCGGTCGACGGTGAGAGCACCTCGACAATCAATCGGGGGTTGGTGCAGAACCGTATCTATGACGCAGTTGGGAGGGCCTCGGTATCGTCTGAACCCGCGGAACACGCGAGGGCGTGCCGCTCAAATATCCGTCCGCCGGCCAGAGGATGGAGGCGCATGGCCGGCAGCCGGATATTTGAGCGGCGCACCCTCGCCTCGGGACTCAAGTCCGTTCTCTCTTAGGTGTCTGTGTGCCGCGGTGCCGGCTGCGGTGTGCGACTACTTGGATGGCCTCTAGCGCCCTCTAAGCTGCAGATCGGCGAGTTACAAGGCGCGTCGGCGCTACGGCATACCGAATGCGACGACATGCCAGTCGGAGCATCGGTATGCCGTAGCACCGACGCGGTGCAATAGAGCGACACAGCGGGCCTTGACGGCACCACGTCCGATATTTCCCTGAATACGCGCGGGCGGCGCACCCTCGCCTCGGGACTCAAGCCCGTTCTTTTTCAGGTGCCTGTGTGCCGCGGTGCCGGCTGCGGTGTGCGACTATTTTTGCAGCCACTTCCCGCTGCTGTCCTGGTAGTACCAACCTGACTGCGCGCCACGCTCGACCCAGCGGCGGGCGAAGGTGCGGCGGATGTCCGGTTCCCATTCGGGATGCTTGTTGGCTCTTGCGAGCTCGCCGTACAGAGTTGCACGGTCGCGGTTGTCTTCGGCCACCAGTCTTGCGACGACGGCGCGCTCGGCCAGGGGTATGGCGTTCTGGTCGCGGATCGCGACCTGTCCGTCGGCGGTGAGCCCAATCACCCCTGCATCGAAGTACTTCTTCATGTCGCCGAAGCGCTGTTGCATCGAGGCGGTTATGGCGCGGATCTGCGGGTCGGAGACGTCGAGATTCGGACTGGCCTGGGCCTCGGCGGCCGGGATGAGGAGGTTCAGTAGCGCGCCGGCGGCTGCGAGCAGGATGGGGCGGTCGCCCGCGAGCTGGCCACCTGCGAGCTGACCGTCCTTGGGGCCACCGTCCGCGGGCGCCTGTCGGGAGTTGGGTGTCAGCCGCGAGTTGGGTGGCGTTTTCTTTGGGGTTGTCTCGTTGGTGTCGTTGGACTTCGCACCGCCCGGTTGGCTTGTGACCGTGTCAATGATGCGGTCCGCCGCCTGTTCCGCCGCGGCAGCGGGGAAGTAGACGTTGACAGTGACACAGGCGGCCAGCAGGCCGAGGATCAGAGACGGTATGAGCCGTTTCATGGTGTAGGTGTTCCTCAACGGACAGTGATGTTCTCAGAGTGCATGCTAGCGGCAATCTGTCCCACGAGCTGGGTCCAGTCGACACGTCCTGCGTTGCCAATGATATCGATGCGGGGCAGGCCGCGTCCCTTGACCAGGTAGTAGCCGGTTCGCGCCGGCTCCAGGCCGTTCATCAGGCAGACCTCGTCGCGCAGCTGGCAACCGATGCCGATGCGGTCGTAGTGGAATGTGTGGAAGAACTTCAGCACGCCTGATTGCAGCGCGGCGGTGACACCCCCGCCTCCGCCACCCACACTGGAGATGCTGGTGATGGCTCTCTGGCTGATGAGGTGTTTCGAGCGATCTCCCGGGGTGGTCTGCAGACGGGCATCGAATGCGACCGGCGACCAGTTGAACAGCTCGAGTCCTTTCAAGTCGGCGTCCAGCCGACCGGTAATCGAGCCGATTGAGAATGTATGGGTCAGCAGGTCGAGGTCCAGGTGCCTGGCGGTCACATCCGCATCCAGCTTGGGCCAAGGTCCCCATGGATCGCGCAGCTTGAGACGGCTGCCGACGATGGTGCCGTCGAAGACGTTTGCTGTGAGGTCGCCCTGCGCCGCGAGAACGTGGTCCCGGTAGGTGACCCCGGGGATTCTGCCGGCGAGCTGACCCGACAGGACGGGCCAACCGAACGCCTTGGACAGCAGCGGCATGCTGATGGGCTCGAGGTGGGCATCGAAATCCAGCTCGGCATCCGGGGCGCCCCACTTCCTGATGGCGAGTGTGTGTACTACGAGGGAGCCATCGAATATCGGGAAGCGTGTGTTACTCCCCAGGGCGAAATCCTTCCCGCGAGTGGTAAAGCTCATCTCGACCGGACCGCCGATCAACCCGTAGGCGCTGCTGCTGCTCCAGGACAGGTGCGACGGTTCGACTGTTGCCTCCGGAGCGGACGCCCAGTGCACCTCGCCATTGGCGTTCGCAAGGGAAAGGCGCGTTGTGGGATCGGCCATGCTGACGTGCTGAAGTTGCGCGCTGACTTTGCTGATCGCATCGTTCGCGATGTCCAGCTCGCCGCTTGCGCGCCCACCCACATTCAACGCGCCGAAATCCGTCGTAGCGAGCGTAAGTTGCAGGAAGCTGCGGTACGCGGCCGCAAATTCGAGCCGGTGCACGTCGAAGTGGGCCTGTTGGAGGATGAAGGGCCCCGTAAGGGTCAGCAGCGCATCGCCCGATGCGTCGATCAAGTCTGTCTGGCTGAGACGAATCTGTGTAACCGCAACGCGGTTGTCGGCTGACTCGACGTGCGCCTGCAGATTCAGGGGATTCTTCGCGAAGTCCACCAGAACGGCTCCGGCCAGCGCCTGGCCAGCGGAGCTGTGTAACTCGAAGTCCGAGATCACCTTGCCGTGATCGCGGGTGACGGTGCCCGTCGCTGCCGCCGTGAGGTTTTGTCCCACCGTCGTGCCGGGTTGGTTCGAATAGTTGAGATCGGAGGTGCTTGCCGTCAGTCGCATCTGTACCCAGCCGGGTGGCTGGGCCGCATCCAGGCGGCCTGTTGATTGCACTCGGAACTGCAGGTGGCCGGCGAGCGAATCATTCGCGGGGAGTTGGAGCCAGGGTTGCGCCAGCTTGCGCGCGGGGACGAGATCCAACCCATCGCCCTCAACATCCAGCGCCCAGGCGCCAGATTCGAGTCGCCCCTTCAATCGCGTGGTAGCTCCGGCCAATTTGAGCCCGGAGCCACCGAAGGAGACTGCCCCGTTTGCGGAGTCGTAGGTGACGGCAGCGCTCATTTCAATCAGGTCCGTGGGCCCTCCGCGAGCCGCGATGCTTCCCTGGTTGCAGGCGAATTGCGGCTGCTTGACGACGAGGTCAGTGCAGCCGATATCGACGTCCCTGTACGTAGTGCCAGGTGCCGGAAGGCGCAATTCCGCAATCTGGGCACGCAGGGTCGGTGAGCTCTGGTCAGGCTTGGGCGAGACATCCAGAACAATAATGGCGCCGGACGCCTGAACGCTCGCTGTCGAAACCTGTCCCACTTCGAGAACGACCCGGTCGATCGCATCGCAGTCATGGGCGGCGCAGCACACTGCCAGGGCTGCTATGGTTCGCAGGCGGTAGCGGCTCTTTCTTTTGGGCCGCTCCCCCCGTGTCGTGCGTTGGCGTACCATGGTTTTCACATTAATCAGTGTACCGACATGGGTTAGTGAGGTGGAACGCATAGAAACCGGTCCAAGTCCCTGTCGCAAAAAAACTTTCACACTTCCGTCATCGACCTGACGTGCTGGGGATAGAAGCTGTTGGCTAAGAAGCCATGTGCACTCGCACCGCCGTGGCTCGGAAGGCTCATATGAAGGCGAGCGGTTTTAATGCACTGATCGCCCGCTTCGACGCGGTCGAATATGGAATTTGCCGTCAAATGAACCGTGGCGCCTCGCTGCCGGTTCCGCGGCGAATGTTCCAGATTGCCAGTCGCCTGGGCGACGGCATCATCTGGTATGTCCTGATTTTCACCTTGCCGCTGCTCTATGGAGCTACCGCGGCCAAGCCCGCCATCATCATGGCGCTGACGGGCATCCTGGGTGTGATTCTGTACAAGCTGCTCAAGCGCGTGTTCGTACGCGAGCGGCCGTTCATTACGCACTCGTCGATCGCCTTGGCCGGTGCGCCGCTCGACCGTTATAGCTTCCCATCGGGACACACGCTGCACGCGGTGTCGTTCGCGTGGCAGGCCTCGGCACACTTCCCGGAGCTGTCCTGGGTGCTCGTGCCGCTTGCTGCGCTCATCGCGGGTTCTCGCGTCGTGCTCGGTCTTCACTATCCAACTGACGTACTGGTCGGTGCAGTGATCGGTGCGTCGTTGGCGGAGCTAGGGTTATCGCTCGGCTAAACTCGTTCCGCCCCGGCGCGCAGCGCCGCTAGAGAGGGCACCCTGCGCGTCCTATTCGTTTCTGACGTCTACTTTCCGCGGGTCAACGGCGTCTCCACGTCTATCCGCACTTTCCGACAGGATCTGTCGGCATGTGGTGTCGACACCCTGCTGGTCGTGCCAAGTTATGACCAATCGGCCACGTCCAACGAACGGGCCGTGGACGAGCCGGGGATTTTGCGCGTGGCGTCGGCCGCGATTCCTAAGGATCCCGAGGATCGCCGGATGCGCTGGGGCGCGCTGAATCGCGTGCTCGCCAGCATTCCCCAGGGTCATGTGGATCTGGTGCATATCCAGACACCCTTCGTGGCGCATTACGCGGGTGCTCGGCTCGCGCGCAGAGTCGGCATCCCTTGCGTGGCGACCTATCACACGTTTTTCGAGGAGTACCTGCATCACTACGTGCCGGTATTGCCGCGACGTATCGGCCGCTTCATGGCACGACACTTCACGCGCTCCCAGTGTGCTGACGTGCAGACCTTGATCGCACCGTCCGATCCGATGCGTGATGTGTTGCTCGAGTACGGCGTTTCAACGCCCATTCACGTGCTGCCGACTGGGTTGCCCGCGGATCGCTTCATTCCCGGTAATGCGGAGCGTTTTCGGACGGAGGCGCAAATTCCCGCGGGCAGACCGCTTGTGACTTATGTCGGGCGCGTTGCGCACGAGAAAAATATTGAGTTCCTGGTGAAGGTATTCGTCGAGGTGCGCCGGACGGTACCCGCTGCGATGCTCGTCATCGCTGGGGAAGGGCCAGCACGTGAGTCGTTGCGGCAGATGGTTGTCCGCCTCGGGTTGGAGCGCGACGTGCATTTTGCCGGGTACCTAGATCGCAACACCGCGCTCCTTGATTGCTACGCTGCGGCGAACGTCTTCGTTTTCGCATCGCGCACCGAGACCCAAGGTCTCGTGCTGCTCGAGGCAATGGCCCAAGGAGCGCCCATCGTCTCCACTGCCGAGCTGGGTACACGCTCAGTCCTAAAGGCTGGTTGCGGCGCATTGGTCGTAGAGGAGAAGCTGCAGCCTTTCTCGGCTGCCGTAACTCAGCTGCTGCAGGACGAGAACCTGCGGAACGATCTCGCAGAGCGTGGTCGAACCTATGCAAAGACGTGGTCGTCGGCCGTCATGGCTCGGCGGCTGGCCGATCTGTATGAATCCCTGCGGCTCTCTCCAGGGCCTGAGCGCGTGACCGCCTGAAGCGTTATTCGGGCTCGATGTTGCCAGCAACTCGTCGCACGCGTGCGACAGCACTGGAACCTTGGGCGTTCTGCGCTACACTTTCGCTGGTAATTGAATACCGAGTGTTGGAGCAGGCATGGGGGCCAAGCGCGCGCTAATCGTCGATGACTCCAAGTCTGCACGCCTATTTCTCGCCAGGATCCTCGAGAAATACGAGATCGATGTCGATAACGCGGAGAACGCGGAAGCGGCGATCGAATACCTGACGAGTCACCGGCCTGATGTGATCTTCATGGATCACCTGATGCCGGGCATGGACGGCTTTCAAGCGGTCCAGGCGATCAAGAACAATCCATTGACCGCGACTATCCCGATCATGATGTACACCTCCCAGGAGGGTGAGCTGTACCTGGGTCAGGCGCGTGCGCTGGGCGCCGTGGGTGTGTTGCCAAAGCAGATCAAGCCCACGGATGTCTCGAAGGTTTTGTATCAGCTGCACTTGCTGCAGGACCGCCGCAGTACGTTCCAGGCGAGCTTTCGCCCGGTCACCGTGCCGGTCGGCGAGGCGCCGGTTGATCACAGCGCCGCGAATGATTCGGGTGTGTTGCCCAAAATTCTGACGGAGACGGCCTTGCGGGAGCAGTTCGCGGAGCTGCGCCGGGCCTTGGTCGCGGGCGTCGACACGCAAACGGAGCGAATTACGGCGGAGGTTCGGGCACTGCTGCTCGAGGCTCTCCCGCCCGTTGCCCCGATTTCCGAGGGGGCGCCCACGCCGCCGCCCCGTTCAGGCCCCCAATGGGCCTGGGTCGTTGCCAGCATCGCGTTGGCCATTGCTCTGGCGACCACCGCATTGTGGTGGCAGCAGGTCAACCAACTTCGCGCGTTGCGCGCAGACGTGGCGCAGCTGCGGCGGGATATTACGGCGGGTCCGGACGAGACGAGCGCGCTTGTGGGCGCGACGCTGGGGTCCAATTCTGGTAAAGGCAGTACAGCCGAAAGGGTCAGCGCCGCCAAGCGGGCAAGCGCGCTCGACGGTGAGGGCTTGAAGGCCGCCGATGGCGGGCCCACGAATGGAAATGGGGGCGGACCTCCTCCGAGGGCTCTGCCTACGGATGCGAAGCCCTTGGTCATCTCAGTGCCGTATGGCGCGGATGCCCTGGGTGGCTCCCGGCTCGAATTAATCCGCCAACTACTGGACCGGCTGGTCAAGGAAAACCACAGTGGTGTGGTGGATATCAAATCGTTTGCCGGGCGTTTTTGCCTGGTGGGCAATGCTAACGATGGATTTTCTCTTGCTCCGGACGAAACGCCGTTCACCAAATGCGATGCTGTCGGAAACCCGTCTGATGAAGCGCTCTCGCCTGCACAACGAACGCCCCTGCCGTTCGCCAATCTCGTCGGATCGGTTCGCAATACGTCGCATAGAACCCTCGACGTGCAGGCTTCCGTGGGCGATGCGACTGCGACCATTGCGCAATATCCCCGCGTATCACCCGAGCTCACTGCCGGCGAATGGAATCGCGCCGGCGGCGCCAATAACCGCGTCGAGATCCGGGTCCGCTGAAGTATTCTTCGCTTCGCGCCGTGCTATTTCGACCTGACGAAGACTTTCAGCCACCTCGCTGGCTGCGCAACCGGCACGTGCAATCGATGCTGGCGAGCACCAGTGCGCGTCGCGCTTCGATCATGCGGCGCACGGGCGGCGTCGTAACGGCCGAAAAGGAAGTCCTGCTCGACTGCGGCGACGGGGTGCGACTGCAGTGTTTCCTTTCCAGTCCTGCCAACAGCAACGGACGGCCGGCGATCATATTGCATGGCTGGGAGGGTAGCGCGCAGTCGCTGTACATTCTCTCGCTGGCGCAGCAGCTGTTTGATCGGGGCTTCGAGGTCGTGCGGCTGAATCTGCGTGATCACGGGGAAACCCACCACCTCAACCGCGACCTGTTCCATTCCTGCCGCTTGTCGGATGTCATCGGGGCGTTGCGCGCGCTCCAGGTGTTGTTTCCGGGCCGGCCGCTGAGCCTCGCCGGTTTCTCCCTCGGTGGGAACTTCCTGCTGCGGGCGGCCGCTCAGGCGGGTGATGCCGCGTTGAGTATCGCCAAGGTCGTGGCGGTCTCGCCCGTGCTCGATCCCGGTGAGACCCTGGTTGCGCTGGAGCAGTCGTTCCCGGGATATCAGCTGTACTTCGTGCGCAAGTGGATGCGCTCATTGCTGAAGAAGCAGGCGGTGTGGCCGGATGCTTACGACTTCAGGGAGCTCGGCAGGATGGCTGACCTGCGTCGAATGACGGCTGAGCTGGTCCGGCGCTTCACTGATTTCCCGAGTCTCGAGGACTATCTCAACGGTTACTCCATCACCGATCGTGGGCTCGAGCAGCTGAAGGTGCCGGCGAGGATCATCACCTCGCTCGATGATCCCATCATTCCGGCGCACAGCCTGCAGCGCCTTGCGCGCGCGGCGTCCTTGCAACTCACGGTCACTCGCCACGGTGGGCATTGTGGGTTTCTCGAACGATTGTCCGGGCCGAGCTGGGTGGAGCGGAGGATCGTCGAAGAGTTCGAGAGTAGCGTACCGGCGCGAGAGGGGCGTGCGCCGGTGTTGGAGAGCGTTTAGCCGCTAGGCCTCGGCAGCCATACTCATCCAGTGAGTCTCGTCGTCGTCGGTGTTACCGCGCGGACCAGCGTCTGTACGGACGGGCGGAGAGGCACGTGGGCTGATGTCGCGTCGGGTGATGTCGTCGACACCTATCCGTGAGCTGACGTCAGCGCGGCTGATTCCTACCGAACGAGAGATGGCGTTGGCGGTTGCCATCGATGCTGTGTGTGCCGCACGCGCCGCGGCGTGCGCGCGCATTGCCTCACCCAGCGATCGCACATTGCGAGTGACTACGAAGTCAGCCCCACGGGTGGCTAGATCCATTGCGGTGTTGAGATCGGACACGTCGGAGACTGCCCAACGCCATGGGCCTCTCCAAAGAGGGCCGCTCGCTGGCAGAAGGGCGCGGTCACAAAACAGGTATTCGGGCTTGAATGCTTCGAACTTCAGCTTGGTGTGCGTGTCGTAAGCGGGTATCACCCAGCCGACCGGATATTCGGCCCTCGTGCGGGCCGTGTGCACGGTCGCCAGATCCTTCGAAACCAACACGCAGCGTGATCGGAACGGCCTCAATGCGCGTACGACCTGCGAGATGACCTGATCGTGCCCCAGGCGGGAGATGCTCGCACGCCCTAATACCACGAACACCGTGATTTCCGGGCGTCCTTCGAGCAGGCGCAATGCCGTCGTCAACGACGGAATCAGGGTGCCCAGAAACCGCTCGCCGAATCGGTTTGTTTGACTGACGTCGAGCGCTGACATTTGCGCTCCCGACATGTCGGCATCATCGTCGCCGGTAACGCGCGCGAGCTGATGTTCGTCGCAAACCATGGGAACGCCGTCGGTCGACAGGTGTACGTCGAGCTCAATGAAGCGCACGCCCAAGGCGATTGCAGAGCGCAACGCTGGCAGGGTGTTCTCGGGAAACTCCGCTGAGTTTCCACGATGGCCCACCAGATGTAACAACCTCATCGCTTTCACTGGACTGCATGCCTGGACGAACGTCCGGCGAGTATAGACACGTTGCGGGCAATCTCCGCTATGTCGCCGTGTAGCGCCAGTGTTGGTTGGGGAACGGTGCTGTTTGGGAACGCTGTACGGCTGCACAGTCGAACGAGTCGATATGCAGCAGCAGCGCGGCACCACGGCTAAGTTCGAGGTCGCGGAAGAAGCCCGAGTGCCTCCGCGGAGCAACCCTTCGTTCATGCCCGATGGTGCCACGGCCGTCGGTTGATTCGATCGCGATAGCCGCCTTCGCCTCCTCCCGCTATGCGCTCCTGTGTCAAGCGCTTGACAGAAGCCACTCGCGCGACCCGACAACATGGCATCCGCCTGAAGCCACAACGTCGCTCATCTAACGAAGGAGAACTCTCAATGAATTTGCCGATCTCACGAACCGGGTGGAAAGCTGCTGCCATTGCTGCGGGACTGCTGGGGGTGCTCGCCGCCGCCGGTGCTTCCGCGGGAGACAAGAAAGACGAGATCAGCTTCGATCTGGTTCCCAACCCGCAGTTTGTCAATTGCCTGCGAGCCAACTACGAGGAAGAGCCGCGGGCGCATGCCACGGTGATCCGCGGTAAGCTCAATGACACCCTGATTCTCGACCTGGACGGCTTCAAGCCCGGCCTCGCGTTCGACCTCTTCACCGTTCAGCACAGCCCGTTTCTCTCCAACGGCACGAGGGATCCGGCTTTTGGGACTAGTTTTGGCCTGGCCTGGTACCAGTCCGACATCGAAGTCGGCAAGCACCGCGACGAGGGCCGTGTGCGCATCAAGACCATTCTGCTCGATCAGATCTTCGGGTTCGATGCGGACGTTGCTTTACCCCCGACCAACACGTTCCACCTGGGCTTCTGGTTCAACAATCCCGCGGACGCTCAGGGCTGCAGTTCAACACCCATCAAGCCCACACCGTTCAACGGCGAACACACGGCCGGCCCACTGGCCATGATCAGCACTTCCGATGTCACGACCCGTTTGGGACCTCTGTGCAGTGACCCAAACACCTCCACGAAACCGGCTAGCTGCGATCCTTAGATCTGCAACACTGCTCCCGAGGGTGGGTACAACGTGCCCGCCCTCCCCCAGCGCCGAAGGAGAAGTGGCCGGAATCAGGCGGGGCCGCGTTTCTCTTCGAATCGAATGACGGGTTGGCCGCTGGTGACCGTGACCTCACCGTCGATCACGGCGCCCTTCGCAATAGCGATGCTGCGCGCGACGATATCGGCGTGGATGACAGCGGTCGAACCTACTTCCAGTTTCTGCTCTACGACCAGTTTGCCGGAGATGCGCCCGGCGATGACGGCGGCTTGCGCGTGAATCTCGCCTTCCCATTGCGAGCGCGCGGCCATGCTCAGCGCACCACCGACGCGACCATCGCCTCGTATCGCGCCGCACACGACCAATGGGCCACCGGTTTCGACGTCGCCGGTCAGGTGGCAGCCCTCAGCCACAAATGTCGGTGAGCTTCCGAGCTGATCAATCAGGCGTCGCTTCGGCATGTCGCTCATCATCACTCCAGTCGAGACGGCGTTCGGCGCCTTCAGGGCGCCGGTACAATATCCAGTAGCCGCGAGCCGAAGGTGCTGACGATGATCACAATCCGGGCAGGTAATGCTGCGATTAGTATCTGTTTACTGCTGCTGGTGGCGGGGTGCAGTCGCGAGCAGCAGGATTGGCGCTCTGCGGAGGCGGCCGACACGATCGAGTCGTACGGTCAGTTCATCGAACGGCATCCAGAGAGCGAACTCGCGACGCAGGCGCGCACGCGCGTGGCGCAGCTTGGCGAGGATCGCGACTGGCAGCACGCCGGCAGCGCGGACACCGTGGATGCATACCGCGAGTTCATTTCGCAGCATCCAAATGGAAAATGGGCCCAGGAAGCACGGATCCGGATTGAGAACTTCTCGTTGGGCGAGCAAACGGGGACCGATGCAGCCAGCAGACGTGCCGCTGCAGCGGACGTCAGCGCCGGACGCGCGCCGGCAGGCGGCGGCATCACGGCTGGTGCCGCTGGACGTGCGAGTGCGGGTAGTGGCAGCGCGGCGGGTGGGGCAGCGTCACCTGCGGATGTCGGTGGGTCGCGTACCGGGGCTGCCAACCCGGGTGACAGTGGGGCGCGAAGTTACGGGCTGGCTGCGGCGGGCGAAGCAGCAGCTCCCGCCGGTCCCGCCGCTGGAAGCGGTGGACGCAGCGTCGCAGGCAGTGCCTCGGCCGCCGGCGCCAGTGGCTACGGCATCCAGCTTGGCGCCTTCAGCAGCGAGGCGGCAGCAGCCAACGAGTGGCGCTTACTGACGGGCCGCTTCGGGTCCGATCTACAAGGGCTGCATGAGCATGTGGTAGGGGCCGATACACCCTCTGGGCGCATCTATCGCCTTCAGGCGGTGGTCGGTGACGAGACCCGGGCACGCGCCATCTGTGATTCCCTCCGTAAGCACGCACAGGGCTGCGTCGCCGTATTGCCACACTGACGAACAAGGTGGCTCATGGGTAGCCTCCGGTACGTAGGTGACAATTCTCGTCACCCGCGAGACGGTCCCGCTTAAGCTCTAAGTCATTGTTTTTATTAGAGGGCGCTAGTTGGCACGCTGCTTGCTTTAGCTTAACCGTGTAAGGCTTGAATAGCGAACCTCTTCCCCGGTGTTCGCTTCTGCGCGCCGCGATGCGTCTTCCCCCGCTCGCGGCGCCTTTTTTTTGCCTGTGGCTCGAACTGTGCAGGCAATACCGATGTCTCTTGCAGCCCCTGGCTTTCGTACCCATTGTCCTGGCTCGTGGCCTGGGAATGGTCACGAAAGTACGTAAGGAAGCGGACTTTAGTTCCGTTAGGGCTTTATGGGCGGCTGGACCGGTAGACTGGGGCTATGAACAAAAACTTTGGCTCGCATTTCCTCGCCGTGGGCTCGCTGACCGCGGCCGTTGAGGCGGTGCCCCGCGTACCGGGCCGTGAGTCAGTGCGCTCCACGACTCTGGCCAACGGCCTCAAGATCATTGTCTGGCCGGTCCACGACATTCCGAACGTCGCGCTCAACAACTGGGTGCGCGCAGGCAGCCGGAACGAGTCGCCGGGGATCACCGGACTGGCGCATTTCTTCGAGCACATGATGTTCAACGGCACCACCCGCCGGCAGCCGGGAGAGTTCGACCGGTTGATGGAGGCGCAAGGGGGCGCCAACAACGCGTTTACCAGCGACGACGTGACGGTGTATCAGGACTGGTTCCCGCGCAACGCACTGGAGCTGGTTCTCGATCTGGAATCCGATCGCGTCGCAAACCTCGCGTTCGTGCCAGCTGTGATCGAGAGCGAGCGGGGCGTTGTTTATTCCGAGCGTCGCCTGCGGGTTGAGGACAACAACCAGGGCATGCTCAGCGAGCAGGTGCAGGCGACGGCGTTTGTGGCGCATCCATACCGGTTTCCGACGATCGGTTGGCCGGCTGACATTCAATCGTGGCGCATGGAGGACTTGCAGAAGTTCTTCAAGACGTACTACGCGCCCAACAATTTGACGCTGGTGCTCGCCGGCGATCTGGTGCCGGAGCGGGTGTTTGAGCTCGCACGGCGGTATTTCGAGGAGATTCCGCGCCAGGAGCCTCCGGTCGAGGTTCGCACACAGGAACCGGAGCAACTGGGCGAGCGTCAGTTTGTTATCCGGCGCAAGGCGCAGACTCCGCTGCTGCAATACGCTTACAAGGCGCCAGCCGCTGCCGATGCACGTGGACCCGCGGTGAATCTGCTTCTGTCGATTCTGGTCGATGGCGATTCGTCCCGTCTGCACAGGGCGCTGGTCGAAGAGAAGCAGCTGGCAATCGAGGTGGGCGGACACTGGCAGGAAGGGTTTGATCCCGGATTGCTCTGGCTGTTCCTGACGTTGCCGGAAGGGGCCGAGGTTACAGAGGTTCAGGCTGCCGTTGATGCGGAGCTCGCGGGCATTGCGGAATCCGGCGTAACGGATGCCGAGTTGGCCCGCGCCAAGAACATGACCGCCGCAGGCTTCTGGAAGAAGCTGGCCACGATCGATGGCAAAGCGCAGCTCCTCGGTGAGTACGAGGTGTTTCACGGGGACTGGCTGAAATTGTTCGATGCTCCCGCACAAGTTGACAGGGTCACAAGTGCGCAGGTGCAGGCCGTTGCGCGTGAGATTTTGGATAAGCGCCGCCGCACTGTCGGGGTACTCCTGCCCGAAGAGGGTGAGCTGATCCAAGAGGAAGAAGCGGCGTGAGCGTGGCCGACGGAAATGTGGGCTCTTATGACGGCAGCGTCGTTGCGGCCCCTGGGCTCGTCGACGCACATGTTAGTGGCGTAAACGTTCCGGCTCACGAGCGGGTCGTGCTGGCAAACGGCATGACACTCATCGTCATGCCGCGCCACGACATCCCTCTGGTTTCATTCAATGCCGTACTGCGGGGCGGTGAGTCCGCCGGCGCTCTGGGAAAATCCGGGGTGGCATCATTGGTGGCGGGTCTGCTGGAGAAAGGCGCGGGCAAACGTGACGCCTTCGCATTTGTCGATGCGGTCGAAGGGGTGGGTGGAACCTTCAACGCCGCGGCGGGCCCGGAATCCATCGCCGTCAGAGGGCAGTTCCTGGCGCGTGACCAACGCCTGATGTTGGAGTTGCTTGCAGATGCTCTGTTGCGGCCCCGCTTCAAGCTGGAGGAGCTGGAGAATCTGCGAGCGCGCCAGATCGAGCTGATCAAGGCGGCCAAGGACTCCGATCCTGCGGAGCTGATTGGTACATACGGTCGTGCATTCCTCTTCCGCGGACACCCCTTCGCGCGCCCCGTGATTGGCAGCGAGTCCTCGCTGGCTGGCATCACTCACCGCGATATCGTCGACTACTATCACGCTCACTTTCGCGCCGACCAACTTACGCTGGTGGTCGCTGGCGACGTCGACTCTGCATGGCTCAAGCGGGCTGTCACGAAAGCATTCTCTGACTGGCCGCGATCCAACCGGCCGATAGCGAAATTGCCGCAATCGGCGCGCGTACGCGAGCGCAGTGTGCTGCTCGTGGATTCACCCGGTTCCGTGCAAACCTATTTCTGGATCGGCAATGTGGGCGTCGATCGGCATTACGCGCATCGAGCTGCCCTGGATCTGGCGAACACGCTCTACGGCGGACGGTTCACCTCCATCCTGAATACCGAATTACGCGTCAAGTCGGGGCTTTCGTACGGTGCGCGCTCGGGCTTCACGCGTGGCAGCGTAGCCGGCGAATTCGCGATCCGCTCGTTCGCACAGACCCAGGACACGGGCAAAGCGCTCGATCTTGCGCTGCAGACATTGGCACAGCTGAAGAATGGCGCGGTGACGGCGGAGATGTTGGATTCCGCGCGCGCCTATGTGCTGGGGCAGTATCCGCTCGATTTCGAGACGGCGATGGATTGGACCGTGGCGCTGGGTGAGATCGAGCTTTATGGCCTCGGAGCCGGCTACATCGAGGGCTACGGCGAACAACTGCAGAATGTAACGCTGCCGCAGATGCAGGCGGTCATCGAAGATGCATTCCCACCGCCGGATGAAGTGGCCATCGTCCTGATCGGCGATGCCGCCGAGCTGCGCGAGCAGGTCGGGCGCTATGGGCCCATCACCGAGATGCCGCTCACTCATTCCGACTTCGATGGGGACGCGCGCCCGGCTTGAGACTCGCCCGCCGGTAAATCACAAGCCAAGCAATGCCCGAGCTGCCGGACATCGCAGTTTACCTCCAGGCGCTCGAAGCGCGGATTTTGGGCGCAAAGCTCGAGTCCACCCGGGTCACCCATCCATTTCTGCTGCGGACATTCGAGCCGCCGCTGACGACACTACACGGACGCCGCGTCGTCGAATTGCGGCGGGTGGGCAAGCGGGTCGCCGTGGGATTCGAGGCCGATCAGTGGCTGGTGTTGCATCTGATGATTGCCGGCAGGCTGCATTGGTTTGCGGCCGGGGCGCGCAAAACCGGCAGAGCGGCCCTGGCCTACTTCATTTTTGACACCGGCACGCTCACGCTCACCGAAGCTGGTTCCAAGCGCAGAGCGTCGCTGTACGTTTTTGGCAGCAGCCAGGAGCTCGCACAGCACGATCCGGGCGGATTGGAAATTCTCACAGCTGCGTACGAGGATTTTCGCGAGCGGCTGCTTGCCGAAAATCACACCCTGAAACGATCCCTGACGGATCCGCGCACCTTCAGCGGTATCGGCAACGCCTACTCCGACGAGATTCTGCACCGCGCCCGGCTGTCACCGATCGCACTCACTCAGAAGCTCGACGAGCCGTCCTTGCGGCGTCTCTACGAGGCCATCCAGACCGTGTTGCCAGAGTGGGTCGAGCGTTTGCGCGCGGCCGCGGGCCCGGACTTTCCGGAAGGTGTCACCGCGTTCCGTCCCGAGATGGCCGTACACGGCCGATTCGGGAAACCTTGTCCGGTGTGCGCGGCTCCCGTGCAGCGTATCCGCTACGCCGACAACGAGACCAACTACTGCCCGGGATGTCAGACCGGAGGGCGAATTCTCGCCGACCGGTCCTTATCGCGGCTGCTGAAGGATGACTGGCCGCGGACGATCGATGAGTTAGTTTGAGCTCGTAGCGACGGAGACCCGGGCGACCTCAGTGTGGGAGTACTCCAGGGCCGCGCGGTTGCGCGTGACGAAATCGGCCTTCGGCGCCAGCCCTTCGGCCCTCTTGAGGTCGTTGGCCGCCGCGATGCTGTCCGATGCCATCCAGTGGAGCACTGCGCGGTTGGCCAGCGCCAGCGCCAGGTAATCATTCTTCGCCTTGCGAGCCCAATACTGGTACGAGGGCAACATTGCCCGTTCCTGTTGAGCATCACGTACCGCCTGGTCGCAGGCGATGTGGGCGGAATCCCACTGTTTGGTCATCGTGAGCGCTACGCAACGGTTGCTGCTGGTCGCGCTCGCATCGAGCCCGGAAGGGCCTGCGCCGTGGTGCAATGCCTCGGATGCCGCTGCGTAATTGCCGCTGACCAGGTCCGCGCCGCCGACGCCGTTGCTGTAGGCAGTCAGTACGAAGTTGTGTGCCGGGTCGGCCTGAACGGCCGAGCCGAGCAGCAGCGAGACGGTGGCCGCGAGGCCCAGTATCCGATACGGCTTGTGACTGTTTGATGAAAGCATGATGTCAATTTCCTGTCAGGGGGAGAGTCCGTTGTACCGCTCGTGTTGGTTGGAAACGAGCGATGCCACGATAGAGAAACTGACAGGGAGGGACAAACGAAAAGAACTGGCTCAACGGGTGAGCCGCTCTCACTCGGCAGTGCGGAACTGCTGCAATGCCCAGTTGGTTATAGCCTTGACTTCCGGTTTGTCAGCGTCTTTCGTGCGGCTGACGAGAAAATACGTGTCGTTCGTCGCAACTTCGACAGAAAAAATCCTGACCAGCGCGCCCGAGCGGAACCATGCCTCGCACAACGCGGACGGCACCAACGCAACACCAATGCCGCGCTCGGCCGCGCGCACCACCGCGTACATCGTATCGAGCTCGATTACGTTCTTGGGCTCCGGTGTTTCCAGGCCCAGCTCTTCGGCCCAGCTCGTCCAGGCGAACGGCCGGGTCTTATGTACGATCAACGCCATCTGGCGGAAAACTTCGCTGCCCAGACGCGCCACCGTCGGCGCATGTTCCTTCGAGCAGACAGCGGTCAGTGACAGGGAAAACAGTCTCGAGGTCTTCAGTCCTTGCGGGACCTGGTCCGACAGCAGGATGGAGACATCGGCGGTTGCCGGATGAATCGACGGACGCGGATCGCGCGTGTCGATCTGCATGTCAATTTCCGGGTGCGCGGCACAGAAGCTCGTCAGCCGCGGTATGAACAATTCGCTCGCAAAAAACGGGGGCAGCAACACCCGCAGCGTGTGCCTGCCGTTGCGGCGCGCAATTTGTGCCAGGCTTCGATCAAGCGCTTCGAGCAAGGGCTCGACTTCGTCGAGCAACGTGTGACCTGCGGTCGTCAGCTCGAGCGCGCGCGTTTTGCGTTCAAACAGCCGCACACCGAGTGAGTCCTCCAGCTCTTTCATCTGGTGACTGACGGCCGAGGGCGTGAGGAACAACTCGTCCGCGGCGAACTTGAAGCTGCGATGACGGGCAGCAACACAGAACGCCCGGAGATTCCTCAGGGGTGGCGGACGGGATAAGCGCATCACGGGCGATGGGATACGGGATGTGTCGAGCATACCTGCGGGGTACTGCAAAAAACGTGCCCCTCGCAGTAGGGGCCACGCGGGCGATCAGTGGGTTCCATGGGCTGTTGAGCGGCTCAGGTGTGCATCGATTTGGGCAAGGGGAACGACGGGCGCACCGAGTCGGCGCAGCTCAAGCCAGACTACCCGCCCGGGCGCGCCAGCGCTCCGTCCAGCCAGCGGCCCAGGGTCGCGGCGTCTACCGCTCCCGACTGACGGGCGAGTTCCTTGCCGTCGCGAAACAGGATCAGCGTCGGGATGCTGCGGATATTGAACCGCCCGGCGAGATCCGGCTGCGCATCCGTATCGACCTTCCCGACCTGCAGAGTCGTCGCGCGCTGCTGTGCGGTGCGCTCCAATACTGGCGCCATCATCTTGCAGGGGCCGCACCAATCCGCCCAAAAGTCCACCAGCACAGGCAGGCTGCTCTTGGCCGTGTGCGTCGCGAAGGAGGCCGCGTCGAGGTTGATGGCTTTGCCCTCGAGCAGCTGGGCCTTGCACCTCGGGCATTTCGGATGCTCGCTCACACGATCGGAGGGAGTCCGCACGACAGAGTGGCACTGGGGGCAGGCCACCAGAATAGAATCGGATGCGGTTGCGGCGTTCGTGTTCATACTTCAACGGACCAAGTGTTCCTCTAGCGACAGGTTTGGGCCGTTACGGGCCAGTTTCAACGGGGGCGCCGAGCGCCTCTTGCCAGGGCGGCTCTGCGCCCCCATCGATGCGGTTCAATTGAGGCGTGTAGCGACTCATGGAATATCGGGACTATTACAAAATTCTGGGCATGGCCCGCACCGCAACCGCGGACGAAATCAAGAAGGCGTACCGGCGCCTGGCGCGCAAGTTCCACCCGGACGTCAGCAAGGAAGCGAATGCCGAACAGAAATTCAAGGAGGTCCAGGAGGCCTACGAGGTCCTTAAGGATCCTGAGAAGCGTGCGGCGTACGACCAGCTCGGCAGCGA
>Ga0307511_10002380_pt1 | contig 19666 bp, 23 predicted proteins | sample 13_EM_MG_FD_200266 | JGI IMG/M metagenome (GOLD analysis project Ga0307511, IMG submission 200266) | Populus trichocarpa ectomycorrhiza microbial communities from riparian zone in the Pacific Northwest, United States - 13_EM | ecosystem: Host-associated > Plants > Roots > Unclassified | place...
ATCTACAATACCATCCCAAAATTTGAGCCTATTTGGTTGGATATTGGGCTCGATATCGTGGAAAAGTCGCATAATACCTGATTGACCCACATCCCGGTGGTGACCCGCTTCCCGGCGATGTATGGTACCTCCACAAACCCTTGCTCTGCGCTATTGCCAACCCCCTCCCCTATGCTACCATAGAGGGCAATCAAATACCTCCCCTCTTAGTTCTGGCTTATGGTAGTCATTCAACACAGGCACCTACTGGTGGTTATGGGCTTCTTAGTGGAGTGTTTGGCCTATAGGGAGGGGGATCATTTGGAATGTGTGGTATTGGGCCTGCATCGCTACCACCGGAACCTTCCCCCATTCTTAGCCTATTTTTTCATTACCGTTACCTCACTGCTTCTCCTATCGAGTCACAATCGTTTTCTATCTCGCATGTGGATTTTGTAGATATACCGTTTGCAAGTCTAGTGATACACCATTGACTAGCTGGGCCTCGAAACCCCATTGTACGTATCTATTCTCAATTTTAGAACTTAACGGGTTCTAGTTATATTCTTCAGGAAAGTTAAGGTCGACGGCTCAAGATTGTGCACTACATACTGTACATATCACCCTGAACTCTCCATCTTGCACACGTGAAGGCTCAATAGTTTGCGGGTTATGTAAACGTCTTCTGAGTGCAAAAAGTATGGCATGTCGAAAGTCGATGGGCACGACCGGGCCTCATTCGACAATATTTAATCATCGGAGAGGAGTGTATACATTCCTCGTAAGATGACGGGCAATCCACTTTTCTGGACCATTCCCCCCAAAACCCACAGTCTTGAGTCTTCCCGCTCGATCCAATCATCAAGGCTGCGGAAGAAAGACCACGATACAAAATCGGTTGCAATTCCACAGACGCAGCTTCTTGATTCAGCATCAGCAACAGCATCCAAGCCGAGCAAAACTTTAGTCATGCCTATTGATGATGTTAGAGGTCCTGCAATATTTAGGATCAATTCCTAGAGCATACCTTGCAGCATATCGTTGTTTTTGGCTTGTACAAGGTAAATCTTCTTCATGCCTCGTTGAATGATGAATTCAAACTGGCCTCGTATATTCAGAGTGCTTCCTGGGATCGGGTTTTGAGCTTCAATTTTCACAACTTTAAGGTCTTTTTCGCTAGTTTCTCGATCGAATAGGGTTATAAGATGCATAATAACTTGCATGATGTAGTGTAAGCGCATTGCATCACTGGACGAGAAAATACCCCCAAACCCGCGCCTCGCTATGAGTATGTTCTTGTGTAAACTCTCTATAATATCCTCGGGAATGTCCTTTTGTTTGATGACCATTTTCTTTATGATTGGTTGGTACACTGGTTTTATAGCTCGCCAGAGGAAATCGGACTCGGTCATTGTGATAGTATACTTCGTATGACTAAGCTTCTGGCTCTTGCCCTCTTTATATTCATTTAGGATTGCTCTAAGTATGCTGATTCGTATCTGGCGAGGGTGGATGTCTTCCACCACCGCCTCAGTCTCAGCATAGGATTTGACCATGGGTGGGGAAAACTTACCTTTTGACAACGCTCTAATGAGGTAGTCAAGCGAGGCTGGCTCAGGAATCCTCAAGCTATAAGGGCTCTTGAGAAGCATTTCCACGGTCAATTGGAGGAACGTACGGCCAGAGACCTTTACCGCCTTGATGACCTGTATGGTGCGGCGGGTGATATCATACTCCTCTTGGTTGGCTTTGAGGAATGCTACAACATCCTTGTGGTTCCACTTCCTGGGGTCTATATTTGCCCCATCTGGGATGATAACTTGCTTGACATCGTCGGACCGCGTCCTGGGACTTGCATCGACGTTGTCCAATACGTTAGGGGCATCTGTCTTGGGGGGGTCTGCCCGACGGACGGGCCGCGTGGGCTTAGTAGGAGGTTTCACCTTTCTGCGGGCAGGCATTCTGATTGTGGACGTTCGGGAGGAGGAGCAAAGTTCAGCAAAGGTAAGCAAGACTATCGTGCGGCCAATGTTCAAAGTCTGCCTCGCCAGGTGCTTTGTCCTGCGACTACCGGCTACAAGCACAAGTCTCTTTGTTGAATCTGGTATCATATCAATTTCGGGCGTAGTTTACGTTGCGGTCTTTGTTCAGGGCCTTCCCGTAGACCTGACAAAGCCACTGGTATCTATCTTTTCTAGCTAATACTATACAGGGTTTAGCTTCATCAGCGATGGTTAGGAATAGTCTGGCGGGGGGCGCCAGTAGGCCAGACAGCAAGCACCACAGAAAACCGGGCGAAGCAATGGCATTCTCACCCAACCATCCGGCTCAGGCGCAACCGAGGCAGGGTTAGAGCAGCAAGCGCGGCGGTAGATATGGGGGCGAAGGGGAGGAGGAATCAGGCGGAGAAGGGGGAGGAGGCACAGGAGAAGCAACCAGGTAATGAGGAATGTGATCGGAGATGTGATTTGACATGCCCTCTAAGTCCAGAGATCTCCACACTCGACCTGATACGCTATCATGATGGACCGGTAAAGATGCGACCGCTGTGGTTCGAAACATGGGACACAATCGAACACAACATGAGCGAGATTGAATGCAAGATTCACGAATGGTTAGACAACGGCGTGGACAAGGATTTTCAAGGCATACTCGCAGCCGCACGAGGGTAATGATTTCCAGTGAGGCAATGAAGGCAGGGGGGGTTACCCAACGGCATCGGATAGCCAGGATAGAAAAATGTAAGAATCGTTCTTACACTGGTCACTCATTCGCGAGATATAAAGAAGTATATTCATATACTAGAGAAGAAGTGGCTAGGAAAGATGTAAGGAGGTCCTCCACCCTTATAGACCCCAATTCACAGAACTGACATGACCCGAGAAACATTATCACAAGCAAAGAAACCATATCATCGGCCACCCCGTCCGTAGCTTATTCTGCATTCGGTCAACCTGCGGTCACCAAGTCGTCCCTGTTACCTTGACCCAGCAGGAAGAGTTAACAGCAAGTGCAGTGGACATAGCCAGAAGAGCCGTTCAGATAGAGGGGGAGAGTCGGGTTAGAAAGGTTGCAACAAGCGCATGACAAGGGGCGGGATGAGATGGAAATGGCGTGGGAATTCATGAGGGAGTGGCAGATAGAGCATGACAGGAATTCAGGCGAGATACTCGCACAACGAGTGCAACAATATGAGGGGATAGTAGAAATAAACATGCAGCTCAGGAAGAGATTGAACAAGTGAAGGAGCTGGTAGTTCACCCCCCCGCAGGACCCTCGCAGGACCCTCGCAGGACCCTCGCAGGACCCTCGCAGGACCCTCCCAGCGGCATATGCAACAGGGGTACAGACGGAGGATAACGGACCCCCAACACAGGCATAGCAGAGGCGCAGTACAGATGCATCTCGAGGACCCCAACACAGGGGCAGCAGTACAGACCCCCCAAATCACGGAGGTGGGAGGCGGGATTGCCGGTGGCAAGCAGCCTGCAGTGGACATACTCGGAGAGCGGTATGGGAGTGGCGCAAGTAGCCCAGTCGGACATACACTGAGGCAGCTACCCCAGCAACACCACAGGATATTAGAAAGAGAGTTGAAGCATCAAAGGGGAAGGAACCACAGAGAACTATGGCGGAACTGGGGATAGCAAAGGAGAAGCGAGTGGCTGTAACACAAGCATTAGCAGATGAAAGACCACCCCCGGGAAAGACACGGACAGACACTGGTTTTACATAGGGCTCTAACTATGGAACAATGCGGAGGTGGATTGAAGAGGACAACAAGAACACGGAAATTTTGGGGATAAAGTGGTTGTTGATGGAGGACCGACGAGCACAGGTAGCGGTATCCTCGTTAGTTATTTACATGAGACATACAGTGGAGGTGGGACAATTTGCGGATAGGTAGGAGGATGTTCCATACTACTGGTTATGATTGGAATCGTAGATACCTGATTTTTGATGGATTATCTTGGATCCCCTGCAAGATTTAGATATTTGGGGGATTGTGAATTTTGCTTTCCACCAGCGATTGGTATTTTGTTATTTTGTGTTATTTCTTTGGGGGCTATCTGGTCTTGTACGTAGATACGGGAAAGAGAACGGCCCCCGGGGTGGATCATCCTGCCCCCTAAATCTATTGGCCTAGGTACACTGCTACTTGAGTGCACCACTGCTAGCCCTCCCAAAGCTCGTGCCATTCCTGTCCTCTGCCGTCCCCCACCTCTGGGCACACCTGGATATGCGCGCGGTTCCCTGTTCCCCGCATACGCTCCTGAAATCCTCCGATCTCCCGATTTAGTGCAGTCATTGGTTCAAGGGCCCTCTGTCAATCACAACGTATGTGAGTCCCTTTAGCGACGTTTGAAATCCTCCGACAAAAGAAATCTCTTTATCCCCGACCTCCAATTATCCCATAATCTCTCTGCCGTTAACACCCTCTCTCTGCCGCTAACACCCTCTCTCACTGCAACTCTTCCTTCAACTCCTCATATCTCCAACTCGTTGGTGATTCCTTGTGATGTCTCCTACAACGAAATTTTCAATTCCATTATCTATTCCGAAGAGTATATCATCAAAGGCATCCTCCTCTTGAGCCTCTTCACCTCGCTGTTAGAATGCCCCTACCAGGGGGGCGGGTGACTATTCCTGTCCATCTCCTTTGTAGCTACATTTATTAACAAAGTATAAGGGATACTTATTGGGCAGCGCAATGGTGCAATAGGCGCAGGTAGTAGATCGTACCTATCTCAGCGCAATATATAGCAGAGTTCATTAGATGGTAGCAGTAGACGATACAGTGAAGGCTTGCTTGTATGTATTAAGAAGCGGAATTGTAAGTTTTTTTTGTTTTTTTTGAATACTCATACACGAAGGTTCGAGGGTAGGCAAACAGGGATGCGCCATATATAATGGAAGAATGATCTCGTGCCAAGACTCTTTTTGTCGCATAATTATTTGGGAGCGCCAGCTATGGAAGAACGCCATTGACGGCTGAAGAGCTGCACAGCGGAATTAAGAAAGCGACCTAAAATAAGGAGATAAGAAAAGCCCTGACATAGGAGATAACTAGATGGGCTAGCGAGTTCAGGGTCTAGGGTAAGCGGGTGGCGTTGGTAACTCGGTGTGGGGGATGTGAGTCCAAGTCGTCTTCGTTTTGGATCTCCCTTCTTGCCATGATGGTGCATCATTTTGGACATCTTGTTCTCTGCTGCATTGTTTCTTCCCCCTTCATGGTGGCCATAATCCCAACAATTCCAACATGAGCCAACCTCCGGTTTCTTACGCTTCCAACTCCTCCGCTTCCTAGCCGGTTATTCCTTATGCGGTTGACGGTGACGTTTGGCAGATAGGTCAAAATCCTCTGTTTTGAGCCAGTAGGGCCCCCGGCAACCTTGTACTTCTTCCTGTTATCTGCGAAAATGGGGTCTCCCTATTTTATGTTTCAATTCCGCTACTCTAACCTTCTTCTTTGTTTCCTCCCAGGACTCACTCCGAAACTCTCTATTATCTTTAATGCAGGCCTTCACCAGGGCTGGGTCGAGCCCGGAGACAAAGATCTCGAATTGATTATACCGGTATCCTCGAAAGCTGCCACAAAGTCATCTACGGATTTGCTTTCCAGCCTCAAAATTTTCAGCTGGATGGCGACTAGCTGGGGCGTTGTTTCTCCGTCTCGATCTCCCTACTTCCCATTCAACCGCTGTACCAACTGATGATAACTGGCTATGACTTCCTTAGATTTGTCTGCCAGCCAGGATTGCGCTCCTATGAATCCCCACGCCCTCCGTACGACGAATGCTCTTCTTGCGCAAAAAGAGTCCCGACAAGACCCCCTCCGCTATCCGTATTGTAGTAGTCGAAATCAACAGACCCGTTGCGGTCCTGTGCGAAACGAGTGCCACAAAGCCCCTCTCCTAGATCGTAGTCGTGAACAACGGGATCCGGAGAAGGATAATCAATTTCCGCCCGTTCATGCCCTTTGCAAGTGGTCCAGCCGGGCCCTTCCATATTGTAATAAGAAGCTCTCTCTTCATGTCAGCGACTCAGTGCGCCTCTGAGCCTGCATTATCGTACAGATCCCTGGAAGCCTTTGAATTTGCCTGTTCCATTGAACTCCTTGTTGGTAATTGACGTGATGTACTGTGTGCCAACTTGTTCATACCTGGACAGCCATCTCGTCCACGTTGTCTATGTCCGCGTCTGTTTCAGGGCCGGATTGCTCGTTTTCGGATGAAGGGTGATAAAATTGACCATTCGAATCCGAAGACGCAAGTGGTACAAACTTGGTGCTACCGGCGGTAAAAACTGCCACTGCTACTTGTTCAATAGGCTGTTCCGCATTTTCTCTTTATTTGACGGATTTCTTTAACTAGGGCACTATCACAATAGCCTACACGTCTGTAGCAAACCGGTGTAGTATTGATGCATATCTCGTGGATCTGCATCAAATAAATTGCCAGCCTCGTCAAACGCTAAGACTATCAGATTCTTCTGACCGGATTTAGGTAGTCTCTGAAAGGGGTTGTACAAGGCTCTTTAGTGTACCGTTCAGTTCACGAACTTTGGAGTACGTGCGAAGCTTCTTATAGTCCTGAATAAAGTGGGCTTAGCAAAGAGCAATGGTCCCTGGGGATGTGATACTCACGTCCGGTGTATACTAGTCCAGTCAGAGTCATTGCTCATCATCTCCGCTATCTCCTCAGCCTTAGTGCATGCGTTGGTCGCTGCGAGCCTTTCTGAGTTCGCCCACACCCACGTTGGGTTTATCTTCTGGCTCGAAGCCGTTCCTCCATTCTTGTACTAGGTCTTCGTATAACTACATTGGATTCCGAGAACGCCGATCCTTACACTATTCAAGGACTGACCAAATTAGACGAAGCAGCTCTGCATAGCGGAGAATTGTCTACCTACCAATTTCAAATCTCCCATAGCTAGAGATTTTGTGTGGATTTCGCATGTTTTTGCGCCACTGAAAGGAAGCTAGTAACATCCGTATCTCCAGGAGGATATCCCGTCTTCTCCTCGGTACGTAGCGTATATATGATCGTGAAGCCCCCCTTAGCATACTCACTAATGAGCCCACTTTTCCCGACCCCCGAGCTTTGGATAATAGTTACACTCTTTACGTAAAATTTATCCTGGGCACTGCTGATTTAAAGAGAGAATTCCTTTAAATGCTGAAAGTGATGTCCCCTGATACTCCGCCTGCCACTGTTGACGAAGGGACTGTAGAGTTCCCGGCAGCCTCTCAGCTTCAGATGAGGGACATCTGGGTCTGGGTTGAAGGGGATATATGTATAGAGCTTCGGCAAATCTGTTTTGCATGAGCTCTGAGTTCGGCTTTTTTGTCCACCCAATCGAACATCAAACCTTTCACCCCTTCCCAATCTAATTAGGTATATCTCGGGATGTTTCCGAACGTTCTCTTCTGCTAGCTGAAACACAGCCTTAGGGAGAGTGATTGCACTGAAGTTTCTGGAGGCGATGCGTCGAACAACTACCTTATCGGTTTCTGGCAGTATGCTGTACTCGAACTCAGTCTGCTTCCTAAAGTAATGAAGCCTGAACGCAGCCTTTGCCAGTACTTCCCCAAGTGCTGGGATTGTTGCTTAGGTTATCACACTTCTCCCCCGAGTCCCGGGAAAACTCATCTAGTTTGACAAACACACAGGTATCTCAGTAGTTATAATGCAAACCCAAACGGAGGGAAGGTTGCCTCGTCTTAGGCTGATTATGGACGGCGTGCAGCGTATGTAATGAGCGACTCGATGTGTATCCGCTGGTTATGTGACTCATTGATCTATCTCCGTAGAGATGAGAGATGTGATGATGTCCAAGTTGCTACCCCTTCATAACCATTCCCCCTCGTAGGCTTGACTAAGCTACATAAAAGCTTATATAATCCCCCACGGCCATGCTTGACCTAATCTGGAATTACATATACGTTTGGCCTTTTATGAGAGCGGCTTGTGCCAACCAGACTATTGGCCTTTAGGCTGCAAATCATTAGAGTATTACCGACATACCACTGTACAAGTACCACCAAACCTGCCCAAGGTATTAATCGAACCGCAAGTAGCAATGTCAAGCTCATACGATTTCAGCCCCACAACACCTCGCCGTGTGAGGCTTCTGGGGCAGATTTTGTACATCTACCCAACCCTGAAACCCATCCTCTCCTATAGCCATCGGTCGGATATCATTCACCTTGCACGTACCTGCCGCACCTTGAATTCCATCCTCACAAACGCTGTGGGTCTCATGTCTAGACCATTCTCTCGTTGCACCTCGGGCCTAGTGCCATGTGGGTCTTGCAAAGCAATTACATGCAATGACTGTAAGCAGGAGATCAAAAAACTGAGGAAACCTTATGTGGTAAAATGGGGCCTCCCGGTATGTAAGGCTCTAGTTATCACTCTGGACACACACAGGCTTGGATTCGAGGTGCTAAGCAGGTTTCAAGAAGCGAAGCGAAAAAGCATTCGGGAATCGGGGGTTGAACACGTAATGCAGAGTGTGGAAGTGAAGACATTATGTGTATCGTGTTTGACCACACACAATGATGGCAGGGCCCACGAACTCGGCCGGTATGGTACCCATACAGAAGGGGTGCAAGCAGTTGCTATTCCTGTACTGGAGTGGACTGACGTCCCAGAAACCCACACTATGTGTACATGTACAGATAGTACTCGGGCGCAGTGTGTAGGGGATAAACATTTGGTGGACATTGAAGTTGTCCCTATCGAGGGTCAAATCGAGGCATTGGTGAAATTGCCGCAAGAATTAGGGTCTGGATCCGAACGCATGGATATCTGCGTATACTTTAGTGTCATGCCCGCCTAAGGTACTGATATATCGAGTCAGGTTATATGCCAACACAGCTACTTTGAATTGAACCAGCTAAAATTGATATCCCAACAGTAATTTCATTCTTTCCAATTTTGATGCATGTAAACTATTGTAACACCCTCCAATAATTGAACTTTGTGCTTCGTGCAAACCTGTACATTGCTCCCCCACCGGTACCATTCCCTGCCCCTCGTCCATGTACTAACTTTTAAGGAATAACAGCTCGCGTAAGTACATCCCAAGGACAGTTATTCCCTAATCGCGAAGATTGGTCAATTGGTTGACTAATTGGCCAATCGGGTGTTCGTTCGAATAGACCGTTAATCTATTGCTGAATCGTTTAACCGATTCGGCAATCATGCATTCACTCATTTATACGATTTTAGATTATTCGAACTTTTAGTATTGACCCCCCCGGTAAACATTTGATAACTGACGGGATATGAACATATAAATCACCTAACAACTCTACACACTTCGCACCCCGCCCACGATTTTTAATGGCATGATTATTTTAGTTGTGTACTTTATCATACTTCAGAGAGGTGTAGAGTTAGGAAAGCATAAGAGTGACTTGTATTCCGTATCTTTCTCTTTATTAAATCGCTCACAATTTCTAGTATTGATGCTGTTGGCTGGGTCTGTTACTCAGCTGGTTGTAGTGAATAGTATTGTGACCGAACCAGCACTTATTTAGATTGGCTCGCAATTGGTAGATCGGTCGAATAATTGGTTGACCGGTTAACAAACTGCCGTGATTGTGGAATTGGTCAGAACATAATTCTCCGAACACGATCATTATATGGTCAATTGATAATACAACTCTATCTTGCGATTCGGAATCGCCGTCCTCTAATCTCTAAATGGGAATGGCAGGTGTAAAGTTAAAAACGCACAGATGGGGGAGTGTAACCGCTAGGACAAAACGTGATCACTGAGTGCCAGGTTTCGATGGTATAACTATACGCCACACTTTGGCCCCTAAATTGCTGATATAAGCTGCCTCAGCTCCGAACTTGAATGCTCTCCTATCCAGCGTCTCCCCAATAGTATCCGACTATTACCATCAAGCACGTACGAAGACCAAATACAGACACCCAAACAACATAGAGAGCAATGAGACGCTGCCTCACCTGCAGTTATGACTCTAGTGCTCGTTTTGCCGATCGGCAGTATATCACTCCGGATCCCGCAACAGAAAAACTTGCACTTTCGATCAGCCAGAGGCTCGGCGATGATGGAAGGTGGTGGTTGCGCCGGAGCTCTAATGAAATCAAACAAATATTGCGGGCGAATGAGATTGTGGCCCTGGTTAGTATACACAGTCAAGCCGTAGCTGTGGGTGGGTGGGTGGGCATCGACTAACGGGGCCATAGATGCTATATCTGTGTGGATACGATGGGGCTGGAGGGCCAGAGGTTGATGATATTGGAATAGCAACTTTTCTATCTTCCGCCTATAAGAATCAAGGGCTCTTCAGATCTTTTCTTCACCTCAAGCTCCCACACTACAAACCACCATCCAATAAGCCCGACCAATCCTTTGCAGTGCGCAGAGTTTCCCTAGGCATCACTACCAGCAATAACATTCCCGGAATGGCGAAAGAATCCTGCACACCACGTCATACCGCTATCCTGGACCTGTTATCCTCCAGAAGCCGCAAGAAACTTGCTATCGCCCCTACCAGCCACCCACGGATGTGTGTTGCTGATGCAATCGGCCTCCTAGATTATCTCGAAAAGAATCATGCCTGGTACATTTGCGAAGCCATCCAATGGGACCATCCAGCCGGGCGTACCAGAAGAGCCAAAGTTTACACAGAGGTGCCATTTGGGGACCCAAGAGAGGAAAGAGTACACACATTGGCCTATGTGATTCGCTGGTTGGTGGGGTTGGGGCCATACGAGAAAATTTCACCAAGAATGGGGCAAGATCTGAGACCGATGTGGGGAAGGTTGAAGTGGTTGAGGGGCTTGAATGACAAGGATTTGGCCACCTTCAAGCCTGGGCAAGTGGGGTGGCAAGGCTGGAAGTGGTTGGCATTGCAGGAGCCGGGCACAGAGCGACAGAGGGCTCAAGCTCCAGAGTAACCTTGTTTACATTGGAATTCGAAATTCCAAGGTAATAGATGTGCAGATCTGATGCGGGGAGAGATATGTATTTGCTAGCTATATCCGCAATGAAAGTGCCTTACTAGGGCCTTACCTGGCTCGTAAAGAAAAGTAATCTGACTGTCTAAATTAAGAGATTTCCTTCTCATTGATAGCAAAGGAACTTTACATTTTAGCTTTGCTAGAGAACAACTTAGTCTCTCATCCTATTTCGGAAATATCTAACGAAAGGCGTAGAACACAATAATAAATTTCCGGCGGCACGTCCAAGGTAAATTTTTCTTATTTTTTTATATTTATAAATACTCAGTACTCGTATGCAGTCCTAATAGGAGGGCCATGACGAGGCCCTCGGAAACCCGAGAGGATTCAAGGAGGCCCAAGTTAATCTGGGCGCCCCTGGGCGATCTATGTACAAAGAACGAACTTCAAGGCTCAAGGACATAGGAGACAGGTTGCTCTTCCCCCGCCACGCCCCTTCTCCGGCCCTCCCCAGACCCCCTGCTTCCTCCGCCACGCCCTGCTGGGCCCTCCCCAAAGATATATATTCCTCCTCCGCCACGCCCCTCTGCCGGCCATCTCCGATACTCTGATAATCCCATCCTCGACCTCTGCCCCCCGCCCATCTACCTCAGCTGGGCGAATAGAAACCCGAAGGTCTCCACCTTGTCGTACAGCCCCTCGTCGCCCTCCTTGGCCCACATCGGGGCGTCCACTTGTTCCCAGGCCGCGGCGAGCCCCACCAGCTCCTTCCCCTCCTAGGACAGACGAAGGCGATGTGGTGACCGCCTTCCCGGGGGTGCCCGCAGGGGCAAACCGGGTCCTCCGCTTTTCCTACCTTGTGCAGCCAGGCCGTCTGCGGGCCCCTGTCGATCCTGAGCCAGGTGTACGCGGGGATCGCCCACCTGTGCCAATCGCTCCTGCTCAAGCCATGCCCTCCGCCACCCTCTGATCCCGTTTATTCGGCTGGGAATAGGCCCTCAGCCCTTCGAATGTGGCTGCGCCTGGAGAACCTGCCACCTCCCCTAGGATATATAGTTCGTTGCCTTCATGTACTCTCATGACACTATAAGTAGCATATCTTTCTTCGTGTCGGCTCCCTAAGATTTGTAGTTTGTATTAACGGCATTGTATTATACATAAATACTATCAAAAGTCGTGTGAAGAGTATAAATTCTTTTCCCCTGACCAACATTGTATCTGTTAAAATTAGCATCCCGTGCGGCAAGGGAAAATCTGGCTCAGGGTCTATATCACCTATATAGAGTGCAAATAATCCCACATTGTTCATCATATTATTTACCCTTCTCCTGCCTCGGTGCCTGCTTTCCCCGCCTTCGCCACTGACTTCCTACCGCGTCTGATTCTGTATCTCCCCTTTAGTGACTGCCCTAGCCCAGTCTTCGGCGAGGCCTACAGTAGTTAGATGTGTCCCATTCGCTGCCCTGTCCAGCTTCAGCCTCAGGAACTGTCGATACTCAGTGTCTTGTCTCATTATACTGCATACGACGGGGTAAGGGAGATACACCGGAGATATGCAACAAAACAGCTGTAGGGTAGAACTAAATGAGTTTTCGGTGATAGGGGGCTCAAGGGTTACATACGAGTTCGGAGAATAATGTAAGAACTGCTTAAGGGCCCTAAGTCAGGAAGTCAAGCAAGGGTATCCTGATACCTAGGTCTCAAATTAGAATAATGTGCTTCAGCAGAGCCTGGGTAGATTTCATACCTCTCCTACATAGAGCAAAAACACCACGTAGTCCAGTTCACACTTCACGGGGTGGTGGATAAAACATGAGCATGCACCCAAAGTAGGGATGATGGGGAAGTCTTAGGAGCAAGTCCATCCAAAACGGTGCATGTTTAGAGTGTAATGTGTCAAACGAAGTACCCGAGTAAAGGCATGGAATCAAGGTTATCGAAACGTGTGCAACGATATTTTCGGAACGAGCAGAGTGGAAGACTTTCGTCTGCTACGTGGAGACTAGTAATATGGGAACGCCCTTGATTCTTCTAATAGTAGTGGAAATGGGTGTGATTAAATACAAGAACCCTCAACAAGTATGTAAGCAAACCATGACACTGAAAATAGAGGAATATATAATAGTAGCGCTTATGCGATATGCATGGCGGACTAAAATTAGAATTGATTCCCAGGGTACATGTAGTAAGCGTTCAGCTGAAACTACACGTTACTACATGTTACGACAAAGGTACTAGGCGCTTTGATTTGAATCCTCTATATACTTAGGCCTGGAGTTCCGTTTTCTCCGAAATAGCACTGTAAGAGTCTACAGGCATCTAGTCTCTCAATCTTTGCCCAACCCAGCCGCAAATCAGCTCAGATGTTTCCTTCCCTGATCCAGATGCATTGAAGGTACTGAACTCTTAGGGCTTCCTCAGTTATATGAAGTTGTACCAATATTTAACTCGGTTGGGGGGGGGATAAAGAGAACTCATCCAGTTCTCATTAATTGCTGTATATATAACTTGGGATAGAATACGTTTCATGGAGAGACTATTTTGAGCACCTAGGTGCCAGGCTTTGGCTGTTTTGATACATTTGTCCCTGCAAAAGGCTGCAAACCCCCAGAGTATTGAAGGCTCAAGTCATCGGTTCTGTATGCTCTTTTAGGCCGTAAGTTTGTCCCTTTATACTGTGTGGGTAGACAAGGGAATATACTGAAACCCCATCTTATCGTATAGTTCGGAGTTCTAGCTAGATGTGAAAAGTTAGCTCCGTAAGACTCAAATTGCTATTCACCGGTAGTTACCAAAAGTCTTTCAACTCAAGATACAATTATTAATGATTCTATGGACTTGCATGTCCGTTCTGAGCCCCCTAACAGCTGAATCTGATGAAAATTGCTCGAGTTTGAGCCTTCACCCGCGATATTTCAATCCCACCCCGGAGCACTACTTTGGGTGCCTGCTCATGGATTATCCATCACCCGTGTGGTGTAAACTGGACTTCATTGTTTTTGCACTATGTGGGAGGGGCAGGAAATGCACCCATGCTCTGCTCAATCATATTATTCCACTTTGGTACCTGGCTATCTGTTGTACCGGGGCAAGAACTCGTGGACTATGGAGTGGGCTCCAGCGGGCGCTCGTGGTCTATGACTATGGGTTAAAGAAGGAAGTTTATGTATTGAAAGTAGATACAAGACGTTGCGTGAGGAGGGAAAGAGAGTGGCGTGAGGAGGGAAAGAGAGTGGCGTGAGGAGGGAAAGAGAGTGGGAGAGTAAGGAAATACAGGAGAGTTATATGGAGAATCCGTCCTCCCAAGTAGCCAATGAAATATCCCCCCGAGCCCTCGATCCCGTGCAAGCTGATCAGCCCAAACCGTCCAACTTAGAACACCAGTGCATACTCAGCCCTCGTATCGACCGCTCCTATGCGTCCAGGCCTTGGGGCCATGCGCCGTGACATCTGTCAGCACCACGCATTTTATGTATGAGCCAGATATCAGGATACCCCCCATTCACTCCACGATCCAGGGCTCTTAAGCAGTTTATAAATTCTTCTCCGAACTCGTACACAGCTTTTGAGCCCCCTACCGTCCAATTCTATCGAAAACTCATTGAGTTCTAACCTGCAGCCGTTTTGTTGCATATCCCCGGCAGGTTGCATTATCTCGTCGTATGTACTTAGTGGAAGTTCATTGTTAGCCGTAGGCTCAAAAAACACAGACCGGAATCATACGTACCCTAAGGAGCAGATAGAACCAGACACCTGGTCGCATGTGGCGGAAGCCATTCTCATGGTGCAGAGTAACCAGACTGCAACTGGATGCGGCCGTGGAAATCCATTGAAGCAGACACCCCACCGTCTAGAAACCTATTGGTGGTGAGCGGCCTGGGAGGATCGCTCAGGGTAAGTAAGGCCTCAATATGTCGACAGGGACGAGACCAAGATTTGCCTAGGATCTGTTATCTCTGAATATCTCGTGACCTGCTTATCAGGGTTACCAATCGGACCCCTCCGGGCAACCTGCTTATCAGTTCTATGAGTCCTCGTGCGCGTCGGGCTTGGCCATCGAAGAGTGTTTGCCCTTTCCCCTTATCTTCGTGTTATTGTCGGCCTTGGAGGGGTTCTTGGCAAGCACTGCCGAAACATATAAAAACCCCCTTCCTCCCACGTTCGTCCTTCTCCTTCTTTTCTTTTTTCTCCAGCCAAACGTGCACAGTTGTCCGTGATCTTTTCCCTTTTTGGCCTAGAGCATTGAATAGACCCCGCTGGTGGTGTAACCGGACCATGCTGGTTACAAGCGTTGTAGTTCTCAGTCCCAGCTGAGGGCTGCGAACCCATTGGCACAGTGGTCAGCGTTCCTTGACTTGCTATTGGTTCTTGGGAGGAAAACTCATTGCGCAGGCACAAGACGATGCTGCTGGGACACGGACTTTATTCCTTCTGTACTAGCTCGTTGGGGACGGCATTGTGTATTCGGAGATTAATGATTGATGCTTTTACTCCTTCCCTTCTGTCTACTTAGGTAGTGCAAGCTCAACAGTGCATTGTTGGTATCGGGGGCTTTTCAACCAAGTCTTTGATGCTGTAGTGCCCTGATGGGATCACCATGGCTCACTTACTGCTAGTGTTCGCGTATCCAATGGCGAGGTGGTACTTGTCTAGGGAAAATACCTTTTTGTATTTCAATGTCTGGGTCGCTCTCGGGTCTAGGTGGTGATAATTCATTGTCATGTGGGGAGGACTCGGGCAGAGTAGACTATTGCTCAGTTTAGATGTAGGAACGGCGTACGGCTTAAATTGCTCAACTCGTATGTATTAGTCTGGTTGGCACAAGACTACGTATGTGTAGGTTTGATGTAGTGCCTAAGGAAGGAGCTTGGGGATACGTAGTATGGGGGAAGAGGCCTTCGTAGTTCCTGCAACAGGAACACATGTCTATGTGGTAGAGGTAAGGAACACAACAAGGCGCAGTGGTCTAATGGTATGATGCTTGCTGTGTAGGTACCTGCTGATTTCAGGCAGAGGGCAAGTGATCTGGGTTCAATTCCCAGCTGAGCCGATATCTTTTTTACTTTTTTTTTTTAGCAAAGTATTCCTGTTCTGTATATCAGCAATGTAGGGACATTACCTTTGCATACCAAGACATTCTGGCTGCCGGGTGCCAGGTTAATATGGCACAAAGTCCCACCCTTGAGGATATGGAGGTGAAATCCGATTGATTTATTGCATTCATTACTCATATGTGAGTCCTATATGGACCATGATGAGCCCCCGGAAGCACGGGAGCATTCAGGGGAAAAGTCAGTTAATGGACCCCCCCCCACGCAGTATGTACCAGAGATGTAGCTTAGGACAAAGGACAAAGAAAATAGTGCCTCCGTGTGAGATTGTGGTTACAGTAAAGAAATTGTTTTTGGTTTTTTTTTACATACTCATTACTCATGCGGCCCCGTAAAGAGCCCCCCGGAAGCCCGGGGGGATTCAATGGCGGACAAGTTAATCTGTCCTGCCCACGCGCGCCACATCGGGGGGACCCAACCACATACAAAGAGACCCATACCCGCTCCTATCGTAACCCCCCCTTGTATTTAGGAAAACTCGCTAAAAATGAAATCGAAGAAAGCCTATATCGTGTCCAAATACCTATCGTCCCCTTCGTCTTTCCTCTAGTTGGGTTCGTCCAGGGATTCCCAGGTCTTTCGGGGGCCCAGGAGATCCCTTCTCGCTCTCTGAAACCGGGGGCAATCAAAGACCACGTGACCCCCATCCTGAATAGGGTGCCCACATTGACACCCGCCATCGGTTGCCTTGCCCATGTGTGCGAGCCAGCTTTTTTGCGGGCCTCTGTTCGTTCTTGTCCAGGTGTAGGCGGAGAAGGCGTGCCTGTGCCAGTCCGTCCTCCTCTTCCCAGATCCCTCGGTTTGTCTGTGGTGTGCCCTGACTGCCTTGGATGCCTGCCTGACCCGCCCTTCCGTGCTCACATGGGGGGCCATTTGGATATCCCCTAGGATAGGTGTGAAGCAGGCTAGCTCATCTACTCTTTCGTTACCTGGTATGCCTATGTGCCCTCGTACCCAGGCGATCGCGGTGTCTAGATGTGACCAGCTCCCCAAGGCTTCCTTTATCTGTACCCTATGCCTGACCTCGGGGGAGTGCCTTGGCTGAGCTTTATGACTCACTGGAGGGCCGCTTGTGAATCGGTGAGGAGGAAGAGAATATCGGTTTCCTGGTCTAGACTGGCCAAGCCGATTCCGCATCGTTCCGCGTCCGCCACCGTAGCGGTGTCGCCTAAATACAGGCCCTTCGATGTCTCACCCCCCCTTTGGCATCTTGGCTAAATACCTCCGCCGCCGTCTCCGATTTCCTTCCTGTGCCATCTGTGTAGCTCACTCTCCAGCCCCCGTCGAGGTGGCCCCCGAGTGTGCCTGCCCAGTACCCCTTGTGTTTAGGCCTTTCATCCCGGGGGGTCATGGGCTCGATGTGTGAAATGTTTACCGGGTCTCTGGAGTCCCGATCTCCGTAGGACCTAGATTCGGGGGAGTTTTGGCCGACAGGTAGAAGGCCGAAGAGATGGGGCTGTCTTTTTTGAAACCCTGTTGACTGGTGCCGTCGTGCCAGCTCGAGATTCCCGGCGAGTGGGGTGCGTCTATAAGCCTTCTATCTGAAGGTCTCCTGTCCTGAGGGACCTTGCCGCCCATGTTGCAGAGAGGTCGTCCAGTTTGACCTGGAGTGGTTCTACCCCCGCTATCCAGTCGAGCTTGAGCTTGCTGCTGCCGTGATTCCCCCCCGCTATCTTCCGTAGGACTGTGTATTCTACCCTTGAGATATGGCTTTTCTCCGTGTGGGGCCCGTTCCATAACTCGGCCCCCCAGTGAAGATCGGCGGTATAGCTGCTGTGTAGAGGCCCCCCATCGCTTTGGGGTGGATGCCTCCCCTCGAGTTGCCTAGTCTGATCATGGCTTCAGCAGCTGTTCGGCCTTGAGGGTCCTGGCAGTGGTGTGGGGCTGGAAGTCTAGAAAGAACTCCTCCACTGCGTCATATCTGTCCTTACCCTCCCCTATCCAGATTGGCTTGTCCAGGTCTTCTCACCTCTGGATTTCGCCCAACTTCTGTCTTTCCTCCTGGTGAGCCGGGCAGTGGAATACGATGTGTTCTCCGGTCTGCTTATCCTCGCACTCCGGACGTAGATCGTCTGGCATCTTGTTGATTTAGTGGAGCCAGCTGTGCTGTGGCCCCTTGTTGGTGTGGCACCACGTGTATGCGGCGAGGGCCTTGTTTCCCCAGGTAGTGCTCTCTGACCTTGTGCTTGGTCGCGGTCTCCTGGTCTGGGCCCTAATCCCCTCCGCGGTTATGACTAGCGAATCTTTCCCTCGAGAGCTTGCCTCCACCACCAGCTTGTCGACCGTCCCATTTCCCGGGATGCCTATGTGGGCTTTGACCCAGGAGATATTGGCAGTGCACCCCTCCGAGTGCCTCCTGTGTAGGAGCGAGCCGATGGTCCTTTCGATACCGGACCTTGCCGGGTGGCCCTTGGAGATGTTCACGGTGGAAGTGAGTGCCGTTAGGGAGTCAGTGAGGATGGTCATTTCCGGGGAATCTGCAGGTGAAATCCGATTGCAGTTCAGCGCAATGCTGAGGTGAGTTCCGGGTAACTCCTCCCTACAGCATGATATACGAGGCTAGCCGTCATAGCAGAGCTGTCAATCAGGAATAGATATGTTATACACAAGACACAATTAGACAAGAACTATTTTGCCAATATTATCGTCCTCCAAGTCTTGCACATTTCCAGTTCAGTCATACATATCGGCAACCCAAATATTATCCAAGCTTGTTCGAATATGACCAAACTGGCAAACTGCAATACTTTGAGGCCGCTGTTGCCCGTCTAGGGGCAGCAGTTGAGGCAACACGCTGAGATCACCCAGTCCGCGCTGAATCATGGAGGCCATTTGAGACACCGATATGACCAAACTTTGTTGATGTTGAAACCTCCGATTAAGCCGGAAATGAATAACGGTGTTCAGCCGCAGCTTTTATTAGAGCAACGATGATTCTAAGGCTGCATGGACGAAATCCTGGGGCGAAGTGTCAACGATAGGCGGAGGGCAAAAAATGGAAACAGAGATTGGCTGTTGTGAGTTGCTAGACAAGGAACGTGGGGGAATTGGAAGGTAAAGGTTCAATGTATGCACTTGTTAAGGGTAGTGGTGACACAAACACAGCGGATGTCGTAAGGAGGCAGTAAGGTGCAGCGCAAGGTTCCACCGTCGGGAAGATGGAAGGATTTGTCTGAATCAGACCTTTCCCTACTATCCGATGGAGTAGTTCGTTCGTATCAGCAGGGCTACTCCTAGCTGTTTCTAACTAGGTGATAGATATCTAAAGAAACCGCCTTGGCTTCCAGAAGCACGGGGGAGAAGGGAGACAATTGTTGAGGAAATGGTATCAGGTTTTGAGAGTGAAGAGGAATGGAAACGGGGGTAAATCGGAGCAACAGTGTTTCAAATAGGACCTCAATCAGGCAACCGGTTGCTTAATAGAATATACTCTAAACATAGATTCTTTTGCATCCATGGTATAGGGTCTGGTAACAGCGCAATTCTTGGGTATGACTATAGGGGTGAAGACCCCACGTGATGCCCACCTGGATAAATAAGTGTCTGTAGGGCGGTAAAGCTTCTGAGCTTTTGCATGAAAGATTCATGCATTTCTTGATGGGGGTATGTTGAAAAATGTCTCAGTTATGGCGC